>Ga0272443_10000302_pt1 | contig 93978 bp, 93 predicted proteins | sample SSMAcet12_FD_193581 | JGI IMG/M metagenome (GOLD analysis project Ga0272443, IMG submission 193581) | Marine sediment archaeal communities from Little Sippewissett salt marsh, Falmouth, MA, United States - SSM-Acet-12 | ecosystem: Environmental > Aquatic > Marine > Wetlands > Sediment ...
AGTTCAGCACGCCGCCGTTCTGGAGATACTTCCGGACTCTCTCACCCTCGTCGGTGCCGAACAGAGCGCTGTGCCGCTGGGCGAGTTCGACCGCTTCATCGTCCCCGCCTCCGGCATGGATCACGATGATCGGTGTTGATTTGCCCTCGCCACGCCGTTCGGCGCACAGGTCGAGAAACTCGTCGAATGCGGGAAAGGAGGCCTTGCCGCCCATGAGACGGATAACGATCGCGTCCGATGAGGCCGCACTCCGTGCAAACGAGGCCTTCTGCCCGGGCGAGGAGAGCTGGGCGGCGATACGGGCCTTCACCTCCGCCTTGCCGCCCTCGTCGTGATAGCGCCGCACACCGGCGCTCAGCGTGGCGACTTCAGAAGGGTTGACGCTGAAATAGCAGAGCGAAAGTGGTTTCATGCGATCTCTCCTTTTGGGCACATTTAAAAAATGATTCCGCGTCTCGATTGCGGCATTGGGTGGTGCTCGAAATCCTCACGTACTTTATGTACGCTCCGGTTTCTGCGCTCCAGCCGCTTTGCACTCAAACCGCTCATGACATTTTTAAACGCACCCATGGTTCAGACAATAATCGTAAATGGTTCGATAGAGGGTACATGCCTGGCCGGGTGTCTTCTCACCGTTATAATGGAGCCGCGACGGGCAATCGCCGGGGCAACGCCCCTGAAGTTCGCACCCGTCGCATGACTCGTGCTCATACGTGCATCCGGACGACAGGGACGACTCGAACGCACCGGGCCGATCGAGCGTGCCGAGCAGAAAGGCCGGGTCGCCCATGGTCTGCGTGCAGGGATAGAGTTCCCCGCCGGGCGTGACGGCCAGACTCGAACCGGTACAGGCCTGACAATAGGGACCCGGACGCTCCTGTCCGATCGTCCGGAGCAACAGCTCCCGTTCGCGAAACACGAGCGGTCTCGCGCGTTGCCGATTCAGAAAATCGAGCGTTTCGAGCAGCCTGGTAATGCCCTCGCGAAGCCGGTCGGGATCGGGCGGCTGCACACCGGGCTCGTGTAGCGCCGAGCCTTTCCGCACGAGCGGATCGAGGCCGACAGCCAACGCTGAGGGCATCGAATGCAGCGCCATCGCCAGACGCGAAAGCCCGGTCACGTTGGCCGAGGTAAGCACGGTGGTAATGCTGAACGGCACCTCTTCGCTGTCGAGCAGCTTCATCGCTCTCCAGGTCGCCGAACCCTGTCCGCGCAACCTTTCCTGCGTGGCGGGCAGACCATCGACGCTGACCCCGACAGCCGTTCCCGATGCTTTCAGCGCCATGGCCATCTCCCTGTCGAGCAACACGCCGTTGGTCTGAATGGCAACGGTCGCGGGAAAACGTCTGCGCCTTATTACTTCGAGAACGGCAAAAACCGTATCGGGCGCCAGAAGAGGCTCACCTCCGGTTATCTGTACATGAAACGGCTTGCCCGATGCCGCGACAAGGCTGAGCGCTTTTTCAACCGTTTTTCCGCTCATGGGCCGCCCGGCAGCTTCACCCGCGCCTTCATAACAGTAGACGCAGGAAAGATTGCAGGACCGGGTCACCGCAAGCATGAGAGAGGAAATTTTCGACTGCGTCATGGCCGGACTGCGCCTCCCCGATAAAACACGTTTCCAAGTGCGCGTTTCTGTCGTTCAATTTTGGACCGCCACTCCTCCATGCTGCGGAACGAAAATTCAAACACCACGTGTTCCGGGCTTATCCGGTCGAAGAGTCGGGCGATAGCACCGTTGTCGAAAGCGTCGTGAACGTCGATGTTTCGAACATGGTCGAGGGCGAGCGAAAACCGGTCCCAGAACGTTTTTGCCCCCCGGAAAGGGTCGGGAGCGCGCATTCCGGCCCTCACATGCTCGCCGGAAAGGCTTTTGCACAGATGGACGGCCTTGATGAGCCTGCGGTACTCCCCAAGTGCATCGACCTGCCGGAGCAGATAGGCGACAGCCTCCTCTTCCGTCCTGATATCCTGATTCTTGTTGAAAACGTGCGCGGTATCGAGCACGATGCCGCTACGCTCATGGTCGACGCGTTCGAGCAGCCGGTCGATCTCCTGCGTACTGTCGAGGCGGAAGTTGCCGGGCCACCAGAGATTTTCAAACAGAACCCAGCCGTCGAAGCGGCTTGCCTGAAGCGCCTCGTTGATAATTTCTGCCGTAAGGTCGACGGTTTCCTGCCAGGTCCACGGAGGCTGCCAGTTGAATACATAATCCAGCTCGTAATGCACCGGGTGGAACACCACGTACGGCGCCCCGAAAGCACGGGCAAGCTCCAGCTGGTCGCGGTAACACCCCACCACGGCATCGCGCCCGGTCCCGCCGTAGTACATCCTGACATTCTCTTCTGAATCGAAAAGTTCGAGAAGGCCCTGAATGTCGTTCCGCCATATCTGGCGGAGCATCACGAAAAAACGAAGGTGCACACCGCCGATCAGGCCTGCGGGAATGCGGCTGAACTCATACCCGCCGACCGGATAAAGCTCGAAGCCGTCAAAACCCGTTTCGTCCAGCAATGCAGCAGCCTGCTGCCAATCGGGACCGGCAAGTTCGACGTCACTCGGATGAGTACTGATGTTGAGCAGAAAACGCATCGCCAGAAGATTGATATCCGGAAAAAAACACAACAGGAAATGTCGTAGTCCGGGCGATCGCGTTCCTGGGGGCTGGGACCGGAAAAGCGGGGTATGCGAATGACTGCGCGAGACGGAACCGGCCGGGAAGGACGCGGCCCGAAACAGCAGAAAGGAGATAGTGAACAATCATGTGCTGCAATAACTGCTTTAACCCGAAGCTTACGACATTACGGCAGGTCTTCTGACTCTCCCCCATCTGCCGCCTTCCCGATCCGGGAGCCCGGTTCAGTGGCGTGTAATGACAGATGCTGACTTACGGCGAAAAGCCGTGCGAGGATCACAGCAGCGGGTACTGTTCCGGATTTTCACCGGATTCCCTTTTAAGCCCGCCGACGAAAGCCGGTGGGCACCATAACTCCACTTATTTAAAGGAAAAAAAACTGAATTCCAAATACCGTCGCACCGCTCCCGGGCCCGTCGCTCGAAATGCCTGGCTGGCGTTCCTGCGAATCTCTACTCGCGATAGTTGCGTATCAGCCTGGAACCGATTGAGAAGAACAGAACGGCATAGCAGAGAAGTACGAAGAGGGACACGACGCCTTCGTTGTCCAACGTGCTCTTGCGTATGAGAATATTGGTATGGGTAAGCGGCAGCATGGCCACAGCGGTTCCGAGCATCGCAGGCAGACGGTCGACGGGAATAAACGTACCGCAGAAAAACGCCATCGGAAGAATGAAGAAATTGTTGTACGTCGATGTATCCTCATGCGATTTGGCCAGCATCCCCGTAATAACGCCGAGAGAGGCGAAAAGAAAACAGTTTACGAAAAGGGCGGCGAGAAAAAAGGGTGTCGTCACAAACGTGCCGGTAAAAAGAAAACCGGCGCAGATGATGAGCAGAGAGGCGAACAGGCCCTTGACCATTCCGGCAAGGACCTCCCCGAGCATGATCGCCGAAGGAGGAACCGGCGCCAGGACGAAAACCTGAAAGGTCTTGAAGTAATGACGGTTCAACGTCAGCGCACTCGAAACCCAGGAATAGGAGTTGTTCATGGAACTCATGGCCACGAGCCCGGGCAACAGGTAGGCGACATAACTCGTGCCTCCGACATCGACATTTCGCCCCAGGCCGAGCCCGAAAGTGACGAGATAGATCACGGGCACGACCATCGCGGAAAAAAGATAACCTACGCGAAAAAGCTTTCTGCGAAACAACAGCATTTCACGAAGAAACACGGGATACCAGCTCATGATGCTCATTATATTCTCGCTCCGGTCAACTTGACAAAAACATCCTCGAGACTCGACCGGCGTATGGTCAGGCGGCCCTGAAGGCCTGAAGCGACCCGATCGGCTTCCCGGCGGTCGCTGCACATATGCTGTTCGAGCCGTCCGTCCTCGGTTATGGTATCGACAACGTATTCCCCGACAAGCCTTTTCAACCCCTGAACCGTATCGAGGGCCACCATTTTCCCTTTCGACATGATGCCGACCATATCGCACAACGCTTCGGCTTCCTCGATGTAATGCGTGGTCATGACAACGGTACGCCCGTCCATGCCGATTTTGCGGATCACATCCCAGAAATGACGCCTTATCTGCGGGTCGAGGCCGATCGTGGGTTCGTCGAGAAACAGCACTTCCGGATCGGTCAGAAGCGCCCTTGCAAGAAGCAGTCTGCGTTTCATGCCCCCGGAAAAATCCTGGACGACCCGTTCCCTGCTCTCATGAAGCTCAACCACCGAGAGCACCTCCGAAATTTTCTCCCGCAGTCCCGCGACGCGATGCAGAAGACCGTAAACCAGCAGGTTTTCGTACGCACTGAGTTCCCGGTCAAGATTGTTTTCCTGAGGTACGACGCCGATTCGTTCCTTGATGGAAGCAGGATCGCGCGTCACGTCGAATCCCGCGATGGAGCAGGCTCCACCGGATGGATTACCGAGCGTGGTCATCATCCGGATCGTGGTTGTCTTCCCTGCTCCGTTCGGCCCCAGGAGGCCGAAAACCGTACCCGGCCGAATCCGGAACGAGAGGCCGTCGACGGCGGTGATCGTTCGCCCTTTCTCTCCATAGAACTTCTTCAGTCCGGTCACCTCGATCATGCGCGTTTCTCCGTTTTTCGACCTGAAGAACATCCGTCACGGCACACATGGCAGTGCGCAGGACGGGTGAATGCGAACCGCTCCCTCGGCGGGAAAGCAAAGCTGAACATATGCATCTGAAATCGTTGTGAGCTGAATTGCTGAACATTACGGAACGGCTAACCGGCGGCGTCCCCCGGCTGCCTGCTGGAAACACGGAACCGATCAAGCAAAAAACCCGGAAAATCCGGGGTATCCCCCCAGTACTGGTGAACATAGGAAGCAAACGTATTGCAGAACCTGAAGACAGCGGTATCAACTGTTTTGTCGCGCGCACTTCGCACGGCGGCGACGTTGGCAAGTTCACCGGAGCGTTCGAGACGGGAATAATGGAATTCATGTCCCTTCAGCTCCCGACCGTAGCCAATGGAAGAAAGGTCGATTTTCCGGTAACCGAGATGAAGCCGGGCGTTCTGCATGGATGTTTCAAGATCGAGCGCTCCGCACATATTGTAGATCCTCCCCTCATGGCCGGTCATTGCATTGCCGAGATACATCATCCCCCCGCATTCGGCGTACACCAGACCCTGCTTCTCCACGAACTCCCTGACCAGACAGCGCATGTTCACATTGGCTTCAAGTCCGGCGGCGTACAGCTCGGGATACCCGCCGGCGAAATAGAGCATGTCGGCCTCGGGAAGGCTGTCGTCATGCAAAGGGCTGAACCACTCGATGGTGCCGTAACGGCTCAGGATATCGAGGTTTTCCGCATACACGAAATTGAATGCCTCGTCACGGGCAACCCCTATGACGACGTCGCCGTTTTTCCGGCTCCCGGCAGGAGGAGGCGATGAAGCGATATCCACCATGCTCAGTTCAAGCAGACGATCGACGTCGACGGTTTTACCGACGTGATCGGCCATCGCGCCGATCGCGGACTCCTGGTCGGCATCGGCTGAAATATTGAGTCCCAGATACCGTTCCGACAGGGTCATGGCCTCATCGCGCGGCACATAGCCGAGCGATTCGACCCCGACATCCCGGCTGGCTTCCCTGAGAAATTCGTAATGTGACAAGGTATTGACCCTGTTGAAGATCACGCCGGCAAGTTGCAGTTCGGGATCGAAGTTTTTGAAGCCGTACAGCAATGGCGCAACGGAGTACGCCGTACCTTTGGCATCGACCACGAGAACGACAGGAATGCCGAGGGCTTTTGCAATGGCCGCGCTGCTGCCCTGCGACTTCACCGCACCGTCGAACAGCCCCATGACTCCTTCGGCGACCAGAACATCGGCGCCTTCGGCATTGCGGAGGAACACCTCGCGCATGTGCCGCTCCGAAGCCATGAAGGCATCGAGGTTTCGTCCCCGGCGCCCCCTTCCTCCCGAAGATGCCGCAAGCGAATGCAGCATCGTATCGAGATAGTCGGGACCGCATTTGAAGGGTTGCGCCGCCAGACCTTTCCGTACAAGAATGCGCAGGAGCGCAAGGGTCAGGGTGGTCTTGCCCGAGTTGCTTGACGGGGCGGCGAGAAGAAAAGCCGGTTTACGCATCAGGATCGCTGTTTTTTCTTTTTGTAGACAAAGGAGTTCCAGCGCTCCTCGCTCAATCCCGACCCGGCCATCTCGGCTCGCGCCATGGCGAAGAAAAGGTCTGAAAGACGATTGACGAACGACAGAATCGAAGGATGCGCTTCATCCTCCTTCATGAGCCTGATAAGCTGTCGCTCACCGCGCCGGACCTGGGTACGGACAACATGGCACAGGGCCGATATCTCTGTTCCACCCGGCAACAGAAAGTGTTCAGAAGGACCGGCGGCGTCTTCAAGCTCGTCGATCCACCGTTCGCACATTCCCGCCCCGTCAAGCGGCAACGGCGACATGTTGGGCTTCTCGGCCGTGGAGGGCGTCGCCAGATGTGACATCATGTTCATGAACATCATCTGGATCTCGTGCAGACCTTCCTGCCAGGGATGATCAACGGAAAGTTTCGAACGCAAAAGACCGATGAACGAATTGACTTCGTCAAACGTCCCGTAACACTCGACCCGGACATCGTCCTTACCGACCCTCGATCCGCCGAAAAGTCCTGTTTTCCCCTTATCGCCGGTTCTCGTATAAATCTTCATGATGTTTGTTTTTTTATTGAAAAGGATTCCTGCGGATACATGTCGCGGCAGCCGTGTTCGTCACAACGGATAAAGCCATTGTCCATGGCAATGAGCACGAAGGTCAGGTTTCCCGAAGGCAGACATGATCTGCACACGTTCCGGCAGGATACCGCCAGTTCTCTGTAGAATGGTTCGGCGGAACCGAAAGGAATGATATCGACAAGAGCGCGAACCAGTTCAAGCCGGCCCGCACGGTGCACGAGTTCCTCTCCATAACCTGCATCCCGGACGAGACCGGCAATGAAATCACGGTTAAGATCGACGTTTCTGCTGGAAAGATCATGTTCCCCCTGAGCCAGTTTGGTGGCTTTCGCCAGCATCACCCCCACGGTCACCCGGCTGAAACCGTTTTCCTCTCCTATCAGTTCAAGCGTGCTTCCGATGCGGTTGCCGTAATGAATAAATACCGTATCCGGAAGAAAGGAAAAGAAAGGTTTCAGCAGCTTTTCACTCCGTATTCCTGCCGTAACCACCAGTTCGCGTGCACCGCTTTGCCGGGCGACCTGCACCATACGGGCCGTACTGTCCAGAAAAGCTTCTTCCGAATACGGAATCACGCGCCCGCTGGTGCCGATGATAGACAGACCTCCCCTGACGCCGACCCTCCCGTTGAGGGTTTTGCGGGCAACCGCCTCCCCTCCCGGAACCGATACCGTAACGCGAACACCGCCCCGCATACCGTATTGTACAAGCAGCCCGCGAACTGCCGAGCCGATCATGGCTCTCGGCACGGGGTTGATTGCCGGCTCGCCGACCTCGACGCCGAGCCCCGGCAGCGTTACCTCTCCTATTCCCTCTCCTTTCAGAAAAACAACATGGCCGTCGGGCAATGAGGCGTCCAAAACGACTTCACCGCAGACAAACATGCCGTTGGTCACGTCCGGATCGTCTCCTGCATCCTTCCTGACACAGCTTTTCGCGCCATCGCCGTGCAGCCCGCAGCATTCGGTCCGGAACCAGACCTCTTCACCATCGGGCAGCGTGACGACGACCGTGTCTTGCGGCGCTCCCGATAAAAGCGTCCGTAATGCAGCGGTTGCGGCGGCTGTCGCGCATGCCCCGGTCGTATAGCCGCGCCTGAGTTCCCTTTTCATGCCTCCCCCCGGGAAATACCGAGTCTGCCGCCGAGTTCATCGAGCGTTTCCACGATGGAGAACCCTTCCGGAAGAGACGGCCGGCGAACCACGACGACCGGAAGATGCAGTTTCTTCGCCGCGAGAACTTTCTCGGGCAGGAAACCGCTCCTGCCGTTCTCCTTGCACAGCATGCAGTCGATACCGTAGGCAAGCAGGCAGAGCACCTCGCGTTGGCTCGAACGGGGAGGATCCATCATGACGAGCCTGCCCGGAGGAATTCCCTGGTCGAGCGCCCGGCAGACCGAATCGACGGTGGGCAGAATGCGTATTCTCATGTCATGCATCCTCCAGTATGGTTCGAGCCGACCGATCGATTCCACTCCCGTCGAGGCGAGAGGGCGTTTGCATCCGAGAGCCCCGAGCATCTCGATTGCATCGGGGAAGGTATCGACATGATGCAACGAAGCGCCCTTTTCGACACCCTGTGGAAGTGAACAGTCTCTGTCGAACCTTATCGGAACGATACCAAGCGAACGGGAAGCACGCACGACGGTGCGGTGCAGCTCGGCGGCGAAGGGATGTGCGGCGTCGATGACCGTTGTCACGTCCCTGTCGGCAAGGAACGACGCCATCGACGTCTCATCGAGGGCGCCCTGGCGCGTCTGGCCGTGCTTCATGGGAAATGGCCCTGAAGAGCGCCGGGTTGAATACACGTAGTGCATCCCGATCCTGTCGAGAAAATCCGCAACCATTTTCCCCTCGGTTGTCCCTCCGAACACCGCAATCACAAGCGCCCCCTCTCTTTTTGCGAAGCCTCCCTGAACCCGTGGCTGAAAGCCGGATCGTAGAGTTTCGAACGCTTTCCACGCGCCCCGATGGCTTCGCCCACGATCAGAAGCACGGTTCTTGTCTTGCCGCATTCGCGGACGATGTCCGCAAGATTGTCGAGTTCGCCCCGCCAGACCTGCTGGTCGGGCCATGTCAGACGGTAGCAGACGGCAACCGGCGTATCGGGCGGATAATGACTCCCGAGTTCCTGCTGTACATCCGAAGCCCATTCGGCGCTGAGAAAAATGCACATGGTCGCCCGTGCCCTCGCCAGTTCCCGTAGTCGCTCTTTTTCAGGAACCGGTGTACGCCCGTTCCCCCTGGCAAGAATGATTGTCTGGACCTTTTCGGGAATCGTGAACTGCGATTTCAGGACTGCCGCCGCCGCCTGGAAGGAAGAGACTCCGGGAACGATCTCGTACTCCATGCCGTGCTCATCGAACCAGGTCATCTGCTCCTGGATCGCGCCGTAAATGGAAGGATCTCCGGTATGCAGCCGGACAATCTTTTTCCCCTCTTCGTAGAACTTCCGCATCAGCCGGAACTGATCCTCGAGCGGCATCGAGGCCGAACTGCGCACCAGGGCGCCTGGCCTTGCCGAGTGCGTCATCGTTTCGGGAACGAGGCTCCCTGCATAGAGCACGAGATCGGCTTCCTCCAGGCAAGCCTGGCCCTTGAGGGTGATCAGTCCGGCGTCGCCCGGTCCCGCCCCTACGATCGCAATACGCCCCTTCCGCATGGACAGCCGGTCCATGCTGATCGCAAACGTGTAATGTCGGGGACCTTCCGCGACCGGGCTGCCGAGTTTTACCTTCTGCTTTTCCACGACCCACTCCGGGCAACCGGCAAGAAGCGCGGAGGACGCTTCGGCCACACTGTGCACGCCAACCTTGCGAAACACGGTTTCCGAAGGATTGGGAACGCCTTCGACGCTTTCGAGCAGCGATGGCTCGAATCCCCGCAGCGGCACCCTGAGAACCCCGGCGAGTTCCTGAAACGCCGGCTCGCGCACCTTGAAATCAACCGTTCCGAGCGAAACGACACTCTTTACCGACAGACTGCGTCGTTCGAGCTCCGCATGAAACGATTCCACGAAAGAGGAGGACTCTATGCCTTTTTCGGACCCCATACCCGCATGCAATACTTTCGGACGATAGAATACCGTCTGCACGGCAGGCGCATAGTCGAAAGGTGTAACCGCCAGGAGAAGGGAGCATCGCTCGACATCGATATCTTCATAACGGTACGCGACCGTCACGAAATCGGGGCGGTTTCGTTCAAGATGATCGGTATGTTCCGTCCGGACGTCGAGCAGCAGGACCGTCGGCTCGCGATTGACGAAAGCAGCCGCGGCTTCATTCATGGAAACGCCGCCCCTTCCCGGCCGGTACTCGATGCTCCACCCCTGTTCCCTCCCGAGAATATCGAGACTCCAGAGGCCCTGTACGTCACTTGATGTCGTGATCACCGGCTGCGCGCCGAGCGCCCGGGCAACCCTGCGCGCAAGATCATTCGCGCCCCCGCGATGCCCGGAAAGCACCGACTGCGCGAACCGCCCCTGCTCGTCGCAGTTGACGACCGCCGGGTCTTCGTACTTGCTTTCGAGCACCGGTGCCATAGCCCGAACGCATATGCCGAGCGCCCCGATAAACACCAGCGCGTCCCAGCGATGAAATTCCTCACCGACCCACCGGACGACCGATTCGATGCATACCGAGCGCGGGTCGTTTCTTGGGGAAAACAGTTCGACGGTAATCTTTTCGTCGCCCGACAATTCTTTTTTCAGCACGGCTCCGGGCTCGATCCCCTGCGAGGAAACCGCGACAATCGCTATACGTTCATGGAGCATGGCAATCTCGCTCATTTTACCGCCGTGGCGATGGTTATGGCATTATGCCCGGACGGTGTCAGACAAAGGTCCTCCAGCAGACACAGCGAATGACGTCCGGCGCAACGATGAAACCCTGCCAGGGTTTCCCGCCTGACGGCGTTGACGGCAATCCTGCCGCCGGGAGCAAGCCTTTCGGCCGCGAATGCGAAAACATCGTCGAGACATCCGCCATGCCCCCCGATGAATACGGCGTCGACCGTTCCGACGCCACCGGTGAACTCGCGGGGACTTTGCTGCAGGACATCGCCCATCACCACCCTGATTCCCGGAGCACCGAATGAACGCGTGTTGCGCTCGAAGATCCCCTCGCACTCGGGACGTTTCTCGAATGCCGTAATGTCGAGCCAGGGAAATTGCAGGCGGGCTTCGATCGAGACCGAGGCGGTGCAGAACCCGATATCCCAGAACGTTCTGCTGTTGACGAGGTCGAGCCGGGAAAGCGTCGCGAGACGCACCGGCATCTTTGTTATCATGTCGGGGCGACCAGGCAACCCCTCGAACAGGTGATCGGCAATTCCGAAACGCCTTTCTCCGGGAGCCCCGGAACGCAGGATTACACAGCTCGGTTCATGAAAATCGCTCCCTGCCGCCTCTTCGGGACACAGCAGCCTCACACGCTCCCGGGGTCCCCCGAGCGCTTCGCCGACAGCAATCGAATACCCGGAATAGTTGTATTCCAGCAACCGTTCCGCTATGACCGCGGGTGTTTTTTTCCTGTCGCAAAGCACGCCGATCAGCGGGCACCTTTCGATCAGCAGACGATCGAGTTCCTGCCACCCTCTGCCGGTAAGCGATGCATTGCGCATCGCCTGATACGGCTGGCGAAGGCGGTGCGCCAGGAGCTGCAACGAAGAGAACGCAGGGAAATACCGGTAGGAGGCCTCCGGAAAACGTTTCTGGAGTGTCGCCCCGAAGCCGTAAAACAAAGGGTCTCCGGAGGTGAACACGACAATCGGAGCGTCTTCATCGAGAAGCTCGCGCATTACGTCGCTCAACGGCGGTGCAATGGTTATCCAGCGGCTGTCCTGCGGAAGCAGGTAACGGACGATCTCCCGGTGCCGTTCGCCTCCGGCAAACACCTTGCTTGAAACGACAGCCCGCATCGCTTCAGGACACAACGCGGGAGAGCGGCTGTCGGAAAGTCCTATGACGGTAAACACGTCAGACATCTCTTCCCGGTTTCATTGATTTCGCGTCATCGAGGCTCAACGCCGCGTTGACAATGGTCGCGGCAACAGAACTGCCGCCTTTGCGACCGTCGATCACGACATAGGGCGTCAACCTGCAGGCCGCCTTCAGGCGATACTTTGCTTCGACGACGTTGACGAATCCAACAGGCGCGCCGATCACACCCATCGGAGAAAAATCCGTCCGGTGAAGCAGGTCCGCCAACTCCATCAGCGCGGTAGGCGCGTTACCGATGACGAACAAAGCGTCGGGATGCTCCTCTGCCGCGAGACGGATTCCGGCCTGCGTCCTGGTGATGCCCTGCGCTGCCGCCATTTCGGGAACACGGGGATCGGAAAGGTAGCAATGCACTGAAATACCGTACCGTTCCAGGGCGGCCTTGCGAAGGCCTGACTGCACCATGGTGACATCGGTCACGATAGCGGCTCCGCCGGAAGTGAGTTTGCGATGCCACGTCGCGACCGCGCCGGGAGTGGACCGGAAAAGATCCTCGAACTCGAAATCGGCCGTCGTATGAATCGTATGGATCAAAGCCCATCGCTTGTCACAGGGGTGATCGTCCCTCTTCAGCAGTCCGGAAATCGTGCGGAAACTCTCGATCATGATCGACTGTCCCGGACGACCTTTCCCGCCAGCCGCTTCTTTCCTGAAGTACCCCCTTGGAGTGATTATCCGGTCACCGTCGAGGAAGGTCGATGCATTGCCTATCAACATGACACTGAACATGTCGAGCGTCCCCGGATCGAACGCCCCCAGCGTCGTGCGCACAATTGATTCATCTGGCCTTCCGGCATTTCTTGCAATCCCGACCGGTGTCGATGAAGCACGACCGTCGAGAAACAGTTCCTTGAGACGGTGTATCTGCCAGAACCGTTCACGGCTGGCGGGATTGTAGACCGCGGTCACGAAATCCGCCGAAGCGGCGGCACGGATCCTTCGTTCGATAACCGTCCAGGGAGTCATCAGGTCCGAAAGGGAAATCACGCAGAAATCGTGGCTGACGGGCGCACCCAGACGAGCTGCAGCCACCTGAAATGCACTGATTCCAGGCAGCACCGACAGACCGATGTCGCCATAGTCTTCTTTTGCATGCATCTCGAGCAGCAGCGGAGCCATCCCGTATATACCGGCATCGCCTGAGCTCACCACGACGACGGTTTTTCCCTGGCGGGCAAGAGAAAATGCCTGTTCCGCCCGTTTTTTCTCATGGGTCATCCCGCTTGCGTAACGTTCGACGCTTTTTGGAATCCACTCATCGATCAGCCGGATATAACCGCTGTAACCGACAACCGCATCCGCGGTCATGATCGCGTTGCGAACCTCCGGGGTAAGGGTTTCCTGATTGCCCGGGCCGATCCCCGCGACGATAATACATCCTTGTTTCATGGCTACCCCAACAGACGAATTATGCATTCCTGCCGTTCCGGGAGCAGATCAGCAGGGAGAAATATGGAATTTTTCGTGATCGAAGCTTTTCGACGTCCGAGGTAATGAACTCCCCTTGCATCCCGATCTTTTCAGCATAGACAAAACCGGCCGCACAGGACTCGAGCCATGGCAGAAGTTGATCGCGCAGTGTCGAAAGCTTCATCACAACAACCGTTCCGTCCTCGCCGAGAGAACGTTCGATCTCATCGACCGATCTCACTCTCGCAAGCACGGTCAGCCGGTCGGCCTGACGGACGAGCGGAATACCCGCCGCCGCACCGGCGGCAAGAAACGCCGGCACACCAGCAACAACCGAATACGGCACTCCGGCTTCGGAGGCACGTTCAAGAAAAGGTGAGACGGTACTGTAGATTCCCGCATCACCCACCGTCACCACGGCGACGGCATTCTTTTTCAGAAGCTCGTCGAGTATCCGGGACCACCCGAGGGCATAGACATTCTCGGCCGGACGCCTGTCCCGCGACATCGGCATTTCGATACATCTGCATTTGCAATCATCTATCCCGCACGAACGAAGGATATCGAGCGCAATGCTCGCAGGTTCACCTGAAGACGGGAAGGTAGCCGGATACCAGACACTGTCGGCATCTTCAAGCACCCGCAAAGCCCTGAGCGTTATGAGGCCGGGATCTCCCGGACCGAGCGAGACGGCGTACAGATGCCCCGTTTCCAACCCTGTTTTCTTCACCGTACGGCTCCTGTCGGTTTTCTGAACAGGTCGATATCGTTACCGAGCGCCGTCTGGCGGATTCTCTCGACGAACAGTCGCGCGAACGAATGGTTCGAGCCAAGCCCTTCCATCTCCGTCACGACCTCGTATCCGGCGGCTTCGAGGCATCCCCGCCAGGAATCCGGCTCCTCGTTGTCGATATCATGATGAGCATGATCGCCGGCGGTAATCATGAAGGGCTTCATGAACACCTTCCTGGAATTTTCCTTGCCAAGTTCCTCGATAATGTCCTCTACGCCCGGAAAACCTTCGACCATACCGATATGAACGGGCGTTTTCGGATTGTTCCTGCGCAAGGCGGCGAGCATTTCGTTAAACACACCGGAAGAAAAGAACTCGTTACCGTGAGCGACGTAGAGCATGGACGCCCCCATGCCCTCCGCCTTGTAAACATCATGCTCGACAACACCGACAACTTCCTGAAGATCGTCAAGATAATCGTATGTGATGCCGTAAGTTCCGAGAGCCGGCCGTGAGAGCACGAGTTTCTCGAAAGGGGACCAGACCTGCTTGATCGTCCTGATGGAGCACAGTGCGTTGACATATGATTTCAGGTCTTCATACTGTTCGCCGTGATAGACATGGGTAGGCTGTACGATAACGGTGCGATAGTTTTCACTCTGCAGGCCGCCGATCGCCCCGAGAAAGCTCTGAACGTCGAGCACCTCTCCGGAAACTCCCTTTGCCAGCCATTTTTCCGGGTTCCTTCTTCGGGCGGACCAGATGTTGCGGATCATGTTCGAAGTAAAGCAGCTGCGGACCTCGACTTCCGGAAAGGCTTCCCGTACATGCCGTTCGATGTTCTGCAAGGAAGGAAGAGCCGAAAGAAAAGAGGTTCCGAAATGCGCCAGAAGAATTGCCTTGCGGTTTATCTGTTTTCGATTCTTGTATGTTCTGCCCATGTGAGTACAAATAATTATGTGTTCATTCATTTGCGTTGACGGGAGTCGCGTGTTCCCCCAGAAAAAAAACCACGGGGGTCACCGGCTCGGCGGCCTGGAGCGTTACCGCGATCGTTCCGAGCGTCCCTTGTATCAGCTGCTGATCAGGCATGGAAACCCTCGACGCGGCGCAAACGGGAAGATCGGGGGAAACCCCGTTGGCAAGAAGACGCTCGCAAATGTGTTCGAGGTTTTTCAGGCCCATGTACAGCACGAGAGGGGTACCCTGTTCGAGCATAGTGATGACGGCGTCGAGCTGTTCGAGTGAGTACGCTGCGGTATGACCGGTACAGAACAGCACGGAGGTCGTCGCGTTCCTCTCGGTGATCGGGATATGGAATATGTCGGCGGCGGCAATCCCCGCGCTGATTCCGGGGATTACCTCGACATCGATTCCGTTATCCAGCATGGCTCGAACCTCCTCGACTCCCCGGCCGAACACGAACGGATCGCCGGCTTTCAGACGAACGCAGAGCAGCCCTTCCCTGGCGCATTGCACCATGAGACGGTTTATGGTGTTCTGACGGACATCCTGGTCCTGCCCGTCACCATACCGCTTGCCGACAGGGATCTTTCGCGCGCTTTTCGGGGCGAGATCAAGAATACCGGCGGGCACGAGCGAATCGTGCAGCACGACGTCGGCGTGCCTGAGGCGTTTGAGTGCCTTGACAGTCAAAAGCTCCGGGTCTCCCGGCCCCGCGCCGGCAAGGGTTACCATTCCTTTCTTTCTCTTCATCACGTATTGCGGATCGCTGCTGGTTCAGAGGGTTCTCGTTCCGACACCTTTCCGGAGCGAGGGCCGCCTTTCCGGAGAAGCAGTTCGTAATCGAGACGTTCGTAAAACTGTTTCCGGCGGAGTCTGGACGTATCGAGCGTCATGACGCAAGGCTTCCCGGGGTATTCGGTATGGACTTCGGCCCATCGATGGTGACCCTCCGGAGGTTCGGCGAGAAACGCACGGTTTCCGCCGCTCGCAGCGACGGCGACCTGTTCGATGGAACGGGCGCCGAGAACCATCCGGTCCTGTTCGTCGAGCCTCGATGACGATACGGCGACTACATCGCAACCCTGTTTGGCAAAGGCTATACCGAGTTCGGGATGATACAGTTCATCCTTTGAAGCAAGCGCCACTCGCGCGTTGGGAAGATCGATCCAGCGGAGCGAGGGGTCGGCGCACGGTTTCATGGTTATCGCACCGTCCCTTTCCACAAAGACGATGGCAAAACAACCGTCGGCGATTATTCCCGCGCAGATGGCGCACTGAAGCGTTCTGGCCGTTTTTACGAGCGATTCCGTTGCCCTGTCGACGCTCCGGGCATTACCGGCCGGCAGCACAAGAAGATCGGCTCCATGCACCGTCGTGGTTGCAATGATCGTCTCGATCATATCTTCGCCGGCGAAAAGGACTGACGGATCCGCGGGCTGGCAGGCCACACGGAATTCTCCGGGCGATGGCAGCTGGCAATATGCGGTCATGTCGTTCGCGTAGCGCATGTCGAGATAGATGCCCCCGTACTGCTCCGGAATTCTTGCGCTCATCCGATCGAGGGTTCTTGAAGGCAATCTGCCGTTTTCAAGAGGAAGCTCAACGGTAAAGATTTTTGACGAGCTGCTCTTTTCAGCAAAAAGCTCTTTCCCGTCCGGGCCGCAGACACATGAATAGGCATCCTCGCAGGACATGGTTTTGTCCTTGCCTCCGCGGTTGCATGCGGCCAGAAAAAAACCGTTCTCACAAGCTCTTGCCTGCCAGAGCTCTCTCGGGTCCAGCGATCCGCCGGGCCAGTTTGCCGGCACCAGCAGGAGGTCCGCTCCACGAAGCGCCGACATTCTCGGTATGGCGCCGTAATAACTGTCCGAGCAGATCATCACGCCCGCTCTTCCCCAGGGAGTGTCGAAGGTGTTGGGCTGTAAAGGCGAACCGGCGCAAGCCCAGCGGACCTCTGCCGTCACCTTGCGATAGCTGAAAAGAAACGTTCCGTCCCGGCCGATTACCGCGGCTGAATTGTAGAATATTCCCGTGCCGCCGTCCTCCTCGGCGTAGCCGAAAACAATGTAACACCCATACGCCGAGGCAATGGCTGACAATGCTTCCACGGTCGGGCCGTCGGCTCTCTCGGCCACCCGGGCTATTTCCTCGCGGGAACCGTAGCTGTATCCGCTCAGCCCGAGCTCGGTATTGACAATGATACCGGCTCCGTTTTCCGCCGCAGCCTTGTTGAGGCGCAGCAACTCTTTTCTGTTGCGCTCCTGTTCTCCGTACCTGACGTCGAGATGAACGAGCGAGATATTCAGTTTTCCCATTTTTCTCCGTATCCCAATGCACAGGCTGCATAGACGAATTCCAGAAAATCATGGTTTTCCATCCCTGAAAACTCATGTTCGAGAACCCCTGCATAGTTCACAAAACGATCATTTCGATGAGCAATGGCGGCAGCCAGCAACGCACCGTGCATCACGACATTTTCCCTTACACAGGATTCAGGCAAAATCCCCCAGACCACCTTGTCGCGGATATGGACGAGCGCGCACGCCGCACCGACAGCCAGCGGATCGCGATCGAGGCTCGAAAAATTACGCCTGAACACATCCGCCGCCGCCTTGTCGAGCCGGCGTGAAACAGCCTCGATCATCGCATCCTTCCCGGAGCCGAAACGCCTGATATGGGCGAGAATGGATCGCTGACTTTCCGGAGTCAGGGAATTCTGCAACGCGAGCGTTTCCCTGACGGCCCTGGCCACACAACGACCGATCAGCTCCCCCAGCTTGGCGTGCTTTCCAGAACTCGTCAACGGCTTGCCGGCACTCATGGCGCAGGCAACAGCGATCTGGTCCGTACCGGTTCCGGTGGCCAGCCCGTCCGAATAACGCGAAGAAACCGCAAGCTCCTGCAGCACGGCAGTCTTGGCTTCGGTCGCCGTGACGATCGAACGCACCATGGCGCCGCTGCTCATCGCCCTGTTTACCAGCAGTATGATGTTGATGGTGCCCGGTTTCTCCCGGCCGATCCGGTCGAGCGGCTCGAACACGCCCTCATGCTCCCGGACGGAAGCGGGATCACCCGCCCTTCCGGCATTTCCCTCCACGCCTCCGGTACAGATAGCCGTCACCTCGAGGCCCCTGAACGATTCCGTTTCGATGGCTGCATAATTCATGTTTGCGGCGGTGCCCAGCGAAGCCGTCTTTTCCGGCAGCCCGTAACGCCGGCACAATCCCTGAAGATATTCATCGGGACTCGCAATGATTGTTTTCAGGTCTTTCCTGACGTGACCCGCAGGCTCGCAGGACTGATGATTGAACACGCACTGCAATCCATCATGCAGACCACCGTTTACACGGCAGGTCGAAATCACCCTGTGCGGTTCGAGAAAATGCACCATGAGCATTTTCTCGACGCGATGCACCTCGGCACCGCCATAGGTCCCCAATTTCATGAATCACCTACTTTTTGCGTCCATTGTTATTTCGTCACCGAATCGCGCCTCACCAGGCGCCTGTAATAGACCGGCTCCCGTCCGGGCAGGATTTCAGGATGAAAAATGCCGACGAGATCGGCCAGGATGACATCGGGCTCGGTCATCCCCTGGTCCCAGAAACGGTTTCTTCCGTTTTGAAACCGGAAGTTGTTGTTATTGTAAACCTGTTCCTTTCCGACGCTTTTAAACAGACCGTAGCGCTCGTCCATTCCGAGAAGCCCGTCAAGATCGTTCACCGTAAAATGGGTGTTGACCCAGAAATCCGCACGCAAGCCGGCCTCCATGGCCGCCTCATGTCCGAGAAGATGCCCCCTTTCCAGCCCGTAATCTTCAAAAAGATAGGAGGCGCCTGCATGATCGAGCATGGTAACGAACCAGCGGGAAGAGCCCATGGTTGACCACGCCCCTTTTCGGCTGTACCCTGCAATTACCGTCGGTCTGGATTTGGCCTCGGTTGCTTTTCGCAAAACTTCGAGGTATGCCTTTTCACGTTCACGAAACAGTTCGGCGGCGAGAGTGTCTTTTTGAAAAAAGGCCCCCATGAACTTGATCCACTCGAAGGCGCCGAGAGGATGCTCTTCAACCGTCGCGCAGAAATATCCGGGACGCAGCCCGTAGGCCTCCATCTTTTCGAAGACATCCGATGAAACGCCGGTCACGTTGAGAAAAGCCAGATCGGGATCGACCTTCAGAAAGGTCTCCATATTGATGCTCCTCATAAATCCGGTGGCCGCGATCTCATCACGCTCGAGCAGTTCGTGAACTTTCTGCTGACCGACCCGGCGCTTTCCGGAAACCCCTTTTATGGCCTCGAAACTTCCGAGCATTTCAAGAAGCGATACCTGAAAACCGGTTTCACAGGTTACCGATTCAAGCGGCACACGCACAACCGTCGCCTGCCGGAGGTGTTTGGGCGGAACCCCTCCATCCGTCATCAGAACGTAGGTGTGTTCCAGCAGATGCTCCGGAGAAAATACCTTGACAACCCTGCAGCCGGAATCCCAGCCAAGACTGAACTTCTCGGCATAGAGCACTTCGGATTCAGCCTCTTTTCGCTCTGTTGACGGCAAAGAGGAATCGCAAGGCGCAGAACAGCCGAAAAAAACAAACAGCAACGGAAAAAGCAGGCTCGCGGCTGAAAAAACAGAACCCCCGCCGTGGTCGGACGTTTTCATTTTGCCCTCCATCGCCTGAGCCTCTCGACAACCGCACAGATATCGGTGTACTCTTCGGTTTCACTGGTCTCTCCATCGAAATATCTCCAGCATTTCGAGCCGTTCGCCCCCGACAACTCAACTCGCCGCGAAACGGTTCCGTCCGATACGACCCGGTAGCCGAGTCGTTCGAGCGCGCGCTTTGTCCAGTAGGTTTCGGTTCCGTCTCCGAAAAGGCCTATGGTTGCGGTTGGCTCATGATGAATTCTGAAAGACCCGGAATGACGGTCGAACTCGAAACCGTTGCGATGGAAAGCTTTTTCAAGACGGCCGTCGAGCACCAGCGCCTCCGGCATTCCTGTCACGATATCGGCCGAAGCGTTCGAAGCCTCCGCGGTCGAAAAATTCATGAGCCAGATGCCGTCGGCCGCCTGCAGGGCAAGATCGAGTTCATGCGTCGACATCACGACCGCTTTCTGCTGCTCCCTCGCAAGGCGTTTGAGAAGCTGCATCACTTCGATTCGATTGGGCAGGTCGAGATGTGCCGTAGGTTCGTCAAGCATGATGACCGGGGTGTCCTGGGCCAATGCCCTGGCAATCATCACTTTCTGTCGTTCTCCGTCACTGAGATCGCTGATATGGCGTGCGACAAACCGCCTGATACCGGCTGTTTCAATGGCCTGCCTGACGATTTCCTCGTCATCGCGGGAAAGGGTTCCCGTCCAACCGGTATACGGATAACGCCCGAGAGCGACGAGCGCGTAGACCGACAGATTTCCGGTCACCACCCGATCGGTCAATACCAGGCTCATTTTTTTCGCGACTTCCTTGGGAGACATTCGTTCGAGCCGCGCACCATTCAGCATCACCTCTCCATCAATCGGTTTCTGCACCCCGGCAAGAGTCCGCATGAGTGTCGATTTGCCCGAGCCGTTCGGACCGAGAAGACAGACAAGCTCGCCTTCATTCAGCCCGAGCGAAAGATTTCCGGCGACGACCCTGGAAAAATGCCTCAGCCCTTTTTTCCGCTTGCGCGGGCCTCGATGCCGTATTCGGTAACCGATGGCAAGATCTTTCGTCTGCAGAATAGCGCTGTTCATGAAAACGACGACTTGAGGTTTCTGTTTTTCATGATCACCCAGATCACCACCGGTGAACCGATAAGCGCCGTAACCGCGTTGATCGGCAATGTTGTCTGACTGCCCGGCATCTGCGCGATGATATCACAGACAAGCATCAGAATCGCACCGACGAGACAGGAGCTTGGCATGAGAAAACGGTGATCGGAGGTATTGAGAATGGAACGGGTCAGGTGGGGCACGGCGATCCCGATGAACCCGATGGGGCCGCAGAAGCCGGTCACACTTCCCGCCAGCAGGCTGGTGGCGGCGATCACCGTGACCCTGACAGAAAACGTGCTCATGCCGAGACTCCTTGCGTAATTCTCGCCGAGCAGCATCACGTTCAGCGACTTCGATGCGGCGAATGAAATGAGAATACCCGCTCCGACGACGGTTCCGAGCACCCAGAGTTGCCCTCCCAGAACGCCGCCCAGACTGCCGAACGTCCAGATCAGATAATCCTGTATCTGTTCGGGCTCGCTGAAATACTGCCAGATGCTGATCAGGGAGACCGTAATATTGCCGACCATGATGCCGACTATCAGCAGCACCACGTTGTCCCTGATCCTGACGGCGATTGCCAGAACGACCAGAAGCACCAAGGCTGCACCCAGAGACGATGCAATCACGATCAGCCAGCTGCCTCCCAACCCCAGTTGCCTTATGGCGAATGCGTTGGCTGCCGATCCTGACGCGAGCATCACCATGGCGACCCCGAGGCTTGCCCCGGCCGATATTCCAAGTACCGAGGGGCCCGCAAGGGGGTTGCGGAAAAGAGTCTGCATCTGCAGCCCGCTTACCGCAAGCGCTGCACCTGCGAGCACTGCGGTAACGGCTTTCGGCAGACGGATGTAGGAAACGATTTTCTCCCAGGCAACGTTGTCCGAACCCTGCCCGGCCAGAATGGACAGCACGCTCTGAAAAGGAATCCGGACAGAACCCAGCACGAGATCGAGCATAAAAAAGAATGCGACGAACCCGAAAAGAATTACCAGCACCGGCAGCCGGGGCGCCAGCCGGGGCCAGGGATGGGAATGAACGCCAAATGCGGCTTCTTCGACACTCATATCAGTCAATACGGCGGAAAAAGGTTAACGAATCACTCCCGAAACCCTCCCGGATCGCGATGTCGGGATGCAGAATCATGATAAGGTCCTTGAGAATCCTGTCGGGCTGTACCACACCGTGCTCCCAGTAAGCGTTCCCTCCCGCCGGATTGATCTGACGGTTGTTGTTATACACCTGCCCCGCCCTGACCGACGGGAAATCGCTGAAACGCTCATCCTTTGCGAGCAATTCGTCAAGCGTCAGAACCGTTCCGGGACTGAGCCAGATCTCCGCCTGCAGGGCAACGGGATATACCGACTCGATGTCCATTTTCATGCTGCCGGTTTTTGCCTGGTCGCTCCAGTGGTATTCAGCCCCCGCGTCCCTGAGCAGCCGGGCGACATAGCTGTCCCCTCCCGGAACGAACCACGCATCCTTGAAAGGCAGCCCTGTAATGACCGAGGGCCGGGAAGACACGTTGTCCGTCAGGGCCGCGAGATCGAGATATGAACGTTCGATTCCCCTGAATTTCTCCAGCGCCTCATCGTTCTTTCCAAGAAGGGCGCCATACATCTTCAGCCATTCCGCACGTCCTATCGGGGACGATTCAAGCCATTCGGATACAACCAGAACAGGAATTCCCGCATCGACAAGAGCGTTATATTCAGCTTTTCTGGACGGAGGAAGCGCGGTCGCGATGACCAGATCGGGATCGAGGTCCAGAATCACCTCGAGGTTCGGACTGAACGGCATCCCTATCTCACAGATCAGCCCGGCTTCTATTTTTCTGCGAACGGAGCGGGTGTTGACGATTTCCGGACGGGCTACACCGGCAATCCGATCGCTGCATCCGAGCAGATCGATGTAGCCGATATGCGTTGTCGAAAACACGGCCAAGCTCCTGACCGGAGTTCTTATGACCATATATCCCTCAAAACCCTCGGGCTCCGCTGCGCCGCGCGGCAAAAGCAGATATCGAAGCGTATCCTGACGCCCCTGAAGACCGGCCCTGACCTCGATCGTCCTGAAACCGGAATGTTCCCGGATCATGAATCCTTCGGCGTAACCGATATCCGGGACATCCCCGGACACGGCCCCTTTTCCTTTCCCGATACCCGCCCCGGGCGCTGTTTCGGGCTCTTCTTTCTGCGCGCTACATGCGCAAAAAAGAATGCCGACAAAAAACAGCATCGGAACGAGAAGCACTCGCGATCGCCCCTGACCCTTCGATACGTCTCGCAAGCCGCGCATACCGTCAATCGAGATACTCGACATACCGCTCGAAATCCTTTTTGTCGGGAAAGCAAATAGCTCCCGCCGCACAGATTTTCACGCATGCCGAACAGAGCACGATACAACTGTACGGATTGGCGACCGTCATTTTCGGACGGCGGCGCAGCCCTTCTTCCGCTTTAGCGGAAGCGAAAACATCCTTCGGGCAGAAGTCGTAACAGGACAGGCAGCTGTTGCACAGCTCTGGATCGATCGAGGGAAACCATGCGATCTCCTCTCTCGGCACCGTCAGCCGCCGACGTCGTCTTTTTTTCTGAGGTTCACTCATTGAAATTGTTTTTTTCTGCTGTTATCCGCCGGGTCTCCGCCCGCCCCAACGACACACAGGGAGAAGCAGGCGGAGAAAAACGGCTTTTCGCACGTTCAGAACGAGACCTGATACCCCACACGGGCAAGACGACCGGGATCGTAGTAGACGTAACGGCTGCTTGCATCCTCGACGAGATTTCCCGAAGTCTGGATCTCGGTGTCGAAAACGTTGTCGACTTCGAGCCTGACGTAACCCGGACCTGCTTTCACTTTTCCCGCCACGTCGAACGCCGCATAGTTGTCGAGACCGTCTTCACGCCCCGCAAGCATCCTGCATTGCAGGTCAAGACCCGCATGATCGGTCGCATAGGAAAGACCGAACGTATTCTGGAACTTGGGCCCGGGCTGATACTCCTCGCCTTGCGTATCCTCGGCGACCGGATAGGCCCAATACCCCGCTGCGGACAACGATACGTCCGAAAGAAAATCTCCCGAAGAGACAAAGGGGCGGAGACCGAATTTCCATTCGACGCCCCTCGTGCTGTAGGAGCCGGCATTGAAGTAATGGTAAGGCCTCCCCTGGGATCTGTCGACCTCTATCTTTTTGTCGTAGGTCATGTAGAATCCGGCCATTCTCGCCGAAAAGACCTCGTCGTCCCACTTCAGTCCCGCTTCGTAGGTCCATCCCGATTCGGGCTCGAGATCGGGGTTGCCGATCACGATCCGTCCCTCGTAATACATCTGCGTGAAGGTCGGCGCCTGGAAAGCCTTGCCTGCATTGGCGAAGAGATTCAGTGAATCGTCGACTTTCCACGTCACACCGGCGCTCGGCAGAAAAACATCGTAATCCGTCGAGCCGTCTTCATTGTCTATGAACTGCTCGCGGACGCCGAGTGTAAGCTGGAGGCCGTTGGAAACCGCTGCCTTGACCTCGGTGAAAACACCATAATCGTTCCGTGAGTGATCCTCGTAATTGTCTTCGTAATCCGCGAAACGATGAACGTAATCCGCCCCGGCGACAACCTCCAGACGCTCGCCGAACCTGAACCGGTAATCGGTTTCGGCCCCGTAGTTGTAATTCAGCCGCTGCACGGTCTCGCCGTCGATCTCACCGTCCACATAGTCGGTCTGGTAACGGTCGTCGTACATCCCGAAAAGCTTCGCCTTGAAACTGTCGTCTTCGTAACGAAGGTCGAGAAAATGGAAATCGCTTTCCTGATCTGTCGATTCCGTGGTTCCGTCGTCATAACGATCGATGAAGGAGGTCTCGTACCAGTTGTACTGGTAGTCGATATAGGTGTTGGCAAACGGCGAAGCATTGACATTGAGCATGTACTTGTCGGTCTCCCCGAGCGCGTTGGTGTACTCTTTCGTGAACTGCCGTCCCACGTCGTCCAGTTCTCCCATGTGCTGGTAGCGGAAACCCGCGTTCACTCCCGGAAGGGATAGCGTCACGCCATGGTTCATCCACTCTTCGTTGCCGAACTCCACGGAAGCGGTCGCGGCGACCTCGTCCGCGGGCCTCTTTGTCACAATATTGATGACGCCGGCCATGGCGTCGGCGCCGTAGAGCGTGGATGCCGCACCCTTGAGCACCTCGATCCTCTCGACCTGCTCGATCGGAATCGCACTCAGGTCATATCCCTTGCTGGAAGCCTGCTGAACCGGCATCCCGTTGATGAGAATCAGCTCACCGTCCTCGATTCCCCTCACGTAGACGGCGCTGTTCATCCCCTGCTTGTTGATGCCCAGCGGCGCGAGGGATTTGTAACCGAGTCCTCCGATGCGGCCGAGAGCCTCCATGACGTTCCTGGCTCCGGTCTCGGCGAGTTCCTCACCGTCAGCGACTGAAATGAATCGTGAACTTTCCTTTTCCTTTACGGGAAAACGCGTTGCGGTCACGACAAGCTCGTCGCCCGTGTACCTGGCGATCGCTCCTGCCTGATCGGGCTCACCGGCATGCAGCGCCTGGTGACACAACACGCATGCAGTGAGAAAAGCGGTAATTTTTCTGGTCATGTGTTAACCTGCTATCAGTTGAAAAAAAAACTGACTGACAGGGTTGTCCATCGGCATGAAACTCAAGAAAAGAGGATGATCCACCGACACATCCGGGAAGGCGATAGCCGCCGGAATCCGTGAAAAACCATCACGCGGGAGCTGTATCCGGCTGACCGGAAACAAAACCGTAAGCAGGGCTTTTGCGGAGTATCGCGAATGAACGCCACATCATCGAGTGCATTGCCTGAAGACTATAAACCCGTAGTCTTTTGTTACATCGAGCAAATCGTAGCTGGCAGGTCTCCTGACTTTCAACGGATAAATATCTCTTCAGAGCCTTCCCGCGCATTTCCGGGCGGAAATCGAAGCGCAGTGACTCTGGAGAACCTCCGCTCCGGTGTCGTGTGGCCACGACGAACAGAGCGAAAGCAAACCGTTGTAACAGTTGCGGGTACAGTGTACGAATTTCACGTACTTCCCTATTCTCCGGCTTTTAAACCGGCACCAGTTACAAAGACAAAGAACAATGGGGCTATTTACAAAAAAAAATGTTTCCGGCAAACCCCCATTCTGGAAGTGGAAAAAGAAAACCGAACAGCTTGTCCCCCGCACGCTCCAGGATCGGCTGCCATGAAATTTCGCGCTCATTTCCCGAAGATCTCTTCGATCCTTTCACGCCGGTATGCGAACACCTCGTCGAGCCGGCGGCTCACGATCAGCGTGTTGACGAGATCGCCGAACGCCCCGAACGGCATGACGTAGCTCACCCTGTCGGTCATCTCGACTCCTCCGGGAATCTCGCGGAATTCATGCCGGTGACGCCAGCTTTCGTAAGGCCCGGACTTCTGCGTGTCCTCGAAGAGAAACGGCTTTTCCACTTTCGTTATTTCGGTCTCCCACCGCACCGGCAAGAGCATGAACGGATAGAGGGTATAGGTCACAAGCATTCCCTCGTAGATCCGCTCTCCTCTGGTGCCGCCGGTAATCCTGAACATCATCTCGGGCGGGGTTATCCGTGAAAGATTGGCCGGAGATGAAAAAAAATCCCATGCCTCGTTTACCGTGACCGGGATGCGCTGCCTGTAGGTCAGGGTCGTCCGCTCCATGTACCGTACTCATTGTCTGGTTGAACATTTTCTCCATCTATAACCGGTGAAAAGGGAAAAAAGTATCCTTTCCATCCGCGTCCGGGTTCGCTTTTCTGCACGCTTCCGCTTGGATGTGTAGCCCGTTTTTCTGAATATTGATTGAGCGTGCACACATGAACCGACACCTGACGACCCATGGCAAAAGCAACCGTAACCGCCGTGATTAGCCCTTTCGAGGACGACCGCCGCACCGTTCTGCTCACGAAACGCACGGTCGAGCCGTTCAGGGGGCGCTGGTGCTTTCCGGGAGGCCATATCGACCGCGGAGAAACCGCCCGACAGGCGATCGTGCGCGAAGTCGCGGAGGAAACGGGCCTCACGCTTCATGGCCCCGAATTTATCGGATACTGCGACGAGATATTTCCCGAGTACGGATTCTTCGCCGAAGTGCTCATCTTCCGGGGCACCGGCACCGGACCTATGCAGGCAAGGCCCGAAGAGGTCTCGGAAATCGGCTGGTTCACGCTCGAAGAAGCCCGCAAACTCCCGCTCGCATTCAATCATCTTGATGTCCTCGAACGCTATGAAAGCCGCCTCGACCCGATCTGAGACAGTTCCCGTCCTGTTTCTTCTGCTGCTCTCCCTTGCCCTGCTTGCCGGATGCGGCGGCAAAAACACGCGGGACCGGAACCCGGTAAACGGAAAACCGACGGTCGTTAGCCTCGCGCCGAGCATAACCGAAATGCTTTATGCGATCGGAGCGGGCGATCAGGTCATCGGAAGGACCAGCGCCTGCGACTGGCCGGTGGAAGCCGCGGCCGTCACCGTGGTCGGGGCTTTCGGCAAGCCCTCGCTCGAAATGCTTACCTCACTTGCGCCGGATCTCGTAATGGACGTCGATCTCGCCGAGGAACAGGCCGGCGGAAAAATCACCGAGCTCGGCATGCAGAGGGAACGCCTGACGGTCCGCACCCCCGACGACATCCCCGCCGCACTCCGCCGCCTCGGGATGCTGACGGGCCATTCCCGGAAAGCCGACAGCCTCGCCTTGGTTATCGAAGAGGGGCTCGCACGGTTCCGGCGTGAAGCGGAAACAGAAGCCGAACCGGTAAAGGTCTACCTCGAAATATGGGACGATCCCCTCTGGACGGGTGGAAAATCCAGCTATATTTCAGCGCTCATCCGTTACGCCGGCGGAACGAACATCGGCGACAGCGTCGAAAAGGAATACTTCGAGATATCTCCCGAATGGGTCATCGCCAGCAACCCCGGGATCATAGCCTGCATGTACATGTCGAAAACCGGAAAAGCCATCGACAAGGTCGCCGCCAGGCCGGGATGGGAGCACACCGCCGCCGTGCGCGAGGGACGGATATACGACGACTTCGACAACAGCATCTTCCTGAGGCCGGGACCGAGAGTCCTCGAAGGCATCCGCCGGCTCCGCGACATCATCCGCGACGCACGATCCTGAAAAAGATTCCGCCCGTTTTCCCCGGCGGTATCGAATAAAAGAGGTATTTTCTTATCTTTGGGGCTTTAGTGCAATCAAACGGCGCGGCCCGCATGAAGAAATCACCCCTGGCGATATTGTTTCTGACGGTACTGCTCGACCTGATCGGGTTCGGTATCGTGCTGCCACTTCTTCCGACCTATGCAAAGGACCTCGGAGCGAGTCCTTTCATGATCGGCCTGATAGCCGCGGTGTATTCGACCATGCAGTTCCTGTTTTCACCCGTCTGGGGAAAACTCAGCGACTACATCGGCCGGCGGCCGGTCATGCTCGTGAGCATCTTTCTTGCCGCAATCTCCTACTTCTTCTTTTCGATGGCCACGACCATCCCGCTCCTTATCCTTTCCAGGGCGATGTCGGGCGTCGGTTCGGCCAATATCGCCGCCGCGCAGGCCTACATCACCGACGTGACCGACAGCTCCGGCCGTTCGAAAGCCATGGGCATGCTCGGAGCCGCCTTCGGCATAGGCTTCATCATCGGGCCGCTGATCGGCGGGTTCCTCAAGACGAACTTCGGCATCGAAATGGTCGGCTACGTCGCTTCGGCCCTTATCGGCATCGATTTCATCCTCGCCGTGTTCTTCCTCCCGGAGTCGAACAGGGAAGCGAAAAAAATCTCGGAAAGACTCAAGGCCCGGCCGAAATCATCGGGCAAGCCGCTGCTCGATTCCCTGCGGGAAAAATCCGATGCGTATTTCGACGGGGTAAGGCAGGCTTTCGGCTCCAGGCCGATAGCCCTCCTGATGAGCACGAATTTCATTTTCACCTTCGGCATCGTCAACATGCAGATCGCCTCGATCCTGCTCTGGAAAGAATACTTCCATTCCACCGACCAGCAGATCGGCTATCTGTTCGCCTACGTCGGCTTCCTGTCCGTCATCGTACAGGGAGGCCTGATGGGCAGGATGAACAAACGGTTCGGCGAGCATCGCCTGTTTCTCTGGGGACATCTGCTGACATTCGTCGGGGTCTTTTTCATCCCGTTCATTCCGGCCGACTCCCTTTTCAGCCTCGGTCTGGGCATTCTTTTCTTCTTCGCCGCCGGCACCAGCCTGGTGAACCCCATAAACATCTCGATGATCTCCCTGTACAGCTACAAGCAGAAACAGGGCCAGATCATGGGATACGGCCAGTCGATCAACTCGTTTGCGAGAATTCTCGGCCCTTTCAGCGGAAGCATTCTTTACGGCATGGCGCCGCAACTCCCATTCGTCTTCGCGGGAGTGCTCATGCTTGCCGGAACAATGATCTCGCTGAGCTTGTTCAAGTACCAGATAGAAGCGCTTGAGACCCCTGTGGAAACCATTAACTGACAGCCGGGCCCAGGCGCTGCCGAAACCATCACGGAGATTACTGCGACAGACATGCCCCGCGAGGAAAAACTGCCACTGACATCGCTTCCCCGCATCCTTCACCGGATCGGCGACATCGCCGACGGCGAAGAGCTCGACTGTTACCTGGTCGGCGGCTATGTGCGCGACACCCTCATGCGGAAGGAGTGCAAGGACATCGATATCATGGTCATCGGCGATCCGCTCGGCTTCGCCAGGGAAATCGAACGCACCCTCAACGGTCGTAACTTCGTTGTTTTCGATCGTTTCAGGACCGCCCGGCTTGAAATCGACGATCCCGAAGCAGGAACGGTGCTCCTTGAAATCGTGGGCGCCCGAAAGGAAAGCTACAATCCGGACTCCCGCAAACCGATAACGGAAATCGGCACCCTGGAAGACGATCTCTCGCGCAGGGATTTTACGCTCAACGCGCTTGCCGTTTCCCTCAATGCCGAAAACAGAGGCCGTATCGTCGATCTCTTCGACGGGCTCGGGGACCTGAAGGCGGGATTGCTGAGAACGCCCCTCGAACCTGAACGCACATTTTCCGACGATCCGTTGCGCATGATGCGATCGGCGCGTTTCGCCAGCCAGCTGCACTTCCGCGTCGACCGACAGGCACTCAACGCGATGGAAGTCATGGCGCACCGGATCACGATCGTTTCCAGGGAACGCGTGAGCCAGGAATTCCTGAAAATCATGGCGAGCCCCAGGCCCTCGGTCGGCCTGAAGATCCTGTTCGAAACGGGTATCCTGAAAGAGATCATGCCCGAACTGACGGCGATGGCCGGCATCGAGCAGGTCGACGGGCTCGGCCACAAGGACACGCTGCTGCACACCTTCCAGGTGGTGGACAAGCTCGCCGAGAAAAGCGACAGCCTCTGGCTGAGAGTGGCCGCGCTGCTGCACGATATCGCAAAACCGGTCACAAAGCGTTTCAGCAGGTCTGCCGGATGGACCTTCCACGGTCACGACGCGGTCGGCACGAAACTGGCCGCGAAGATCTTCCGCTCGATGCGCTGGCCTCTGGAACCGCTCCCCTACGTCCAGAAAATGATCAGGCTTCACCACAGGCCCATTCCCCTGTCGAAAGGCGAGATCACCGATTCCGCCGTCAGGCGCCTGATGTTCGAGGCCGGGACCGACCTCGACGACCTGATGACCCTCTGCCGGGCCGACGTCACCAGCAAGAATCCGCGCAAGGTGACCAGGATCATGAACAACTTCGCCATCGTAGAGCAAAAAATCGCCGAGGTCGCCGAAAAGGACCTGCTTGCCAAATGGCGCCCTCCGATAGACGGCAGCGACATCATGGAAACACTCGGCCTTTCGGAAGGCCGTGTCGTCGGCGTCATCAAGAAAAAGATGGAAGCGGCCGTCATCGAAGGAGAGATACCCTACGACCGCCAGGCGGCGCTCGACTACATAAAGACCGTCTATCGGGAGATGAGGCGATCCGGACCCGAAGACGAACGGTAGCATCCCGGATCAAAATTCGTATTATTCAAGACAGCATCCCTGTAATCAAAACCTGTTCGCATTGATATCACGTTACTCACCCAAGGACATGGCCGCCCTATGGACGGACGAAGCCAAATTCGAACGTTGGCTGAAACTTGAAATCGCCGCGGTCGAAGCCCGTGTGGAAGCGGGCATCGTTCCGCGCTCAGCCCTTGAAACCATAAAGAAAAACGCGAAGTTCAGCGTCCCCGAAATTCTCGAGATCGAAAAGGAGACAAACCACGACGTCATCGCGTTCCTGACGAACGTCAACAGTTACGTCGGGCCCGAATCGCGCTACATTCACGAAGGCCTGACCTCCTCGGACGTCGTCGACACCTGCCTCGCGATGCAGATGCGGGACGCGGGACGAATTCTTCAGGACGACGTGGAGGCGCTCGTGGAGGTTCTTTCGGAACGGGCCGTCGAGTTCAAGTACACTCTCGAAATGGGACGCACGCACGGCATCCATGCCGAACCGACGACCTTCGGCCTCAAACTGCTCCTCTGGCGCCAGGAAATGCTCCGCAACCTCGAGCGCCTGAAACGCGCGATCGAAGTGATTTCCTTCGGGAAAATCTCGGGCGCCGTCGGAACCTACCAGCATCTGCCGCCTGAAATCGAGGCCGCCGTCTGCGAAAAGCTCGGCCTGAAACCATCGTCCATTTCCACCCAGATACTGCAGAGAGACCGACATGCGGAATTTCTCACGACGCTGGCCATCATCGCGTCTTCCATCGAGAAGTTCTCGGTCGAGCTCCGTCACCTGCAACGCACGGAAGTGCGCGAGACCGAGGAGTTCTTCGGCAAGGGGCAGAAAGGCAGTTCAGCCATGCCGCACAAACGCAACCCGATCACCTTCGAACGCCTGACCGGCCTGGCCCGGGTCGTGCGTTCGAACTCGATTGCCGGCATGGAGAACGTCGCCCTCTGGCACGAACGCGATATCTCGCACTCTTCCGTCGAACGCGTGGTGATGCCCGATTCTACCATCGCCCTCTGCTACATGCTGCGAACCTTTTCGAAGGCCGTGAAGAACCTGCTCGTCTATCCCGAAAGAATGCAGGAGAACTTCGACACCTCCTATGGACTGACGCTGTCGCAGACGCTGTTGCTTGCCCTGACAGGCAAAGGGCTCACCCGCGAGGAAGCCTACAGGCTTGTGCAGCGCAACGCCATGAAAAGCTGGGAGAACAAGGTTCCGCTCAAGGAGCATGTGCTCGCCGACGACGAGATACTCAGGCACCTTCCGGCAGAGACGATCGAACAGCTTTTCTCTCCGGAAAACATCCTCGAGAAACTGAGAAAAAGCGTCGACACCATCTTCGCCCGCAACGGCCTCTGAAACCGGCCCGCCAGTGGTAAACGCCCGGCCATCTCCGGCCGGGCATTTGTTTATATTGGCGAATATTAGTAGATTGTACGCCGTTTTTTCCTTGCTTCGGCGGAGGGATACGCCGAAGCGGGAAAAGCGGTATGCATCTCACAGGTAACAGCCACCAGCAACAGGACATAATCACTTCGTTAACGGGTTATTATTGCCACGATAATACCATAGGGGATGAATGCGCCGTATGTATGCCAGGGTAGTGAACACATATGACGGGAAAGCCGAGGTCGAGCTGAACTGCAGCGAATCGTCGAAAGACAGCGTTCACTGCGGAGCGTGCTCGATGAACAGCCGCCCGTCCGGGAAACCGGAAACGGTTATCGCGAACAACGCCGTGGGAGCCAAAACCGGCGATATAGTCATATGCGAACTGAAGGAACATGCGGAGATCAAATCCGCCCTCGTGCTGCTTATCGGCCCGCTCGTCCTGTTCATGATCACCCTGGGTTCGGCGGGAGCCATGGGCCTGGAACTCTGGCAGTCCTTCATCGCGGGACTGGCCGTGCTCGCCCTGACCTACGTCGTGCTGCAAAGGCTGTTGAAGAACAAAACCTATTATTACATCGAAGGAATTAAATAGGATCAAATGATCAGCGAAGCATTCATACCGGCAGTAACCAGCCTCGGGGCCGTCGCGCTCGCGCTCGGGCTCATCATCCACTACGTCTCCAAGAAATTTCATGTGGAAGAAGACCCTACGGTAACCCTTATCAACGATATCCTGCCGGGAGTCAACTGCGGAGCCTGCGGTTACCCGAGCTGCGGCCAGTTCGCCGAGGTTCTCGTCGAAACGAAGGACTCCAGCATGTCCTGCCCTGTCGGCGGCTCCGATCTCGCGGAAAAACTGGGACAGACGCTCGGCATCACCATGGCGGAACCAAAACCGCAGATCGCCGTGCTCCTTTGCCAGGGAGACAACGACACGGCCCGCGAAACCGCCGAATACCTCGGAATCCAGGACTGCTGGGCGGCGACACAGGCGTATGTCGGCCCGAAGCAGTGTCGTTACTCCTGTATCGGTCTCGGTTCCTGCATCGCGTTCTGCGATTTCGACGCCATGCGTCTTGAAAACGGCCTGGTCGTGATCGACAAGGATCTCTGCACCGGTTGCGAAGCCTGTATTTCAGCCTGCCCCACCGGGGTTCTCGTCATGCAGGAGAAGAAGGCCGAACGCTACTTCATCGCATGTAATTCCCACGACAAGGGAGCCGCGACGAAAAAAGCGTGTGACGCCGGCTGCATCGCCTGCCAGAAATGCGTCAAGGTCTGCGAGGACGACGCAATCGTTATCGACAGATTCCTCGCAACAATCGTCCAGGAAAAATGCACGGCCTGCGGCAAGTGCATAGAAGTGTGCCCGACGAAAGTCAATTGCATCCGCCTGGAAAACGATCTGCAAGCCGTGAAACAAAAAAAAGCCTCATAAATGAAGACATTCGCCATAGGGGGGATACACCCGCCTGAAAGGAAACTCACGGAGAGCTCCGCAATAGAGGTCATGCCTGTTCCGGCCGAACTGGCCATATCGATGAACCAGCATCTCGGCAAACCCGCCAAACCGGTCGTCAAGGCTGGTGACGAGGTTAAAAAAGGCCAGCTTATCGGCGAGGCAGACGGCTTCATTTCGGCCAATGTCCATGCAAGCACGAGCGGAAAGGTCAAGTCCGTCAAGCCGCATGCGCATCCGGGCGGACAGTACGCGATGACCGTGTTCATTACGCCGGACGGCAAGGACGAATGGGCCGGGGGCCTCGACAATGCCCCCGTCGACTGGAAAAGCTTTTCCAGGGAGGAGATCGTCGCGAAAGTGAAAGACGCGGGTATCGTCGGCATGGGCGGCGCGGGCTTCCCGACCAATGTCAAGCTCTCGCCTCCTCCCGACAAGAACATCGACACGATCATCCTCAACGGCGCCGAGTGCGAGCCGTTCCTCACCGCCGACCATAGGCTCATGGTCGAGTCTCCGGCCGAAGTCGTCGGCGGACTCGAAATCATCGCGTCCCTCTTCGCCGGACAGGCAAAAGCCTGGATCGGCATCGAGTCGAACAAGCAGGATGCGATCGACGCCCTGAAAAAACACGCCTCTCAGAAAGGCATCGAGATCGTGGTCCTGAAAACCAAGTATCCCCAGGGAGCGGAAAAACAGCTCATCAACGCCATCACGGGAAGAACCATAGGGGAAGGCGAACTGCCGTTCGACAAGGGCTGCCTCGTGCAGAACATCGGAACCGCAGTCGCCGTTTATGACGCTGTCTGCCGCAACAGGCCCCTCATCGAACGGATCGTCACGGTATCCGGCATGGAGATATCGAGCCGCAAAAACGTCCTCGCCCGTATCGGCACGGCATTCCGCGACATCGTCGATTTCTGCGGCAACCTGTCCGAAAAGACCAACCAGGTCATATGCGGCGGGCCCATGATGGGAAAGGCTCTCTTCACGCTGGATGCTCCGGTGGTGAAAACAACGTCCGGCCTGCTCTTCATGAACAATGCCGCCGTTGAGAAATCCAGGGAACGCACCTGCATCCGCTGCGGAAAATGCGTCAGTGTCTGTCCGCAAAGCCTCGAACCCTGGCTGCTCGGAAACACCGCCGAGCTTCGAAAATTCGACGAGATACTCGACTTCGGCCTGATGAACTGCACCGAATGCGGCAGCTGCACGTTCGTCTGCCCCTCGAAGCGCGAACTGGTCCACTGGATCAAGTATGCCAAAGCGCTCGTCAATAGCCGCCAGAAACGAAAATCAGCCTAACGGATCCTAATTTCGACATGGAATCAGTAAAACTCAAAGTTTCATACGCACCGTTCGTTCGTTCAAAAGACTCGATCGAATCGGTGATGTACAACGTCGCCCTGGCTCTGGCCCCGGCGACAATCATGTCCGTCTACCTCTTCGGGATGAGCGCCCTGATCCTCACCGTGGCGGCCATTGCCAGCTGCATCGGTTTCGAGTGGCTGATGGACAAGGTCAGGAAAAAACCGGCGAGCTGTCTCGACGGCAGCGCTCTGGTGACCGGCCTCCTGATCGCCCTGAACGTTCCGGCCAATCTCCCTCTCTGGATGGTCGTCATCGGTTCGTTCATCGCCATCGCCGCATCGAAGCACGTGTTCGGAGGACTGGGCTACAATGTCTTCAATCCCGCGCTCGTCGCAAGGGTATTCCTGCTGATCTCGTTCCCGGCGGCCATGACGAGCTGGCCGGTCCCCTTCTCGGTGGACATGCAGACCGCGGCCTCTCCCCTCGGCATTCTGAAAACCGACGGAATCGGGGCGGCCATGGCATCGGTCAGCCTGCAGAACGGCTTTTTCGGCATAATGAACGGCAGTCTGGGCGAAACGTCCACCCTCGCGCTCCTCGCCGGAGCCGCCTGGCTGCTCTTCAAGCGCTATATCACCCTGACGATCCCGCTGACCATGATCGGCTCGGTATTCATCTTTACAGGCATCTTCTACCTGATCGATCCGGGCACCTACGCTTCACCGGTGTTTCACATGGTAACCGGCGGCCTTGTCCTCGGCGCGTTCTTCATGGCGACCGACATGGTCACCTCGCCGATCTCCATGCGCGGACAGATCATTTTCGGTCTCGGCTGCGGTCTCCTGACGGCGGTAATCCGTCTCTGGGGAGGCTATCCCGAGGGCGTCTCGTTCGCCATCCTTATCATGAACGGGTTCGTACCGCTGCTCGACCGCTGGGATCAGAGCGACAGAAAAGCAAAACATCAAAAGAAGTCTGAAACAAAATGAGACCTATCATTACCCTTACCATTGTCGGACTGCTGAGCGCCGTTTTGCTTGCCGTCGTTGACGATTTCACGCGAGAGCCGATCAGGATCGCGAAGGAACAGATGAAACGGAAAGCCATAGAGGAAATCTTTCCGTTCGAAATAGACAGTCTGAAGACGGTAACGACCGACAAGACGACATTCTACGAAGCGCTCGACAAAGAGATGAAGCTGCAGGGCATCGCGGTGGAATCATCGACGAACCTCGGCTACAGCGGCCGGATCGAAATTCTGCTCGGTGTCTCTCCCGAACAGAAGATCTTCGACTACAAGGTGGTCTATCACCTTGAAACGCCGGGCCTCGGCGACAAGATAGACAAGCCGAAATTCAAGGCACAGTTCAGGAACCGCACCCTGGAGGATACGAACTGGAAAGTCCGGAAGGACGGCGGAGACATCGACGAACTCACGGCGGCAACGATCTCGTCACGCGCGATCTCCGATGCCGTCCTCACAGGACTCCGTTACATCAAAGAGCAATACTCAAAAACGACTGAAGAATGAACGAAGCGCTGAATATTCTCACACGAGGGTTCGTCAAGGAAAACCCCGTAACAAAAATGCTGCTCGGGCTCTGTCCCGTGCTCGCCGTAACCACATCGGCAATCAACGGTCTCGGCATGGGCCTTGCGACGACCTTCGTCCTGCTCGGCTCCAACATGGTCATCTCGCTGGCGTCGAAAGCGATCCCGAGCACCGTCAGGATCCCGTCGTTCATCCTTGTCATAGCGACCTTCGTGACCATCGTCGACCTCCTGATCAAGGCATACTCGCCGGAGCTCAACCAGGCTCTCGGCATCTTCATTCCGCTGATCGTGGTCAACTGCATGATCCTCGGACGGGCCGAGGCCTTCGCGAGCCGCAACGGCATCTGGTACTCGTTCATCGACGCCATCGGCATGGGACTCGGCTTCACGTTCGCCCTGCTGTTGCTTTCCGCCTTCAGGGAAGTGCTGGGTTCGGGAACCATCTTCAACATCCCCATCGTGGGTGAAGACGCAAGCACCATACTGGTCTTCGCACTGCCTCCGGGAGCATTTGCTGGCCTCGGGCTGATCATTGCCGGGCTCAATTCACTCGAAAAGAAACAGGGGGGTAAGTAATGACTGAAATTCTGCTTGTTATTGTCAGCGCGATATTCGTCAACAACGTCGTTTTCGCGCGCTTCCTCGGCATCTGCCCCTATCTCGGCGTATCGAGGAAACTCGACACGGCGATAGGCATGGGCCTCGCGGTCACCTTCGTCATGACGATCGCCACAGCCATAGGCTACGTTCTGTATCACGGTGTTCTGGTCCCCTTCAACATCGAATTCATGCAGACCGTCATGTTCATTCTCGTGATCGCCTCGCTTGTCCAGCTGGTTGAAATAATCCTCAAGAAAGTGAGCAAATCGCTCTACAACTCTCTCGGAATCTTTCTTCCGCTCATCACCACGAACTGTGCGATCCTCGGTGTCGCCCTGATCTCCATCCAGGAAGAGTATTCCTTCGTCACGTCGGTTGTCTTCGCCTTCTTCTCGGCGCTCGGCTTCATTCTCGCGATCGTCATGTTCGCCGGCATCAGGGAAAAACTCGACGAGGCGGACATTCCCCGGCCCTTCAAAAACGTGCCGATCGGCTTCATCTCCGCGGCGATTCTCTCTCTCGCGTTCATGGGCTTTTCAGGACTCGTGAAATAACGGCCTTCAGGAAACCATAAAAAAAGCCGGTCGGCACTGCATGCGACCGGCTTTTTTTATGCCTGGCCCGGAAGCGCTTATCCTCCGGTTTTCAGGGAGTCCTGTTTCACGCTGAGCGGCACACCCTTGTTTCCAGCATAGAACATGATGAGCTCCGCCGGAGCGTCCCCTTCGTTCTTGCCGTAATGCCATGTCTCGACGACCTCGACGATGGAGTCGCCTTCCTTCAGATGGAGCACTTCACCCTTGTCGGTAACGACAGTAAGTTCTCCCTTCATCAGAACACCCGCATTGATGACCGGGTGCCGGTGTTCGGGCAACTGCACTCCCGGCGGAATGACGATCCGAAGAATCGTGACTTCCGCGGGACCCTCGCCGTAACGGGGCAGTTTGTTGCCGTCCCAGCTCGATTCCGATCTGGCGAGCACATCGACTTTCGTGGCGGCAGCCTCCCTGGCGTTCAGGGCTGTCGGCGACAGAAAAAGAAGGGAAAAGGCGATCAGAAAGCGTATTCTCGTCGTTTTCATGGCTACATGGGGGTTTATGATTGAGGGGTACGAATAACAACCGCAAAGTGTTAACTTAAGACATTATTACCGCCCCCGTATATTCCTTGATTACCCGCAGCCTTGTCAACAGCAACAAAACAGGAGAGCGACCCATGAATATCGTATGGTTCATACTCATCGGCATCTGCGCCGGCTGGCTGGCCGGACAGATCATGAAAGGCGGAGGATTCGGGCTTGTAGGAGATCTTGTCGTCGGTGTTATCGGGGCGCTGTTGGGCGGCTGGCTTTTCGGCGTGCTCGGCGTTGCCGCAGGCGGCCTCCTCGGCAGCCTGATCACGGCAACCGTCGGCGCGATCGTGCTGATAGCGCTCTTGCGGCTTGTGCGGCGCTGAGCAAACCAGTCCGGGCGCATAAAATTCCCGTCCCCCGCATGTACTCTATCGGTCGACATGCGGGGGACGGGAAACAATATTTCTGCGGAACAATCCTGTCCGCAATACGAAAAACGCCGCGACGCTCAATCGTCCGAAAGGGCGTCCTTGAGCTTGTCGGCCCATTCGTCAAGCTTTTTCTCGGCCTCGTCTTTCGCGATGCCGTAACGCTCCTGAATCTTTCCGAGAAGATTCTCACGCTTTCCCCCGACGATATCCACATCGTCCTCGGTGAGTTCTCCCCACTCTTCCCTGACTTTTCCTTTCAACTGCTTCCAGTTTCCTTCGATACGATCCCAGTTCATGTGTCCTCCTTCAGGTTGATACTGTTTCAGGTTTGTTTTGCAGACCGCCGTGGAGCCATGCATTGGCTCCGCTGCCGAACGGTCTCGCACCAAACAACGAAACCCGGGAGTGATTCGTTCGCGATTTCTTCGCTCAACGCAAAAAAGCAAAACGCCGGCCGGCGTCATTCCGCCTGTCCGCAAAGCGCCTGAAGACAACGGGGCTCCGTTCACCTGCGGTAACAGGCCGAAACAAGCAGCATATGGAGGACCCATTTTTTCGGAAGGGACAGACGCATGCTCCGGACCGCCGTACGGTAATTACCCAGCGCCTTGCTGTCCCTGGACGGCAGTGCCCTGAACTCCCGGTAGAGCAGTCCCGGAGCATCGTCGGGAATTGCGCAGTCCCGGACAAAAAATGCCCGGACTCTCCGGAACGCGTGATTGTAACGCCGGGCTGTTTCCGGATGGCTGAACGCCGTGGATGAATAATTTTTATCGTGAATCATCCTGAGCATAAGCGGCTTTGCAAGGTAGTAGCGATAGGAGCCCACGATCGTCGCACCGAGTTCGAGAACCGTATCCCCCCTCGATTCGAATTCCAGATCGTAATGTTCCGGCAGAGCCGTCACACGGCGCGCGAGCTTTCTGCGGAGAAACATCGTGGAGGTGATGGACCAGAAATGGCGCCCCGTCAGCGCGGTCATCATCATGGTGCTGCCGATATCGAAGTCCTGCTCCGCATGCAGCACGAGCTGCTCACGTCCGCCGATGTCACGATATCCCGTATACACGAAATCCACTTCGGGCCGTGCATCGAAAATCCGGGCCACCTCACTGAAACAGGACGGCTCGTAACGGTCGTCGGGATCGAGAAACGAGATGATGTCTCCCGAGGCGATGCCGATACCTTTGCGGAAGCAGGCAAACTGGCCGCGGTTTTCCTCGCTGAAAACCAGGCGCACTTTCTCGTGCGCCCCGTACCGCCGCTGGAGCTTCTCTCGGGAATTGTCCGTAGAACGATCGTCGACAACGATAATTTCACGGAGAAAGTCTCCCTCGTTATCGAGTACACTTTCTATCGCCCCCTCGACGAGATGCCCGTAGTTATAATTCGATATGACAACAGAAACCTTCATCAATCCTCTTTTTCTACCGATATTGACCGCCCTCCGGCGCGTTTCCCTCAAACGGTCCGTCCTTCTTTTTCTTGTAATATAAGCACTTGCCGGCGCTCGACATATGCCATAAAAGACATGGTTTCGCGAGAAAAAAAGTCTATATTCCGCTCGATCTCGCCGGCACCCGCGCAATTTACACGAACCCGTTTTACGATACCTCCGCTGTGTGCAGCAGGCAGTTTCGCCGGTTGCATAGAGCCAAACTCCACTTCAAGCCTGTAGAATACATATGATCGAACGATTGAAAAACGAATGGTTCTCGAATATACCGAAAGATGTTCTCGCCGGGCTCGTGGTGGCTCTCGCGCTCATACCCGAAGCCATAGCCTTTTCCATCATCGCGGGAGTCGACCCGAAAGTCGGACTGTACGCATCGTTCTGTATTGCCATCGTCACAGCTTTCGCGGGAGGACGTCCCGCAATGATTTCCGCCGCGACGGGAGCCATGGCCCTGCTGATGGTTTCTCTGGTGAAGGAACATGGCCTGCAATACCTTTTCGCGGCGACACTCCTGACCGGATTGCTGCAGATTGCCGCAGGGTACCTGAAGCTCGGCAATCTCATGCGCTTTGTCTCCCGTTCGGTCGTGACGGGATTCGTCAATGCGCTCGCCATTCTCATCTTCATGGCGCAGCTGCCCGAACTGACCGGCGTCGGCTGGCACGTCTACGCCCTGACCGTGGCGGGTCTCGCGATCATCTATCTTTTTCCCCTGGTTCCGGGGATAGGCAAATCCGTCCCGTCGCCGCTGGTCTGCATTCTCCTCCTGACGGTCATGTCGGTCCTCGCCGGCCTCGATATCCGCACGGTCGGGGACATGGGTGAACTGCCCGACACCCTTCCGTTCCTGCTCTGGCCCGAGGTGCCCCTGAGCATGGAGACGCTGTCCATCATCCTGCCCTACGCGGTCGGCCTTTCGGTCGTCGGTCTCCTGGAATCGATGATGACCGCAACCATCGTCGACGATCTTACGGACACCGAAAGCGACAAGAACAGGGAGTGCAAGGCTCAGGGGCTCGCCAACATAGGCGCAGGCCTGCTCGGCGGCATGGCCGGCTGCGGCATGATCGGCCAGTCGGTCATCAACGTCAAATCCGGGGGCAGGGGCCGCCTGTCGACATTTGTCGCGGGGCTGTTTCTCCTGATCATGGTTGTCTTTCTGAGCGGGTGGCTGAAGCTGATACCGATGGCCGCGCTGGTTGCCGTGATGATCATGGTCTCCATAGGCACCTTTTCCTGGGATTCTCTGCTCAATCTCGGCAGGCACCCGTTGTCGACCAACATCGTCATGGTCGCCACGGTCGTCGTGGTCGTCGCCACCCACAATCTGGCGATCGGTGTGTTCGTGGGCGTGCTGCTCGCCTCGCTCTTCTTCGCCAGCAAGGTCGGCCACTTCATGATCGTCAAACGGGTTCCGGAGGCCTCGGGGAACACCGTCACCTACAACGTCAGCGGGCAGGTGTTTTTCGCCTCCTCCGACAAGTTCTTCAAATCGTTCGACTTCCGCGAAGCGGTCGAAAGGATCGTCATCGACCTCACGCATGCCCATTTCTGGGACATCAGCGCCGTCGCCGCGCTCGACAAGGTCGTACTGAAATTCCGACGCGAGGGGGCGCGTGTAGATATCGTGGGAATGAACGAGGCGAGCGAAACCATAGTCGACCGTTTCGGCGTTCACGACAAACCCGAGGAAATAGAAAAGATTCTTGCAAGCCATTAAGGAAACGAAGCATGCAAATGAAAACCATTACCTCCTGTATCGACGGCTCGGCCGCTTCCGCCGCCGTCTGTGACGCCTCCGTCTGGGCGAGCCGGAACCTCGGCGCACCGATCCGTCTGCTGCATGTGCTCGAGAAATCCGAATCCCCCGTCGGGGGAGACCTCTCGGGAGCCATCGGCCTCGGCAGCAGGGAGCATCTGCTGGACGCCCTCGCCGGCCTCGACGAAGAACGCGGCAGGCTCGCCCTGGAACACGGAAAACACCTGCTCGAAGCGGCAAGAGAACGGGCGGAAAAATCAGGTGCGGAAAACACCTCGACCATGCAGCGCCACGGCAACCTTGTCGAAACACTGCAGGAGCTGGAATCCGGCACCCGCCTGCTCGTCATCGGCAGGCAGGGGGAAGCGCACGAAAACAGCGCCCGGTCCATCGGCAGCAACCTCGAGAACATTGTCAGGGCCCTGCACGTACCCATATTCGTCGCCCTTCCCGGCTTCATGAAACCGTCGAGCTTCATGATCGCCTGGGACGGCAGCCGCACGGCTGAAAAAGCCGTCCGAATGGTTGCCGGAAGCCCCCTGCTCAAGGGACTCGCCTGCCACCTGGTGACGGTCCGTGCTTCGGGAAAGTCACCGGAAGCGGATACAGGCGCCGCACGGGCACAACTCGACAGTGCCGGCTTCGACGTCACCGTCGCGGAGCTTCAGGGCGGCGTTCAGGAATCGCTGGAGGAATACCGGAAACAGAACGGTATCGGACTGACGGTCATGGGCGCTTACGGACATTCCCGCATCCGGCGATTCTTCGTCGGCAGCAACACCACCCGCATGATCACGGAAAGCACGGTGCCGCTGCTGCTCCTGCGGTAGCATTTGGCATGCCTTGCGAACCGGAAGAGAATGAGAACGATCCTGAACGCGCGAGCCTGTTCAGGATTGCTTATCGGCGTAGGGACGACCGAGAAAATGCCCGCGCGATCGTTTCCCGTATGTCGCCTCGAAAACGAACGAGAAAACGATACAGGCGAAAAAGACCATGACAGAACGGAAATCGTTCCGGGCGGCGTGCAGGAGCAGGACGGCAAGCGCTGCGATGCAGGAAACGGCCCCGGCGAGATGCACCGGGCCGATGCCGCCGATTTCCTTTCGCAGTCTCCAGGCGCTTGCATTGACAAGGGCGAAGACGAGCAGAAAGCTCGCGCTGGCGATGATGGCTATGGAAGAAAGATCGAGCGTATTGGCGACAAGAAGACTGATAAGCGCCGTTACGACAACGCCGATCACGGGTTCGTTCCAGAGCTGCCGGTCGAACACCTCGGGCAGTTCACCATCCCGTGCGAGAAAATAGCCGAGCCTCGCGTTGCCGTAGATGGTGGCGTTGATCGCCGAAAAGGTCGCCAGCAGGGCCGCGATCGAAACGATCGTGAAACCCGCCTGTCCGAGCGAAGGCTTTGCGGCGACGGCAAGAGCGTAATCCTTTGCTTTCAGCAACTGTTCTTCCGCAACGGCCCCGACAGCCACGTAGCCGATAAGCACGTAGAGCACGATCACGATCCCAACCGCCGAGAAAAACGCGGCGGGCAGGGTCTTTTGCGGATCGCGCACGTCACCGGAGGCGTTTGCGATCAGTTCGAAGCCCTCGTAGGCGACAAAGATCACCATCCCGGCCGTAACGACGGCGGGCAGGGCATGCCAGTCCTGAGGCATGAGCGGACCGGGCGAAATGGCCGGAAGACTGAAACCGATGACGACAAGCAGCAGCAGCAGTTTCAGTATCACGATCATCGTTTCGGAACGGCTGACGAACGAAGCGTTCGTCAGGTTGATGACCGTCGGCAGGAGAATCGCGGAACTGACGAGCAGGTGATGCAGAAACGGAAATGCGTCATGGTGAAAAAAAGTCCGGGCATAGGAACCGAACGCGTCGGCATACAGGGCTATGGTGACAAGGTAGCTCAGCCAGAGCATGAGGTTCACGCCGCCGGAGGCGAGATTGCTGCCGAAAGCCCTGTCGATGAAAAGAACCGTCCCGCCTCTTCCGGGAAAAGCCACCGAAAGTTTCGCATAGGCGTACGCCGTGATCATCGCAACCATGCCCGCGACGAGAAAGGCGAGAGAGGTGGAAGCATGGGCGAGTGAGACCGCTTCGCCGAGAACGGCGAAAATCCCTCCCCCGACCATCCCGCCGATGCCGATGGCGACAACGCCGAAAAACCCGACAGTTGTTTTCCCCCGTTTCTTTTCTTCCGTCATTGCATGAAAAACAGATACAGCAGCCGCACGTTCAAACGCCCGGGACACCTGTCCGGAAAAAGGCAGCCTGCGGCATCACCTTCTCCCCGGCCCGAAAAGAAACCACAGAATGAACCCGACAACCGGCAGGAGCAGTACGAGCACCACCCACAGAACCTTCGCTCCGGTTCCGGCCGTACTCTGCACGATGCTGATGATCGCCCAGACATCGAGCACGAAAACGATCAGCCCCAGCAATCCGCCAAATTCCATCATGATGAATCTCCGGTAGTAGAGAGTTGGAAAAAGCACGCGCATCCGATACGCGCTTGCATAAATCTAAGGAAAAAAAGAAAAGCGTTCCACCCGCAGCGAAGCCGTCAACCAGAACCGACCGGAAAAACAGACGCCCCGTCGGCAGACCGATCGGCATGCCCGGGGCGTCCGGCGGAAAAATGTCCCCTTTCTCAGAACCTGAGGAATCCCTGGAAGAAGTATCCGTCGAGACCGATATCCGTGGTGGTCGTACTCATGAGCTGAGGATCGACGTCGTCGGCAAATCGCTCGCTGACGACCATGTTGAACCAGTTCTGCCATTCGTAGCCCGCCCTGGCGCCGAGCAGCATGCCGTTGGAAAGCTCACCGGCATAGCCTATGCCGAGACGGGTTTCGACGACCGGCACGACACGGTTGCTCACGGTACCGTCGAGATCGATCCGCTCGGAAAGTGAACCACCGACCGCCTGCCACGCATCGTGATAGGAAAGGTCGAAATCCCCGACCAGCAGGGCTCCCGTAACCGCGCCGAAGAACGAAAAGCCGCTGCCCGCTTCCCAGCTCGCATCGAGGCCGGCTAACGGCCCCCATCCGCTGAACTCGTTTGTTTCGGTCACGTAGTCGTGGCGCGCCTGTTCCTCGGTAACGACCTGATGATACTCGATGTCGAACTCCTGCGTCACGTTCGCATAGCGCAGGCCCGCCGCGAAGTCCAGTCCGGCATTGCCGCCGAGGTCGAAACGTTTGCCCGCGACGACATCGAAGGTCTCCTGGCTGAAATCGTAGGTCGCGGAAGCGTCCGTCACGTTGTTGTCGTCGATGATCGAGTTGGGATGCAGCCAGGCACCCCACAAGGCTCCGCCCTCGGGCCGCGTGAATGACTCGCTGTCTTCAGAATCGAAAGACATGTAACGCGCGCCGATGAACGCGCCGGAACCCAAATCGTAGTCCAGGCCGATCCGCCAGCCTCCGTTGAAGTCAGGCTCCACACTCCCGAAACTACCTTCAGGATACTCGTCCCTGTCGCCGTCGACGATGACGAAATCGAGACCCGTCCGCGACGGGCGCATGTGCAGCGCCTCGAACGAAGCGCTGAGTCCGGCCTTCGATTCGGTCGCCCGGACAACCCCGGTGACGGCGCCGCCGTTTCCGCCGACGGACGGTGCTGCTCTGAGTTCGGCAAGCTCCGCCTTGGCCCTTGCCGCCTCCGCTTTCGCCTCTTCAGCTTCGGCTTTCGCCTTGCCGGCCTCGTCGAGCGCCGCATCGAGCTTGCGCTCCATGTTGATGATCATCCGGTAGAGCTCCTCGTTGCTTTTCTCTTCCGCCACGGAAAAAACGGGAAAAGCCAGCAGCATGCTAATGCACAGGATTGTTTTTTTCATGAACCGGTTACTCCTTTGTGTTTCATGATGGTTGAAAAAAGGACCGCGTCTGCAAGAAGCCGGAGTCCTGTCGAGAGAGAATCGAACAATCGGGTGGATATGCGGAAAAAGGTATGCGCGCGGGACGTGAAAAAGGGGTCCGTATCTTTCGATAACGGAACGAAGCGGTTACTGCCGGGCAGGTCTCGTCCGGGAACATCGGTACGGCTGTTATCCTTTGGACATACTACAAGAACGGAAATTTAGCTATAACCGACTTCAAAACAAAAGGTTAACAAAAGAAAACCCCGCCGTACCGCACTGAACGGCACGACGAGGCCCCGCACTTTCGCCTGTCCGGCGAAAAAAAGCGGAACAGCTCCTACACCTGGCCGTCTCCCCCGCAGGTATCGCACTTGACACGACCTCCGGCGTCGCAGTCCGGGCAGCGCTTGGTCGTCCCCGTATCGGGATCGTAGACCCTCTTGGTGCCGTCGCATGTCGGGCAGATGACCTTTCCTTTTCCATCGCAGGTCTGACAGGTAGCCATTGTCGCCTCCTGTATTACGGTGAAAAAAAGACGAACCTCACATGGGTAATATACGAAGAGAGGACACGTCTTCAGGAAACGCCGGAACGATTCCTTATCTTGACACTGTAACTACTCCCAACCCTGCTTGACACAAAGATGAAACACCACAACACAGCCGGAATGCTGTTGCGGATTGCGGCAGCTTCGCTTCTTCTGTACGGGGTGTGCCGGCTGCATACCCCGGAAAGGGCCGCCGCCTCGACCGTAAGGCAAGGCCGGCCTGTCGAAGCGATGCATGCGGCCGCACGGGCGGACTACCTCGACTCGATGGAAAAGGAGGTCGTCCGGCACCTGAACATGGCACGGAGCGATCCGGGGAAGTACGCACGGGAGTATATCGCGCCGAAAATCCGGTATTTCGAAGGAAGGCTCTACCGCGCCCCGTCAGGCGCCTACCGGACCAGGGAAGGGCTGCGGGCCGTCCGTGAATGCGTCAGCGTCATGCAGGGCGCCCGACCGGCCGGAGCGCTGACACCTTCCGAAACGGTCACCATCGCCGCCGAAGAGCATGCGAGGGACCAGTCCCGCACCGGCAGGACCGGACACCGGAGAGCCGACGGCTCCAAACCCGGAGCGCGTCTCCGAAAGTTCGGCAGATGGAGAATCACCGGGGAGAACATCGCCTACGGCCTCAACTCCGGCAGCGAGATCGTGGCTAACCTGCTCGTCGACGACGGCGTCCGCGACAGGGGCCACCGCAAGAACATCCTCGACCCCCAGTTCAGCATCGTCGGCGTCGCCATCGAGCCCCACCCCTTCCACCGCTACGTCTGCGTCATAGACTTCGTCGGAAAATAAAGGAAAAACAGGATATGTTGTTCAGCGACTGCGATCCACTCTCCAAAAGCAAGCGGCAGGTCGGCCTCACGCGTTCCTCGACATGAAACTGACAGCATGCGAGCGATGACGACGGCATGATTCTTCAGAAATCTATATGTACCCAGTCATCAGGAATCGTATCCTGCAACGCCCTGGCGTTCATACTTTCATCATTGAACCATCGATTGGGAGCAACGACTATTTTTTCATGATTTTCATTAAGCCAGGCTGCCCACCATGAATAAGTACTATTGGAAATGATGTTATGCTTACACAAACTCATCAGCTGGAGATCAATGAGAGGGTTGCTGCCGGATGCAGTTACTTTAACAAATGTGCAATCGGAAATATTTAAATTCTCAGAGCACCACTCGACATCATCCGAAAAAACAAAGAAATGCGGAAGCGCTACCAGGCCCTTGATATATGCAATCGACCTGGCGTAATACTCCATAGTACAGACATTGTGCAACTGCGATGTCATATAATCGCCTCGTCGAACGTGTATGCCAACAGAATTTGACGCCAGTATTTTTTCTTTATAAAAAACCCCTTCTTCGCCAAAGGAGTCCTTTGTGAACCGCAAATCGCTTCGTATGACCTCTTCAATATCCTTGAAATATTTTTCACTCTGAAAACAGCCGTCAAGGCATACTCCGTCATCAAGGGATAGAACTTCCGGATCAAATCCCCAATCCTTTTCATGATATACACCATCGCCAAAAGATGACCGGAGAATGCCAAGCCGTCTCCCGATTTTCTTCCGAATATTCCTGGTATACGAAATCGGATCGATGCTGAAAAAACGTAACTGCCTGATAATCCTCCCGCCCAGTATATCTTTCCTGTTCACATAAGCCTGTATGTCAAACCTTACGGTTGTATTATTTTTAAGGGCCAAGTGTCTTCCTATAGCATACTGAAAGAGATTATTTCCCAGCCCACCCCGTAAAACCACGTTTATCATAAGAGGATAACTTTCAATCTTGATATTATTCGATGAGGGGACGTTGTTCCGTAAACAAAATAGCGACATCAAACGCAATAAGAATAACGACTTCACGTCTTTCTCAGCATGAAACTGACCGCGTTGGTCGTCACGCCCAGCTGCCGCCCCGTCTCTGCGAGCGACAAGCCGTATTCGTTGACCGCCTTTTGGGCAAGCTCCTTTCTCAGCGAAGGCAACCTCCCGCTCCTGCTCCCCGAGCGCAGAAAGGCTGCCGTAACTCCTGCCGACTCGCAGGCCTGCTCGATCGCATTGGCGAACAGCTCCAGCCGTTCTGGTTCAGGCAACAGCACGTCCGTTCGTTCTTCCGCCTCTCTCAGCACTTCCCTGACAAAATCATCGCCTCCCAGGATCCGCTCATCCGACATGGCTTTCTCGCCCTTCTTGCGCATGGACAGTACTTTCGACCAGCCGCCCTGCGAGCGCACGAGTCCACCGCCGGACAATTCCTTTTCCCGATCGATACCGATCTCATCATGAAGAAATTCGAGGTATGCTTTCCTCGCAGTTCCCGCCCTGCCGCCGAAAAATCCCAACACGTAGTCACTGTCCATCCAGTCATGTCGAACCCTTCCCATCAGAACCGCATGGCCACTCCAGGGATAGACGGCCAACTGCTCCAAGGATTCGACCAGCCCGGCGCGCAAGGGATTGAGATGAATGTAGGCGACCAGCTTGTCGAAGTAAGCATCTTCTTCGCAGATGATCGATTTGTAACGGTTCTGGAAAAGATGACCGACCCGTTTGTGTCGGCGATTGAAATACTGCGCATAGCCTGAAAGCAAGCGGCGCATATACGTCGACAAACCTGCCGGGCCACTTTTCAGCAGCATATGCACGTGGTTGTCCAGCAGGGCGAACGCGTAGATGCCCGTGCCGGATTCCTTGGCCAGCCGCCCCATACGGTTCAGAAACTCGTTTCTGTCCATATCGTCATCGACAATACATCCCTTTTCGATTCCCCGGCTCATCACATGATGCAGGGTGCCCGGCGCATCAAGCCTCGGTCCTCGCGGCATGGGAAAGTGTGTTCAGTGGTTGATCGTCGCTTTTTTGCATTTGAATGCAAGATAAGCATTCCGAGAGACTTATTCCAGATACGGAACAACGTCCCCTACTCCTGGCCTGCATCGCTGGCAAATGAGCCCCTGCCGCTGTATCTTGCTTTTCTGAACTCGCTTCAATCAGAACCACCGCTACAACCCATGATGCGCCCACGCCATATCCCGCTTCCCGCACTCTTCATCCTGTTCCTCACCCTCCTCGCCTGCTCGGGCGGTGGTGACGACCTGCGGATTTACGAGCAGGAGAAGGTGATGATGGGGACGATCATGAAAATCAAGGCGGTTGCGCCGGGCGGCGCGGAGGACAGTACTCGGGCGGCGTTCGAGGCGGCGTTCCGGGAGATTTCGGAGCTGGAGTCGGAGCTGAGCGAGTGGCAGCCGGCAAGTCCGGTTTCGGCGGTAAACCGCGAGGCGGGCGTGAAGAATGTGCGGGTTCCGGACGCGGTCGTGACCGTGACACAGAAGGCGCTGGAAATTGCGAAGACGACCGGCGGGGCGTTCGACATCACGTTCAAGCCGATCGGCAGGCTCTGGAACGTCGAGAACCGGGCGGTCCCTCCCCCGCCGGACAGCATCCGCTCAGCGCTCTCGCTCGTCGATTACCGCGCCATAGCGCTCGACACCGCGAAGCGCACGCTCTACCTGGAGAAAAAGGGCATGGAGATCGGTTTCGGAGGCATCGCCAAGGGCTACGCCGCGTGGCGCGCGGGCGAGGTGCTGAAACGGCACGGCATCGGCGATTTCATCATCAACGCGGGCGGAGACCTCTACCTTTCCGGAAAAAAAGGCGAGCGGTTCTGGAGTTCCGGCATCCAGAACCCGGATGACGTGAAGGCCAGGCCGATCGTCTCCTTCGACGTCGTCTCGTCCTGCGGCATCGCCACGAGCGGGAACTACGAGAACTTCTTCATCCACGAAGGGGTCCGCTACCACCACATCATCGACCTCTCGACCGGCTATCCGGCGAGGGGCATGAAGAGCGTCACCGTCTTTTCCGGGGACCCCGCAAAGGCGGACGCCTACGCCACGGCGTTCTTCATCATGGGAAACGAAAAGGCCCTGCAGATCGTCGCCGGGGACCCCTCGGTAGCCTTCATCCTGATCGATTCGGAAAACCGCGTGTTCCGCAGCCCGAACCTCGACAGGTTCATCAGGGAACGGTAAGGCGGTTGCGTCCGCCAAACACAGGTATCCGTGTGTAGGGGTCGGCACGGGGGCCGACCCCTACAAAACGGTTCAGGAACCGCTACCGCTCTTTCTGTGCTGACGGAAGCTGTTGATAAGGGCGTTGGTCGAAACGTCGTGCGCGGCCGTGTCGGTCCCGGCGCCCAGTTCCGGCAGGATGGTCTTCGCGAGCTGCTTGCCGAGTTCGACGCCCCACTGGTCGAACGAGTTGATGCGCCAGACCACGCCCTGAACGAACACCTTGTGCTCGTACATCGCCACCAGGCGACCGAGATTGAAGGGATCCATTTGCGGGAAGAGGATAGTGTTCGTCGGACGGTTGCCGGGAAACACCTTGTGCGGCGTGAGCGCGCCCACCCGATCCTCGTCCATGCCCGCCGCGCGCAGTTCGCTTTCGGCCTCTTCCGCCGTCTTGCCGCGCATCAGGGCCTCGGTCTGCGCGAAACAGTTCGCGGCGAGGATGTCGTGATGCTCGCCCGCCGGGTTCTGCGACTTCAGGGGCAGGATGAAGTCGGCGGGGATGAACGACGGCCCCTGGTGCAGGAGCTGGAAAAAGGCATGCTGCGAATTGGTGCCGGGTTCGCCCCAGATGACCGGACCGGTGGCGTAGTCGACGGCGTTGCCGTCGCAATCCACCCGCTTGCCGTTGCTCTCCATGTCGAGCTGCTGGAGATAGGCCGGAAGGCGGTGCAGGTACTGGTCGTAAGGAATGACCGCGTGTGACGACGCGCCGAAAAAATTGTTGTACCAGATGCCGAGCAGGGCGAGCACGACGGGGATGTTCCGGTCGAGCGGCGCGGTGCGGAAATGCTCGTCCATGGCGTGCGCGCCTGCGAGCAGTTCCGTAAACCGGTCGAAACCCAGGTAGAGCGCGATCGACAGGCCAATGGACGACCAGAGCGAATAGCGCCCACCCACCCAGTCCCAGAAACGGAACATGTTTTCCGTGTCGATGCCGAACTCCGCGACCTTTTCGGCGTTGGTCGATACCGCCGCGAAATGCCTGGCGATGAACGATTCGTCCACCGCCCGTTCCAGGAACCACCGCCTCGCCGTGTGCGCGTTGGTCAGAGTTTCCTGCGTCGTGAAGGTTTTCGATGCGATGATGAACATCGTCGTTTCCGCCTTCAGTCCGCGCAGGGTTTCCATGATATGCGTGCCGTCCACGTTCGAGACGAAATGCACGTTCACGCCTCCGTGGGCGAAGGGCTTCAACGCTTCGGTCACCATGTACGGCCCGAGATCGGAACCGCCGATGCCGATATTGACGATATCCCTGATCTGCTCGCCGCTGTAGCCTTTCCATTCACCGCCGATCACCTTCTCGCAGAACGCCTTCATCTGCGCAAGGACTTCGCGGACGTCACAGCCGACCCGCTGTCCGTCCAGTTCCATGCGGAAGCCTTCCGGCCGGCGCAGGGCGGTATGAAGCACCGCGCGCCTTTCGGTGAAATTGATCTTTTTTCCGGCAAACATGTCGTCCCGGTATGCCTCGACCCCGGCCTGGACGGCCAGTTCGACAAGCAGCGACATCGTGCGGGTGTCGATGCGGTTTTTCGAGTAATCGAGCAGCAAACCGTCCGTTTCGATGGAAAACCGGCGGAACCGGTCGTCGTCGCCGGCGAACAGCGCCCTCATGTGAAGGGTTCCGATCTCGTCGCGGTGCGCCTGAAGGGCTTTCCATGCCGGACTTTGTTGTAAGGTCATAACTGTTTCCCTTGTAGATATATAATTATAGAAGGATCGGTCCGGGATACCGGCACAGGCCTTTCGGATCAGAACGGCCTCATGAGAAGCCTGAGCGTACAGCCGGCCGATCCACATTCCTGGCCGATGATGTCGGCGAAGGTACGCATGAAAAAAACCCCCCTGCCCGAGGATCGATGCACACGGGACTTGTGCGTCGGATCGCCGAGAGCATGCAGGGCGAAACCGCTTCCCGAATCCGAGACTTCCATGAGCAGCTCCCGCGCACCTCTTTCCACGCGCATCTCGAAGCGCAGCGTCACAACCGCCATCTTCCTGCCCCGGTTGCCGTGACGGACCGCATTGACGAACGCCTCCTTTGCCACAAGCTGCAGCTCGGCAAGAAACGTCCGGCTGTATCCTTCCCTTTCAGCCATGACGGAAAGATAATCCTCCAGCCTCGAACACTCATCACAGGAACTGGCAAGCACTAGTTCGTATGCACTCATGATACCGGACAATGTTAGACGGGCCCGACCGACTCAGCGGAAAAGTTACAACGACGCGTGCTGCGACGCAAGGCCGCCGGCCACGGACACACCTTATTTTTTAAGCCAGGAAGATGGTGTTCATAAAAAATTATTACGGATTTGTATTTTTTTGTTAAATAATTATATTGATGTCAGAATTTCTGCTAAGAAATTTTAACAAACAGACCAGAAAACCTGAATCTTTCAAGAACACAAAAAAACAACAAGAATGAGACGATTCGTAAAACCACTTGGATTACTCTCGCTCGGTCTGGCGGCGGCTTCCGTTATACCGGGCCCGCCGCTTCTCGCCGCCGAAAGCGTTGACGCTGCGGCCGTCAACGCCTACGCGATCGACAACATGTTTCTCTTCATCGCCGCCGTGCTCGTCCTGTTCATGCAGGCCGGCTTTGCCATGGTCGAATCCGGCCTGAACTCCGCGAAAAACACGGTCAACATCCTCTTCAAGAACCTGATGGATCTTTCTCTCGGCGTTATTCTCTTCTATTTCATCGGTTACGGCCTGATGTATCCGGGAGATGCCTTCACCGGAGGGTGGTTCGGCTTCGCAGGCTTCGGAGTAAGCATGGATGCACCTGAAGCCGTTGGAGGAAATCTCCATCCGGCTGTCGACTTCCTCTTCCAGGTCGCCTTCGCGGCAACCGCGGCAACCATCGTTTCGGGCGCTGTTGCCGGAAGGATGAAGTTCGAAGCATACCTGATCTACTCGGTGGTCATCACCGCCATCATCTACCCGATCAGCGGCTTCTGGAAGTGGGGCGGCGGCTGGCTGAACGAACTCGGATTCTACGACTTTGCAGGTTCTCTGGTCGTACACGCGCTCGGCGGCTTCGCGGGCCTTGCCGCAGCTATCGTCCTCGGCCCTCGCATCGGCCGCTTCAACCCTGACGGATCCCCGAACGCCCTGCCCGGCCACAACCTGGCCCTGAGCACCCTCGGCGTTTTCATCCTGCTGATCGGCTGGTTCGGGTTCAACCCCGGAAGCCAGCTTGCAATTGCCGGCGCGGACAACACCAGCATAGTGATGATCATCGCCACAAATACCATGCTTGCCGCCGGCGCCGGTGCGGTATTGGCCATGATCTTTGCCTGGATACTCTTCAAAAAACCTGACCTGACCATGGCGCTGAACGGTCTGCTGGGCGGTCTTGTCGGCATCACCGCGAACTGCGACTCCGTTACCTTTAACGAGGCGCTCATCATCGGAGCGGTAGCCGGTATCCTTGTCGTCGTCGGCGTCAAGCTGCTCGACATGCTCAAGATCGACGATCCTGTCGGTGCCTGGCCGGTACACGGTCTCAACGGTGTCTGGGGCGGTCTGGCCACCGGCATCTTCGGCGGCCACCCCATGGTTGCACAGATTATCGGCTCCATCGCGATTCCGGTTTGGGGTTTTGTCACCATGCTCGTACTTTTCCTGATCCTCAAGGCGGCTGGCATCCTCAGGGTATCGAGAGAGGATGAAATGAAGGGCCTCGACATCTCGGAGCACGAGGAAGAGGCGTACCACGGGTTCCAGATCTTTTCAAACCAGTAATAACATTAAACGGAGCTAAGACAATGAAATACATCGTAGCAATGATCCAGCCCCACAAGCTGCCCGATGTCAAGGCTGCGCTTGCGGATGCAGGGATCTATAAAATGACGGTAACCAATGTTCTGGGCTGCGGCGCCCAGGGCGGCTACACCGAGATATACCGTGGTGTACCCAGTGAGATCAATCTTCTGAAAAAGATCAAGGTCGAGATAGGCGTAAACGACGAGTTTGAAAAGAAAACCGTGGACGCCATCGTCAAGGGCGCTAAAACAGGGGAAATCGGGGACGGAAAAATTTTCGTCTTCGATCTGCCGAAGTGCATCAGGATTCGCACGGAAGAAACCGGCACCGATGCCATCGGCTGACAACACAACAGGGCGCTGCTGTTCATCGGTGAACAGTGGCGTCCAACAGCAACACAAACAACTCTAAAAGGAGAAGTAAGACAATGAAAAAAACAGCGAAACTTCTGACCCTCGTCGTCGGTATCGTGCTCCTCTTCACGGGGACCAGCAAAGCCGAAGGGTTCGATATCGGAACGGATGTCGTGAGCCGTTACGTCTGGAGAGGCACCGAGTACGGTGATGCCGTATCGGTCCAGCCCTGGCTCAGCTACACCTTCCCCGGGCTCGGCGTCGAGGTCGGTTCCTGGGCATCTTTCGCACTCGACGACGACGATTTCAACGAAGTCGATCTGTACGTCACCGTGCCGGCGGGCAACTTCAGCTTCACGCTGACCGACTACTACTTCCCGCAGTACAACGGCGTGGATAACGATTTCTTCGAATACGGTGACGGCGGCGCGCACATTCTCGAGCTCAGCGCAGGTTACGAATACGAAAAAATCAGCCTGCTCGGTGCCGTCAACATCAGCGGCGACGACGACAACTCGATGTATTTCGAAGCCGGATACAACTTCTACGACAAGGATGACTACAGCGGCTCGCTCTTCGTGGGCGGCGGCGACGGCTTCTACACGACCGGAAACGCCGGCGGCGACTTCGGTGTCGTGGCAGTAGGCCTGAATGTCTCGAAGGACATCTTCAACGCTTCCTACATCATCAACCCGGACCAGGAAGCCTCTTTCCTCGTTCTGGGCGTCACGCTGCAGCCTTAACGACCTTTGAGGCCTGCCCGCAAAGCTTGCATGACGGTTTCCCTTCCGTGTTGCTTCGGGAGACGCCAAGAAACTCAAAGCGGGCTGGCCTCGAAGGAGGGCATAAAAAAAACGGGCGATCGCCCGTTTTTTTTATGTTTTTTTTGTTCACAATCGTTACAAAAGTGTTACCTTTCCATAAAAAGTAACACCAGATGAAACGATTCGGAGTCTCACTCGAAGAAGAACTGCTGGAGAAGCTCGACGGGCTTGTCGAACACCACCGCTTCCCCAACCGCTCCCAGGCGATCCGATTCCTCGTGCGCCGCTATATCACCGAAGACAACTGGGCGCAGAACCAACAGGTCAGCGCATGCCTCGTGCTTGTCTACGATCATCACAAGTCCGGTCTTCAGAAAAAGCTTACCGCCCTGCAGCACGATTATCACGACATGGTGCTTTGCAGCCAGCACGTCCATCTCGATCATGACAACTGCATCGAAACCATCACCCTCAAGGGAAAGGCCGAAGAAATACGATCCCTTGCCGATTGTCTCATCGCGGTAAAGGGCATCGTTCACGGCGAACTTGTCATGAGCGCACTTAAATAAAGAATATATCCATCATAAAAAACGGAGAACCCGGACATGCGACAAAAAACGGCGATCGCCTCTCTCACACTGCTTCTCGTGCTGTTTCTCGCCCCATCGAACGGTTATGCCCATTTCGGCATGATGATACCGGAGAAAGACATCGTCGGGGAACAGACACAGGAACCCCTGAAAGTGAACCTGATGTTCGCACATCCCTTCGAGGGGCAATCCATGAACATGGAAAAACCGGCCGTTGCCGGCGTTCTCTTCAACGGCCGAAAAACCCTGCTGACCGACAAACTCAGGGCTCTCGATCTCACGATGTACGCGGATAAAAAGCCCTCAAGGGCATGGAGGGCCTATCAAGCCGTCGAACGTCCGGGCGATTACATCTTTTTCATGGAACCTAAACCCTACTGGGAACCGGCCGAGGACAGTTACATCGTTCATTACACGAAAGTAATCGTGAACGCCTTCGGAAAAGAAGCCGGCTGGGACGAGGAAGTGGGAATGAAGACCGAGATCATCCCGCTCTCGCGCCCCTACGGTATATATGCCGGGAATGTCTTCCAGGGAATTGTCAAGGTCGACGGGAAACCCGCACCGTTCACCGAGGTTGAGATCGAATATTTCAATCGCAGCGGAAAATCAACAGCGCCTTCGGGACCGTTCGTGACGCAGGTAGTCAAAGCCGATGCGAACGGCGTCTTCACCTACGCCATACCAAAAGCCGGCTGGTGGGGATTCGCCGCACTGTCGACCGACAGCAGGACCCTGCCGCACGAAGGCAAGCCAAAGCCGGTCGAAATCGGCGCCGTACTCTGGATCAAAGCCGCGGATTTCAGGTAGAGCCATGCACATTTCCGAAGGAGTCCTTCCGCTCGCGACCCTGGCGACAGGCTACGCCGTCAGCGGCGTCGGCATCGCCGCGGGCCTGCGAAGCATCCGCGATGAGCGCATCGTGCGAACCGCGATGATGTCTTCGACCTTTTTCGTGGCCTCGTTCATTCACGTTCCGGTCGGTCCAGCCAATATCCACCTGGTGCTCAACGGCCTCGTCGGCCTGCTGACCGGCCGGGCCTGTTTTCCGGCCATAGGCCTGGCCCTTTTCCTGCAGGCCCTGCTGTTCCAGTTCGGCGGTCTCACTACGCTCGGGATCAATACGATGAACATGGCCCTGCCGGCGCTGCTCTGCTCCCTGATATTTTCCTCGCCGGTAGCGCGAGGAAGAATCCCCCTGCTCCCGGCGGGCTTCCTCTGCGGCACCCTTTCCGTCTTTCTCAGCGCCCTCCTGCTGAGCCTTTCGCTGGCGAGCGCGGGCGAAGCCTTTCTTCCGGCGGCAAAGCTCGTCTTCGTAGCCAACATTCCCCTGATGCTGGTCGATGGCGCGATCACGGCCATCGTGCTGCAATTCATCGGAACGGTCAAACCGGAAATGCTCGACCCATGATCAAAACAGTCTCCACCCTGTTCCTGTGTTCCCTGATTCTTCTCCTGCACACAGACGCTTATGCGCACAAGGTCAATCTTTTCTGCACGTTCGACGGAAGCGTTCTCGAAGGAGAAGGCTATTTCAGCGGAGGAGATCCCGTACGGGAAGGACGGATAAGCGTAACGGATGCCCTGACGGACTCGGCGCTCGCCGAAACCGTGACGTCGAGGGAGGGCACGTTCCGTATCGATCTCGATCATAGCGGTCCGCTAAAGGTCGTTCTCGACGCCGGACAGGGACACCGGGCGACATGGCTTCAGCAGACGCAGGAAGGCAATCGTGCCGATGCCGGGGAAACGGACAGACGGGAGCGCTACCCGACGGCGAAAGCCCTCACGGGACTGCTGACCATTGCCGCCGTCTTCGGCATACTGTATTTCTGGAAACGCCGTCATGCAGCTTGAAACGTTTTCCGGAGGGAAAAGCATCCTCCACGCTCTCGACCCCAGGATGAAACTGCTCGTCTATCTTCCGTTTGTCTTCCTGACCGCGCTGACAGACGAAAGAGGGGTCGCGGCAGCGATGCTTATCACGGGCCTCTTGCTCGCGGGCATGGGAAGGCTCTACGGCGGAAAACTGCTCGAAAGGCTTGCCGTTGTCAACGTGTTCATGGCGCTGCTGTGGCTTACCCTACCTTTTTCCGTAGAGGGCGAAACAGTCTGGCGGGCGTCCGTTCTCCGGATCACCAGGGAAGGACTGCTCCTTTCGCTGCTCATCACCGTTAAGACGAACGCGATAGCGCTTTTCACGATAGCGCTTCCGGGAACGAACACCATTATCGCGCTCACCCATGCGATGCTCCACCTGGGAATGCCGGAAAAACCGGTGACGCTGTTCTATTTCTTTTACCGTTACATCGGCGTCGTGAACGAGGAATCCGAAAAAATGAGCCGCATGCTCCGGGTACGTGGGTTCAGGACGCAAACAGGCATCCATACGATCAGGGTCTCGGCCTATTTCATCGGCATGCTTTTCATAAGAAGCTACGAGCGCTCGGAACGGGTCTACAACGCGCTGGTCATGCGCGGCTTCACCGGATGGTTTCCGATGCTGGAACATTTTTCCCTTCATCCCCGTGACGCTGCGTTCGCGGCGCTCATGGGGGTGGTGCTGATCACGACACTCCTGCTATGAACTGTATCGATGCGAGAAAGCTCTGCTTTTCCTATCCCGGAAAAATCGATGTATTCCGGAACCTCGATTTTTCGATCGCCTGCGGCGAAAAGGCCGGTATCGTCGGCCCGAACGGATCGGGAAAAAGCACCCTGTTTCTGCTGCTCACCGGCCTGCTCGCGCCCTCTTCGGGCCGACTGTGCCTCTGGGGAAAAAACATGAACACGGCGGATGATTTCAGACAGGCGCGGAGCAGAACAGGCTATCTCTTCCAGGATCCGGAAGACCAGCTGTTCTGCCCCACCGTCGAGGAAGATATCGCTTTCGCGCTGCTCAACAGGGGAATACCGAGGCGACAGGCGCTTGAAAAGGTCGAAGAATGGTGCGATCTGCTGAAGATAGGGCACCTGAGAAAACGCGTACCTTTCCATCTTTCCTGGGGCCAGAAAAAACTGGTAGCCCTGGCGGGGGTGCTGGTGACGGAACCGGAACTGCTGCTTCTCGATGAACCGACGGACGGCATCGACAGTACCGCAGCAGGGCTGATAACGGCGCAGCTGCGACAATTTCCCTCAACCCTGCTGCTGGCGACTCACGACAGGAAACTGCTCGACAGTGTCTGTCGGCAAACCTTCCTGCTTACCGGCAGTCATCTTGAACAATCCTGAATTTCCAACAAAGAGCGATCAAGGAAAACAACATGAAAAACCTGAAACACATTGCCGCGCTTGCGCTGGGTCTTGCAGCATCGACCGGTTTTCCCGCGGGTGCTCCTGCCGCTGAAACCTACCCCGACATCACCCTGTCCGGCCTTGTCGAGATTGAAACGGCCGTAGTGGACAATGGAGATGAAATCCAGGACGATATCTCGCTCGCGACCGTCGAACTCGGTCTGGCGGCGCGTATGAATCCCTGGCTCCAGGCAGACCTGATCATGCTCTACGAGGAAGACGACACTCCGGACCCCACGGTGGACAGGGGGACGCTGACGTTTTTGCTCCCGCAGACGCCTTTCCGGTTGACCGCCGGCCGGATGACCGTTCCGTTCGGCTTGTTCAGCAGCCTGATGGTATCCGATCCGCCGACACTCGAACTCGGCGAAACAAAACGCCAGACAGTCCTGGAAGCAGGTTACGCAGAACAGGGTTTCAGCGGCTCCTTCTCGGTCTACAGGGGTGACGTTCAACGCAATGAAGACAAGAGAATCAATTCATTCGCGGCGACGGCATCCTATTCGTATGAAACCGAAACATCGTTCATGCACATCGCCGCAGGCTGGACGAACAACCTCTCCGACAGCGACACGCTTCAGGAAGACTTCGAGGATGGCCGTTGCACCGAACTGACCGGCGGGGCGACTGTCGGATTCGAAGCGGAATTCGATAAATGGCTGATAAACGCCGAATACCTCGGTGCACTCGAACGTCTGGCGGACGGGGAAAGTGCCGGAACGAGACCCGAAGCATTCAACATCGAAGCGGGAAGAACAGTAAAGGAAAATCTCTTGGCAGGAGCACGTTACGCCTGGGGCAACGATCTGTGGATAGAACGCCAATACGGTGCCGTGATAAGCTATTATTTCGAACCGGCCGCCATATCCGCGGAGATCATGCGAAACGATCTCGAAAACGGTGATGACGAAACAGTCTTCACCCTTCAGCTGGCCGCCGAATTCTGAAATCCGTACAGAATTCAGATATCCTTTTCGTAAATCACGTACTCCTTGTAGGGAATGCCGCCGATGACCTTCGCGAGCTTGCTCATGGCTTCGTTCGACTTGAGAACCCAGCTCATTTCGCTCGAATAGAGCCCGTGGCGGCCGCCGTAATCGGCGATATGGGCATTGAGCATGCTGTCAACCCCCTTGCTGCGGTACTCGGGCAGCACGCCCATGACGATGGTGCGGTATGCCCTGATGTTGCGGCCGTACCACCAGAACTTCGCCAGCCCCCAGGGCGTGAAGGGATTGCCGTTGACATGCTTGAGGGCCACATTCATATCGGGCAGGGAAAGCGAAAAACCGACCGGCCGGCCATCTCGGTCCTCGACGAAATAGATGAAATGCTCCCTGGCGACAGGTTTCATGCTTTTAGCCATGAAATCGAACTCCCTGTCGGTCATCGGCACGAATCCCCAGTTCTTTTCCCACGCCTTGTTGTAGATGTCGCGTATCTTCTCGACCTCGCTGTCGAAGTCTTTCATGTCTATCGTCCTGATGGACAGGCCCTCGCGCTTCTGCATGTAACCGGATATCTTCCGGAGGCGCTCTATATCGATCATATCCTGGTTTATGTACCAGGCAAGCAGCTCCTGGCCCACGTGATGGCCGGCATTGAGGGCGAGGTTGTTGTAGTAGGGCGGGTTGTAGAGCATCAGAAACACCGGCGGGCTGTCGAAACCCTTTACCAGCATGCCGCACTGATCGTTCATCGAGGGGCTCACCGGCCCCCGCATGGCGTCGAGACCTTTCGCCCGGAGCCACTGGGCAGCGGCGTCGAAGAGGGCGTTGGCGACCTCCTGATCGTCGATGCACTCGAAAAAGCCCCAGAAACCGACCTTGTCGCGGTGAATCTCGTTATGACGGCGGTTTTCTATGGCGGCGATGGTTCCGGCCATCCTGCCCCCCTTCCATGCGGTGAACATCGCAAGGTCCGCGTGGTCGTAGAGTGGGTAGGCTTCCTTGTCGAGCGTCTTCATGTAGTCCGCTATGACCGGCGGGACCCAGTGCCTGTTCAGCTCGGGATCGTTTCTGTAGACTTTCCAGGCGAAGCGTATGAACTGCTTTCGTTCCTTCCTGCTCTGCACGCGCCGGATTTCAACGGACATAAGGAAACGGGATTGGGGTTGACGATGAATGCGCAAAAAGCCTTGCATTCAATGTAAGCAAAAACCCCCTTGCAGAAGGGGGTTCCTGATTATTTTCGCCGCGGGGCGTTCACTTGAAAGCGCTGCCGGGCTCCGCTCCGGCGGCCTTGAGTATCTTGGCCAGGGGGCAGAAGCCGGTAAACGCCGCCTGGAAAAGGTTGAGGCCGACGAAACCGGTGAACCAGAGCCAGTTCTGGTTGTGATAGATCGACAGCAGCACGCTTGCAAGGACGAAAAATCCCGCGACTGCGAAAACGAGACGGTCTATATTCATGACGTTGTTCTCCTTTGGTTGTTATTGCCTGTCAGGTTACTACAATACAAAACAAGAGCGCATCAACAGTATGCTCTCTATGCCCCGGCATCCGCTGCAGCCTTCCGCAGCAGCAGGGCCCCCTCGGAGAGCATCCGTTCGGTTTCTTCCCATGAAATGCAGGCATCGGTGATCGACACGCCGTAGGAAAGCTTTGACGGATTGTCCGGAAAGGGCTGGTTCCCGCAGAAGAGGTTGCTCTCGATCATGACGCCTATGATGCTTTGCGCTCCGTTTACCCGTTGCCGGATAATGCTGCCCCATACTTTCGACTGGCGCTCGTGCTTCTTGCCTGAATTGGCGTGGCTGCAATCCACGAGAAGTTTTTGGGGCAGGCGGGCCTTTTCCAGACGCCGTTCGGCGTCGGCGATATTTTCCTCGTCATAGTTGGGCCTCTCCGAGCCGCCCCTGAGCACCATGTGTCCGAACGGGTTTCCGGTCGTGGTGATGACGCTGCTGTGGCCGTCCTGGTCGATTCCCAGGAAACTGTGGGGGTGCATCGCCGAACGTATGGCGTCGATGGCGACCTGCACCCGGCCGTCCGTCGAATTCTTGAAGCCGACGGGCATGGACAGGCCGCTGGCCATCTGACGGTGCGTCTGGGACTCGATCGTCCTCGCCCCGATGGCCGCCCAGCTCACCAGGTCGGAAACGTACTGGGGCGTGAAAGGATCGAGGAATTCCGTCGCCGCCGGCAGCCCGAGGGCGTTGATGTCGAGCAGGAGCTTTCTTGCATGGTGGAGTCCGTGTTCGATATCGAACGAGCCGTCGAGATGCGGATCGTTGATGAACCCTTTCCAGCCGATGGTCGTCCGGGGCTTTTCGAAATACACCCTCATGACGATACAGAGGTCGTCGCGAAGCTTTTCACGCAGCGCTCTCAGATGCCCTGCGTACTCCATCGCCGCATCGATATCGTGAATGGAGCAGGGACCGACAATCACCAGCAGACGCGAATCCTTGCCTGTCAGGATATCCTCGACTTCCCTGCGCCCGCGTATAACCGTGTCAGCGGCCTGCTGTGTCACCGGCAGTTTGTCCTTGAGTGTACGGGGGCTCGTCAATCGTACTATGGTGGAAACCCGTAAGTCCTGTAAACGCTGCATTCGCTTGTGATAGATAATCTCGATTCTCGCATGATAGGGAGGAAGATAAAAAAAGTCCGGAATAATTAATCATCAACCCCGGTAATAAATTCCGCTGCTCCTCTTCTTCGTCCCCTGTGCATCCCTTGCGTATATTGCATCTAACGAAACCGGAACGAAAAACCTCGCCGCCTCATGAACGTTCTCGTCACCGACAATATCGATCCCGAATGCGACAGGGTGCTGAAAGCAGCCGGGTTCAGCGTCATGCGAGCCAACGCCGCGCCGCCTGAACGGCTTGCGGAACTCCTCCGGGAAGCGGAAGTGCTCCTCGTCCGCAGCACGACGAAAATAAACGCCGCCGTGCTTTCGAAAGCCCGGCGGCTGCAGCTGATCGGACGGGCGGGCGAAGGGACGGACAACATCGACGTGGAAGCGGCCACAAGGCACGGGATCATCGTCATGAACGCCCCGGGAGCCAATACACCGTCGGTTGCCGAACACACCTGCGGCCTGCTCCTTGCAGCCGCAAGGAGCATTCCGGCTGCCGACGCTTCGCTCCGCCGGGGGAAATGGGAAAAAAAGAATTTCAGCGGAACGGAACTGCAGGGGAAAACACTGGGAATCATCGGCTTCGGCAAAATCGGACGCGAGGTCGCCCGGCGCATGCAGTCGTTCGGCATGAGCATCATAGCCTACGATCCCATGGTTCCCGAGGAATACGCGACAAGGTTCAAAATCCGGCTGACTGGACTGGATGAACTGCTTCAACGCTCCGACGCCGTCACGATCCACGCCTCGCTCAACGACGCCACCCGCAATCTCATCGACCGTGACCGGCTGCAGAACATGAAGGACGGGGTCCTGCTCGTCAACTGCGCAAGAGGCGGCATCGTGAACGAAGCGGACCTCGCCGAAGCGCTTGCCGGGGGCAAAGTGCGCATGGCCGCTCTCGACGTGTTCGGCGAGGAACCTCCCGATCACGACAACCCGTTGCTCGACGCACCGAACGTCGTCATCACGCCCCATATAGCCGGTTCGACGAAAGAGGCTCTGAAGCGAGCCGCCGTACAGATCGCCGAACAGGTCGTTGACTGGAAACGGAACGGAACCTTCAGAGGCGCACTCAACGCGTCGGCGATCGAACTCGCCTCTGACCCGGCCATCCGGCACTGGCTCGAACTCGCCGAAAAACTCGGCTCCATGACCGCCCTTGGAAACCCCCGAAAACCGCAACGTCTCTCGATTACCGTTTCCGGAGAATTCCTGGGGAAATTCATACCCGTGCTCGAGTCGGCCGTGCTGAAAGGTCTCCTCGGCGCAGGCGGCAAAACGGAGATCAACTATATCAGCGCCTCTGCGCTCGCCGAAGAACAGGGTATAGAGGTGGAAACCAAACCCGCCGGAGAACATCCGGACTACAGCAACCTGGTCTGCGTCAGCTCCGGCCGTTCGGCGGCGGAAAGCTCCGTATGCGGAGCCGTTTTCGGAGAGACCCCCAGAATCGTGATGATCGACGGCTACCGGCTTGAATTCCGCCCGGAAGGCAGTGTGCTGCTCTACCGGAACCTGGACCGTCCCGGCGTGCTTGCGGGAGTCACGGAACTGCTGTTCCGGAAAAACATCAACGTCGCCGCCCTCTCACTTTCCCGTCGTGAAAAACATAAAACCGCCATGACGGCCATCGCGCTCGACGGCGCGGTCGCGGAAGGCCTTGCCCGTGATGTGACGGCTCTCGAAGGCGTACTTTCCGCCACACTGCTCCGCCTGTAAGCGGTTCTCCGGCAAAAAACGCAGAAACCCGCTTTCAGGCGGGTTTCTGCAAATGAAGGCGAAGCGAAGAGAGAACGATCAGGCCCCCTCTTCTTCCTTCGTGAAGTCGATGCTCAGCCATCCGCTCTCGAAACTCGCCCCGGTGGACTCGAGGCCGGCGATGAAGATCGGAAGCGCGACGATCTTCTGATAGTCTCCGATCCTGATCGTCAGGTCGTCTCCGAGCTTGAGGATCTTCGGCTCGACACCCATGTCCTCCATGAAAGGAAGGCGGACCCTGACCTTGTAGTGGCCTTCGTGAACTTTCTGGATATCGATGGGGTCTTCCTTGAAGAAGATTTCCGTCGGGTTTTTGTCCCCATACACCTTTTCGCCGACCTGGCGGAGCATGTCGAGGCCGACGACCTCCTGGTCGAACAGCGGAACCTGGCCGATCGGGATCGGCGCGAAAGCGCCCTCGATCTGACCGATGTAGTTTTGCTGTATCTCCCTCCACTTCTTGAAGTAGGGGTCCTGCGTATGATCGGGCATGACCCTGTTGATGGTGATGCTGTCGACGGTGATGCCGTAGAGGTTGAGATAGGTCAACGCCCTCATGGACTCCTTGATGACCATTTTCTCGGGGTTCATGACAAGGCGCACGGTCGACTTCGAACCGTCGGCCAGAAGATCGATGATACCTTCCGTCGAGGCGAAGAGGTTGTCGACTTTTTCGTAGACCTCTTCGGGAGCGACCATGCTGTCGATTTTCTTGACCTTTTTCGACAACGGCCTGATGACCGGTTTGACCATGTATTTCTCGACGTTACGGATAAGCTTGATGAACCATCCGAACGTTTCAGGCAGAGAGAGCAGGCGAAGGGTTTCTCCGGTCGGCGCACAGTCGACGACCAGCAGGTCGTAGTCTTTCTGCTCCTCGTTGTAACGCTTGATGTAGGACAGAGAAAAAAGCTCCTCCATACCCGGAAGCACGCCCATCTCCTCGGCATAGATGCCTTCGACGCCCCGGGATTCCATAAGCTGGGCGAAATGCTCGCGAACGACGTCCCAGTTGAGATTCAGATCGCCGAACACGCTGACCTCCTGCCCCCAGAGATTTTCCGCGACCTTGACAGGTGAAGGTCCGAGCGTCACGTCGAGGGAGTCGCCCAGACTGTGCGCAGGATCCGTCGACATGATCAGGGTTTTGTAGCCGAGATCTGCGGCTTTCAATGCCGTCGCTGCGGCAACCGAGGTTTTTCCGACGCCTCCCTTACCGGTAAAAATGATATTTCGCATACGTTGTTTTGATTCTCAATTAGTGAAAAAAAATAACATGGCAGCGGTACGGTCTCTCTTGAGCTTTTCATCCAGCGGCACGCTGTTTTCACTGAAAGGCTCAAGATAACAAAATTATCTTTTTTACATACAGCTTCACGCATTTTTCACTCAGGGAAACAGGTATTCACGATGGCGGGGATAACATCATCCGGCCGCCCTTATTCCGAGAGCACCCTGAGATTCTGGCCGGGGTAGATCGTCCGCTTTCTTCCAAGCTTGTTCCAGGACGCGAGGTCGTTCACGCTTACCCCGTATTTTTTCGCGATCTGAATCAGGTTCTCCCCCCGGCGCACCTTGTGTACTCTCGTGGGCGCGAACAGTTTCAGCCTCTGACCTGGATGGATGATGCGGTTGCGTCCAAGATTGTTCCACGAAGCGAGCTTCGCCACGCTGACGCCGTACTTCCTCGCGATGACGCCCAGGCTTTCCCCCCTGTTGACCTTGTGGTATTTCGCCGAAGCACCGACCGGGGACGCGGAAGACTTGCCGCCTTGTATCTTCAGCTTCTGGCCGGGATAGATGGTCCGCTTGCGCCCGAGATTGTTCCAGGAAACGATCCGGCTCACGGCGACCCCGTACTTTTTCGCGATCAGGCCGAGACTTTCCCCCCGCCTCACCTTGTGATAGACGACCTGCTGCGATCCGGAGGATTTCCTGGACGACGATGATCCGGGAGAGCCGAAAACCTTGAGCTTCTGGCCGGGATAAATCCGTGAATTCCTGAGATTGTTCCACTGAACGATCTGACTGACGTAGCAACGATACATTCTCGCGATGGAGGCAAGGGTCTCACCCCTGCTGACGACATGGATATTCTCCCCGGACGCGGCGGTCGCCGAAGAGGGCCGGACCTCGCGGGCCTTTGCCAGAAGCGTCGCACGATCGTCGGCGGACCTGCTCGCATAGAGCTTCTTTTCGCTTTGCCTGAACCGCGCAACGTAGCGCCGGGGCAGCCTGAGAGTACTGTTGGCGCGCGAATCCGCGGGAATGACGTCGAGCTTGTACTGCGGATTGAGAAACTCGAGATCATCGACAGGAATGCCGATCTCCCGGCTGATCTGATCGAAGGCCAGCGCTTCGGAAACACTCACCGTGGAAATATCCCGGTACAGGTCTCCGGCCTCCCAGGGGCGGATATTGTGCTCGCGGTAATAGTTCATGATGTAGGTCACCGCGATGAACGCAGGAACGTAGCCCCTGGTCTCACTCGGCAGATACGGCCAGATGGTCCAGTAGTTCCTGGCTCCTCCTGCCCGCCTGATGGCCTTGTTCACGTTTCCCGCGCCTGAGTTGTAGGCGGCGAGCACGAGAAACCAGTCGCCGTATATATTGTAGAGATCCCGCATGTGGCGGCAGGCGGCAATCGTGGCTTTCTCGGGGTCGAAACGATCCTCGACAAAGGCCGACGACTCGAGACCGTACATTTTCCCCGTGCCGTAGATGAACTGCCACAACCCCTTGGCGTTGGCGCTCGATACCGCCGTGGGATTGAGCGCGGACTCGACGATGGCCAGATACTTGAGTTCCTGGGGTATCCTGTATTGCCGCAGTTTCTCTTCGAAAAGCGGAAAATAGACGCTGGTCAGACCGAGGATCTTCGAGGTCAGCCTTCGCTTGTCGACCCCGTAGAGCCTTATGAAGCCGCCCACGTGGCTGTTGTAGGTCAGCTTGAGGGATGTCTTGGAGTTGAGATACGCGATTCGTTCCGCGTAGGTCTCGTCGTCGAACTGGGGGATGAAACCGGGAGGATACCGGGTAAACCCGTCATTCTTCCATTCCCTGAAATGACTGTCCCTGAAATAGGTGACGTGCACCAGGCTGTCGAGTATCCCGGCGATCTCCTTCTCGTTGGCGGTTTCGTCTCCCCGCGCGGCGAATCCGTCCCGGACGAACGTCAGCACGAGCGCAGCGAGAACAAAGGAGAAAATAACGACGCGCCTTGTTTTCACAGGGTTTATTTTCTTTGAGGGATTTCCAGGAATTGAACGGCGCCGCGGGAGCTGCGGAAGCCCATGTGTTTCTAACATAACCAGCGGATGCGACTATTACAACACGCCATCCCGTTTTGGCCGGGCGGACCGATGAAAGGGCTCGCCGCTCAGGGGTAGTGAACCCGCCAGAGAAAAAGGCCCGAGGGATCGGCGGGAACGAGAGGATGCGGAAAAAATCCCCGATCGAGAGCTTCGGCCATATCGCCACGGCGCGCGTCGAAAAGCGCGCTGACGAGAAAACGCACCATGGTCCTGAGAAAGCGGTTCGCTGAAATCCTGAACACGACCTGTTCCCCGCTGCGGCCCCAGCCTGCCCCGTATACCGTGCAGACAGAGTTTCCGGCGTCCCGGGCTTCCCTGCAGAACGCCCTGAAATCATGTTTCCCTACCAGTTCCGAGGAGCATCGGTTAAGGAAATCGAGGTCCGGCGGCCGGCGGAAACCGGTCGCGTAGCGTCCGAATGCTGTCGGCTCCTGGACGAGGAAATAACGGTACTCCCTGCCGAGGGCGCTGAAACGTGCATGAAAATCGTCCGGAGCGTCTTTCATCCCGAGAATCCTGATCGTTTTGGGAAGCAGGCCGTTCAGGGCATGGGAAAGTCTGGTGACGCTCATCCCGGTCGATGTACTGAAACTCGCAACCTGCCCGCGGGCATGCACGCCGGCATCCGTCCTGCCCGCTCCGTGTATGGTCACCGGCTCGCACAGCACCCGGGAGAGAACCCCCTCGATCTCTCCCTGAACGGTCCTCACCTCCCCCGGCTGCCGCTGCCAGCCGGAAAAATCGGTGCCGTCGTAGGCTATGGTCATGCGAAGGGTTCTCATAATCGATTAATATAGCGTTATGTACTCCGGTTTCACTATATTTTCCAGCACGGCAGACCGCACGGACAACCGCTAACCTTCAATACCGCAGACAGTTTGACATCGGCAAATCTCGAAAAAGTTCTCGCGGCTCTCGAAACCGCTGAACGCAATCTCCCCCTCTCGCGCTATCTCCTTCCGAGGATATGGCAGGAACCGGCAACCGGAGTGTTCGAAACCGGACCGGCGACCTGGCACAGAAAAACCCTCGAAACCATTCTCGGCTCCCCTTCCGCGACTCCGGCCAGGAGCTTTTCCGGCCAAAAAAACTGGACGGAAAAAAGCGTGGTCTACAACCTGTTCGTCCGGCTCACCACGGCATTCGATCACGACGGCGACGGAACCGTCTCCCCGGATCCTCTCTCCTGCGGGTTCAGGGAAACCGGCACGTTTCTCAAATCCATCGCTCTCCTCCCCTATATCGAACGTCTCGGTGCCAACACGATCTATCTGCTGCCGGTAACCGAACCGGGCAAGGCGAACCGCAAGGGCAACCTCGGCTCGCCTTACGCGGTCAAGAATCCCTCGGCGATCGACCCGCTGCTTTCCGAACCCGCCCTCGGGCTCGACCCGGAAACCGAGTTCGGCGCATTCATCGAAGCCGCTCACCGTCTCGGCATGCGGGTTGTCCAGGAGTTCGTCTTCAGGACGACCTCGGTGGACAGCGACTGGATCGCCCGGCATCCGGACTGGTATTACTGGCTTCGCACCGAACCCGGAAGCGATTCGGCGCCGCAGTCCTACGGTCCTCCGGAATTCGATGCCGGAACGCTCGCGACGATCTACGAGAAAGTCGACAAGCACGACCTGTCCAACCTTCCCGAACCCCCGGAGACCTACCGCAAGCAGTTTACCGGGCCGCCCGCGACGGTCTCGCTCACTACGGCGGGATATGCCGGAACCGCTCCCGACGGTTCGGGCTGTATCGTGGCAAGCGCCTTTTCCGACTGGCCTCCGGACGACAGGCAGCCGCCCTGGACCGATGTCGCCTATCTGAAGATGCACCGGCACGAGCGTTTCAACTATGTCGCCTACAACACCATACGGATGTACGACACAGCCCTCGACCGGCCCGAACACAGCAATCGTGAACTCTGGGAAAGCGTGTCGAACATCATCCCCCTTTTCCAGGAACGTTTCGGCATCGACGGCGCAATGATCGACATGGGCCACGCACTTCCGCGAGACCTCAAGTCGACCGTGGTCGAAAACGCGCGCCGCAACGATCCGGATTTCTCGTTCTGGGACGAAAACTTCGATCCCTCCCCCCCGGACGACGCGGAAGGGGTGGATGCGGTGTTCGGTTCGCTTCCGTTCGTCATTCAGGACCCGATCTACATCCGGGGCCTTCTGAACTATCTCAACCGCACGGGTGTGAAGGTGCCGTTTTTCGGGACCGGCGAAAACCACAACACGCCGAGACTCTGCCACAATCTCGCAGGCCGGGAAAGCGGCCGGAACCGTTCGCGGTTCATATTCGGTCTCGCCTGCGTGCTGCCCGCGATTCCCTTCATTCATTCGGGCATGGAAATCTGCGAATCCACCCCGGTGAACCTCGGTCTCAACTTTACCGAAAGGGACCGCGAAACGTGGGGGCCGGAAACCCTTCCCCTGTTCAGCGCCCGAAGCTACGAGTGGCGCACCTGCAACGGTCTCGAACCGCTCGGGGAGTTCATGGCGGCCATCCTTTCCGTGCGCGCGCGCTACCTCGATGTCATCATGAACGGAACCGCAGGCTCGATCACCGTGCCCTACATCTCTTCCCCCGACATGCTTGCCGTGATGCGGAAAGGCGAACGATGCAGCCTGCTTTTCGCCGGCAACAGCAACAGCGAAAAATCCGCACGGGGATTCATGGAATTTCAGCAGAAAAGCTTTACGCTAACAGATATGGTTTCCGGCACTTTGCACACGGTCGAAGGCAACAGGCTCGAACTGGAGATGGCTCCCGGCCAGTGCATGCTTTTCGAACTGCCCGGGCAGGCGGAAACTTTGGAAACCGTGGATAACAACCAAACCAAATAAAACCATCATTATGTCTATTCTCGTCGTTGGCTCACTCGCGTTTGATGACATCGAAACCCCTTTCGGACGTTCCGACAACACCCTGGGCGGTTCGTCCACCTACATCGCCCTTTCGACCAGCTATTTTTCCGATGAGGTCAAGCTCGTCGGCGTCGTGGGCTCGGACTTCGAGGAAAAACATTTCCGTATCCTTCACGACAAGAGCATCGACACCAGGGGCATCCAGATGATCGAGGACGGGAAAACCTTCCGCTGGAGCGGCCGGTATCATTACGACATGAACACCCGCGACACCCTCGACACGCAGCTGAACGTCTTCGCCGCATTCGATCCGCACATCCCCCAGGCCTACCGCGAATCCCGATTCGTCTGCCTCGGCAACATCGACCCGGAACTGCAGCTCAAGGTCCTCGACCAGATCAGCCGTCCGGAACTGGTGCTTTGCGACAGCATGAATTTCTGGATCGAAGGAAAACCCGAAGAGCTGAAGAAAACCCTCGAACGGGTTGATATCTTCGTCATCAACGACAGCGAGGCCCGCCTGCTCAGCGGCGACCCCAACCTCGTCAAATCGGCGAGAATCATCAGGAACATGGGGCCGAAAATCCTGATCATCAAAAAAGGAGAACACGGCGCGCTGCTCTTCACCGACAACGGAATTTTCGCCGCCCCCGCCTATCCGCTCGAGTCCATCCACGATCCGACGGGAGCGGGAGACACTTTTGCAGGAGGATTCCTCGGCCATCTGGCGAGAGCCGGAGAGATAAACGAAACGGAACTGCGCAAGGCCGTTCTTTACGGCAGCGCGATGGCGAGTTTCTGCGTCGAGAAGTTCGGCACCGAAAAGATCGCCGATCTGAACCTGCTCGAGATCGAGGACCGTTACCAGAGTTTCCTCGACCTCTCGAAAATCGAGGAATAGAACAGATCAGAAGCCCCGGCAGGAAAACCCTGCCGGCCGGACAGGCCATTCAGCGAAAAACTCCCGAACGCCATGCAGCACCTTACCGGCCTCGATATCGGCATCATCGCCGCCTATCTTCTCCTGACCCTGTTGATCGGCCTGCTGTTCTCGAAAAGGGCCTCGCGGAACATGGGGGAATTTTTTCTTTCGGGAAGGCAACTCCCCTGGTGGATCGCCGGAACCGGCATGGTGGCCACGACCTTCGCGGCCGACACGCCTCTGGCGGTAACCGGCCTCGTGGCGAAACACGGCATTGCCGGCAACTGGCTCTGGTGGACGTTCGTTTCGGGCGGAATGCTCACGGTGTTCTTCTTCGCCCGCCTCTGGAGACGCGCGAACATACTGACCGACCTTGAATTCATCGAACTCCGCTACAGCGGAAAGGCCGCCCGTTTCCTGCGCGGCTTCAAGGCGATCTACTTCGGCCTCTTCATCAACGCGGTGATCATCGGCTGGGTGAACCTGGCCATGTACAAGATCGTCAGCATCATGCTGCCGGAAATCAACCCGGAGCTGGCCATCGTGATCTGTGTCCTCCTGACGACCTCGTATTCGAGCCTCTCTGGCCTCTGGGGGGTCACCATAACCGACGCGATACAGTTCGTCATCTCCATGACCGGCTGCGTCATCCTTGCCGTGCTGGCGCTCCAGGCACCCGAAATAACAGCCGCGGGAGGCATCACCAACGCCCTTCCCGCCTGGATGTTCGACTTCTTCCCCTCCATCACCCCGACCCCTTCCGGAAACGGGGCGACCGGCACGCTCGAACTGACCTTCGCCTCCTTCGCCGCGTTCGCGTTCATCCAGTGGTGGGCATCGTGGTATCCCGGCTCCGAACCGGGAGGCGGAGGTTACATAGCACAACGCATGATGAGCGCGAAGGATGAAAAGCACTCCTTTCTGGCAACCCTCTGGTTCATCGTGGCCCACTACTGCCTGAGACCCTGGCCCTGGATCATCGTCGGACTGGCGAGCCTGGTGCTGTTTCCCGATCTGCCCCTGAACCAGAAAGAGGACGGCTTCGTCCATGTGATGCGCACGATTCTCCCTCCCGGTCTCAAGGGGCTGCTGATCGCCGCGTTCCTCGCGGCCTACATGTCGACCCTCTCGACGCACCTCAACTGGGGGACGAGCTATCTGATCAACGATTTCTACAAACGCTTCGTCCGCAGGGATGCGGACGCGCGCCATTACGTCACCGTCTCGAAGGTGTTCACGGCCGGCGTGGCGCTCTTCGCCCTTTTCATCACCTTCTATGTTCTCGATACCATCACCGGCGCGTGGGAATTCATCCTGCAGTGCGGCGCCGGCACGGGGTTCGTGCTGATTCTCCGCTGGTACTGGTGGCGGCTCAACGCATGGTCGGAAATTGTTTCCATGATCGCGCCTTTCGCCGCCTACACCTGGCTCATCCTTTTTACCGACATCGCGTTTCCGTACTCGATCTACATCATCGTACTCTTTACCATAGCCTCGTCCCTCGTGGTCACGTTCCTTACCCCCCCGACGGACGGCGAACAGCTGAAAACCTTCTACAAGACCACCCGGGTGGGCGGGGTTCTCTGGAAGAAAATTTCGGATACGCTTCCGGACATCGAGGGTGATTCCGGCTTCCTGAGGCTGTTCGCGGACTGGATCGCGGGAATCGCGCTGGTGTATTGCGTACTGTTCGGCACCGGAAAAATAATTTTCGGCGAACCTCTGCAGGCCGTCGCCTACTTCGCCGCGGCCGCGGCCGCCGGTCTGTTCATCCATGCCGACCTCAGCCGGAGAGGCTGGAACAGCCTGAAGTAAGACGAAAGGCCGGCAGCCTTCTGCGGACCGCGAGGCGAAACAGCGGTCCGATTCATGTCATCAAGTCCTGAAGCATGCCTGAACCGCATATTGTGCTTGCATCCGGCTCGCCCCGCAGGCGCGAGCTACTCTCGCTCATGATGCTTCCCTTCACCACCTGTCCGGTCGATGTCGACGAGACCTTCGATCCCGGCCTGGCGATCGAGCGAAACCTTGTCGACACAGCCGAAAAAAAGGCCCGTGCGGCGCAGTCCGCCACCGCTGCCCGCGCACAGGGCGCCGTGCTGCTCGGAGCCGACACGACCGTCGTCCTCGACGGCATGCCGCTCGGCAAACCGTCAGGATACGACGATGCGTTCGAAACGCTCTCCCGGCTGCAGGGAAAACGGCACCGCGTCATGACCGGTTTCGCCCTTGTCGGCAGCGACGGACGCTCCAGCACGGGAATCGAAACGACCGTTGTGGAATTTTCCCCGATGCGCCCGGAAGACATCGAACGCTACGTGCGTTCACAGCGCCCCTACGACAAGGCCGGGGCATACGGCATCCAGGACCCCCTGATGTCCTGTTTCGTCCAACGCATCGAAGGCTGCTACTACAACGTCGTCGGCCTTCCCGTTTCCCGCATCCACAGAACCATGCGCGAAACGGGCCTCCTGTAAACCAATGGGCATGGAACGGAAAAAGAAAAAAACCGTACTCGTCATTACCGGACCGACAGCCTCCGGAAAATCCGCTCTCGCCCATTTCCTGGCCGGAATCACGGGTGCGGAGATCGTTTCGGCCGATTCCCGGCAGATCTACCGGGGCATGGATATCGGCACGGCCAAACCCACCCCGGAGATGCTTCGGGAAGTGCCCTATCATTTCATCGACGAAAAAGAGATCGGGGAGGAATACAGCGCGGGGGCATATGCGAAAGATGCCCTTGCAAGAATACGTTCGATCCATGCGAAGGGCCGCCCGGCAATCGTCACCGGGGGCTCGACGCTCTACATACAGGGACTGCTGCACGGCTTTTCGGAACTGCCCGGCAAACATCCCGGAATACGCGAGCGTCTCGTCGGGGAACTCCGCGAAAAGGGCGCACAGTCTCTCTACGAGCGCCTGCGGTCCCTCGATCCCGTTCAGGCCGAAACGCTCGATCCCTCCAAGTCGCAACGGATTGTCAGAAGCCTCGAGATCATTGCCGCCACCGGAAAAACCGTAACGCAACTGCGCACCCCGGCACCGCAAATACCGGATGCAGTCGATTTCTTTCCTGTCGGTCTCTCGCTTGCGAGAGAGGAACTGTACAGAAGAATCAACCTGAGAACGGAGGAAATGATGGCTGCGGGACTGCTCGATGAAGCCCGATCGCTTTTCGAGCGTCACCTGAAAGAGAAAGAACCGCCACGCATCAACGCGCTTGAAACCGTCGGCTACAAGGAGCTGTTCGCCTGCTTTCGGGGCGAGACAGACCTCGTCACAGCTACAGCCCTGATCAAACAGCATACGCGCAACTACGCCAAAAGGCAGCTCACTTTTTTCCGCAACCGAATGGAGATGGAATGGGCAGGGGCTCCGGCGGATGCAACCGGGCTCGAGGAGCTTGCCGGAAAATTGAAAAAACGCCTCTTCGAGAGCCGGCCACGACCCTCATCCCCGTCCTCCTGACCGGCGGCAGACCTCTTCCGCACTTCGCACGACACCGGCTTTTTTTGTCGGACTGTTGGAAAATTTCCTGCTTTTCGCCAAACTTGAAACAGATGGCGGCAACCCGGAACGCCGTCTCGACAGCGGCTCTGCGCAAGACCTCAGGGTCAAAACTCATCCCGCCCGGAACGGAGCCGTTAATTTGTTGTAACAAGAGGTATTACGCCTTTCTTTCCGAGGCTGCCGCCATGAAACACTCAGTATCGAACCGCAAGGATCTCACCATTCTGAAAATCGAGGAACCGGTATTCGACGTCCGCCATGCGGGGAACTTCCGTCAGACGGTACATGAAATGCTGCAGGACGACGGGCGGAAAAACCTCATTGTCGATTTTTCGCTCGTCAAGGCCATCGATTCCTGCGGTATAGGCTGCCTGCTGCTCGCCCACCGCATGGCAAACCAGTCCGACGGACTGGCTATTTTCGTATCCCTTTGCCAGCAGATAAAAGATCTGCTGAAACTTTCCGGTCTCGACAGGCAGCTCTACATCTTCACCTCCATCAACGAAGTGATGACGCTCGTCGAGCCCCAGGGAAAAGGCAAAAAACATTGCAGAAGAAAATCCTCCCCTAAAACGAAGTCCTCCCTGAACGACGAAAGCCAGAAGGAAATCGACCTGATCGCCTCGGCCGATTTCAGGCGGGACGGCATGCTCGACGATGACGACGGCGACAAGGAGCTGAACAACGGCGCCGGGAATGCCGGGCGCCGCGATCCCGACCGCGAGATCCCGAAAAAAAGAGGACGCCCCCGCAAAGAAGCCGCACGGCATTCGTCGAAAACCGGCGGATAGCACCCATTGCGAAACCACCGTTCCTGTGGGGCGCCTCCGAAAACCCTCCGATGTCAGGAACGGATATACGGCCTCGCGCATTTACCCTATGAAATGACAGAACCGCGACCCTCCGTCCATGCCGGGAGGCATGCGGCGTGCCTTTTCGAAGCAAAAACGCAGCCATGGAGCAGTTCCATCTTCTCTCCTTCGCAACGACGCTCGGCGGGGGTATGCTCCTGTGGCTCCTCGAGGGAGTCGTACCGTTTTTTTCCGCCCCGGCCGCACGGGGAAAACACGCCGCCCTCAATCTTTCCATAGCGGCGATAAATCTCGTGATCCTGCTTCCCGGGAGCCTTCTCATGGCGGCGTTTCTCGAATACTCCGGCCGCGTGTGGCCCGGAATACGCGGGCTCGATCTGCCGGTTTTCGTCCAGACCCTGCTCATTATCCTGCTGATCGATCTCTGGATGTATCTCTGGCACCGCCTGAACCATACGGTGGATTTCTTCTGGAGGTTTCATTCGATCCACCACAGCGACCCGGCGCTGGACGTCACGTCGAGCTGGAGGTTCCATTCGGTGGAAATCTTCTTTTCCGAATCGCTGAAACTGCCGGTTTTCGCCCTGATAGGCGCCGATATCGGCGACGTGCTGCTGTATTCCATGCTGATGACCCCGGTCATCGAATTTCATCACAGCAACGTCTCCATACCCGAAGCGCTCGACCGCGCGCTGAGAGCCGTGATCCCCACCCCGTTCATGCACCACATCCATCATTCGGTCCTCCGCACGGAGCACGACTCCAACTACGGCAGCATGCTTTCGGTGTGGGACAGGCTGTTCGGCAGCTACCGGATGAAAACGGCCATCCGCGACATGCCCCTCGGGCTCGAAAACGAAAGCGCCCCCGATCAGCAGCGCCTCAGGGCGCTCCTGGTTCGTCCGTTCCGGAGCTGAAGTGCTTTTCTCCCGAAAGTTTTTTACATTTACTCACTGAGGCCCTTTTCTTCCCGGCCCCGGTCTCCCTCGTCAGACATTTTCGAACGTTCAACCGGACACCGGAACGAGATGTTTGACTCCTATTTCAGAAAACAGGCCGAGGCGCTTCTCGAACCTGCCGGCATTCTCGTAAACGGTCCGAACCCATGGGATATCAGGGTTCGGGACGAACGTCTTTTCCGCAGAATGCTTTCAAAAGGCAATCTTGGATTCGGCGAGGCGTATATGGACGGCTGGTGGGAATGTGACGCGCTCGATCAGCTTTTTTTCAGGCTCCTGCGTTCGGGACAGGCAGGCAAGATTACGACCTTCGGCATGATGGCGGCCCGCCTTGCCGGACAGCTGTTCAATTTTCAGAATCCGTCGAGAGCCTTTAGCGTAGGCAAAGCGCATTACGACATCGGCAACGATCTTTTCTCGGCCATGCTCGACAGCGGCATGAACTACAGCTGCGGCTACTGGCGTGAATGCGAAACGCTCGACAGGGCGCAGGAAAACAAACTCCGCCTGGTGTTCGACAAGCTGATGCTTTCCCCTGGGATGAGCGTACTCGATATCGGCTGCGGGTGGGGTGGCGCGGCGCATTTTGCCGCCGAACGATACGGGGTAAAGGTAACGGGGATAACGGTTTCCGTCGAACAGGCGGAATTCGCGCAATCGCGCTGCCGGGGACTTCCGGTCTCGATACAACTTTGCGATTACCGGAACATGGACCGGACATTCGACAGGATTTATTCAATCGGCATGTTCGAGCATGTCGGTCACAAGAATTACCGTAACTATTTCAGGTCCGTGAAGCGTTGTCTGGCCCCGGACGGGCTGTCGCTGCTCCACACGATCGGGGGGAACCTCTCGTCTTCCTGCACCGACCCATGGATAAACCGCTATATCTTTCCCAATTCGATGATTCCATCCGCCAGCCAGATCGCAAAAGCCTGCGAAGAACTGCTTGTCATGGAAGACTGGCATGTATTCGGCGATGACTACTACCGCACACTGAAGTCATGGCATCACAACCTTGGCGGCTGTCGCGAAACCCTGCTGGTGAAATACGGCGAGCGGTTCTACCGCATGTGGGAATATTACCTGCTGAGTTGCGCGGGGGCATTCCTCGCGAGGCATCTGCACCTCTGGCAGGTGCTGTTTTCGCAAAACGGCACAGTCCGCCGCAAAGAGGTCCCGCGCTGAGGAAAAAAGCCGCGAACCCTATCTGTAGATGAACCTGTCCGGATACCGCTGCTCGAAAGCGTGCACCTGAAGCCTCGAGGCGGCAAGGATCTCCTCGACGCTGTGCTCCGACGTCAGCATCCTGCGCAACAGGGGCGTTCCGGCGAGTTTGTCGAAGAAATCGCCCTTCTCGTCGAGTCGCAGGGAATCGGGATAGCTCTTCTGCAGAACGGCCAGAATGGCCACCCCCGTTCTGAACGGCTCGAAAACATAACGGTCGGTAACGTTCATTCTCAGGCCGCGGCATTCGACACCCTTGAACTTGCCGGAAACGGGCTTGAAACGCACCGTCCTGAACGATACCCCCGGCAACCGCTGCGCGTCGAGCAGGAGCTTGAGACGATCCGGACGAGCGATGTAGGGTGCGCCGAACTGCATGAACGGGGCCACGGTTCCCCGCCCCTCGCTTATATTCGCGGCTTCGAGGAAAACCGTCGCCGGGTAGACGAGCGCCGTTTCCAGATTGCGGATGTTCGGAGAAGGAGAAACAAAGCGGAACCCGCGATATTCGTCTGCGAAAAGACCGCGGGAATATCCCTGCATCCTGACGACATGCAGATCGATATCCGGATAACAGCATTTCTTCAGCAACCGGGCGATTTCACCCACGGTCATGGCGTGGATAAAAGGAACCGGAACGGCCCCGACGAAAGAAACGTAATCCGGGTCGAGCATGAAACCGTCGGCGGGTACGGGTGAAACAGGGTTCGGCCGGTCGAGAACCATGAACGACACTCCGGCCTTTTGACAGGCCTCCATTGCATAGCGCATCGTCGAAATGTAGGTATAGCACCTCGCCCCCACATCCTGCAGATCGAACAGCATGACATCGATTTCCTCGAGCCGTTTCCGGTCGGGACGCCGGCTCGCGCCGTAGAGAGAATACACCCTGAGGCTGTCGCCGATCGAACGGTCGCCGACCTGTTCGCCCGCGGCTGCCTGTACGGAGAAACCGTGTTCGGGAGCCATGATGAAACGAACATCCACGCCCCCGTTCAGAAGCACCCTGTAGCCGGCCTGGCCGGAGACGCTGACCCCGGCGGCATTCGTTATCAGACCGACTCTTTTACCGTCGAGTTCGCGAAAACCGGAGCGCTGCAGCACGTCGAGACCGTAAAGAAATTCCGCCGCGTAAAGAGACGGCACGAAAAGGCAGGCAACGATAATCAAAGAGAAGAAAAACACAGGGATCGTTCGAGGAATCGACATGAATACACGGAAGTTTAACGTTTCGTCATTCCGGGAAAACGGCCGACGGAAGGCGGGCTCACACGAGGCCTGAAAGGATAATGCCGAGCGCGACGGCGATAGCGATACTATCCAGGAGCAGATACAGTTTGGCTTTCCTGCCCGGCGTGAAAAGATTATGGAGAAACATTAGCGAGGCATAGACGAGCCACGCCGATACCAGGTAGTTCATAAGGGGGACGAAGGAATTAATTACCCGATGTTCATTACCACGCGTTCACGAATCGGCAATGAACCGTAACCGCACCGGAAACATGATGTAATTAATTGTGAAACTCCTGTCAGGGATATATACTATTTTTTTGACAAAACAACTATTATTCCCATCCCCACGCCTCGATGCCCATGCCCGGCCCGTCACCGTCCTTCGCCAGCCCCGAAACACTTTCGGACAGCGTCATATCCCTGGTGCCCGTACGCATCTCCGAAGCCGATCCGGCGAAACGCCACGTTCCGTCCTGCACGTACCTTGTCCTCCCCCACAATGGAGGAGTTGCCGGAAGCGTGCAGCTCCGCTTCGGCGACGCAACCGGAGAACTGTATTATCCGGGACACATCGGCTACAGGATAAAAAAAACGTTCAGGGGAAACGGCTATGCGGAAAAAAGCATCCGCCTCCTACTGCCTTACGCCGCAAGGGTGGGGTTCGGTGAAATCTGGGTAAGCTGCAGACCTGAAAACATCGCGTCCCGCATAAGCTGCGAAAAGGCGGGGGGAACGCTGCGGGAAACGGTTCCCGTTCCTCCCTCCCACGAAATGTACGCTCAGGGCTACCGGGAGGCGTGCCGTTACAGCTTCAGGCCCTGAAGCCGCAATGACGGAAAAAACAAAACCGCGCAAGAATGCGCGGTTCCGTTCCTTGTGGTGGGGACAGGACTTGAACCTGCAACCTTCGGGTTATGAGCCCGACGAGCTACCAATTGCTCCACCCCACGATGTTGATGTGATTCAATGTACAAAAAATATATTGAATCGCAAATTTTATTCCACCCTTTTTCCATTTATTCCCTCGCCGGCAGCCTCAACGACATGCAGACGCCCGTCACTCCCCTCGACGGCGAGCACCATTCCCCTGGATATCTCTCCACGGATCTTGCGTTCCGCGAGATTGGCGACCATCACGACCTGACGGCCGACAAGCTCCTCGGGAAGGTAGGAGCGGGCGAGGCCCGCAAGCACCTGGCGTGTCTCGCCGCCGATTTTCACCTGAAGCTTAAGCAGCTTGTCGGCTTTCCTGACCTTTTCGGCCTCGATGACGGTCACGACACGCAGATCGACTTTCAGAAAATCATCGAACGATATTTCGGGAGCGATATCCGGCTCTCCCGACGCCTGCTCCCCGGCCTCCTTGCGCCGGATATCGGCAAGCAGCCGCTCGATCTTTTCGAGTTCCGGGGCGATATCGCCGTCCTGTATCTTGGAGAAGAGTATCTCGGAAACTCCGGCGAGAGCGTGGCCTTCGGAAAGCATCGGACTGAAGGCACGCCGCCAGTCGAGACGGCCGTTTTTGAGGGCATCGTCGAGAGACTCCCTGAAACCGAGCATACGGTAGATCCGATCCGCCGTATGCGGGATGACCGGATAGAAGGCGATTGCCAGCGTGTGACAGAGATTCAGGGAAACCGCCATGGTCCTGGCGGCCGCGTCTCTGTCGGTCTTCATTATTTTCCAGGGTTCCGCTTCGGTCAGGAAACGGTTGGCCGCCCTGGCGATATCCATGGCAAGGGCGGTCGCTTCCCTGAAATGAAACTGCTCGTAGGCTTTTTCGAGCCTGCAGACGCAATCGTCCCAGTCCAGGCCGGGCAGGGTCCAGTCTTCCAATGTGCACTGCCAGGGTACCCGCCCGTCGAATTTCGAGTTGGTGAAATCTATCGAGCGTTTGATGAAATTGCCCAGCGTATCGGCGAGTTCGCCGTTCGTTCTGTTCTGGAAATCCGTCCAGCTGAAATCGCTGTCCTTGTTCTCGGGATAATTCATCGCCACCGTGTAACGGAGGGTATCGGCCGGGAAGCGGTCGAGAAATTCGCCGAGATAAACCGCGTAATTCCTGGATTTGGAAAATTTTCGCCCCTCGAAATTCATGAATTCCGAAGCAGGAACGTTGTCGGCGAGCACATAGCGCCCTTCGTTGCGGTTTTCGTTCCAGGCCATGAGAATGGCCGGAAACATCAGGGTATGGAACACGACGTTGTCCTTGCCGATGAAGTGGACGATGCGGGACTCTTCATGCTGCCAGTATTGTCTCCAGCGCTCGGGCGTCCCGTTTTTTTCTGCCCACGCCCTGGTAAACGAAATGTAGCCGAGCACCGCGTCGAACCAGACGTAGAGCACCTTCCCCCTGGCCTCGGCCGTATCGAGCGGCACGGGAACACCCCAGGAGAGATCTCTCGTGATGGCCCGGTCGTTGAGGCCCTGCTTCAGCCATGTTTTCGTGTAGTTCACGACATTCGGACGCCAGTCACCGGCATGGCTTTCGACGTATTCCTCAAGAAGCGGCTGAAAGCGCCCGAGCGGAAAATACCAGTGCAGTGTCTCGCGAAGCTGCGGCGCCTCGTTGGAAAGTTTGCTCCTCGGCTCGATCAGTTCCCTCGGGCTGAGATGGGTTCCGCACTGCTCGCACTGGTCGCCGTTGGCTTCGCCGTAACCGCAGACCGGACAGGTTCCCGTGACGTAACGGTCCGAAAGAAAACGGTTGGCCCTGGAATCGAAAAAATGCTGCTCCATCTTCTTGACGAAGATGTTCTTCCCCTCGATCTCCCGGAAAAACTCGCTTGCCGTCTCATGGTGCAGCGTCGAGGAGGTCCGCCCGTAGTAGTCGAAGGAGATGCCGCACCGCTCGAAGGCGTCGAGGTTCTGCGCATGGTAGCGGTCCACCACCTCCTGCGGGGTGATTCCCTCCCTGTCCGCGGTTATGGTTATCGGAACACCATGTTCGTCCGAGCCGCCGATATGAATGATGTCCTCGCCGCGAAGCCGTTTGTAGCGTACGTAGATGTCCGCGGGCAGATAAACGCCTGCAAGATGGCCGAGATGCACAGGTCCGTTCGCGTACGGAAGCGCCGTGGTAACGAGGGTTCTGGAAAACTGAGTACTCATGCGGAGCGGGTAACCTGGGTTTGAAATTGCCTGTTGACTGTTTACTTTTTGACGAACATGGTTTTGAACTCATCCAGCGAAAGCCTCCTGAGATTGCCGTCCACCGGATAGCGAAGAGCGATCATCTTTTTCGCCGGGTCGATGCTTTCGATGATTGCGGTTCCCTCGGGAGTCGTCACCCTGCTGCCGATAGGAGGATAGTGCTCCTGGCATTTTTCCCGTACGGCCTTCTTCGGCCGGGAATAACTCAGGCAGCACTTCGGGCGGTTGCACTGACCGATAATATTGTGCGAATGAATTTCCCCCGACTGTGCTTCCGAAACCTGCTGTTTTTCGGAGAACGGGTTCGCATGAATCTTCTGGATCCAGCTCGAACAGCAGAGCACGCAGCCGCAGGCGCCGAAACTGTTGGCTCTTCGGGCCTCCTCCCTGGTCGTGATCTGAACCATCTGGATACGAGCCCTGAACTCGCTGGCGAGATCGCGTACGAGCGAACGGAAATCGACCCGGTGCGCCGCCGTATAGAACACGGTCACTTTCTGCTGGTCCATCCTGAGCTCGATGTCGACCAGTTTCATGTCGAGCGCGTGCCGTTTGATCCTGTTGCGGCATACTTCCCGGATTTCGGGTTCCCGGAGCCTTACCTCGCGCAGAGCCTCCTCGTCTTCCTTCGTGGCGATCCTCAACAGGCGGGACATCTGATCCCGGGATCCTTCAAGCCCTTTCAGCTTCAACTTTTTCTCGGCGATGATACCGGAGGAATACACGATGCCGAAGTCGTAACCGCCGTCCGCCTCGACGATAACCGCCTGGCCGATAGCGGGACTCTCGCCGGAACTGTCGTCGAAAAATTCCCGCCTGCAGCATGTAAGCTCGACTTCGCACAAGGTTGAGGGCTCCGCGGACTCCCCGTAGATATGCTCTATTTCCCTGTGCAGCATGCGGGAAAGCTGCATGCGAACCTTTGCATTCTCACCAAGCGTACAACTGCATATAACGTTACTCATTTTCCATATCCGTTCTTGTTCGGGACCGTCGGTCCCGGATCATGTTACTTGTTGTCATCCGGGTCATACCGGCGACGGCCTTCATCGCAGGCCCGCCCTGCTCCGGAACTTCTCCACCCTTCTGTTCACCGATTCCCTTCCCTTGACGACCGTCCTGAAATCGTCGGTCCGGCCACTGACGATCTTCTCCTTCAACGATGCGAGATGCCTGGAGGTTTCGCGCTCCATCCTGCGCGTCAGGCCGGCCTTGTCCACGGCATCCGTTGCCGCATGAAACTCCGGCCTCCCGAAAGAAAGGAAAAGCTCCGGCCGTTGCTCCTCAAGATATTCAATACGGGAGACAACTGAAACCAGGTATATTCCGGGCGTTCGTCCGAGAGTTCTGGCGACGATAGCCGCCGTGCCGTTGAAAAAGCGCATCGGGGAAACATCCACGTTCTCTATTTTCCCCTGCGGAAAAATCCAGAGCGCGTTCTGGAGTCCGCTTTCCGACGAAAGGCATCGGGAAGCGTATTCGATGGTTTCGATGACGGTACGCGGCTTCGTGCGATCGAGGGAAAAGGCTCCGAGACGGGTGAAAAAACGGTGCCTGACAAGCTGCTGGTACTCGATGACGATGAACAGGTTCTGTCTGAAAAACTCCTCCGTGCACAACTGTGACCAGAAGCCGTCCCACCAGTAGGCATGGTTGCAGTAAAACACCACCGGACAGGCGGTATCCATGGCAAGGGTTTCGGGAGGAACCGAAACCCTCACCGAATGAAAATGTTTCCTGAACTGCCGTCGGGAGTACCAGCTGAACCATGCGGCATACCCCCTGCTTCGGCGGACGGTGAGCATGAGCCTTACGCGAACGCCTTGCGTATCCTGCCGACAGCCTCTTCCAGTTCACCGATCGACGCGGCGTAGGACAACCGGAGATTTTCAGGCGCTCCGAAAGCGTCGCCCGGCACCGTGGCGACATAGTGTTCGGCAAGCAGGTATTCGGCCACGTCCGCGGAGTTTTTCAGGGTCCTGCCGTTGAACGTTTTCCCCAGCACCCCTTTGACCGAAGGGAAAATATAGAAAGCCCCCTCGGGCAGAGCCGTTTCAATACCGGGAATGTCGTTCAGCGCCTTGTACATGAAATCCCGTCTTTTCTCGAACTCCAGCCGTCGCTCCTCGACGATGGACTGATCGCCCCGGAGCGCGGCGACCGCGGCCTTCTGAGCGATGGAATTCGCGTTCGACGTCGTCTGCGACTGCACCTTGCCGCAGGCGTCGATCAGCCATTTCGGCCCGGCCAGGTAGCCGATGCGCCAGCCGGTCATGGAATAGGTTTTGGAGACGCCGTTACTGACGATAACCCGGTCCTTCATCGAAGTCACCCTTGCAGGGGAAAACGGACGGGCATCGCCGTAGACGATACGGTCGTACATTTCGTCGGAAAGCACGAAAATCTCGCGATCTTCGAGAACGTCCATGAGCGAGCGGACCTCCGCTTCGGAATACACCGCCCCCGAGGGATTCGAGGGTGAATTCAGCACGAGCATCTTGGTCTTTTCCGTAATGGCCGCATCGAGCTGTTCGGGCGTCATCTTGTAGCCGGTCTCCATGGTCGTGGGCACGATCACCGGCTCCGCACCGCAGAGCCTCGCCATCTCCGGAAAACTCACCCAGAAAGGCGCGGGAACGATCACCTCGTCGCCTTCCTCGCAAAGCGCAAGCATGGCGTTGGCCAGGGTCTGCTTGCCTCCGTTGCTCACGATGATCTCGGAAGGCGTGAACTCGATCTGGTTATCGCGCCTGAACTTCTCGACGATGGCATCCTTGAGTTCCGCAATTCCCGCATTGGCCGTATAACGGGTAAAACCGGAACGTATGGCCTCTATGCCTGCCTCGCAGACGAAATCGGGCGTCGGAAAATCCGGCTCGCCGGCCGAAAGGCTGACGATATCCTTGCCTTCCGCCTGCATCTGCTTGGCCAGCCCCGTTATCCTCATGGTCTGGGACTCCTGCATGCTCAGCACCCGCCTGCTCAGATATTTTTCTCCGGGAAAACTGTTTGTGCTCATGGCGATATGGTAGTTGTTTGCGTTTAGTTGGCCTTGTGTGCCTCGAACTTGTCTTGCAGCATATCGAGAACGAAGGGGTGCACGAATTTGCTCACGTCCCCTCCAAGCATGGCGACCTCCCTGATAATGGAAGAAGCCACGTAAGTATACTTAACATTGGGCATCAAAAAAACAGTGGTCACCTCGGGATTGAGGTGCCTGTTGAGCAGGGACATCTGGAATTCGTATTCGAAGTCCTTGACCTGACGCACTCCGCGGACGATCGCGGCGACCCCCTTCGAGTGGGCGTATTCGGCCAGAAGGCCGCCGTGGAGCACCTCCACGCTCGTGCCCTTGAGCGGAGCGATCACCGTCTCGATCATTGCCTGACGCTCCCCGACGTCGAAAAGAGTGCTTTTCTGACTGTTCTCGGCAATCACCACGACGACCCGTTCGAAAATGGTCAGCGCGCGTTCGAGCACGTCGAGATGCCCGTTGGTAAATGGATCGAATGTCCCCGGATAGATTGCAGTGCGTTTCATCAAACGGACCCCCGAAAGGATGTGAGCGCCGTTTCCCGCAGGATGACGGCGACCGGGTGAAGCGGCTGGCGGCGAATGACCGGCGCGAAAACCATGAAAACTGTCATTGGATGCACGAGGTTAACCATAGAAACACAATACGCAAAACGGACTAAGGATTCAAGAACGCCGGAGGATCGGGGTCGAAAGATGAACGGATCAGGAAATCCCCGGAGAAGCGGCCTCTTCGTGAAGCACGAAAAAGGTCACTCTCGTGTTGCCGTAATCCTTGTGAAAGGCGTAGTGCGGATCGTTTTCAAAAGCATGACGCCGGCTGTGCTCCATCAGCAGCATGCCGTCCTCCGCAAGCAGCCCGTTTTCGAAAATTTCCCTGACAAGCCTCCCGTAATCCGCCCAGTTGTAGGGCGGGTCGCAGAAAACGAGATCGTATGAAGCCTTTTCGGAACCGATGAACCCCGGGACATCCCGTTTGACGATCCTCACCCGTGACGAGACACCGAGCTCCCCGGCGCTCGACCTGAGAGCCCGCAGCGACGCCTGGTTCATATCGACGAAGCAGACCCGGTCCGCACCGCGGCTGAGCGCCTCGAAACCCAGCGATCCGAATCCGGCGAAAAGGTCCAGTACGTTCGCGCCCGACAGGTCCATGCGCACGGAAATGATATCGAAAAGGGATTTCTTCACCCTGCTGCTGCAGGGACGCACTGCGGCCGTAGCGCTGCCGTGAAGTCTTTTTCCCTTGAATGTTCCTGCCTGTATATGCAATCCGGGCGCTCCGTCAAAAATCTCCGAAGGAGGTCTCGCCGAGAACGGCCAGAGCCTTTTCGCACTGCTCGTCTGATGGCGGCTTGCCGTGCCAGTTGGTCCTGTCTGGCATCGTTCCCTCGAAAAACGGCACTCCCTTGCCCATGACCGTATAGGCGAGAACCACGGCCGGACCGGTACGGTCCTCCCGTGAGCGAATACGGTCCATGACGTCGATGATATCGGCGATATCGTTGCCGTCGCATGAATGGACATCCCAGCCGAAAGCCTTCCATTTTTCCACGAGAGGCTCCACGTTCATCACGTCGCTCACCTCTCCGTCGATCTGCTGGTTGTTGCAGTCGACGACCCCGACGAGATTGCCGAGGCCGTAATGCGCGGCGCTCATCGCCGCCTCCCATATCTGTCCTTCCTGGCACTCCCCGTCGCCCATCAGGCAGAACACGTCGCCCTGCCTGCCCTGCATACGCTTGGCGAGCGCCGCGCCTGCCGACACGGAGAGCCCCTGGCCGAGGGAGCCCGAAGCGATACGAATGCCGGGCAGGCCCGACTCGGAAGCGGGATGTCCCTGCAGATAGCTGTTGATCCGCCGGAGGGACTTCAGTTCGTCGAGGGGAAAATAACCCGACCTGGCAAGCACGCTGTACCAGACAGGAACGATATGGCCGTTCGACAGGAAGAGCAGGTCCTGATCTCCTGGATCGGCAAAGGCGTGCGGGTCGTGATGCATGACCCTGAAATACAGCGCCGTGAACATGTCCGCCATGCCGAGCGATCCACCGGTATGCCCCGAGGCCGCCATGGTGAGCATCCGCACCACGTCGCGGCGCACCTGCCTGGCCATTTCCTCCATCCTCGAAACCGAATCGAGCCTCTGAATCCGCCCCCTTCTTTGGCGGGGATACGGCTTTATGTCTCTTGCCATCGCTTTTAACTGTTTATAATACTTGCCGATACGCCACAACACCCGCCGTTGCAGCGCAGAAGGCCTTAAAGGTACAGGCGGGCGGTGAAAATTCCAAGGGCTACCCGCCGCCGCTTCTCCTGCGCCGTTCCCTGAGATAGCGGATCAGTCCGAACATGACGATACCGAGAAAAACCAGGGAAACAGGGACGCTGTAGAGAGTCATGTAGGTAACGATATCCTGCCAGTTCTCCCCGAGAAAATATCCGCCACGCAGCAACATCACGTACCAGACCACCGAACTCAAAAGCGCGGCGGAAAAGACCCCTGCGGGATTGAGGTGCAGAAACCCCGCGAGAATGGAGATGACCGCCCGGTAACCGAAAAGAAACCGGTTGACCAGAACCGCGACATAGCCGTGGGAAGAAAAGCGCCTCCGCGCCAGTTCCATCTGTTCGGGAGGAAACATGCGGTGCACCGCCCTGACGAGGCCGTGGCGGACAGGGCTCTCTCCCCGTGCGTAAATTTTCAGTCCGATCCCTCGACTGAGCAGAAACATGGTCATGAACCCCAGCGTCGAACCCGCCGAGGCGGCGGCCACCGACAAGCCGAAATCGATCTCGCTGTAAAATGTCAGGTAGCCGATAAAAGCCACGGGCACATCGCCGGGAACAGGAGGCACGACGTTTTCAAGGAAGGAAATAAGAAACAGAAAACCGTAGACCGCGAGCGGATCAGCAGTCCTGAGAAATTCTATCACCGTTTCGAGCATACGCGGTCATCGTTCGGCAGGTTCGCTAATTCTCGTCGAGAACACGGTGCTGAACCTCCGCGTAGGCATCCTCGACACCGCCGAGATCGAAGCGGAAACGGTCCTTGTCCATCTTCTCGCCGGTATCCAGATCCCAGAAACGGCAGGTATCGGGGCTGATCTCGTCACCGAGAAGGATTTCGCCCTTGTGCCGGCCGAATTCGAGCTTGAAATCCACCAGCCTGAGTTTGCGGCCTGCGAAAAAGTCCCGCAGCAGCGTGTTGATCCTTGTGGCAAGGGATTTGAGCGTTTCGAGTTCGGCGTGGCTCGCCAGACGGAGCGCGACGGCATGACTGTCGTTCATCAGCGGGTCGTCGAGCTCGTCGTCCTTCAGATAGAGTTCCACGATGGGTGTATCGAGAACCGTCCCTTCCCGGAATCCGTAACGGCGCACAAGCGACCCCGCGGCGACGTTGCGGACGACAACCTCGACCTTGATGATATCGAGATGCTTGCAGAGCATATCCCTGTCTGAAAGTTTCTCGACGAAATGAGTCGGAATACCCTCTTCCTGGAGATAGGTGAACAGCTTGCAGGAAACGGCATTGTTGACCACCCCCTTGTTGAGGATAGAGCCTTTCTTTTTGTTATTGAACGCTGTTGCGTCGTCCTTGAACTCCTGGATGACCAGGTCGCTGTTTTCGGTCTGAAAAACCTTTTTGGCTTTACCTTCGTGCAGTAAACGTTCTTTATTCATTTTCTTTGTTGTCCGTTATGATTGAAAAACAGAGACCCGGAGCCCGGATGTCTCTCCGGGCCCGGAAACCGACCGGCACAAAACTCATCGAAAAGGAAAGGAATCCCCTCGCGCGGGGCTCGGCGAGTCAGCACTCCTTCTGCTCGGTGGCCTGCTGAACAGCCCCCCGGAGCACGATGTTGACCTGATCGTCGCTCAGACCTTTTTCCTTGAGAAAATTCATGAAACGAAACACGCCGAGATCCGACAGCATGGCTTTCGGCTGGTCCGCCTCGAGCAGGCCCCTTGAACGGCCATGCTCCTCGGCGGTACTGATCCAGTTCGATATGAACTGTTCGGATTTGCCGTTTTTCACGAAATAATCCGTAACAATGCTCACGGCATCAGGCATCGACGGCTCGGGGTTGTCCCTGAAAATCTGCTGCATTTCCTGGGATATTTTCGCAAGCACGTTGACCGCCTCCCTGTCCAGCGCTTCCTCGAGGATGTCCTTCGCCCTTTCCTTGACATCGAACCTGTTCGCCATACTGCTGTGTTGTCGTTTGAGGTCAGAATATTTCAGGTGGTTGAAAATTCCGTGATAAGTTACATATCATTCTTGTAAAGAAAAAATTTTGTCAGGCCCCGCCCATGCGACTCCGAACACTCCGCCGCGTCATTTTTTCGCTCCTGCTCACCGCCCTGTGCCACCCGCAAACGGCGTTGTCGGAAGAAAGCACGCTGAGCCTCATGTGGTGGAACGTCGAGAACCTGTTCGACACCGTGGACGACCCGTCGACCGACGATGGCGAATTCACTCCCCGGGGCGCCAAACACTGGACGCGCAAAAAGCTCCTGCTCAAGTGCATAAGGCTTTCGCACGTCGTGAAATCCGCGGGAAAGGAAACCGGAACCTATCCGGACATCCTGGCTTTCGCCGAGGTGGAGAACGAGCATGTCTTCCGGCGCATGCTCTGCTTTCTTCCCCGTCACCGATACCGGACTGCCTACCATCCCTCTCCCGACAACCGCGGAATAGATATCGCCGTAGCCTACGACTCGACGCGCCTGCGGCTTCTGGAGAACGCTTCCTGGCGCGTGACGTTCGACGGCCGGCCATCGCGCGACATCTCCCTTTACCGCTTCGAGGCCGGAACCGAACCGTTCTTTCTGCTGGTCAATCACTGGCCGTCCCGATCGTTCGACAGGTCATGGACCGAACAGGGCCGTATAGCGGCGGCGAACACGCTCCGCCGTGTCCTCGACAGTCTCCGGAGATGCACGCAAAACCCGGAAATCGTCGTCATGGGCGACTTCAACGATGAGCCCGGTGATCGTTCGCTCTCGGCCATACTGGGGTCCACGACCGATAAAACAGCTTTCCTGCAGAACCCCTCCGGAAAGCTCTACAACTGCTGGGGTGAGTCCCCGGAAAAGGGGAGCTACCGATACCGGGGTCGCTGGCAGAAGCTCGACCAGGTCCTGCTGAGCGAAGGAATGCTGGATAATGCGGGCATGCGGCTTGCCGGGAAGGGATTCTCCTGTTTCCATATTCCGCACATGGAAAGCGAACCGGGCGGAGCGCCATGGGCGACCTACAGGGGAACGGAATACCTCGGAGGATATTCCGACCACTTCCCGCTGCTCCTGCGGCTCGCATTACCCTGAAAGCCTTTCGCAACAGCTATGGCGACGGAAACATAACACGCAACGTTACGGACAGTTAAAACAACTTCCTCTTTGAAGAACTGTTTAGATGTTGTAAATTTTTCCTCGTTATGATCTACGCGATTATACTCGACATACACTCCGTCACCTGGTTTCACGGCTATACGTGACTGGTCCCGCCGCAAGCACTCCGAAAAACCATATACTCATTGATGGTTCGCGCAAACGCGTCTCGTACATCTAATTATATGCAGGTTGGTTCGAAGCTCTGAAATTCTTAACCAAAAACAAACATGGACAACCAACAACTCCTTCTGTACTCAGTACCTCTCGCTGGTGTTCTTGCATTGCTTTACGCTCTTTTCAAGGCATCCTGGGTATCGAAACAGGATGCGGGAACGGAGGAAATGGCCACCATCGCCGGGCACATTGCCGACGGAGCCGTCGCTTTTCTGAAAAGAGAGTACAAGATTCTGGCGCTTTTCGTCGTTTCCGTAGCTGTTCTTCTCGGTTTCGCCAACACCGGACGCGCCGACTCCTCCCCCCTGATCTCGGTCAGCTTCATCGTCGGCGCAATCTGTTCGGGCCTCGCGGGTTATTTCGGCATGAAAGTAGCGACAAAAGCAAACGTCAGGACGACCAACGCAGCAAGAACGGGGCTCGGCACCGCGCTCACCGTGGCATTTTCCGGGGGGCTTGTCATGGGACTGTCCGTCGTCGGCCTCGGGGTTCTCGGCCTTTCAAGCCTTTTCATCATTTACTCGGGACAGTTTGACGAGATATCACAAGTCATCAATGTCATTTCCGGCTTCTCGCTCGGCGCATCCTCCATTGCACTTTTTGCACGCGTGGGCGGCGGCATCTACACGAAAGCCGCTGACGTCGGCGCCGACCTCGCGGGCAAGGTCTACGAAGGCATTCCCGAAGACGATCCGAGAAACCCCGCAACCATCGCGGACAACGTCGGCGACAACGTCGGCGACGTGGCCGGCATGGGAGCCGACCTCTTCGAAAGTTATGTCGGAGCCATCATCGGCACCATGGTTCTCGGTGCCGCGTTCGTTCCCGTGTTCAATGAAATGGGCATCTCTCCGATCGCGGGAGTCATCCTGCCCCTGCTTCTCGCGGCGAGCGGCATCATCGTTTCGATTATCGGGTCGTTTTTCGTCAAGGTCAAGGAAGGCGGCAATCCCCAGACAGGGCTGAACACCGGTGAATTCGGAGCATCCTTTATCATGGCGGTCCTGAGTTACTTCATCATTACCAATACCCTGCCCCAGACATGGACGACCGACGGAACCGTTTATTCGTCTCTGAACATCTTTTTCGCCGTGATTACCGGACTGGCCGCGGGCGTGCTTATCGGACTGATCACGGAATACTACTGCTCGACGCATAACAAACCCGTCGAAGACATTGCCTACCAGAGTGTAACCGGCGCTGCAACAAACATTATCGCGGGCCTCGGTGTCGGCATGATGTCGACCGGTCTTCCGATTATCGTGCTGTCGGCGGCAATCATCCTCTCCGATTCCTTTGCCGGCCTCTACGGCATCGCCATCGCTGCATTCGGCATGCTCTCGGTAACCGGCATCCAGCTCGCGGTCGACGCCTACGGCCCGATTTCAGACAATGCGGGCGGTATCGCCGAAATGTCGAAACTCCCTCCCGAAGTCCGGGAACGCACGGACAAGCTCGATGCGGTAGGCAACACCACCGCGGCCATCGGCAAGGGCTTCGCGATCGGCAGCGCCGCCCTGACGGCGCTTGCACTGTTTGCAGCATTCCGGCAGCAGGCCGGCATTGAATCGATCGACATCTCGAAACCGGTCATCATGGCCGGACTGCTCCTCGGAGCGATGCTTCCGTTTGTCTTCAGTGCCCTGGCCATGGGCGCGGTAGGGCGCGCTGCCAGGGACATGATCACCGAGGTCGGACGACAGTTCAACGAGATTCCAGGCCTGCGCGAAGGCACCGCTCCGGCCGAATTCGCTCACTGTGTCGACATTTCCACCAAGGCCGCCCTGCGTGAAATGATCCTGCCCGGTCTGCTCGGCATCCTGGTACCGGTCGTCGTCGGCTTCACGTCCAAGGACATGCTGGGCGGACTCCTGGCCGGAGTGACGACCTCCGGTGTGCTTATGGCGATTTTCCAGTCAAACGCCGGTGGCGCATGGGACAACGCCAAGAAACGCATCGAAGGCAACATTGAATTCGACGGGGTCGTCTACGGCAAGGGGACCGAAGCCCACAAGGCCGCCGTCGTCGGTGATACCGTCGGCGATCCTTTCAAGGATACCAGCGGTCCGAGCCTGAACATTCTCATGAAGCTCATCGCCGTGGTGGCGCTCGTTATCGCTCCGCTGCTCTGAGAGAGTTCGGCAACCACCTCTAACGCACAAACCCCGGAAAATTCCGGGGTTTTTTTTCTCTGCCGCTTTCAAAAAGCGATCGTCTTTCTGATATTGAAGCCGGCGGGCGGTCGCCTTGCATCATGGCCGCGAAAAGCCGCCTCCATGACGGTCAACAGAGAGCACAAGCTGTTTCGATGAAACTGATAGCAGGACTGGGAAATCCCGAACCAAGGCACCGCCACACCCGGCACAACATCGGCTTCGATGTCGTCGACGAGATAGCACGCATGCATCAGGCAGGATTCAGCTCCGGCAAGGGCAATTTCCACTACGCGAAAATACAGCACCGGGGAGAGGCGGTCATGCTGCTCAAGCCGATGACCTACATGAACCTTTCCGGTCACGCGGTCATCGCCGCGATGCAGTTCTACAAGATAGGGATCTCCGACCTCCTGGTCGTCTGCGACGACCTCAACATCCCGCTCGGCTCTCTTCGCCTTCGTTCAAAAGGTTCTGCGGGTGGACAGAACGGGCTCCGCCATATCATTCAGTGCCTCGGCCGGGATGATTTCGCCAGGCTGAGGGTCGGTATAGCACCCGAACACCCCCTGGGCTCCTACTCGTCGTTCGTGCTGGGGAACTTCAGCGGAGAGGAAAGGAAAACCGTCGACGAAATACTTCCCCGCTCTGCGGAGGCCGCGCTCGATTTCGTATCGAACGGCATCGAACACGCCATGAATCATTTCAACGGAAAAGCGGACTGAATCTCTATTCGGGCTGAATTTCTATTCGGGCTGAAGAAGAGGGGCACAGGAAAAGCGGTCCTGCATGAAGGATATCGCTCTGGAATTGAAATCGTGGGGCTGGTCGACGTTGCAGACGTGACCGGAGTTGCTTATCACCT
>Ga0272443_10000303_pt1 | contig 93935 bp, 96 predicted proteins | sample SSMAcet12_FD_193581 | JGI IMG/M metagenome (GOLD analysis project Ga0272443, IMG submission 193581) | Marine sediment archaeal communities from Little Sippewissett salt marsh, Falmouth, MA, United States - SSM-Acet-12 | ecosystem: Environmental > Aquatic > Marine > Wetlands > Sediment ...
ATAGTACTCGCTCGGATGTGGGAAGAAACTGGTCAGGAAGGTATACTTGAAGTTCTTGCCGTAGGTGGTGAAGCGGCCTACGTTATGGTAGTTCACATGATCACCGAGAACCAGATTACCACTTACTCCCGCACCCCAGGAAAGGCGTTCCCGACCGACCTGCACGCTCCATCCGTCCCCTCCGAAGGCTCCGAAGGCGCGGTAGGGCATACCGAAATCGAGGTTCAGGAAACCGGCATCCCCGTCACTCGTTGGATGGAGAAAGAATACATTGCTCGTGAATGCATCAACTCCATAGAGCCCTGACACAGGACCGTCCGTGTTGTCAGAATCATCATAGCGTGTCGCCTGGATGGGCAGCTCACTGTATCCGTAGATATTGTCAGTAGGACTCGTTTCGAGGGCGAACTTCACCAGGGGTTTCCTTTCCTCAAAGGAGTATATCCAATCCTCGGGGGAGGTGAAGTTATCTGTGTCGGTGTGGACATAGGTCTCAAGGTTGATGTCTACGTCGAAATCAACGACCGGATCGTCTTCATCCAGCTCTCTTGCGAGGTAATCATACAGGCCCCTGCCTGTCGCATTCAGAGAAGTCCTCTCTAAACGGTGAAGCATCATCAGGAGCTCGTCTGTGCTGTATGGTCCGGTTGTCGAGGGCAGCGCATAGCCTTCGCTTATATACAACTGCACAAGAGCATCGTACAACGGTGAATCAACGGGGTGTATCTTTTGCGTATTGGCAGCGGTGATTCCCGATAGAGATACGGCAATCACCAACGTGATGAGAACCATTTTTTTCATATCCAACTCCTCTGTAAGTATGCTATATAAAGCAGTCTACCATATATCACAGAAAAATGGATAGAAATAATGCTCGGGATTATCTCTGTCGCGAGACCTCATACAGCATGATGCCGGCTGCTACACTCACGTTGAGAGAGTCAATGTGCCCGTGAGTAGGTATCGAAACAATGAAGTCGCATTTCTTGCGTATCAGGTCACTGAGACCACTCCCTTCAGATCCCATGATGATTGCAGTGCGGGGTGGAAACTTCGTTTCGGTCAGTTTCTCTCCGTTCATATCGGCCCCGTATATCCAGAAACCGGCCTTCTGCAGGTACTCGATTTCCCGTGCGAGATTCGTCACAGTGGCTGTGGGAACATGACGGGACGCACCGCTGCTGATACGCTCAACTGTAGCATTGTTCTGCGCAGACCTCCGGGAGGGAACAACGACCAGAGAGACAGCGAACTGATCAGCACTGCGCATGATAGCCCCGAGGTTCTGTACATCGGTAATTCCGTCGAGAATCAGAACTGTGGCGGCCTGGCTGTCAGACAGACTCGAGATGAACTCACTGACGGTGTATGCCTTACTCGTCGAGTTATCCCGTACGGTAATGCTGAGGAGCGCACCCCGATGGTCAATGTCAGGTGACATACGATCCATCTCGACACGTGCAACCTTCTTGACCTTCACCTTCCCCTGATACCGGGCAAGGGATTCAAGACGATCGTTGCGTTTCTCCATATTCCTACAGATAAAGAGGGTCCCTCTGAGACCCTCATCCTTCAGAGCTTCCTCGATTGCATGAAACCCTGTTATATATTCTGCCATGGTGTGCTTTCCCTTATCTTTCTCAGGCGTCGAACGGTACCGGTTCCGGTCTCTCATTCTCTCCGATCGCCTCAGCCAGTTCGTGCATCAGTTTCTTCGCCTGTCTGTTCAGCTTTTTCGGTGTCTCCACGACAAGGCGGATATACTGATCACCCCGCTGGGAATTGCTTCTCAGCACAGGAACACCCCTTCCCTTCAGACGGAGCATCTTGCCGCTCTGCGTGCCTGCAGGTACTGCCACTTTCACCCTCACATCATCAATGGTAAGAACTTCGATGGTTGCCCCAAGGGCCGCCTGGGTGAAAGAGATCGGAATCTGACAGTACAGGTCGTTTCCCGAGCGCTCAAAATAGGAGTGGGGGCGAACATTGACATAGACATACAGATCACCCGCGGGGCCGCCGTTGGCACCGGCATCACCCATTCCTGCCAGCGAGACACGGTTTCCTGTGTCCACTCCTGCAGGGATTGTGACCTTCACCTTCTGCTGTTTACGCTTCAGACCGGTTCCGTGACACTCGTCACAGGGGTTCTCTATCACATAGCCTTCGCCGTGACAGGTCGGACAGGTACTCGCGATTGCAAAAAAACCGGAATTCCGGCGGACCTGACCCATTCCATTACAGGTCGGACAGACTTTCTTGCCTGATCCGCTTTTTCCGCCTGTACCTTGACAGCTATCACAATGAACGTGATGGGCAAAGGAGATTTCAACCTTCGTACCGAACACCGCTTCCTTGAAGTCTATCTCGACATCATAGCGCAGAGACGAGCCGACCTGAGGTCCACGGCGTGTCCTCTGGCCTCCGCCTCCACCGCCGAAGAAGGAGCCGAATATATCACCGAATCCACCTCCACCGAACAGATCAGAGAAATCACGATATACATTGGAGTAATCGCCAGCCCCGTTGTTGTCTACTCCTGCAAATCCGTACTGATCGTACGCCTGCCGTTTCGATTCGTTGCTGAGTATCTCGTACGCTTCACTTGCCTCTTTGAATCTGTTCTCTGCCTCATGATCACCCGGATTCTTATCCGGATGATTGGCTACTGCAAGTCTCCGATAGGCTTTCTTTATTTCGTCCTGAGAGGCCCCTTTCGAGACCCCCAGAACTTCGTAGTAATCCCGTTTAGCCACGGTGCAACACTTCCTTCACGTTCGTTTCGTATCTTAGTCGACCACTTCGTAGTCGGCATCTTCTACATTATCACTATCTTTCTTCTTGGTGGATGAAGTGTCTTCTGTACCGCCTGCAGCTCCATCGCTCTGCGCACCTTCTGCAGCTCCCGCCTTGTACATCTCTTCTGCAAGCTTGTAGGCTGCTTTCTGGAGGGCTTCGTTCTTTGCTTTGATCTGTTCAAGATCGTCACTTGACACGGCGCTCTTGAGCTCTTCCATTGCCTGCTCGATGGCTGCCTTGTCTTCAGCCGAGATCTTGTCACCATAATCCTTGAGAGACTTCTCGGTTGAGTACAGAAGGTTATCGGCCTCGTTTCTCACCTCGATCTTCTCTCGTTCTCTCTTATCCTCTTCGGCATGCACCTCGGCTTCCTTGACCATCTTGTCAATATCAGCTTCAGAAAGACCGCTGGAGGATTCAATTCTTATCTTCTGCTCTTTTCCGGTCCCGAGGTCCTTGGCACTTACGTGAACGATACCATTCGCATCAATATCAAAGGCAACCTCGATCTGAGGAACACCACGGGGAGCTGCAGGAATACCGATCAGGTCAAAGTTTCCAAGTGTCCTGTTCTGTGAAGCCATCTCACGCTCACCCTGGAGGACATGGATCGAAACTGCAGTCTGATTATCTGCGGCCGTCGAGAAGATCTGGCTCTTACGGGTCGGAATGGTCGTATTTCTTTCAATCAGCTTGGTGGAAATCCCGCCGAGGGTTTCGATACCGAGTGACAGAGGAGTAACATCGAGGAGAAGAACATCCTTGACATCGCCTCCGAGAATTCCACCCTGGATAGCCGCACCCATGGCAACGACTTCATCGGGGTTCACTCCTCTGTGAGGCTCCTTCTGGAAGATTTCCTTGACTATAGCCTGAACAGCCGGAATACGTGTCGATCCACCGACAAGGATAACCTCATCAATGTCTGCAGCACTCACTCCTGCATCCTTGAGAGCAGCAAGACAGGGTTTGCGGCTTCTTTCAACGAGGGAGGATACCATCTGTTCGAACTTTGCACGTGAGAGGTTCATCTGAAGGTGCTTCGGTCCGGAGGCGTCGGCAGTGATATAAGGAAGGTTGATAGAGGTATCCTTGGTGCTTGAAAGTTCGATCTTCGCTTTCTCCGCAGCTTCCTTGAGTCTCTGGAGTGCCATCTTGTCTTTGGACAGATCTACACCCGTTTCGTTCCTGAAGGTCTCAACCATCCAGTCAATGACCACCTGATCAAAGTCATCACCGCCAAGGTGGGTATCACCATTGGTTGATTTCACTTCAAAAACGCCATCACCGAGTTCAAGAATCGAGATATCGAAGGTACCGCCGCCAAGGTCGTACACGGCGATCTTCTCTTCTTTGTTGGCATCCTTACCAAGACCGTAAGCCAGGGCTGCTGCAGTCGGCTCATTGACGATTCGCTTGACATCCAGTCCGGCGATCTTTCCTGCGTCCTTCGTCGCCTGACGCTGAGCATCATTGAAGTAGGCAGGTACGGTAATAACAGCTTCTGTGACAGGTTCACCCAGATAGTCCTCAGCGGTCTTCTTCATCTTCTGAAGAGTGGCTGCTGAAATCTCCTGAGGAGAGTAGTCCTTGTCACGAATCTCTACTCTGATATCATCGGAAGGACCTGCCTTCACCTTGTAGGAAACTTTCTTGATCTCTGAAGGGACCTCTGCGAACCGGCGTCCCATGAATCTCTTGATCGAAGATACTGTATTCTCTGCATTGGTGACGATCTGGTTCTTGGCAGGCTGCCCAACCAGACGCTCGCCCTTTGCTGTGAAACCTACGATGGAGGGAGTTGTTCTCTGGCCCTCACTGTTCTGGATAACAACTGCGTCTCCGTTTTCCATGACAGAAACACATGAGTTTGTTGTTCCCAGGTCAATTCCAATTATTCTACCCATTGTTTTCTCCTCTATACTTCTCTTGTGTGTATCAGCCTGATTCTCATCACTCGGCTATTCAGGTTTACCCACTTTAACTTTAGCGTGTCGTAACACCTTAGAATGAAGATAATAACCCTTCTGCAATTCGGCAAGGACCGTCTCCACTTCGATGTCATCACGACTCTCCATCATGAGGGCTTCGTGCTCATGGGGTGAGAACTCGCTTCCAACGATATCACTCATCACCTTGAGTCCCCAGTTCTTCTCAAGCATATCGAGCATCTGCTGGCGAATCATCTTGACCCCTTCGGCGTGCCCTTCTCCTTCGACTTGTGCGGAGGCTTCTATCGCCCGGTCGAAATCATCAAGTATGGGGATGAGATCATTAAGCAGTCTCTCATTTGCATACTGAACTGCCATCTCCTTCTCTCTGATCAGGCGCTTGCGATAATTCTCCATGTCGGCTGCCTTTCTGAGGTAGGTTGTCTTCTCTTCCTCCAGGGCAGATTTCACCTGTTCAAGGTCAGCTTCAAGGTTAGCGATTTTCACCTGTTCGGCACTCAAAGTCTCTGTTGATTCCTGTTCAGGTGAGACCTTCTCCTGTTCAGGTTCTGCATTCCCCTGTTCAACAGAAATATTCTCCTGTGTGACCCCGGACGTCTGTACTTCTTCCTCGTGCTTCTTTTTCTTACTCATGGATTACCTTGTATTCATGTTTTGATAGTGTCTGGCACAAACCAACCCACCGATGAGAATCATCTTCATCTGGAGTTCCTGCGACCAACACAAACATACTGATTGAGAATAACCATCGTCAAGTAACTTTGTGATTCAATAGCAGATAATCGTCACACTTTCGGGGCAGCAATGCAGGAAAAGAGGGGTCAGACTCTCTCCTCGTCATCATCGAAGGTGATAATGACCTCTTCATCCTCGGATTCTTCACTCTCCAGATGTGAGTCCCTGTGTGTGCGGGGCTTTGAAGAATATCCGACCCGGTCAGAGGGAGGCTTCTGTTCTTCCTCGAACAGAAGAGGAGTAGAGGTGTCTTCAGCAGCATCCTTTTCAAACACCTCTGATTCCAGAGTGTCCTGGTGATCGCTCGGGAGATCTTCCTCTTCCCCGCTCACACCGTCTTCTTCAAAATCAGGATAATCGATCCGCTCACGCTCTCTCATGCTGAGCAACTCTTCCCGCTCCCGCATCTCCTTCTGAATCCGTAACGCTTCCTCAATATCCTGCTCGATACGTGCCTTCTCATCCAGAAGCTGCTGATTCTCCTGGTGGGAGGCTTCAATGGATCTGGTAAGATCCTCAAGGCTCACTCTGCTGGTCTCAAGGTCCTCTTCTAAACGGGTCTTTTCACGTTCGGCAAGCAGACTCTGCTCATTCATCCGCTCCAGACGGTCATCTATCGTCTTAAGGGACTGATTCCCTTGAAGCATCTCCTGCGAAAGAACCTCAAGGTCATTTTTTGTCCGGGACACCTGAGAGGAGATTGTGTTCAGTTCTTCACGGCTTCTGCTGACATCGGATTCGACAACGGCAAGCTCTTCCCGTTGAGAGTTCACCCGTTCAGAGGTCTCTTCGAGTTCACGGCCTTTTTCGGAGAGTTGTCCCGTCAGATGTTCAAGGTCCTGTGCGAGGGAGGATTTGCGTCTGGACAGTTCAGCAACCTCTTCAAGAATATCATGTTCCTGTTCCTTGATCTCAGTGATTCTCCTGGAGGCTTCATCGAGAGAGTTCATCAATGATTGAGAGAACTCCTGCTGCCGGTCTGTGAGTGAATCGACATGAGAGGTGATACGTTCGAACAGAGGAATGATGAGTGAACGGACCTGGGAAAGAAGAGGGTCCATGGTTCTGACGAATTCCTGCCGCCGCGCCTCCAGCTGTTCTTCAGTGTCTCCCAGGAGTCCTGCTGCGTATGAGTCCACCCGCTGTTCAAACAGTGAGATCCTCTGGTGTACGCTCTCTTCTATCCGGTCAAGGTTCTCCTCGCTTTCACCTACAGCTTCCCGGTAGCTCTCGATGAGCCGGTCAACCTCTTTCAGGCGGTCAACCTTCTCCTGCACATAGGAGATACGCTGTTCCGCATTCACGGTCAGAGAGGAAAGGTTGGTAAGCACTTCGTGGTAGTGGACGACAGTAGCTTCAAGTTCTACCAGCTCACTGACGTGAGCGAAGAGTTTCTCCCGTTTCCGTTCTATCTCGGCAATCGTGGCTGCAGCCTGATTCTGTGCTTCGATGAACCGGGATTCATATTCACTGATATGTGCAAGGAGTTCGTTATCTTTGTTCTTCAGCATCTCCAGATGCCCACCCACGTACCGTTTCACATGCTCGAGTCTATGCTCGTTACGATCCGAATTACGGAGTGTAATGATGATGACGAGGGTAAGGAAGAAAAGTCCGACAGAGAGAATCATAGGGAGCAAATCTGCCATTCAGTCCTCCTAGGTAGTAAGGCAGGTAACCTGAGTGTGGAAGTCTCTATAGTCGGTGAATACCATGTCTGCCGCAGGATGAGATTCAGAGTACTTCTCTCTCTCAGTTGTACCACGAGGAGACTTCGTGAGCAAGATGGTTTTCATCCCCGCTCGTTTTGCACCGACCATGTCTTTGCGGTAACTGTCACCGACATACAGGATTTCAGAGGGATCAAACCCCATCAGTCCTGCCATATGGAGAAATGGCTCTTTGTGAGGTTTCAGATAACCGGTATCCTGAGCGCAGGATCGGTAGGTGAAGTATCGGTCGACTCCCAGGGTCTCGAGTTTCCGTGCAACAGGAAAATCGGAGAGAGCCGAAAGGATCAGCCCTTGTTCAACCAGAGAGGAGAGGGTCTCCTGGAGATGGGGATACGGACGTATCAGAGCGAATGAACGTTCCATCGTACGGTAGAGCTGCCGGTCGATCTGTGCAATCATCGCTGCCACTGAAGTCCCGGTGACCTTCCGTCCCAGCTTCTCAAGAACGAATCGAGCCTGCTGTTCTATAAAGGCCTGCTCTCCCTCCCCCAGAGGATGCACGTATCCTTCCTCTCTCACCAGGTTGCGGAACCTCCTCACAGCACTCATCATCCGGATATCGGGAAAGGTGGTGGGGATAAGTAAGGCCTTGGTCATCCAGGAGGGATACAGCGTACCATCTATATCGAAACAGATACCGTGTATCGCCATCAGAGCTTCGTCTGAGGCGCGTTGCGCCTTCGCTCCCTGATATCGATGACAATCGGGATACTCGGGAAGCCGAGATCACGCCTGATACAGTTCTGAAGATACTTCACATATCCTTCGGGGAAGTCCTTCTTCCTGTTCACGAAGAAGAGGAACCGGACGGGAGCGGCACTCACCTGCGTTCCGTACAGGACCTTGAAGTAGCCCCTCTTCCCGCGGGGAGGCTGGTAGGCTGCACTCCAATCCCGAAGCGCTGCGTTCACCTGCGAGGTGTCGATACGCTTGTTGAGCTGTCGGTATACCTTCCAGATAGTATCGAGCATGAGGGGTATATCGGTTCCCTCCTTCGCGCTGATAGGAACGATCGGAGCATACGAAAGGATGGGGAAGAGGAATCGTGCGCGATCTTTGATCGCTTCGATCTCATTGGGAATACCGCTGAGAGTATCTGCCTTGTTGAGAACAAGGATCACACCCTTACCCCGTCTGACGATCTGCTGAGCGATCTTCTTGTCCTGTTCTACCAGTCCGGTGTTGATATCAATGATAAGCAGCACCACATCAGCTTCATCGATCGTCTTGATCGCGCGGTTCACCGAGTAGTACTCCACATCCTCTTCCACCTTCTTCTTCCGCCGGATACCGGCAGTATCGAGGATGGTGAAATCGGTTCCCTTGTAGCTGAAATCTCCCATGACTACATCCCGGGTCGTACCGGGTATGTCACTTACGATAGAGACATCCTTTCCGCTGAGGGCATTGGTGAGAGTACTTTTTCCGGTATTCGGCTTCCCGAGCACCGCTACCTTGAGCCGCTCTTTCTCGACTTCGGGTTCCTCGAGTTCTTCCATGTCGAACATCTCGAGGAGTTCCTCCTCAAGAAGGTCGATACCCAGACCATGGGCTGAGGAGATAGGTATCACCCGTTCGTACCCGAACCGGTAGTAATCGTACACCAGGTCATCCCGCCCCGGTGAATCGACTTTGTTCACTGCAAGGATCAGTTTATCACTGAACGGCCTGAGGCGTTCTATGAGAACCTCATCCTCCTGGGACACTTCGGTGCAGTCCATCAGAAGGATAACTGCATCGGAGATGTTCAGGATCGAGAGGGCCCGCTCGGTTACAAGGGAATCAAGTCCCTCCTGTTCGAGTTTGATACCTCCGGTATCGACGAGCAATACTCTGTTGTTCCCCAGCAGCCATTTCTCGGGGATAGGGTCACGGGTCACTCCCGGTGTCGGGTCCGTAATCGCCCGTCTCTTCTGGATCAGGCGGTTGAAGAGGGTCGATTTCCCCACGTTCGGTCGCCCGATAATTGAAATAATTGGTAATCCCTGTTTACGCAGAGATGATAGCACCGAATCTGTCATGCATCCATTTCCTTATGTATGTATTGATGTTGACCAGTGATGTCATCGACATAACCTTGTCGACCATCTCTTTCGCCTCTTCCAGTGTCACTGACCTGATGATATTCTTGACCTCAAGAAGACTCTGAGGACTCATCGAGAATTCATCCAGTCCAAGACCGAGAAGAAGGACAGTAGTGAGAGGGTCTCCTGCCATCTCACCGCACATCGCCACCGGTATAGAATGTTCATGCCCTTTTTCGATGATCATCTTGATAAGCCGCAGCACTCCGACATGGAACGGCTGATACAGATAGGCAATCTTATCGTTCCCACGGTCAACTGCGATAGTATACTGAATTAAGTCATTTGTTCCAATAGAGAAAAAGTCGGTTTTCGCAGCAAGCAGGTCTGCCACTATCGCGGCAGAGGGTACTTCTATCATCGTACCGACTTCTATGGACTCGTCGAACTCGATTCCGTCCCGCCTGCACTCGTCTTTAACCTGTGAAAGAACCAGCAGAACATTATCAAGTTCTTCAGGGCCGCTGATCATGGGAAACATGATCTTCGCTTTCCCGTAGATGCTTGCGCGCAGTATAGCCCTCAGCTGGGTCTTGAAGATATCCTTCCGTGAAAGGCAGAAACGGACGGCTCTCCAGCCGAGTATGGGGTTTTCCTCCCCCAGACCTTCCATTCCGGGAATCACCTTGTCCCCGCCGACATCTATCGTGCGTATCGTGACAGGTCCACTGTCCTTCATCTTCTCGATGACAGCCTTGTAGGCTTCGAACTGCTCCTCTTCGCTTGCTCCACCAGGCTTCAGGAAGAGGAATTCACTTCTGAACAGACCTATTCCCTGAGCACCGTGAGTGATGACCGTCTCCAGTTCCTCTATCGTCTCTATATTCGCGTTGAGGGAGACAGTATGCCCATCCTTAGTCCGGGCGGGCAGGTCGGTGAGCTGCTGCAGCTCCTTCTCATGTGCAATCCATCGCTCAAAGCGTTCTCTCATCTTCTGAGCAGATGCTGCTGAAGGACGGATACTCACCTCACCGAGATTTCCGTCGACGATGATCTCATCACCCATATCAACTTTTTCCGTGATACGGCCAAGGCCGACAACGGTCGGGATCTGCAGTGCACGGGCTAGAATCGCCACATGGCTGGTCCGGCCTCCCCTGTCCAGGGCAATAGCCTTGATCTTCCCGGGATCAAGGGCAAGGGCTTCGGAGGGGAGCAGCGTGTCTGCCACCAGCACCACCTCTTCGTCTATGCCTGAAAGGTCGGGACGGCTTTTCCCCATCATGCTTCTGATGATCCGCCATCCGATATCATAGATATCGGCCTTGCGTTCCTTCAGTATCGGGTCGTCTGAGGCATCGAGCAGTTCCACATATTCGGTGAGGACTTTCTCCACCGCCCATTCACTGGTAATCTGATGTGTGTCGATGTGGTGTTCCACAAGAGAGATGAACTCGGGATCCTGAAGCATCATGAGATGAGTTTCAAGAATTTTCCGGTGTTCATCGGTGGTCACCTCGACGAGTGTATCGTTGAGTTCCTGGTCTATGTTGATCCGGGCAGTGTGGAATCTCTGTTTCTCATCCTCAAGCAGTCCACCTTCGATTTCAATGCGTGGAATGACAAGTTTCTCGTGCACATAGAGGAACGATTTCCCTGTACCTATACCTGCCGAAGCAGCAATGCCTTTCAGAATTCTCATAGTAGAACTATCATACGAGGTTTTATTCCTGATGTAAATAGAAGGTTATCAGAGAATCTGATTCAGTGTATACTCCTGTCATGAATCTGTTCGGCAGCACACCAAAAGGCCTGATCTATCTTATTCTATCACTGATAGTTGTGATACTTCTTACTCTCAGTGTGCTCCTCTCTCTTCCCCGTATACACACCTCAATCGAGCAAAGCGGGATAGTCTCTGTGCTGAAGGAGCATCTCAGCGATACATCCGGGTCTCAGGAGCCCCTTTATACTCTTCTCTACCCGATCATGTCATCTACTGAGGACACCTACCGGTACACGAAGGCAACCATGCCTCTGGAGACTGTTGTTTCCCCTTATCACACCCTGCTTGAGGCTCTCATCACAGCCCTGCCCCCGGGTCCTCTCCTTCAGGGAGCTGTCTCCTTCATTCCGGCGGGCACCCGTCTTGAGGGGTTCACTCTCAGAAATAACATTGCCTACGTAGCCCTCTCCCCCGAGTTTCTCGATGAGAGTGCGTTCGAGCAGTGCAGCTATGCCCGAAGAGCTGACCAGATACAGAAGAATCTTGAAGAGAACTTCGGTATCTCGAAGGTCGTTTTCATCGTACGCGGAGTCATAATAGACACAAGTCAGACAGATGTGTGTCTCATTGAGGGGACGAATCCCTGATCAGGATATTCGGGTATGCTGTATGGAGTGAAACCTGTCTATAACGGTGTGTTCAGAAGATTCGTTTCATCCTGTGGTCAGCGAGCTGAAATCTCAACGCTCAAATCGGATAAAACATGCAGATTCAGGCTCTCAGGCCGACGCATAATGCCGAGGACCTTTTATGAATCTTCTATGGATTGAAGCCCCTCAGCCTTGATTTCACCCCGACATACATGAAAATCAGACGACGCTTCGGGTATCCGGCACCTATCGGCCCGCATTACCCCTATCTTCCGGGTAAAAAGACCTGCTGTTCAGCTTCTCCCCATGAATACAGGGATCGCTTTTTTCTTTATACATGAACGGGACTTTTCTGAACGAAATCGCTGAAACAGGTATCGATACATCTTTACCCACCAGCATCTTCCCCCCTACAATGCCAGAAGCACAACACACTTCAGGAGCATAAAAACACAATGAATGATCTATCCACCTCAGAATCAACGGCCAACCCGGCCCCTCTCGGTCTCATGGGCTTCGGGATGACCACGGTCCTCCTCAATCTCCACAACGCAGGACTCTTCGGTCTCGGCTCAATGATCCTTTCCATGGGTATCTTCTACGGAGGAGCCGCTCAGGTCATCGCAGGTATCATGGAATGGAAGAAGGGGAACACGTTCGCTGCCACCGCCTTCACCTCGTACGGCTTCTTCTGGCTCTCTCTTGTCGGCCTCAAGACGATGCCGGCAATGGGACTTTCACAGGAGCCGGCGCTCGCAGCCATGGTAGCGTATCTCATCATGTGGGGTATTTTCACAGGGGTCCTGTTCATTGGGACACTGAAGATCAATCGGGCACTCCAGGTCGTCTTCGGCTCTCTGACCCTCCTGTTCTTCCTGTTAGCCCTCACCGATATCACGGGGAATGCACTGATCGGGACTGTTACGGGAATCGAAGGTATCTTCTGCGGATTTTCTGCCATCTATGCGGGGCTCGCACAGGTGCTCAATGAGGTCTATGGGAAAACCATCTGGTCAATCGGCCCTGTCAGGTCAGAAGAAAACAGGATTTCAGCTTAGGGGATCGGAGCCATAACAGGCGCAGGATGAACAGGGGAAGATTGATGTGCGGCACTGCAGGGAGCTGACCAGATATCTTCTTCTCATAATCAGGATCGCCCAGAGCCGCCAAGGAGGTCGTCCACGGCCTCACGATACACCCGGCGGCTCATTCCCCCATCAGGTGCCAGCAGCGCAAGGAACTCTCTGTTTCCCTTCCTTCCGGTGATTGGAGACAGAAGCAGCCGCTGCAGAGCGACATGCTCTTCGGTGAGGGTCGAATAAACATCATCCATCGTGGAGCGAAGAAGCCCGTCATCGGTTATAACACCGTTGAATCCGGCGGTGTCGGGGTCGACTTCGAACTGCGGCTTGATGAGAAAGATCAGCTGTCTCTCTGTGGTGAGAGAGAGGATATGGGAGGCCACACCGCGTATCGAGCGGAAGGAAAGGTCTGCAACTGCGATATCAGAAGGCGGATCGGTCGACTCCAGATGGAGGATATTGGTCCTCTCATGGACAATCACTCTGCTATCGGACCGCAGCCGGTAATCGAGTTGATTGTAGCCGACGTCCACTGCATGTACCGCCGATGCACCGTAACGCAGAAGGCAGTCGGTAAACCCCCCTGTGGAGGAACCTGCATCAAGGCAGACTCGTCCTTTCACATCAAAGGCCCAGGAAGTGAGAGCATGCTCAAGCTTGTACCCTCCCCGGGACACAAATCCAGACAGCTGGATGGAGGCCTCTCCTGTACCAGATACCCTCTGAGCGGCATCCACGATCGTCTCTCCGTCGATCTTTACCTCTCGTGAAGCTATATATCCCTTGAGCTGCACCGGGTCGAACTCTGGGTACTGTGACTTGAGAAGTTCGATAGCAGGAATCTTCCGTTCCTTCTTCATCACTCTCCCCTATACTCCCGCATCAACCTTGATCCGTTTGATAGAGCGGGCTGCTTTCGTGTCGAGGTCTATCGTCACGACCACCCCCTGGATCGATGCGGGGGCATCCAGAATCTGGTTGCGATAGGGAATCTGAGCGAGCTGCCGCTCTATGGCGATAGCCGGGTCGGAGCCGATAACCGAATCAAACGGACCGCACATACCCAGGTCGGAGATATAGGCTGTCCCGTTCGCAAGAATTCTCTCATCCATCGTCTGCACGTGGGTGTGAGTTCCCACGAGGGCACTTACCTTTCCGTCAAGATAGTGGGCCAGGGCCTGTTTCTCCTGTGGGAGTTCCGCATGGAAGTCAACGATGATCGCATCGCAGTTCTTGGAGAGTCTGTCTACGATGCTGCTTGCCACCGTGAAAGGATTCTCTATCGGAGGCAACTGATGTCTGCCCTGAAGGTTGATCACCCCGATCCTGGCTTTTGGAAGGTTGATGATCGTGCTCCCGATACCGGGTGCGGAAGAATGATAATTGGCAGGCCGGAGAATCCTCGAGTCACTTTTCAGCGTTGGAAGGAATTCTTCCCGCTGCCAGATATGGTTCCCACTGGTGATAACATTCACTCCGGCGGCAAAAAGCTGGTCGGCTATATCACGGGTGAGGCCGAATCCTTCATCCGCATTTTCTCCGTTTACGATGACACAATCAGCACGATGTGTCTTTATAAGCTGCGGTAATGTGATAAAAAGGGCTCTGCAGCCCGGTCGTCCGATGACATCCCCCAGGAGCAGAGCCGTTACTGTACGTCTAGAAGCCATACAATCCTTTGTTTACTGTCTAACGTGCGTACTCGACGACACGAGTCTCTCGTATGATGGTGACCTTGATGCGTCCGGGATACCGCAGTTCAGCTTCGATCCTTCCTGCAATCCCTTTTGCAATCTCCTTTGCCTCAGAGTCATTCACCTGTTCATTATTCACCAGTATCCTCAGTTCGCGTCCTGCCTGAATAGCGAAGGCTTTATCGACTCCATTGAAACTCTCTGCAATCTGCTCAAGGTTCTCAAGTCGTTTGATGTAGTTGTCGAGGGTCTCTCGACGTGCTCCGGGCCGGGCTGCAGAAATGGCATCGGCAAGCTGCACAATAACCGATTCAATGCAGTTCGGTTCAACGTCATCATGGTGAGACAGAATGGCATTGACGACGCGCGGGTCTTCCCCGAGTCGTTTTGCGAGGTCTGCACCCATCTCGGCATGGTTGGCATCTCCATCAGATTCGATACCTTTGCCGATATCGTGCAGGAGTCCGCCACGACGGGCTATCTCACGGTCGGCGCCCACTTCAGCTGCGATCATACCTGAGAGAACAGCTACCTCCTTGGCATGTGCGAGGACGTTCTGTCCATAGCTCGTTCTGAAATGGAGTTTACCGAGTGCACGAACCATCTCCTGGGACATGTTGGGAAGACCGAGGTCGAACAGCACCTTGTCAGCCTCTTCCATCGTGATCCGGGTGATTTCCTTGGTGACCTTGGTGACGACTTCTTCGATCCGGGCAGGGTGAATCCTTCCGTCCTGCACAAGCCGTTCGAGAGCGACACGGGCAACTTCCTTACGTACCGGGTCGAAACAGGAGATAACCACTGCCTCGGGGGTATCATCAATGATGATATCAACACCGGTCAGGGTCTCAAGAGTCCTGATGTTCCTTCCCTCGCGTCCTATGATCCGTCCCTTCATCTCGTCACTGGGCAGTGATACGGTGGTTACCGTCACTTCGCTGCTCACTTCTGTGGCAAGACGCTGGATGGAGGTGACGATGATATCCCGTGCGATCTTATCAGCTTTGATCTGAGCTTCCTGCTCGATCTTGTTGATGATCAGCTGGGCATCGCGCTTCGCTTCCTTCTCCATCGATTCGATGATCAGATGCTTGGCTTCATCCGTGCTCATGGTCGCGACTCTTTCAAGTTCGCTGGTCCATTTAGTCTCTATGTGCTCAAGTTCCTGAGCGCGTCTGATGTTCTCGTTCTCTATGTCTGTCAGTTCTTGCTTTCGTACTTCAAGTTCAGCCTGTTTCTTTTCGAGGTTTTCCTCTTTTACCAACAGTCTTCGCTCGGTCTTCTGAAGTTCGCCTCTCCGTTCTCTTGCTTCCCTTTCCTGCTGTTGTTGTTCTTTTAACAATAAATCCCGGGTTTCAATTAACAGTTCTTTACTTTTAGCTTCTGCTTCTTTTATAGCTTCTTCGTTCAACCTCACAGCTTTCTGCTCGATCGAAGTCAGCTTGAACTTCGCATACGTCCAACGGATGAACCATCCGATGACAATACTTACCAGACAAAGAGGGATACAAATAAATAGTAGATTCATAGCTACCCCCATTGTGATTGTCACATAATACGGAGGAGGTATCCCCGTGTCAAGTCTGACGGAGATAGTTCATATCGTATAGGGGGGGAAGAAGGTCTGAGGGTAAAGTGAAAAAGCCGTCCTGTTTTAAGGACGGCTTTTCATCTGATTCAGTGAAATCTTAGGAGCTTTTCTTCTCGCTCTTGGCTTTCTTGTCTGACTTCTTGCTTTCGGGTCTGACTACAAGCTCAAGAAGAGCCATCTCAGCTCTGTCACCCTGACGGAGACCGGTCTTGAGGATTCTCGTATAGCCGCCGTTTCTTTCGGTATACAGAGGAGCGATCTCAGTGAACAGCTTCGCAACAATCGCCTGGTCCTTGATGTCCCGGGAGATCATTCGTCTTGCATGGACAGAGTCACTCTTTGCGCGAGTGATCATCTTCTCTGCGTTCCTCTGAACTTCCTTGGCCTTTGCCTTCGTTGTCTCGATCCTTTCGTACCTGAACAGCGAGGTGACCATATTCCGTAACATAGCCTTACGCTCCTGTGAGCGTCGGCTCAGTGCATTAAAACCAATTCTATGCTTCATTCTCTTCTTCCTTGTCCCCTGGAATTCTGATTGAGTTCTTCAGGACAGAATAGTCTGTCATGCCGAGACTCAGATTCCACTCTTTCAGTTTCTCTTTGATCTCAGAAAGAGATTTCTTCCCAAAGTTCCTGGTCTTGCCTATCTCTTCTTCAGTCTTCCTTGTCAGATCACCGATTGTCTGAATGTGTGCGTTCTTCAGGCAGTTGCTCGATCGTACGGAAAGTTCAAGTTCGCTGACGCTGGTGTTGAGAATCTTCTTGATTCTCTCTTCGCCCTCATCAACTTCATCGTTGCTGTTCACCAGAGACTCATCGAAGTTGATAAAGATCGAGAAGTGATCCTTCGCAATCTTCGCAGCCTCAGCAAGTGCATTCTCGGGTGCGATGCTACCATCCGTATAGATATCGAGTACGAGCTTGTCATAGTCGTTTCTCTGTCCGACACGGGTGGGTTCGATCTCATACGTTACCCGGGTGACCGGAGAGAAGGAAGCATCGATGGGAATAGTTCCGATCTCTTCGATGTACTTCTCGTTGAGTTCGGACGGAACGTATCCACGACCGAGGTCGATCTGCATCTCCATCTCTATATTCGCATCGTCCATCATCGTGAACAGGAGGTGATCCTTGTTCATGATCTCCACCTCGTTCTTCTCAAGATTCGCCCCCGTGACGAGACCCGGACCTTTACACTCGATGAGGAGGACAGTTCCTTCGGTATCTTCAGGCATCCTGATCTGCAGTTTCTTGATACGGGCTATGATCTCGGGGAGATCTTCCACTACACCGGGGATGGACTCGAACTCGCTGCTGAGCAGATGGGGGAGTCCCTCTTCGTTGAACGTGGTGAATCTCACTGCCGTTACAGCATATCCCTGAATCGAAGAAAGGAGGATTCTCCTGAGACTGTTACCGATCGTCGTTCCGAACCCTCTTTCAAAAGGGTACGCAACAAAACGGCCACTGTCAGCTTCTACGAGAGAGTGCTCAAAGGTTATCCCTTTAGGCTTTTTAAATCCTTTCAGAAGGTTCTTACGTGCCATGTTCACTCCTTAACGAGAATAGAGTTCGACGATCAGCTGTTCCTGGATTACCTTCACTTCATCAACTTCTTCTCTTCGCGGTACAGCATTGAACTTACCACTCATGTTGTCCGGATCGAGCGACAGCCAGGCGGCGAGACCGCTCTTGGTGTACTCTTTCAGGTTCTCCTTGAAGATGGTCATCTTCTGAGACTTTTCACCGATCGAAATAACATCACCTACCTGAACTCTGTAAGAGGGGATGTCAAGTCTCTTGCCATTGACAAACACGTGTCCGTGGTTGATGAACTGGGCAGCCTGATTCCGTGAAGCAGCGAAGTGGAGTCTGAATACAACGTTGTCGAGTCGCTGTTCAAGAAGTGAGATCAGGTTTTCACCTGTCTTACCTGGGATTCGAGCAGCTTCATCGAATGTAAGCTTGAACTGCTTCTCGAGCAGGCAGTACATCCTCTTGAGCTTCTGCTTCTCTCTCAGCTGAAGTCCGTAGTCGGTCTTCTTCTTGCTTCTGGCTCGGGGATCCTTTCCCGGTGCACCGACATTCTGCTTGTTCATGGGGCACTTGCCCGAAAGACACCGCGTCCCCTTCAGGAACAGTTTCTGTCCTTCGGCGCGGCAGTATCTGCATCTTGGTCCTGTATATCTTGCCATGTTTCCTTATACTCCTTGATTAGACTCTTCGTGTCTTTCTCGGGCGACAACCGTTATGAGGAATCGGTGTGACGTCACGAATACTTCTGACCTTGAGTCCGAGCCCGCCGAGGGTTCTGATAGCAGACTCACGTCCGACACCAGGGCCTTTCACGAACACATTCACTTCTCTAAGACCGTAGTCCATAGCCTTCTTTGCTGCAGTCTCGGCTGCAGTCTGAGCAGCATAGGGAGTCGACTTCTTCGCACCTCGGAACCCAAGTCCTCCGGCTGAAGCCCAGGAAACGGCATTACCATTCAGGTCAGTCACCGTAACGATGGTATTGTTGAATGTCGCCTGAATGTAGACATTGCCCTCGTATACTGTCTTTTTGACTTTGCGTTTTGCTTTAGCCACAATCAGTTCTCCTTATTTCTTCTTACCGGCAACGGTCTTTTTCTTACCCTTACGGGTACGTGCGTTCGTCTTGGTTCTCTGACCGCGTACGGGAAGACCCCTTCTATGACGGAGACCTCTGTTACACCCGATATCCATCAATCTCTTGATGTTCAGTGCAACCTCGGTTCTCAGACGACCTTCGACCTTGTACTCGTTCTCTATGAGCTTTCTCAGGTCATTCACATCCTCACTTGAGAGGTTGTTCATCTTCTCATCGGGGTTGATGTTGCCTTTTTCGCAGATCTCCAGAGCAGAGGTTCTGCCGATTCCGTAAATATAGGTTAATGCGATCTTCACCGATTTGTTCGGTAAATCAACACCTGCAATTCTCGCCATTCACTGGCCTCCTCAATTATCTCTGTCTCTGCTTGTGCTTCGGGTTCTCGCATACGATACGCACGACCCCGGCACGTCTGATGACTTTGCATTTGTCACACATCGGTTTGACGCTTGCTCTCACTTTCATCTCTTTATCTCCTATAAGTTCCTGCTTCTGATACGCCCTTTGCTAGTCAGTCCATCATGGTGGTGCATCTTCATAATCCCTTCGATCTGACTCATGGTATCGAGGTCAACCCCGACCATGATGATCAGTGACGTTCCTCCGAGAAGCATAGCCACGGAAGAGGGGAAAGCGAAGAACTTCTGCACCAGCGTCGGGATCAGAGCGATGAAGGCAAGGAACATCGATCCTGGAAGCACGATACGGTTGAGAACTTTCGTGAGGTATTCCTCGAGTCTCTCGGTACGTACACCGGGAACGGATCCGCCGTTCTCTCTGATCTGACGTGCCATCTCGATGGGGTTGAGTGACACCTGAGTGTAAAAGAATGCGAAAGCAATGATCAGCAGGGTGTAGATAATCAGATAGGGTGCTCCCTGAGGATCAAGAAAATTCGCAATTGCCTGCAGCCATCTTACCTCAGGACCCAGACTGGATGCAATCTGCAGCGGGAACGAGAGAAGAGCTGAAGCAAAAATGACGGGGATGACTCCGGAGGGGTTAATCTTGAAAGGGATATATGAGCTCTGTGAGCCGTACATCTTTCTTCCAACAACACGCTTGGCGTACTGTACCGGGATCTTCCTCTGTCCTCGCTGCTCGAATACGACCAGGGCCACAACCACTGCGAACATTGCCAGTACGACAATGACGACAACAGGGTTGAGAATACCTGACTGTACACTTCTGAAAAGTGTGATGAGCGCGTTGGGAACACGAGCCACGATACCTGCAAAGATCAGCAGGCTTATTCCGTTACCGACTCCTCTGGCTGTGATCTGATCACCGATCCAGACGAGGAACATCGTACCTGTCGTGACCGACAGCATCGCGATGAAGGTAAACGGAACAATTCCCATGGTCATCACATCGGGAATGGAGTTTGCATAGACAGTAACCACGTAGGACTGAATCAGAGTGATCAGAATCGTGGCATACCGGGTATACTGCTGTACTTTCTTCCTGCCAGAGGCGTCTTCACTGAGTTTTTTAAGACTCGGGACGACCAGCATCAGGAGCTGGAAGATAATCTGTGTCGAAATGTACGGCATGATACCGAGCATAAACACAGAGAAGTTACTGAAGGCACCACCGGCGAAGAAGTTGAGATACTCCGTAAAGCCGATGGTACTCGAAGAGCTCTGAGAGAGGAAATAGAGTTTCAATACTTCAGGATCGATACCCGGGATAGGGATGAATGCTCCGATTCGGAACACCGCAAGGAAGAGGATAGTCCATCCTATCTTCTTCCTGAGCTCATCGATCTTGAACATGGTCACTAAGGGGTTAGACATTGCAATCCTCGTTATTCTTTGATCTCTCCACCGGCTGATGTAATTTTCTCAGCAGCCGCGGCAGACATCTTGAGTCCCTCAAACACCACCTTCTTGGTGAGTTCGCCGTTCGCAAGAATCTTTGCAGAGACATTGTGTCCCTTAAGAAGATTCTTCCCTTTCAGTGTTTCGGTGTTGACAATATCATTGTCTTCGAAATGAGCTGAAATAGCATCAAGAGATACGACTTCGTACTCTTCTTTGAACGGGTAGTTAGAGAACCCACGGCGCGCGACACGTCTGTAGAGGGGCATCTGCCCACCCTCGAAACCTGGTCTGACACCACCACCGCTTCTTGAGTTCTGTCCATTGTTACCTCGGCCACAGGTTCTTCCTTTGCTTGAAGAACCGCGTCCGACTATTGATTTCCTTCTGTTGCTGCCAACAGGTGCATTTATCTGTCCCATCTTACATCTCCTCGACTTTCACAAGGTGGGAGACCACACGAACCATTCCTCTGATAACGGGGTTATCAGACTGTTCGATGCTGCTGCCGATCTTTCCCAGACCGAGAGCTTTTACAGTCTTCCTCTGCTTGGGAAGTGATCCGATGACACTTCTCACAAGGGTGATCTTGATTTTCTTGTCTGCTTTTTCTTTTGCCATGACTTACCCCCACATCTCGTTGAGTGACTTGCCTCGAGATTTTGCAAGCTCTTTGGCATCGAAGAGGGAGTCAAGTGCGACGAAGGTAGCCTTCACCGTGTTGACACTGTTCTTGCTTCCAAGTGACTTGCTCAGTACGTCCTTGATACCACAGGCATCGAGTACGTGACGAACTGCACCACCTGCGATAACTCCCGTACCGGGAACAGCAGGGCGGAGAAGAACGCTGGCACTTTTATAATCACCGATGGTCTCGTGAGGGATGGTAGCCTTGGCAAGAGGAACAGTAATCATATTCTCTTTTGCCTTCTCGGCTGCCTTGCGGATAGCTTCGGCAACGTCATTGGCCTTACCTGAGCCGTATCCGACCTTACCTTTCTTATCACCGACAACAACGAGGGCGCTGAAGGAGAACCTTCTACCACCTTTGACAACCTTAGAAACTCTGTTGAGCTTCACAAGCTTCTCGCTGAACTCACTTTCCTGTCTTCTTTCCGGTTTTCTGTTTGACCTGTCCACCATATCCCCCTAGAACTTGACGCCGGCTTTGCGAGCCCCATCAGCGATACTCTTGACGACACCATGAAACAGGTACCCGTTACGGTCGAATACCACTGTATCAATCTTCTTCTCAAGGAGTCTCTTTCCAACGATCTCTCCGAGCTTAGCACCATCTTCGACGGTGTTCTTGAGCTCTTTGAGTTCCTTCTCCACGCTTGATGCAGAAACGATCGTGTGCCCCTTGCTATCATCGATAACCTGGACATAGATGTGTGCATTGCTTCTGAAGACGCTCATTCTTGGTCGTTCGGAAGTACCGACAAGGTTCTTTCTGATATGAACCTTACGTCTGGCACGCTTTTTATTCTTATCAATAACTCTGTTCATGCTGTCATCCTACCTTACTTAGCACCGGACTTACCGACTTTTCGCCGGATCTGTTCGTCTGCGTAACGGATACCTTTCCCCTTGTAGGGTTCGGGCTTTCTGAGAGAGCGGATCTCTGCGCTCACCTGACCGACTCGTTCCTTGCTGATTCCACTTACCGCAATGAGGGTGGGAGTCTCACAGACGATATCGATCCCCTCAGGAATCAGGTATTCGATCTGTGTTGAGTACCCGAGGTTGAGGGTGAGGATGCTTCCGTTGATCTCAGCACGATACCCGACACCGTTCACGACCAGTTTCTTCGTATAACCCGCAGATACACCGGTGACCATGTTCTGTACCAGCTGTCTGTAAAGGCCATGGTAGGAACGGGCAGGCTTGCTGTCATTCTTCCTGGTCACGACAACCTGATTCCCATCAACAACAATCTGTACTTCGTTGCGATAGTCCTGAACCAGACGTCCTTTCGGTCCTTCTGCGGTGATAGTCGTGTCAGTGACTGAAACATTCACGCCACTTGGAACTTCTACCGGTAATTTACCTATTCGAGACATAGTTCACCACCTTACCAAATTGTACAGATCAGTTCGCCACCGACCTTCTTCTCACTAGCTTTCTTCCCAGTGATGATCCCGGTTGAGGTTGATACAACCACGACGCCATAGCCATTGTAGACTCTGGGCATGTCGCGGTAACCGGAATAGACACGACGTCCGGGGGTAGAGAGTCTATCAATACCGTGGAGGACGGGGTTCTGCTGTTCGTCATATTTAAGAAACACCTTGATAGTGCTCATTCCATCTTTATTCACTACTTTTTTGAAATTCTTGATGTATCCTTCGTTCTTCAGGATCTTTATGATCTGCAGCTTCATCTTGGATGACGGAATTTCTACTTTTTCATGCTTTGCCATGCTGGCATTTCTGATCTTTGTCAGCATATCGGCAACTGGATCACTTATAGCCATGTTAATCTCCTACCAACTGGATTTGGTGACGCCGGGAATCTGGCCTTCGCTCGCTAACTTACGAAAGCAGATTCTGCACATCTCGAATTTCCGCATGTACCCTCTGGGTCTTCCACACACTTTACAGCGGTTTACCTTTCTGGTACTGAATTTAGGGGTTCTGTTCGCTTTCGCGATCATCGATTTCTTCGCCATCTTAACTCTCCACCTTATTTAGCAAACGGCATGCCGAGCTTCTTGAGTAAGGCAAACCCTTCTTCGTCACTTCGGGCAGTGGTCACAATAGCAATGTTCAGACCGCTGACACGCTCAATCTTATCGAAGTCGATCTCGGGGAAGATAATCTGCTCGGTTATACCCATAGCATAGTTCCCGTTACCGTCAAACGCATTCGGCTTGACGCCCCTGAAGTCCTTGACCCGGGGGAGAGCGACGGTGATGAGACGTTCGAGGAAGTACCACATGTTATCACCGCGGAGAGTTACCATCGCACCGATCTCCATGCCCTGACGGAGCTTGAAGTTCGCGATAGACTTTCTAGCCTTGGTCTTCACCACGTGCTGACCGGTGATCTGTTCGAGTTCCTTCACTGCCGCATCGAGAAGCTTCTTGTTTGTGATAGCTTCACCGACACCGACACTGACAGAAATCTTCTCAAGAGCAGGAATCTGCATCTTTGACTTGTATCCGAATTCCTTGAGCAGCTCCGGAGCGACTTTTTCAAGGTAGGTCTTCTTAAAATTAGGTACGCTTTTCGCCATCAGATCACTTCCCCGGTCTTTTTCGCAACACGGACCTTTGATCCGTCAGCTTCTACACGATACCCGACTCTGGTCGCTTCACCGCTTTTGGTTACGAGAGCGACATTGGAAATATGAATCGGTGCCTCAATTTCCTTGATTCCACCCTGGTCCTGCTGGCTCTTCTTCCTCATGGTCTTCTTGACCATGTTGACGCCCTGGACGACCACGCGCTGAGTGACCGGGTCGACTTTCACAATCCGTCCTGTCTTGCCTTTGTCTTTTCCGGCAAGAATCTTGACGTTGTCATTCTTCTTCAGTCTCATTGCTTTCTCCTACAACACTTCCGGCGCGAGCGAAACGATCTTCACGAATCCGTCTTCACGGAGTTCACGGGCCACCGGCCCGAAGATACGCTTACCACGCGGGTTATTGTTGGCATCAATAACAACACATGCGTTGTCATCGAACCTGATATAGGTACCGTCAGGTCTTCGGTATTCTTTTTTCGTACGAACGATCACTGCCTTGAGCACGTCACCTTTCTTGATGGCGCCGTTGGGAAGTGCGTCCTTCACTGCAACTACAATGATGTCACCGACTCCAGCGATCATTCTATGGCTTCCGCCAAGAACCTTGATACACTGGACGCGTTTGGCACCACTGTTGTCTGCTACATTAAGGTATGTCTGCATCTGTACCATGAAATTGCTCCTTCCTTACTTGGCCCGTTCGATAATCTGCTCGAGACGCCAGGACTTGTCCTTGCTGATGGGTCGGCATTCGACTACGCGAACGGTGTCTCCCATTCCGGCACTGTTGGTCTCATCATGAGCCTTCACCTTCTTGGTGCTATTCACATACTTCTTGTACAGCGGGTGCAGCTTTCTTGTGGTAACCGTCACGACGATGGTCTTATCCATCTTATCGCTGCTGACGATTCCTGTATAACGTTTCTTATTAACTTGCATCGGATGCGCCCCTCACTTAATTAGCATTCTGTCGTATGCCAAGAGCATACTCGTGGATCAGAGTGTTCAGTCGGGCAATTGCCCTCTTGGTAGTTCTGATCGCTAAGGGATTCTCGACATGGCCGAGAACCTTCGACATTCTGAGGTCAAGTGCTTCCTTGCGAAGTTTATCGCGCTTTGCAACCATCTCTGCATACGATAGATCGTTGAATGAATTCTTCATAACCTACTCCACATCCCTTCTGTTGACGAACTTCGTCTTGATCGGAAGCTTGCTGGCTGCGAGCTTAAGTGCTTCACGAGCGAGCGCTTCATCAACACCTGCCATCTCAAACATCATCGCACCGGTCTTCACCACGGCAACCCAGCCTTCAGGGTTTCCCTTACCGTTACCCTGGCGGGTCTCAGCAGGTTTCTTGGTGTACGGCATATCGGGGAAAATTCTGATCCAGACTTTTCCTCCACGCTTGATATGACGGGTCATCGCGATACGGGCAGCTTCTATCTGGCGGTTGGTGATCCATTTCGGTTCAAGAGCCATCAGCCCGAATTCACCGAAAGAGAGCTTGTTACCGCGGTGTGCAACACCGTCTCTTTCGCCTCTATGTTTTTTTCTGAATTTGATTCTCTTTGGACTCAGCATAGCTACTAACTCCTATTACCGGCAGATGCTGCCTTTTCGCGTGCGCTCTTGCGGACGAGGAGACCGGCATCGTCTTTCTTCGATTTGGCAAGAATCTCACCGTTGTACACCCAGACTTTCACGCCGATGACACCGAAGGTGGTATTCGCCTGAGCGAATCCGTAGTCGATATCACTTCTCAGTGTGTGAAGAGGGATTCTTCCATCTTTGAGCCATTCGGATCCTGCGATTTCCTTACCACCGAGACGGCCGGAAACCTTGATCTTGATGCCCTGGGCACCTGCCTGCATAGCCTTGCTGATAGCCATTTTGAGGGCACGTCTGTGTGATCCTCTATTGGTCAGCTGCCTGGCCACGTTCTGGGCAACGATCTGAGCGTCCATGTCAGGCTTGTCGATCTGCTTGATCTTGATCTGCACCTTCTTATCAGTGATAGACTGCAATCTGGTGCCGAGCTTCTCAACGTTCGAGCCCTTGGCTCCGATGATAATCCCAGGTCGGCTGGTAGCAATGGTAAGAGAGATCCTCTGAGGCTTTCTGACAATCTCAACATCAGAGATCTCAGCGCCCTGTACTTCAGGAGAATTGAAGAGCGCTTTCTTGATCTTCAGATCCTCATGAAGGGTTGCCGAATATTCTCTGGGATCGACATACCATTTCGACTTCCAGGTTTTGTTGACTCCGAGACGAAGTCCAATCGGATTTACTTTCTGACCCATTATCTACCACCCTTTTCATCAAGAACAACAGTGATATGACACTGCCTCTTCAGGAGAATGTCACGGCGTCCGTGTGATCTCGGCCATACACGCTTCATGCGGGGACCGTCATCAACGAACAGCTGAGCGACCACGAGCTGCTCTTCATCAAGTTTCTTATTCTGGCTCATTGCGTTCGCTGCAGCAGACTTCACTACCTTCTTGATCAGCAGTGCACCCTTCTGGGGCATAGCATCAAGGATTGCAATGGCATCGACATAACTCTTGTTTCTCACGAGGTCGGCAACGGGGCGGACCTTGGAGGGTGAAGAGGGTAAATATTTGGCAATCGCCTTAAAACCTTTTCTGTTTTCCATCTTCTCCACCTACTACCTTCTACCTTTCTTGTCGCTTCCGGCGTGTCCGCGGAACAGGCGAGTGGGAGAGAACTCCCCAAGCTTGTGTCCTACAAGGTTCTCAGTTACGAAGACCGGGACCCATGTCTTACCGTTGTAGACAGAAATCGTGTATCCAACCATCTCGGGAATGATCGTCGAAGTGCGTGAGTACGTCTTGATCATAGGTTTCTTCCCTGCTTTGTTGGACTCTGTAATCCTCTTATAGAGTTTCTTTTCGATAAAAGGACCTTTTTTGATTGACCTAGCCACTTTCTCTACTCCTACTTACGCTTCTTCACGATGAATTTACCCGAAGGCTTCTTAGCATTACGTGTCTTGTGTCCCTTGGTCTGAACACCCCATGGCGAAACAGGATGGCGACCACCGTTGGTTGACCCTTCACCACCACCGTGGGGGTGATCAACCGGGTTCATCGCGACACCTCTCACCTTCGGACGTCTGCCGAGCCACCGGGCTCTACCTGCCTTACCGAGTGTGATATTCATGTGGTCTTCGTTTCCAAGTCTTCCGAGAGTTGCACTGCACTCTCCGAATACCATTCTCATCTCTCCTGAAGGAAGCTTGAGGGTGACGTAGTCCCCTTCTTTAGCAACGATCGTTGCTCCGAGACCGGCAGAACGGACCATCTGGCCACCCTTGCCGAGCTGAAGTTCGACGTTATGGACGGTAAGTCCGAGAGGGATGTTCTTAAGCGGAAGGGTATTTCCGATCTCGAGAGGCGCTGTGGGACCGCTCATGACCTTGGTACCGACTTTCATTCCCTTCGGGGCAAGGATGTACCGCTTCTCACCGTCTGCATAGAAAACCAGCGCAATGTTGGCGCTTCTGTTAGGATCATATTCGATCGTCTTTACAGTAGCGGGGATTCCATGCTTCTCGCGTTTGAAATCAATGATTCTGTATGCTCTCTTGTGACCGCCGCCCTTTCTTCGAACACTGATGCGGCCGAAGGAATCGCGCCCTGCATTCTTCTGAAGTTTCTGCGTGAGAGACTTCTCCGGCCTGTTCGTGGTGAGTTCGTCAAAGACCAATGTGGTTTTCTGGCGCAGTCCAGGAGTGTATGGTTTATATTTCTTTAATGCCATGTTCTAAATCTCCTATAGTCCTTCGATATCCTGAATCACATCACCTTTGGCGAGCGTGACGATAGCTTTCTTCCAGTCACCGGTGGTACCCTTGATATAACCGCTCTTTCCGCGGGTGTACTTGGGCTTACCCTTGACACTGATTACGTGCACTTTCACCGCAGTAACCTTGAACAGCTCTGAAACTGCAGATGCGATCTGATACTTGTTCGCATCCTTGGCCACCTTGAATGTGTACTTCTTCTCTTCTGCTTCCCTGGCTATGTTTGACTTCTCAGTCAGGACAGGTTGTATAATTACTTGATCTGCTCTCATCGATACACCCCTTATTTATCACCGAAGAAATCGTTGAGATTCTTGGCTGCACCTTCGAGCATCAGAACTGTTCTTCCGTACAGGAGTTCCTTTGCTGAAAGTCTGTTATAGGAAAGGACCTTCAGATAGGGAATATTCCGTGCGGCACGTCTGAGCATCGCATCATCATCCTTGAGGATGAGAATGGTACGCTTCCTATCGGTAACGAAGTTGGTGACGATTGAAGCCAGCTCCTTCGTTTTTCCACTTTCAACTGTGAAGTCCTCAACTACCACGAGCTTCTCTTCCTTCACACTGAGTGAAAGGAGGGATTTCATGGCGAGTCTCTTCATCTTCTTGGGAATGGTATACGAGTAATCTCTCGGCTTCGGGCCGAAGATCGTTCCACCGCCTACCCACACAGGAGACTTCTTATCTCCAGCTCGTGCATTACCGGTTCCCTTCTGCTTATAAGGCTTCGAGTTACTGTAATTCACTTCACCGCGTGTCTTGGTACTTGCTGTCCCTACTCTCCGGTTCGCCAGTTCATTGTTGATCGCGTTGTAGATCGAGCCATCAGAGATTTCCCGGCTGAATACCGCGTCGTTCAGTTCGAGCGTACGCAATTCTTTACCTTGTGTTGAAAAAACCTTTGTTTCCATTTCTCGCCTCTACTTCTTCTTCGCTTTCTTCACGATGACGACAGACTGGGAGGGACCGGGAATCGCACCCTTTACCAAAAGCACCTGCATATCTTCATCAACGCGGACAACACGGAGATTCTGCACAGTGACCTTGTCGTGTCCCATGCGCCCTGCCATCTTCTTTCCCTTGAATGTACGGGAAGGAGTTGATGCCATGGCTGTACCTCCGATATCACGATGGAATTTTGAACCGTGCGTCGCACGTCCACCGGCAAATCCATGCCGCTTCATACCACCCTGAAATCCTTTACCTTTTGATGTTCCTTCTACGTCAACGAAAAGGACGTCCTTGAATACATCAACCTTCAGGACATCGCCTACAGTTGCTTCGCGGTCGAAGTCTTTCATCTCCACCAGTGTCCTCTTGGGATCACACACATTGGTGAACTGACCTGCATATGGTTTTGTGGTCTGGCTCTTCTTTTTGTCGAACGAGCCGAGTACGCAGGAGCTGTATCCGTTCTTTTCAACGGTTCTGTTCGCTACGACCACATTGTCCTCAATTTTAATTACAGTCACAGGAGTCAAGATACCGTCAGCATCAAACACCTGTGTCATTCCTATTTTTTTTCCGATAAGCCCTAACATCTCTTACCTCAACTGTTACTGTTTAATCTCTACATCCACACCGGCAGGAAGCTCAAGCTTCATGAGTGCATCCATCACTTTAGATGTAGGGTCAAGAATGTCGATCAGCCTCTTATGGGTTCGCATCTCAAACTGTTCACGCGATTTCTTATTGACGTGCGGCGACCTCAGGACAGTATATTTGTTGATACGGGTCGGGAGAGGTACGGGGCCAGAGACTTTGGCACCAGCCTTCACTACCGTTTGCACGATCGCCTTTGCGCTCTGTTCAACGAGCTCTATGTCAAAACCTCTCAGTCTTACCCGAATTCTATCTTTAGCCATTGTTCCTCCAAAAAACGAACAGTACCTGCACCGGTAATTCAGTGCAGGTCTGCGAGTAAAAATCTATTATTCGACGATGTCGACAACCTGACCGGAAGCGACAGTTCTTCCGCCTTCGCGGATAGCGAAACGAAGTCCCTTGTCCATAGCAACCGGGTGGATCAGTTCAACGTGGATGTCAGTGTTGTCTCCGGGGAGAACCATCTGCTTACCTTCAGGAAGATTGACCGTACCTGTGATGTCGGTTGTTCTGAAGTAGAACTGGGGTCTGTAACCAGCGAAGAACGGTGAGTGTCTGCCACCCTCTTCCTTGCTGAGAACATAAACTGTTCCGGTGAACTTGGCGTGGGGAGTGATCGACTTCGGTGCAGCAAGGACCTGTCCGCGGACAACTTCCTTCTTGTCAACACCTCTGAGGAGTGCACCGACGTTATCACCTGCCTGACCTTCGTCGAGGAGCTTGTTGAACATCTCGACACCGGTACAGACTGTATCCTTGGTTGCCTTGACACCGACGATTGAGACGGGGTCGTTAACGTGGAGGATACCGCGCTCGATTCTTCCTGTTACAACAGTACCGCGGCCACTGATCGAGAAGATGTCTTCGATCGGCATAAGGAAGGGCTGGTCAACAGCTCTTTCCGGGAGCGGAATGTAGGAATCCATCGCGTCGAGGAGTTCCTGGATACACTGAGTTGCTTCTGCATCGTCGGGATTCTCCATTGCATTGAATGCTGAACCCTTGATGATGGGAGCGTTGTCGCCGTCGAAGCCCTGAGTGTTGAGAAGGTCTCTCATCTCTTCTTCTACGAGCTCGATGAGATCGGGGTCGTCAACCTGGTCAGTCTTGTTGATGAAGACGATGATTGAAGGAACACCAACCTGGCGTGCGAGAAGGATGTGCTCTTTGGTCTGAGCCATTGCACCGTCAGTTGCTGCAACAACGATGATGGCACCGTCCATCTGAGCAGCACCGGTAATCATGTTCTTGATATAGTCGGCGTGTCCCGGACAGTCAACGTGAGCATAGTGACGTGCTTCTGTCTGGTACTCAACGTGTCTGGTGTTGATCGTGATTCCTCTTGCCTTTTCTTCGGGGGCATTGTCAATCTCATCATAGTTCATGACCTTGCCACCGCTCTTCTTACCAGCGTACATCGTCATAGCGGCAGTAAGAGTGGTCTTGCCATGGTCAACGTGACCGATGGTACCTACGTTTACGTGTGGCTTTGTTCTGTTGAATTTCTCTTTAGCCATCAGTTCCTCCTTGTGATTCTTATTAATCACAGAAAAAAATTATCGTGCTCCATAAAGGCAAGACGCCTTTACCTTTCCAATTCCTAATGAGGCAAACTGATCTGTCGGGTGTAGCAGACAAGATGAATAAGAGGGATCCAGAGGTCACATACCATGTTTCAGGCAGTGACGTAGTACAGATAATTACGTAAAAAATCTGCGTACCTGGAACCACCTTATCATCCCGGACTTACGTACGGACGATCGGTTTGGCTCTGATAGGTGCCACAAGGGCACAAAGTCCCCAACGACACGCTTGCCAATATAGAGAGTTTGCCGATTCGTGTCAACACATTGACTGATAAAGTTTAACAAGTTTTCTGAACAAGAGATACGAAGGGCTTTCCCATGGGTTCAAATCAGGGAAACTCGGCCTCCCAGTAGTCATCTGACAGGTATTCAAGCTGGATCAAACCGCTCGTCGGCGAGGTCGCGAGGAGCATCAGGGCGGCATCGAAGATATCGTCCGCGATATAATTGCCGAAATCCTCATAGTACTCTGTATAGAAATACCAGGCTCCATCAAGCAGGGTTTCAAGAAACTGCTCAGAGTCCATCGGGATGTCCCAATAGCGCTCCCCCCTGCCGAACTGAGCATTCATCTCCTCTTCAAGCTGCAGATATGCTTCTTTGATCTGAGAACCGCTGCTGTCACAGAGTATCTCATCAGAGTACGCCTGCACGATATACACCCCATACCCCTGATCCACTTTGACAGCGTACTGGGTGAAGAACGGTGTCGGGTACGGCGGGTCAACCCAGTAGAAACCTTCACCCTCATAGATCCTTTCAGGATGCATCCACGCACTCTCCATCTCCTCGACCGTCATTCCGAGCGTGATGCCGAAAGGACTTGAAGCACAGGCAAGGGAAGGAAGAAGACAGAGAAGCAGGACCAGCCTGATTCCTCTTCTCATGTTCATGGCACGTCTCCTATTTCACATATAAGTATACGCTGTGTCGTACGAGAAATATAGAACGGAGACACCCTCTATTCACAAATTCTGCAATATCTGTACAGCAGTTCCCCCTTGAGCTATACTGCCCTCATGGCAAAGATGAAGACGGTAAAAGTCATGTTCGTGGTGGAAAGCTTCTCCACAGGCGTGTATGCGATAGTGCGTGATATCGCATGCAACCTGGACCGTGACAGGTTTGATATCCACATACTCCACTCACTGAGAGATGATTCCCCTGCAACGATCGAACAGGACTACAACCAGAACAATATCACCCTCTCCTATATCCCCATGGGGTCGCTGAAAACATACCCCTCGGCTGTGAAAGCGATACGGAAACACATCAGGTCATTTGAACCTGATGTGATACACCTTCATTCTTCAAAGGCGGGAGTGCTCGGCAGGCTTGCCGCAGGACGGAAAGGGACGCAGCCGCTCTTCTATTCCCCTCACGGCTTCTCATTTCTGCGCGAGGATGTAGGTACTATGAAGCGCCGGGCGTTCCTCACTATCGAGAAAGTGGTCCAGTGGTGGCACCCTGCACACATCATCGCTGTCTCAGAAGGTGAAGCTGTTCATGCTCGGCACATCACAGACCAGCTAACCACGATCGACAACTTCATTGACACGGAACTGTTCACCATCCCTGAAGGGAACGAAGGAAACCGCATCGTCACCTGCGGAAGGATTTCCCCTCAGAAGAATCCCGTCTTGTTCGATGATATCGCTCGACAGTTCCCTCAGGAACAGTTCATGTGGATAGGAGATGGGCCCCTCAGAGACAAGCTGACCTCAGCGAATATCACCGTAACCGGCTTTCTGGCACGCAAGGATGCCATCCGGAACGTGAAAGAGGCAAAACTCTACATACAGACATCCCTCTGGGAGGGAATGCCGGTGTCGATCCTCGAAGCGATGGCGGCGGGGAAGGCAGTCATCGCCACTGATATCGTCGGCAACAAAGATCTTATCGAAAACGGAGTGACAGGGGTCCTGTGTGATCCTCAGGCAGCAGACGAGTGGGCTCAGAGACTAAGGGAACTGCTCAATTCAGAAAGCAGACGGGCAATGCTCGGTAAGCAGGCGAAAGATTATGTGTCTCAATATCATGACATGAGAAAAGCTGTCCGGATGTATAAACAGATGTATCTCAGGGGCCGGCTATGAACCACATCGCATTTTTCTGCTCAACTCCATATCACGTTCTCGTGGCGACATGGCTTCGCTTTTCTAGCTTCAGAGATACAGAGGCTGACATGTACCTGCTTGATCACTTCAAAGATGCACAGGCCATACATCACACGCTTACTGATACACAGATGTTCAGCCAGGTCAAACTGCTACACAACAAGAAGGGGATAGAAGATAGACTCTCGACCTCCAGACCGGTGAAATATCTGCAGCGCATCTCAATGCAGATCTGGGCGAACCGGTTGGTACGGAAGTATCTTCAACTTGGTGATGCTGCATATGATCAAGTCCTGCTGGGATCCCCGGTTGTCACAATTCAGCTGGCACTGAAAGTCCTGTACCGCAGGAATCCGAACCTGCAGATTCATTTATTCGAGGACGGATTCGCCGGATATCACACTGATCAGTGGAAAGCCTCCACTGTGAAAAAAATCTTTAACCGCGCTACAGGACAGCATCGATATACCGACAGGTACGACTCTCTCCTTCTGTTCAAACCTGAACTATTCACCGGTCATATCAGGATTCCTGTCTCGCAGATACCTCCTATCCCTCAGAACAACAAGGCTGTAAAAAACCTTTTTAATACCATATTCAGATATACAGAACAATCAGCCATCAGGGAAAAGGTAATATTTTTCGAACAGCCGATACAGGGCATACCTGAACTGAACAATGCCGTACAGAACATCATAGAACATCTTCCCACCGAAAACCTTCTCATCAAACCTCATCCCCGGAGCACTTCAACTGACTATGGGGAAATACCTGTATTCCATAACCGATCGGTGCCGTGGGAAATTATCGGTTTAAATACCGACATAGAGGATAAGGTACTCATTTCATTCTTCTCAACGGTGGCATTCTCGAATAAAATCATCTTCGATACGGAACCTGTTGTTATTCTCCTGTTCGAAATGGAAGAACTGAAGCCGCTTTATACCCTCCCCCGGAACAGCAGGGATTTTATTTATGCATTCAGAGACACCTATTTGCACCCGGAACGCATATCATTTCCACGATCACGAGCTGAACTGTACGATATACTCACTGCTCTGCTTTGAAGGAAGATCGCATTCTCTGCTTCTGCTGTGTTTGAATCGAAGAAAGTCCTGGGATTGAGAAGGTTGCTACAATATGCCTGTTGGAGATAAAAACGTTAAGAGCGACGGGCTGAAAGAAGCAAATCCACCACTTCACGTACAGCGCCCTGCCCTCCCTCAGCCTCTGTGACATAATCAACAATTTCTTTCAGGACATGCATTCCATCTTTTACGGTGCAACTGAACCCGACATGATGAAGCACCTCCAGGTCATTGATGTCATCCCCGATATAGGCAATCTCACTGCAGGAAAGCCCGTGCCGCTGACAGATATCATTGAGCACCTTCATTTTATCAGTGATCCCAAGATGCAGTTCATCAACCTTCAGCTTCTCACCTCTTCGGCGGACAAGGTCAATATGTTCTCCGGTGATGATCCCGGTTATAAAACCCGCCTGTTTCAGAAGACCGAATCCCATCCCGTCCTTGGTATTGAACTTCTTCAGTTCATCTCCGTGTTCGGAGTAATACATACCACCGTCGGTGAGAACACCATCGCTGTCGGTGAGAAGACAACGAATCTTCTTCAGTCGCTGCTCAGTACCGGACAGGGGAGCATTGTGTCTCTTTTTCAGCAGATGCTCGATGACAACCCAGTCTGAGGGCTCGTCGATCTCAAAGTACGTGGACTCATCCATCTCGACTTTACCGATCCTTCCTGATATACGACATCCGGTTGTCATAAGAGCCTTTCTGCTCGTTATGTAAAATGCTCCGTTCTCCACGAGAAAACCGTTGAACTCCTGGCGCCTTGGTCTTTTCAGCGGATCATAATTGACAGGGGTCAGAGAAGTCCCTTCCTCATCCCATACAAACCGTTTCTGTCTGACAACCGAGAGAACGCTGTCGATATTTTCCTGCCGGAAGATCTCCATACCCAGTGAGATATCGTCACTGGAAAGTAGAGGTGAGGTTGCCTGAACAAGGACGATCGTGTCAAAGTCATACTGCTGCGCACATTCAATCATAACCGACTCAGTCGAAGCAGTGTCGCTTGATACTGCTTCTGATCTATCAATAAGAAGGATTTTACCTGAACCGTAATCACGCACTATCGTTCTAATCTCATCACTGTCAGTCGAGACGACTACTACATCAATTTCTGGGCACTGCACGGCAGCATCCAAAGCCCAGTACACGAGAGGCCGCTTATGCATGGTCTTGATGTTTTTCAAGGGTATGGATTTGCTTCCTCCCCTCACTGGAATAAAAGCTGCGGTACGTCCTATTCGTTTCATCTTAGGACCTCTTCCTGTATTTCAGCTTATCCCTCTGAATCACCTCGATATCAAGGATCTCCTTTTCCTTTTCGTGCAGAGCAAGCCATGCAGCCTCCAGATCGCGCTTCAGCCTCCTCACGCCGTCCGGTTCCAGCGATGCTGCATGATCAGTCCCTTTCCATGTTCGGTCCAGGGTGTAGTGCCGCTCAATGGTCGTGGCACCAAGGGTATAGGCGGCAATATCAACTGCGATTCCGAGATGATGCCCGGAAAAGCCTATCTCTTTCACACGCTGCCCGTAGGACTCCCTCAGTCTGGTTATTTCCAGAAGGCCGATATCTTCAAAAGGAACGGGGTACCCTGACGTACAGCTGTAGATCACAAGATCACGGTTACGCCCTTTTTCCTCGAAAAACTCTATAACCTGCTGCTCCTCTTTAAAGGTTGTCATGCCTAAAGAGATCTGAATCTCTCCGGCATAGTTATCACACAGCCAGCCAAGCATCTCATAGTTGTTATTGCAGGCAGAGGGTATTTTAATGAATAGGGGGTTCAAAGACGCAATTTCTCTGGCGGATGTCAAATCCCATACTGACGTACTGTAGATGATACCGTACTGTTCACACCACTGTTTCAGCTGGGCATGCTGCTCCAACGAGAATTCGAGAAACTCCCGATGTTCACCGTAGGTTTCACCATACGAGTTCGCAGGGTTCTGATGAGGAGCATTATACTGTTCCGCAGTGAGCAGTTCCCTGTTGTTCCGTTTCTGGAATTTGATTGCATCTGCCTTACAGAAGATAGCAGCCATCTTGATCATCTCATGTGCAATAGTCATATCACCTTTATGATTACATCCTGCTTCTGCAATCACTCTCGGCCTTGAGTACACCATGCAACACCTCCCTGTTCTGCATATCAGTATAACCGCGTATGCGCGAAAATGTCTCTTTGAAATCTCATAAAATCCTAAGAGTTTTCCGTAACTCAACGTTCACAGCTGATACTCTGAAACCTACACTGTTTTAAACACCTCTTGGAAGATCTTCTCTGTGATCAGGCTTTTTAAGAGTGTAATCTGTATCCGTCGGAACATATTTTCATGAAAACATGTTCTGCGTGACGACATGCAATCCGAACCGGTTATCATTAATCAAAAAAGCCAACTGGCCCATGAGTATCATATAGAATAGAGCAAAATGGCATTACTGATCCCGATCGGTAGGGACCGCCCAGAATGTATACGCACCATCCTTTGCACAGAGACAATTAACTGCATCATGTCATCCTACTTCAAATCTATCCTTTCTCAACCGCTCTGTCATCAGCGTGCTGTCAGTATCCAGCACAGTCAGACAAGAGATCTGTAATACTGCTCCAGAGCTTTTGCAGAATCAAGAATGTCATACCCTGCAGCTTTCACATCACCTTTCCTGTTTTTACGTTCACTGTTCCCCTTGACCCTGCAGATCTCATCAACCCAAACGGCGTAGGGCTCGCTCAGTGGGAGGAAGGTGACCAGTTCGGTGACCTTTGCTTCCTCCGGGACCCTGTCGGAGGCAACACAGGGCAGCCCACACGCCTGAGCTTCCACGAGAGATACCCCCAGCCCCTCCACGAGAGAGGGAAAAACAAACACATCCATAGCCTGAAGAAGCGAAGGCACATCCTGCCGCATTCCAAGGAGGATGACAGAATCCTGCAGGTCCAGTTCCTGAATAAGACGTTCAACAGCATCTCTTCTCTCACCGTCCCCGACAAGAAGCAGTCGTGCCTCATGATGATGGGCCACCACCTCGGAAAACACCTGGAGCAGGAAGCTATGATTCTTTGGAATATCAAAACGGCCTACATGGCCGATGACAAAGGCATCCTGAAGTCCAAGGCTTTTTCGAACCGCATGACGCTCCTGCTCAGAATAAGCGAATTTCTCAACCGTAAACGCATTCATGACAAGGCGAAATCGGTCTGAACCAGCGACCCTCTGTCCGAACCGGTCCTGTCCTGCCACAAGAGAGCAGGCGAAGAATGCATCAGCTACGAATCTCGTCCAGTAGGAGAAAAAGGCATATGCAACTGCTTTTCCGTTAATGAAACGAGTCGATCCATGGCTGTGTGCGATCGTATGGATTCCGACGCGCTTGGCAGCCGAGAGATAGAATGCGGCGGAGCTGCCCATATGACCGTGTACTGCCGCAAACTCACCGGGATGGTCGGCAAAGAAAGCATTCCAGGCCTTCTTATAGGAAACAGCATTGTAGCCGCGGAAGGAGGTGATACGGAACACCCGTCCTCCGAGCTGCTCGATCTCATTTTCGAAAAAACATCGCTTTTCGGTGTGAATGACAAAATCGAACTGTACGCTCGAGCGGTCAACAGCACGATACAGGTTCATCACCATGACCTCTATCCCACCGGTATCAAGAGCACCGAGAACGTGCAGTATCCTCATTGTTTTGTTCAAAATATACCTCACAGAGACATGCTCCTGAGCACTTCTACGCGACAGTCATCAATATCCTTTACGACAGACAGTAACATATCCTGCAAGGATCTCTCAAGGGAACGACTATCACCCCCTTTCGGTCAGCATCAGGCGTTTCAGGACGGGTTCTCCTGAGTCAAAGGTCCTTCAGTATCTCAATCGTACGCCTTAGCCCGTCATGGATAGAAAAACGCGCTCTCCATCCGAGTGCCTGCAGTTTAGAGCCATCAAGACGGGCAGTGGTTGCAGCACTGAATCCGGCGAGCTCAACTTCACTGGGAAGGTCAAACACCACCCGGGTCTCAGAAGCATCGGCTATAATCGCAGCAAGGTCTTTCAGGCGGATGTCTGAGGCCTCATCTGCAATATTGTAGGCCTCCCCTGAGAATCCATCAAACATCACCTTCAGCAGACCTGAGACAGTATCTGCTGCGTACAGGTAGGAGAAATACTGCATCCCCGGGCTTTTCAGGACAACGCTCTCTCCTCTGACGCCATTGTGAATGAATTGAGATAATGCCTTCGTATCGGTGGCCAGAAGTGTCGGCCCATAGCTGCGAGGAATCCGGGGAATGACAACATCGAGTCCCTTCTCCCGCGCATAGGCCCGGCATAATGCCTCACCGCAACGCTTGCTCTCCGGATACCCCGCACGCAGGGTATTCGAATCGATATAGCCACAATAAGATTCCGTAAACTGCTGCACATCACCACGATTCTCTCCATAGATCTCGACTGAGGAAGCAAAGACAAACCGCCTCGCGTGATGAAGCGCCGCGAAGTCAAGGAGGTTCTTCGTACCGATGATGTTTGTGGTGATTGTGGAAATCGGCTCGGTTGCATACGCAACCGGATGGGTATTGCTCGCCAGATGCACGATATAATCGATACCCGCGAGCCCGTCATATGCAAGCGGATCATTCATGTCATGGGCGATAAACCGGAAGTTCCTGTCACCGAGATATGGCTTGAACCGCTCAGCAGCACGCTCCTGATTTCTTCCAAGTGCCACAACCAGGCAGTTCATTCCATGTCGATTGCGATGCATGATCACATCAACGAGGAGAGAGCCGATAAGCCCCGTTGCTCCGGAAATGAGTATGGCTGCATCCTGCAGCCGGTGCCAGGGATAATCAGAGAGAGCAACGTCTCTCACATCCTCCAGATATTCCCTGTTTTCAAGTATATGTTTCATACTACCTCGTGTATCATTTCAGCCAGTTGTTCTTTTCCAGTTTCAGATAGGCTTTGAACAGCTCTATATCATCTTTCGTTGTCAGTTTGATATTCTTATCACTACCTGCGGCAAAATAGAGGCGCTCTCCCAGTTCCACCATCATCGTGTTGGTATAGGAGGAGCCGTAGATACCGATCTTCTTCTCATACGCCTCATGGTATTTTTCATACAGGAGCCTGAACGAATATGCCTGCGGAGTCGAGACACGCCGTAAGGTCTCCCGGGGTATATACCTGATCGTCGAGATCTCATCATCGACGACAAAGATTTGCTCGTTGTACGGCATGGAGGTTACTGCATTGCCGTATTTCTCGGAAATAACTATCACGTCAGTGAGAACAGTATCATCCACAAGGGGTCGTATCCCGTCATGAATGATGAGAATATCCTCTTCCCGGCAGATTCCCTCCAGATGGTAGACTCCGTTTCGGATAGACTCCTGCCCTGTCTCTCCGCCAGGAACGACCCATTTCAGCTTCGTGATGTTAAACTGCCGTGCATATGCCCAGACAACATCATGCCACCCTTCGATACAGACGACCTCGATCGCATCGATCTGCGGGTGCTGCTGGAAGCCTTCCAGCGTATATATCAGGATGGGTTTATCATATACATGAATGAACTGCTTCGGGATATCCTGACCCATCCTGTTTCCCGATCCTCCGGCTATGACCACTGCTACATTCATTCCTTCATCCTCCAATCATACTCACTGGAACCTATCATTCATACCCTTTCGGATCTTCTCTGAACTGCAGTTTCCCTGAATGACAGAGTACCATATCAGGGAGCTTTGCGACAGTGAACCGGTGACAGAAACATGATCAGTAGGAGTATGAAACGCCCGCCATCAGCTGAACATCAGCAGAATATCCTGAGTTGTCCCACCTGTTCACCCAGTAATTTCTTGTATACACCGTAAGATTCACCTCCGGAATCGACCGGCTGACTCCAAAGCCTGCAACAAGGGTATGAAGGGGATTATCACCGGAGGGAGAGAACATGTTGATATCTTCGGCAAACTGCTCCTCCACCTGCTGAATCTTTCCTTCGATCATCAGCCCTCTCTCACCCTGAACTATGTAGCGCAGTGAAGGATGTATTTTCCACGGTCCCCGCCCGGCAGTGAGACTGGCAGCAAGGACGATGGAATCAGGTCCATACACATACCCGAGCCAGTTTACTCCACTCACTCTGTCTTCCATGTTCACAGCATGAACGAAATCGAGATTATACTGAGTTTCCTCATACGTATACCCATCATAGGTACCGGTATCACTATCATAATTATCCGTGTGGTCTCCCGTTCGCAGATAGGCAAAAGGCGAGGTGTACACGCCTTCTACATACCCATCAACCTTCCACTCATCGCCTGAATACCTATATCGACCTCCGATCAGGAGTGCTCCCGCGTTCGGAGGGATCTTACCTTCAGTATTCTGTTCACCGGAAGTCTGCAACTGATCAAGAAAAACCTGCACGTTCAGCATCCAGTGGGGGGATAAGGTAAGATCAGTCTCAAGACCCATCGAATTGTTCACTTCACCGAACGTCTGAAGGTTGTGGTTGAAGGCAAGGGGGCTGAAGATCCTCGGGTCCAGGGTATCAACATAAAACAGCGTTCCTTCGGTAAGTGCAATACGCCACCGGGGGAACACATCGACTTCAAACCTGTGAGCGATATATATACGGTATAAAGCCCCATGAAAGAGCGTATGCCAGGTGTCGATTTCACCATCACCTGAACTGTCCTTCCAGGGAATCCATGCCTCACCGAGGTTACCGCCCGTTAGTTCGTTATCAAGCATTGCACCGGTGATCAGTTCGTTCATGGGAATCGCGAGAAACGTATATTTGAATTTGGAGTTTGAGAGGCTTCCCTGCAGAAAGTCATGGTAGGGAACATGAGATCCTATCATCAGGTTTCCGGTATTACCCGCACCAAAATGTACAGCATCACGGCCCGCTACGAGCGTTCCCCATTCACTGCTGAAACCGAGAAATGCAGTACTGGGTTGTGAATTCTGTACTGCAAACCCGTTACCATTGAGAATGAAGGGATTATTGGTAGCAGCTCCATTAAAATTCAATTCATCGAACTCATCCTGAAATGCGTAGGAGAATACGCCGTACCCGTGACTGCCAAAAACCGTCTCGGCTTCTCCGTTGAGAAACGGTTTTCTGTCCGTGTAGCCCTCTATCCATTCATAGAACTGAAAAGAAGGATTATCATGCCAGTATGCCTCAAAAGCTGCATCGAAGGAGATGCTCCAAATGTTCCCATGGAAGGGATCATGAAGAACCTCATGCACCTGGTCATAGAGTTCTTTTGATGCAGAAGAGAGTGTTGAGCGGTTGATCTTTTCCATGTGACGGGCAAGCTCATACCCGCTAACCGGTCCTGCCGAAGAAAAGGCATTGATACCCGCTTCAAGGCTGAGAAGTTCAATCGTTCTCAATAACGGGTCATCCACCTGATACACCCGTGCGAGGGATCCGGCAGAAAGAAGTGAGCCCACGAGCACCACGAGCCAAATCACATGTTTTTTATTCACCGCCCCCCTCCTTTCCTACTTCCAGATACTGAAGCCGACCCGAACAGCATGAGAATCCTCCCAGTCAGACCAGGGGCCTGTCGGTGCATACTGAATCGCATATGATTCCCACACACCTGATTCACCATTGGTCAATGGGGTTCCGGCTTCATTCGTCTCACTCACGTAAGCATCGTCTCCTATATCAAGGGGATCCATGCTGGACGGACTAGTGACAATATCATCATATACCGGGTAGACCCACCATGTGGTAGGAGTGAGATCCCTCTGAGTCTGCCCATGGTAGAGATAGGAGACACTGAATGTTACTGGAAGTGATTTCACACGCTTTGAGACAGTCAATTCAATCCCAAGGTTCTTCTGAAAAAGATGTGCACTGAAGTCCTTTTCGTCGTAGGCCTCCTGATTGGCAGCCTTGTAGATCATGTACTCATCCATATTGAACCCGTACTGACCGCTTCGCCTCTGATACTTAACCGATCCATGCACGCTCCAGGAATCACCGAGGGATACATCCCCTGCGAGGAGCAGTTCATCTGAGTTAGGCCTCAGCGGATAGCCCAGGTTGGCCCCTTCATTCACGTAAAGTGTCTGGTATATCTCATCGATGTCGCCATCATCATTATAGTCGATATACACCGGATAGTGGGTGTAGAAGAATGGACTGAGATAGGTATACTGGACCGTCAGCTTTGCAAACGAGAAGAGGGGAACATCAAAGTCAGCTCCACCCTGAAATCCCATAATGTTCCGGGGTTCGACAAACAGCTCCGAAGGGTTGATCTTATCCATCTCCGTTGTGGAGAACGCACCGTACAGTCGCATTACCCCCGGCAGATACCACTGCAGATCTATTCCTGCAAGCATGTTGTCAAAATCCCCCATCGTGATCTGCTCAAACATAAGGATTGAGACAGGATTGAGGTAGGCAAGTTCGAACCGCTTACGGTAGAGAACAGACTCATAGATACCGACAGAGATATTCCCCGGTAAGGATACTTCTACACGCTGTGCAGTAAAATTATTGTCATACGCTGTGTTGAGCATGCTCTCAGAGAACACGTACTCGTCAAGATATCCGGTATCCACAGAAGAGACCGCATGATTGAAGTAGGATAATTTATTCAGCTCTTTATCCCAAAACTTTCCGAGGCTTCCTGCAATAAACTGAAAGTTGAGCCAGGGGGCAAAGGTGATAGAGGTCTCCACCGCCGGGAAGGATCGTGCTGAACCTGAAAGCATAAAATTATTCAGCCCTACCCCCCAGTCGTGCTGAATTCCCGCATACCGGAGCTGGACATTGCCGTCAAGCATCTGCAAAGCAATTTCAGGGGAATAGGAGGAGCCGTAGAAAAAGGATCCGACTGCATCGGTTATGGTATCATAGCGGGCCTCGGTGGGGATCACAAAATCATTCGGGAGGACAAATCTCGGGTCGATATGATCAAGACTCAGCCCGAAATCCATATAGACCGACAGGACATCCCCTATGTCACTTTCAAAGTAGGGAATGACGAGATTTCTTGAGTCGAAGGCACCGGGAATGGATAGCCCCTGAGTATAAGAAAAATCAGCCTTGATTCCGGCTCTCACTCCGATACCCGCCTCAGACCAGTAAGAGGAGTATGATCCTGCAGCAACCAAAGACGATAGATTCTCGGTCTGCTTATACTCCACCTCAAGTTCTGAGAGAAGACCCTGTATTTCCTCTCTCTCCAGGGAAGAAATCATAGGACTTTTCTGAATGCGCTTCAATGATGAGACGACTGTTGATCCTGCATACGGGCGGGCAGAGGGCAGAGGGTCAATGATCCCGCGAATTTCCGCAATATCCAGAATATCGTATGCCCGATGGCCCAACGGAAGAGACTGATGTACTGCCGCAGACAAAGCAACTATCGCTATACAAAACAGTAATGCCAAGACTACCATTCTTTTCATAGATCAGGACTCCTCTAACCGCTCGGTTTTACCGTATAGTAACAACCTTTACCATTTATAACAACTCTTTTTCAGTAACCGTATCTATGGTACCATATGCGACAAAGGAACGCACCTCAGATGGAAAACAAGAACTTGAGCGTACGCGAAGTACAGATGCTGGAACTGGAAATACTGAAAGTATTCGATACGGTATGCAGAACTCACGGCATCACCTATACACTTGCCTATGGGACCCTTCTCGGAGCCGTCAGACATAAAGGCTTCATCCCCTGGGACGATGACATCGATGTAATCGTTCCCCGTCCGCAGTATACCCAACTCATCGAACTCATACAGAATAAATCACTACCGGAAGGGTATTCGGCAGGTATACCCGGAGAATCCTCATATATCTATCCCTACATTAAAATCTACAAGGAGAACACTCATGTCATCGAAAAGAAACATGAAAAGGCTTACAGTTCCTCACGGATCTGGATTGATGTGTTCCCGATGGATGGACTGCCTGCAGACAGGAAGAAGGCAGAAAGGGTCTTACGCTATTCACGTTTTCTCAGGGATCTGCTGTACTCCTCTATTGTGAAGCCTAGCACGGTTACGGGTACGAAAAAAATCGCAACCATACTGCTCAAGCCGATCACAAAACTCCTTGGACCGACCTTCTTCTCGAAACGGATCCACACCATTTCTCAGAAGTGTGACTACAGCTCTTCTTCAACTGTGGGCAATATCGCCTGGGGAAGCGGTTTACGCGAAGGCATTCAAAAAGAAGAATACGAGCAGACACTTTCTTTAGAATTTGAAGACGGTGTATTTCCTGCACCGGTGGCGTTCAACAAGAGGCTGACAAGTCTGTATGATGAATATATGGAGTTACCCCCACTCGAGATGCAGAAGGCCCATCTGGGTGAAGCCTACCTCTTGAAGAGCGGAAAAGAATAGATCAATGGAAAACAAAGACCAACTTCCAGTCACTGTCAGTGTTATCATGTCGGTATACAATGGCGAGAAATACCTATCGGAATGTATAGACTCGATTCTCAGTCAGACCTTCCGTGATTTTGAATTCCTCATTACAGACGACTGTTCAACTGACGGTACCGCAGACATCCTGGAGACCTACCGAAGACTGGACTCAAGGATAGTACTTATCCACAACAGTGAAAATCTCGGTCTCACGAAGAGCCTCAACCGCATGATCGAGGCAGCACAAGGTTACTACATTGCCCGAATGGACGCCGATGATGTTGCGCTTCCACAGCGGTTCTCAAGGCAGGTGTCAGTATTCCAGAATGAGCCGGAGGCAGACATCATTTTTACGGACAACGATATCATTGATAAGGATTCCCGTTTTGTATGTAGGGCATGGCGGCCGCGTTCGGCTGAACAGATTGTGAAAGTGATACCACACTACTCGTACATTCTTCATCCCTCGGTAATGGTCCGCAAGGAATTTTTCAATCAGATCGGACTGTACAACGAAGCCTGCATCACCGGACAGGATAATGAGCTTTGGACGAGGGCAAAAAACCATGGGGCGATATTCCGGTATCTTGATGTTCCGCTGATGAAATACCGGATCAACCCTGCGAGTGTAAGAAGCGTCCAGGAAACAGGATATTCATTCAAGCTCGCCAAGACATGTCTCAGTAACCATGCGCGGCAATCTGTATTCCAGTTCCTTCGCACCATGGAATGGAAGGATCGTATTCAGATATTGGTCAGAATGGCGATTCCTTTCCATATCTATAGGCGTCTGCTCTACCTGAACAACCTCAGGAAAAAGAGACCGGAGTGATTCAACCTCTGTTCGAACTGATACCGCCAAATCCTCGAGCTTCCAGCTCACGGACAATTGTTCTGGCTGTACGTTGTGCGGCATTCCCAGTCTCATACAATCCATAAAACTCACGGATATGGCTGTGGTCGCACTTTTTCAGAGGTATTTCATCAACATACTTTACAAGCTCTTCCTGTGAACGCGCAACAAGAAACCCTGTCTCTTCCATAGCATGATAGAGTTCCCGATACCGGGCAACATACTCATCATAATCCGATTGATAGAGGATGACGGGCTTATCAGTAAGAATAAAATCGGTCGCCGAGGAGGAGTAGTCAGTTAGGAGCAGGTCTGTTACCTGCAGGAGGTCTGCCATGTCTTCGTAGTCAGAAAGGTCGACAATCTTATCTGTAATCGGAAAATCAGAAAGCCCTCCGCTTGCAGAATGGCCTCTTACTCCACAGATCCAGGGGGTACCTGTCCGATCTTCAAGATGCTCCAGCACCTGCAGTAAATCGAGATCCTGAATCTTTTGAACTCTGCCGCTGCTGAGAGACGCTCGTCGAAATGTCGGAGCGTACAAAAGAAAGTGCTTCCCCTCAAGATCATAGGTATCGCGAACCATCCTCTGTGTTTGAATGCAGGGATTCAGAAGTACATCATTTCTTGGACAACCGACAGGGAGGTAGGAACCTGTGTAGTTCATCGCTGTTCGATAGAGCTTCTCTCCGAAGGTCGAACCGGTTACGATGAGATCACACATACGCGATTCTACGACTCGGTTATCCCTGCTGTGCTCCGGCAGATCATACAGAATCTTCTTGAATCCGCGGTCTCCATGCCATGTCTGGATATAATACTGCCGCTTTGATTTGAAGATCCATCTTTGTTTGCCAAAGTTGTCGACCCACACTGCTGATCGCGCAAGTTCCTTCAGTCCTGCCAGAGAAGCATGCTTGACACACTTTACATACTCAGGCACGATGCGTTTTTTCCTTATCGGATCCTTGAAGAGCCAGACGATCTCAACGGAAGGATCAAGGTCATGAAGAGCTTCTGATATCGCTCGAGGATTATCGGAGTAGGATTTCCCCGTAAAAGACCGGAACACCACACTCCGCCTTTTGCGGAGAATCACCCTGAAAAACACCATGGTCAATTGAATGAAATATTCGCCTATTCGAAACATGATGACCTCCGATGTTACCCGTTCTTCCTTCGAAGCCTTGAGAGCACAGCCCTGTTCTTGAATGCAACAATCGCCACATAGAGGAGAAACACGCCGAACTTATACAGGAAATTCATGAACGACAACGTTTCCTGGTACCTGTCATAGCTGAAATAGAGTCCGACAGCCAAAAAAATGAAACTCGGCACGATAATCCTGACCATAGGCAAAACCCTGTAGCCGATATCGTTATACGGCTTGCTTATGAACACGACAATCATGACAACAAGTATTTTCGCCATCATGAATGCCACTGCAGCCCCGTACATGCCGAATGGGGGGATCAGTGCCTGAGCAAGGAATATATCAAGAAAGCTACCCGAGATCGATGCAAGAAAGATTTTTTTTGAAGCCTCTTTATGGTAAAAGAGAATATTCACATAGAAATAGTATATAGACTTGACCGCAAATGCTACAACGAGGATGGGAATCACCGTCCAGGCTAATCTATATGAGGGCGCTGTCATCAGCATGATTGCCTCCTGCGAGAACAATCCTATCCCGAGGTAGGCAATTGAATAGACATATAGCAGGAGGTGCGAGAAGGAGACAGTATCAAGCTGTTCCTCCCCTTCGGAGCCCTTCATTCTCGTAAAAAACCATGGAGCAAAAGCCCTGTTTCCTGCGTTCTGCACAAGATCGATGAGACCTCCAAACTGAGCCCCTACGCTATACAGTCCGACCGCAGTAAGAGAACTTGAGCGGTTGATGAAAAACCTGGAGAAAAACGATGCGATCGAGGTGGAAATATTATGCGGGATGATAGGGATACTGTACTTGAGCGCATGTTTAAGTTTTTTTATATCAAAGGAGAAACTGAGAAGATCATTCGTCCACAGGTCAAAGACCATATACACTGACACGAGGAAGTTCACAATGAGCACAGCCAGCAGTACACTGATAGCGCCCAGCCTCCCTACGATAAGAAAAAGTAACGTTAGGCATATCTTGCCGGCGAAACCCACGAGGTTCACAGTTATCAGTTTCTGTCCCTGCTGCATGGATTCCAGGATGCGCTGGTGAACCGTACGGAGGGAATAGAAGACGAGGGACATCATGCCGACCAGTATGTACGGATAATAGGCAACGCCCTCGAAAAGGTATTTCACCAGCAGAGACGATGAGAAAAATACCACAATGTTGAAAACGGTCCCAGAAATGAAGATGAACAGGATCACAGTTCCATAGAAACTTTTCAATTCGATGGGATCATCTTTGTAATCCACATAGAACCTGAGGACCGCAGAAAACAGGGAAAAGGCTACAATAAACGAGGCCACGTTCGAAAACGACTGTACCAAGGAGACAATTCCGTAATCTTCAGGAGTGAGATATACCGTAAGAACGGGGAGCAGGAAAAAATTCACTGCTTTGGTCAGAAGGGTGCTTACGGCGTAAAGAAGGGAGTTCTTTACCACTCGTTTCTTTTCGCTCATATACTGCGGTCCAAACCTGGCTTCTGTTTCACTTATACCTCTCCCACTGCCGTTTCAAACCATCACGCAGGACCGTCGCCGCATCATAATCCAGCACGGCGTTTGCATGCCTGGTATCGGCATACGTCCTGTTCACATCCCCCGGCGGCAACGGATAGAGTTCTCTTTCTGCTTTTTTCCCCATCACCGACTCAATTGTTTCGACAAGAGTGTTCAGGGAAACAGGGGATGAGTTGCCGAGGTTGAAGATATCGTATCGCGATTCCGTCGTCTCTGTCCACCGCAGAGCGCGGAGAACTCCCTTGACGATGTCATCGATGTAGGTATAGTCCCGCTCAGTCAAACCATCTCCGTAGAAAGGGATCGGTTTCCCCTGCTCTATCAAGCGCATGAACTTACTGATAGCAAGGTCAGGCCGCTGACGAGGGCCGTAAACAGTGAAGAACCTGAGACAGGCTGTGTTGATTCCATAGAGATGGTGATAGGTATAGCAGAGGACTTCTCCTGCTTTCTTTGTTGCTGCATAGGGGGAGATTGCTTTATCGACCGGGTCGCTTTCATTGAAGGGGACCTTATGATTATTGCCGTACACAGAGGAAGAAGATGCAAACACGTGACGCTTCACCCCATATGCCCTCATCACCTCAAGGAGGGTGGTTGTACCGACGATGTTGACATCAACGTAGAGCTCCGGGTTCTCGATGGAGGGTCTCACTCCCGCATAGGCTGCAAGATGTATGACCGAATCAATCTGATACCGCGCAAACAGGCGGTTAAGGAACTCACCGTCCCTGATATCCCCCTCTTCTATCCAACATGTACCGGCATATTGCTCTGAAGTTCTCATGACCGCTTCAGTGTTACTGCGTTTCAGTTGCGGATCGTAGAAATCATTGTAGCTGTCCAGTGAGATAACCGAATCACCCGCTTTCAGGAGCGCTTCACATACATGCGAGCCGATAAACCCGGCTCCACCGGTTACAAGAATCACACTCATACTCCGACACCCGTGTAGGTGAAGCCCAGAGCCTCAAGCTGTGTTCTGCTGAAGATGTTTCTCAGGTCAAAGAGGACCTTCCCTGCCTCAAGCTCATCATAGCGGGAGAAGTCTAAGGTTCTGAACTGATTCCACTCGGTGAGAATGACAGTCGCATCGCTGCCGTGAATCGCCTCATAGGGGTCTTCATGCCAGCTAAGAGAGTCCTTAATAGCCTGGAACCTCCATTCTCCCTCCTTCTTCCCCTGTGGATCATTCACCGCGAGAAGGGCTCCGCGTTTAACCAGCTCAGGCAGGATCACAAGAGAAGGAGCCTCACGCATATCATCAGTATTCGGTTTGAACGTCACACCGAGTACGGCGATCTTTTTACCGTTCAGATCTGAAGAGAGGACAGAGGAGATCTTGTCTACCATATGCAGCTTCTGCTGCTCATTCGCTTCCACGGTGGCATCCATCAGCCGCATCGGCGCACCCGCAGCACTGGCGATCTGGGCAAGAGCCCGGGTATCTTTCGGGAAGCAGCTTCCGCCGTAACCGGGACCTGCATGGAGGAACTTGGAAGAGATGCGCCCATCCTGACCCATCGCCTTGGCAACCTTCTGCACATTTGCACCCACTCGTTCACAGACATTCGCCAGTTCATTGATAAAAGTAATCTTCATTGCAAGGAATGCATTGGCTGCGTATTTGATCATTTCTGCTGTTTCGATATCGGTTTCGACAAAGGGTGTTTCGTTGAGAAAAAGAACACGGTAGACATCCTTCATCACTTCGAGGGCTCTCTCACTTTCCGCACCGATAACGACACGGTCAGGGTGGGTGAAATCCTGAACGGCCGAGCCTTCTCTCAGGAACTCCGGATTGGAAACCACATCAAAGGGAAGGTTCGCACCACGCTTCTCAAGCGTCTCCCGTATCACAGCCTTCACTTTCTGTCCTGTCCCCACAGGAACCGTAGATTTGTCGACAACGACTTTATAGCCATCCATGCACTCTGCTATCGAGGTTGCAGCTGAAAGCACGTACTTCAGGTCTGCGCTGCCGTCGTCGGACGGCGGGGTTCCTACGGCGATGAACACCACTTCACTGGTACTGACTGCCTCTTTTATATCTGTCGTGAAGGAGAGGCGTTTATAGTAGGCGTTATTGCGGACAACAGATTCCAGTCCCGGTTCATAAATGGGGATCTCCCCATTCTTCAGGGCATCAATCTTTTTCTCGTCGATATCCACACAGACAACCGAGTGCCCGAAGTCACTGAGCAGTGCACCTGAGACGAGTCCTACATATCCTGTTCCGATTACCGCTATATGAGCCATTGGGTCGTATCCTTCTCTCGTATTGATTTCACTGAATATTATAGTACCCGAAGTGATTGAGACTTGAAACACCTTTATTCTTTTTTCCCTGATCTTTGTCAGTGAGGTGCATCAGGATATACCTACCCCTTGCTCTCAAGCATCAGAATACTGAGAGGAGACGTAAAATGAGTATTTCCATACCGGGACAGACTCCGTCCGGAACAGGTGCAAAGTCGCACAGGAAAGCCAGATTTTGCAGCATACGGGTACATATTTCACATGATTCCGTTTATTGACATCTTGCCGGCAACACGAGATTATGGAGTGAATCAGACAGTGTCGTTTCGGAATAACCGGCTTCATTCAGCCGGCGATGTGTGTAATGACCAGGAGAAAGAAAATTGAGTATTGCAGCATTCGGGAAGACTGGCGATCAGTACAAACAACATCTACGGTGAACAGTATGAAAAAAAATTTTATCAGAAGACTCGTCTTCCATGCATTAAACAGTCCGGTACTCAGGAATTTGATATCAGACAGATTATATCTACGCATCCGCTATCGCTACTACACAGGCAAGCGACTTAATCTTGAGCATCCCTGCAGGTATAATGAAAAGCTGCAATGGCTGAAACTCTATTACAGAAATCATCAGATTCCCCGATTAACAGATAAATATGAGGTCAGGGGCTATATCGAGGAAACTCTCGGGAATGAGTATCTGATCCCGCTGCTAGGAGTGTGGGACTCTTTTGATGAGATAGACTTTACATCGCTACCTGATCAGTTTGTGCTCAAATGCACACATGATTCGAACAGTGTGATAATCTGCCGAAACAAGGCTGACTGGAATAGAGAAAAGGCACACAAAAAGCTTACAAAAGCATTGAACCGTAGTTTTTACTGGGGAGGCCGAGAGTGGCCGTACAAGGAACTGAAACCGAGAATCATCGCTGAACAGTACATGTCGGATGATTCAGGAACGGGTCTGAAAGATTACAAGTTCTTCTGCTTTCAAGGAGTCGTAAAAGCATTTTTCATTGCTACCGACAGGGGTGTCGCGGGAGAAGAGGTGAAGTTCGACTTCTTTGACGAGCATTTCAACCATCTTCCATTCATGCATGGGCACCCGAATGCGGAGATGACGCCGACGTGCGCACCGTCTGTCCTGAAGGAGATGATGGAACTCGCTTCCAAACTCTCCGCCGGTATGCCTCATGTCCGTGTTGATCTGTATCATATCAACGGGCGGATATATTTCGGAGAATTCACGTTCTTCCACCACAGCGGAATCGTCCCTTTCATTCCGGACACCTGGGATCTCACCTTCGGCAGTTGGCTTCAATTGCCCGAACAGAAAGAATAGACAGAGAGCGGTGACCTGCCCCCTCCGCCCGAATCTGGGGTTGTCCATAATAAAAGACGCCCCGGAAAACCACTGCGGTTCTCTCTGGGCGTCCTTGTATATCTGATCCGCTGAGTTTAGCGGTTGCTTGAAGAGAAGGCCTTGTTGGCTTCTGCCATTCTGTGGGTATCTTCCTTCTTCTTGAACGCACTACCGGTACCGGATACTGCATCCGAGATCTCTGCAGCGAGTTTCTCACTCATGCTCTTACCGTTACGTGAACGGGCAGCACCGATGAGCCATCTCATTGCCAGAGCTTCTCTGCGGTTCTCTTTGATCTCTACAGGAACCTGGTAGGTTGAACCACCGACACGGCGGCTTTTCACTTCCACAGCAGGCTTCACACTCTCGAGAGCCTTCAGGAAGACATCGAGGGGTTTCTCATCGCCGCCCTTGCTCTCAATGATCTTGAGTGCATCATAGACGATCTTGGAACTGATAGATTTCTTTCCGTCGATCATCATCCTGCGGATGAATTTCTCGACCATTACACTGTTGTACACTGCATCGGGCAGGATCTCCCTGACCGGAGCCACATTTCTTCTTGCCATGTTCCTATCCCCTTAAGCCTTTGGCTTCTTCGTACCGTACTTGGAGCGGCTTCTCTTTCTATCAGAGACACCAAGGGTATCCTTGGCACCACGAACGATGTGATAACGAACACCAGGAAGGTCTTTGACTCTTCCACCCCTCATCAGAACAACTGAGTGTTCCTGAAGGTTGTGACCGATACCGGGGATATACGCGGTAACTTCAATACCGTTTGAAAGTCTGACCCTGGCGACCTTTCTCAATGCGGAGTTCGGCTTCTTTGGGGTGACAGTCATAACTCTTGTACATACCCCACGTTTCTGAGGACAACCCTGCAGAGCAGGCGACTTCGTCTTGTTGAAGTTCGTCTTGCGTCCCTTACGTATAAGCTGGTTAATTGTAGGCATCTAACGACACTCTCCCTTGTTTCTTTCTGGCAAGGCCTGAACGGCCTCACCGGTCAAAATTATATCAAGACCAAAGTCAGCATGGAAATATGATTGCTGAGAAGAGATGAGCTTACTCATCATCTTCGAGGCCATCACTTTCACCTTCGGAAATGTATTCTTCTAATTCGACATCCATCTCATCAAAATCTTCTTCAGCGTCATGCTTGCGAGACTCCATGAGGGATTCCACCTGGCTCTCAAGATCAATCGGGTTCTCTTCCTTCACCTTGATCGTCCTATACCGTTTCATACCGGTTCCGGCAGGGATCAGGTGTCCGATGATCACGTTTTCCTTGAGACCTCTCAAGACATCTCTACTACCAGCTATTGCGGCGTTTGTCAAGACTTTCGTGGTCTCCTGGAATGAAGCGGCCGATATAAACGAGTCGATCGAGAGAGAGGCACGAGTGATACCAAGCAGCATCGGTCTGGCATCAGCGGGCTGACCACCCTGTGCGATGACTCTGGCATTCTCCTCATGGAAGCGGTACTTGTCGACCTGCTGTCCCTGAATGAACACGGTATCACCAACGGCGATGACTTCCACCTTTCTGAGCATCTGACGTACGACGACACCGAGGTGTTTGTCGTTGATGTCTACACCCTGAAGGCGATAGACTTCCTGAACTTCATCAAGGAGGAACGACTGAAGTGCGTTCTCGCCGAGAATATCGAGGATGTCATGGGGAGCTATCGGACCGTCACAGAGCCGCTCTGCAGCTTCCACGCGGTCACCGTCTCTTACGAGCATGTGCTTACTCATCGGCACCTGGTGCTTGTATTCGTTGCCGAAATCATCTTCCACGACCACTGTTCTCTTACCCTTGGCCACCGCACCGAAGTGAACGGTTCCGTCCACCTTGGCAAGGATTGCCGGGTTACGGGGCTTACGGGCCTCGAAGAGTTCTCCGACCCTGGGAAGACCACCAGTGATGTCCTTCGTCTTCACCGATTCCTTCAGGATCTTAGCCAGAATATGACCCTTACGAATCACCTTGTGGTCATCGACACTGAGGTAGGAAGAGGCAGGGAGGAAGTAGAGAGCCTTGGTTTCTCCATCCTCTCCGACGATGGCGATCCGGGGCTGAAGAGTCTCACTGACGTGTTCGGTGATCTTCTTCTCGACCGAACCGGTTTCGACGTTGATTTCTTCCTTGAGCGTCGTACCGAGTTTGATATCGATGAACTCCACCGTACCGTCCTGTTCAGCGATGATCGGCTCACTGAACGGGTCGAACAGTGCAATCGCTTCATTGCTCTCAACATATCCGGGAACAGCGATCTTCAGCTGAGCACCGCTTCTCACTTCAATTCTCTGCTCCTGAGCCAGGATGAGAAGGGCGCCCTTGTCGTCAATCTTCACCTGACCGATGATTTCACTGTTTACGGTTTCACCCTCTGCACTCACGTACAGCGGGGTACCCACAGCTACGGTATCTCCCTCAGAAACGAGCAGTTCCTTGTATACTTTCGCACTGAAGGCTTCGAGGACCTTCGAGTAGTACAGGTGCCCCTTTCTGGTGAACACCCGCTCCCCTTCGAGAGTTTCAACGATACTGCCTGTGATACTGTCGGCATAGATCGGGTAGTTGAACACGACGCGGTTTTCTTCGGAGGAGGAGGTTGCTGTACCACCGACGTGGAAAGTTCTCATCGTCAGCTGCGTTCCCGGCTGTCCGATAGACTGGGCTGCAATGATACCGACGGCTTCCCCGATATCGACCGGGCGGTTTGTGGCAAGGTTACGTCCGTAACACTTGCGACAGACACCATGCTCGGCTTCACAGGTGAGCACTGTCCTGATGAGGACCTTCTCGATTCCCGAGTTCTCGATCTCAAGGGCCTTCACTGCAGTGATCTCGCTGTTCACATCGAGAATCAGCTCTCCCGTCGCCGGGTGAAGCACCTTCTCGAGTGTATAACGGCCGACAATCCTGTCAGCAAGAGATTCCACGATCTCATCTCCGTCCCTCATCGCCGTTCGCTCGATACCGTTGATAGTACCGCAGTCATCTTCATTGATAACCACGTCCTGTGCGATATCGACAAGACGACGGGTGAGATATCCTGCTTCAGCAGTCTTGAGAGCGGTGTCTGCAAGTCCCTTACGGGCACCGTTGGTTGAGATGTAGAACTCAATGATCGACAGTCCCTCTTTGAAGTTGGACCGGATCGGGAATTCGATGATATCACCGGAAGGCTTGGCCATAAGACCACGCATACCGCCGAGCTGACGGATCTGTGTCTTCGACCCTCTCGCTCCGGAGTCTGCCATGAGGAACAGCGGGTTGAAACCGTTCTGGCTTCTCTTGAGTTCCTCCATCAGGGAGTTCGAGATATCTTCTGTAGTTTTCGACCACACCTCGACAACACGGTTGTACCGTTCATCCTGGGTGATGTGACCCTGCTGATACTGTTCGCGAATCTCGTTCTGACGCTTGTCTGCTTCGGCGACGAGCTGGTACTTCGTGTCGGGGATGATCATGTCCGACAGACCGATAGTCGCACCGAAGAGGGTGGCGTACTTGAACCCGAGGTCCTTGATCGTGTCGAGCATCTGCACGGCTACCGATGACTTCTGGTCCTGTATGACACTTCCTACGAGTTTCTTCAGCTCCTTGTCCCCGAAGGTGAGGTTCTGGAACTCGATAACCTTCGGCATCTTAGAGTTGAAGATGACACGTCCGGGGGTCGTCTGAATGATCTCTCCGGTGTCGAGCTTATAGCGGATCATGGCGTTATAGGCCAGAGAGCCAGCTTCGATGGCCATCTGGATCTCATCGAGATTATCGAAATACTTTCCCTCACCTTTTGCCCCGTTCATATGACGGGTCAGGTAGTTGATACCCAGGACCATGTCCTGACTGGGGAAGACAATCGGTTTCCCGTTGGCGGGGTCGAGCAGGTTGTTGGGACTGAGCATCAGCGTCCAGCACTCGATCTGGGCTGCCTGGGTAAGCGGTACGTGGACGGCCATCTGGTCACCGTCGAAGTCTGCATTGTAGGCGTGACATACCAGCGGGTGGAGTTTGATGGCTTTTCCGTCGACAAGCACCGGCTCAAAGGCCTGGATACCGAGACGGTGGAGGGTCGGTGCACGGTTGAGGAGCACAGGGTGTTCCTTGACCACGTCATCGAGAATCGCCCACACTTCAGGGGTTTCCTGCTCCACGAGGGCCTTAGCCTTCTTGATGTTATAGACGATGTCCTTCTGGACAAGTTTCTTCATAATGAAGGGTTTGTAGAGTTCAAGAGCCATCTTGGAGGGAAGTCCGCACTGATGGAGACGGAGTTCCGGTCCGACGACGATAACGCTACGACCCGAGTAGTCGACACGTTTACCGAGGAGGTTCTGTCGGAAACGTCCCTGCTTCCCTTTCAGCATATCAGAGAGGCTCTTGAGGGGACGGTTCGAGGAGCCCTTGACCACGCGCTTTTTCTTCGAGTTATCGAACAGGGCATCCACTGCTTCCTGAAGCATCCGCTTTTCGTTACGGATGATGATATCGGGAGCATGGAGGCTCATCAGACGGGTAAGACGATTGTTTCTGTTGATCACTCTTCTGTAGAGGTCATTAAGATCGCTTGTCGCAAATCTTCCTCCGTCGAGCTGCACCATCGGGCGGAGCTCGGGCGGGATGACGGGAATGACCGAAAGGATCATCCATTCGGGCCGGTTCTCACTGTCACGGAAGTTTTCGACTACTTCGATTCTCTTCAACAGTCGCTTATCGACTTTATCACCTTTGCTGATCATCTGTTCACGCAACTCAGCACTGATTGCTTCCAGGTCAAGGTTCTCGAGCAGGATCTTGATCGCCTCTGCACCCATCATGGCGCTGAACGACTCTCCCCACTGCTCACGGGCTTCATAGTATTCGTCTTCACTGAGAAGCTGCTTCTCTTTGAGGTCAGTCTCGCCAGAACTGATGACGATGTACTTCTCATAGTAGAGAACGGACTGTAGAGAGGAGCGGGGAATGTCGAGCAGAAGAGACATCCGTGAGGGAACCGAACGGTAGTACCAGATATGGGATACAGGAGAGGCGAGGTCGATGTGACCCATTCTCTCACGGCGTACCTTGAAGTGGGTGACTTCAACACCACAGCGGTCACAGACGACTCCCTTGTACCGGATCGACTTGAACTTTCCGCAGTAGCACTCCCACTCCTTGGTCGTACCGAAGATCTTCTCACAGAACAGACCGTCGCGCTCGGGTCTTAGGGTCCGGTAATTGATGGTCTCCGGCTTCTTGACTTCACCGTACGACCAGGCCCGAATCTCTTCGGGGCTGGCCAGCTTTATCATGATGTTGTCGAAATCCTGAATTTCTTTCATCCGAAATCTCCTAGTTATTCGAGTCGCGCTTGTTGATCAACTCTTCATCGCGCTCAGTCAGCGGTACCTGTCTTCCCTTCGAATCGAAGACGGACATATTGAGCGCAAGGCCGCGAACTTCCTGGATCAGAACATTGAAAGCCTCAGGCATCCCGGCGTTGGTTGCAGGTTCGCCCTTCACGATACTTTCATAGATCTTCACCCTTCCGTTCATATCATCACTCTTGATGGTGAGCAGTTCCTGCAGGGTATTTGCAGCGCCGTACGCTTCAAGAGCCCACACTTCCATCTCTCCGAGTCTCTGTCCACCGAACTGGGCTTTACCACCGAGCGGCTGCTGAGTGACCAGCGAATAGGGACCGGTGGAACGGGCATGCATCTTGTCATCGACAAGGTGGTGCAGTTTCAGGTAGTAGATGTATCCGCAGAAGACGGGGTTCACAAAGGGAACACCGGTTCTTCCGTCATACAAAGTGGTCTTACTGGTCTCGGGGAGTCCAGCTTCAACCATCTTACCTTCGATCTGTTCCATTGATGCGGACTGGAACACGGGAGAGGAATACCACTCACCGAGCTTTTTACCGGCCCAGCCGAGCTGTGTTTCCATCAGCTGTCCGATGTTCATTCGTGAGGGAACACCCAGAGGATTGAGACAGACATCCAGTGGAGTACCGTCAGCCATGTACGGCATATCCTCTTCAGGGAGAACACGGGCTACAACACCCTTGTTTCCGTGGCGTCCTGCCATCTTATCGCCCTGTCGCAGCTTACGCTTCACAGCAATGAGTACTTTAACCACTTCATCGACACCCGGCTGCAGTTCATCACCCTCGCTCCGTTTGAGACGCTGGATATCGATGACTGTCCCTTCAGTTCCGTGGGGAACCTTGAGAGAGGTGTCACGCACTTCCTTCGCCTTCTCACCGAAGATCGAGTTGAGGAGCTTGAACTCGGGGGTCGTGTCGCTTTCACTCTTGGGAGTCACCTTACCGACAAGGATATTGCCGGGACGGACAACAGTACCGACTCGCACAATACCATCCTCATCGAGCTGTTCGAGATTCTTCTCGCTCGTGTTGGGGATATCGCGGGTAAGCTTCTCAGGCCCGAGCTTCGTCTCACGGATATCGGTGACAAACTCCTTGATATGGATCGAGGTGTAGATATCTTCCTTGACGACGCGTTCACTGATAAGAACGGCATCTTCATAGTTATACCCGTCCCAGGGGACAAATCCGCAGAGGATATTCCTTCCCAGTGCGAGTTCGCCTTTCTCGGTTGCGGGGCCGTCAGCAAGGACTGCACCTGCGGGAACCTTCTGGCCTTTCTCCACGATCGGCTTCTGGTTGAAACAGGTATCCTGGTTGGTTCTTTCGAACTTCTGGACGGTGTAGACGTCAACCTCTCCTTCGATCTGGGGAGAATCCGGAGTGATTTCAACACGCGTTGCAGAGACATAGGAAACGACGCCGGCTCTTTTTGCTTTGATGAGAACCCCTGAATCGTAGGCCGTCTTTCCTTCCATACCGGTACCGACCACGGGAGTCTCGGGGAACAGAAGAGGAACAGCCTGACGCTGCATGTTCGAACCCATGAGAGCTCTGTTCGCATCATCATGCTCAAGGAACGGAATAAGGGAGGCGGCTACTGAGATAACCTGCATCGGAGAGACGTCCATGTACTTGACGTCCTGTACAGAACGGGTCGTATAGTCTCCGCTCCGTCTCACCGGGACTTCCTGTTCGACGAAGGATCCATCCTCCCGTATGGGAGCATTACCCTGAGCAATGAAGTACTTCTCCTCATCGTTGGCATCGAGGTACCGGTAGTTCTTGCTCACCACACCATCAATAACCTTCCGGTAAGGGGATTCAAGGAATCCGTGCTTGTTCACCCGGGTATAGTTAGCCAGTGACACGATAAGACCGATGTTAGGACCTTCAGGAGTTTCGATCGGACACATTCTACCATAGTGGGTATAGTGAACGTCACGAACTTCAAAGGATGCCCTGTCACGGGAAAGACCGCCGGGTCCCAGAGCGTTGAGCCGTCGTTTATGGGTCAGTTCGGCTAGCGGGTTGACCTGGTCCATGAACTGGGAAAGCTGGCTCGAACCGAAGAACTCCTTGATAGCGGAAACAATCGGCTTGTTACTGATCAGATCATGAGGACGAACCTGGTTGGTTTCAAGATTCATTCTCTCACGTGCGATCCGCTCCATACGGGCGAATGCTGCGCTCAGCTGATTCTGCAGCAGCTCGCCGACACTTCTCACACGGCGGTTGCCGAGGTGGTCGATATCATCGACATTCTCTTCGCCGATATAGACCTTGAGAAGGAAACCCATGGTGTTGACGATATCCTGAGGAGTGAGGACTGTAAGGTCCGTGCTCGCTTCTTCATCATCAGCTTCCTCATCGGTTCCGAACTTCTTGTTGAACTTATAGCGTCCGACGCTTCCCAGATCATAGCGGCGGGAAGAGAAGAACATATCGGGAAGGTCCTTCTCTGCACGTTCGATGGCTATCATCTCACCGGGCTGCAGGACGGCATAGATGGGAGAGAGGACGTCTTCCTTGGTAGGTTCGTCGTTCCCCTCCTGAGTATATTTAGCATCTTCGACATCAAGACAGTTGATGATGGCTCTCGAATGCAGAGAATCGGGATGATCCTCATCGATCACCTCGATGCTTCTGATACCGTCCATCACAAGAGCTTCGATATAGGCAGGAGAAAGCTCATCGCCGGCTCTCAGGAGCTTCGGAGCGTTCTTGCCACCCTTGGTGGAATAGATGTCACGATAACTGATGGCACCGACGAGTTCGTTGTTCGCACTTGCGTCTTCACTGAGCTCGACACTGCGTGAGAGATAGAATGAGGAGACGATCTTCTCTCTGGTATCGACGCCGATGGCGCGAAGGAAAAGCGTTCCGAGAATCTTCTTCTTTCGGTCAACCTTCGCGTAGATCAGGTTTCTTCTCTTGTCATCGATCTCGAACTCGAGCCAGGAGCCGCGGTACGGGATGATGCGGGAAGAGTAGACACCCTTATCGTTGCTGAAGATAACACCGGGAGAACGGTGGATCTGAGAGACGACGACACGTTCGGCACCATTGATGATGAACGTACCGCGGTCTGTCATCAGCGGAATATCGCCGAAGTAGATCTCCTTCTCTCTCAACTCTCCGGTCGCAGAGAAATAGAGGGAGATGGTTGCCTTGATCTGAGCTGAATAGGTACGGCCCTTACGTTTGCACTCAAGTTCCGAGAATTTGATATTATCCAGATCGACTGTGTACGAACCGAAGTTGAGAGTCATCTCACCGTTGGGACTCTCGATCGGAAATGTCGAACGGAAGACCTGTTCGAGGCCGCTGGTGGTATCCAATTCCTGGCCACTGTATACACGTCCGAGCTGAAGAAACCGTTCGTACGATTCAAGCTGAATACCTACAAGATTAGGTAACTCACAGACAGTATCATAGTGGGCTCCAACATATGTTCTATTGATTGAATTGCCTTTGGCAACCATTGTTACCCTCCAAAGGTCGGATCATGAGAAATCTTTCAGGCGAGACCTGAAAAACACTCTCCGATAGATTGACACGAGTGGCCACCGGAACACATGTCCGGTGGCTCCTCAACGGGCTGTTACAGCCGCGGGCGTGATGCCCGACTACTATGCATAGGAAAAAGCGAATTATTTAACTTCAATAGTAGCGCCTGCAGCTTCAAGCTTCTCTTTCATGGCTGCAGCGTCTTCCTTGGATACTGCTTCCTTGATAGTTCCGCCAGCTGAAACGAGATCCTTTGCTTCCTTGAGGCCAAGACCTGTGATAGCACGGACTTCCTTGATGACAGGAATGGGCTTAGCACCGTCGGCGAGACCGGTGAGGACGACGTCGAATTCTGTCTGCTCTTCAACCTCTTCAGCTGCTGCGACTGCTGCGCCAGCTGCTGCAACAGGTGCTGCTGCGGTTACACCGAACTTCTCTTCCATTGCTGAAATCAGTTCCGAGATCTCCATCACTGTCATGCTTGCGATTGCTTCGAGCATGTCTTCTTTTGTGATTGTAGCCATATTATCTTCTCCTTGTATACTTCACGGTAATAGCAGGTCTACGTCTAATGCGAAGACTAATACCGTTTATTCTGCTTCTGTCTTTGCATCGACCATTGCCTGCAGTGTGCGGGCAAGCTTGTTCATCGGTGCATTCATGGTTCCCATCAGGCTCGCAATCAGTTCGAGTCTGGTCGGGAGCTTGCTGTACGCGATAAGTGCGTCTTTATCATACAGCTGTCCATTCAGGATTGCGCCCTTCACATCGATGGGAGCGTCCTTCATGAAAGCGACGATAGCCTTGCTCACAGCGTTTGATGCATCCTCACCCTTGGTGAGAGCAACGGCTGTCGGGCCGACAAGCTTATCTTCATATCCTTCCTGGTTGAGGTCTGCAAGGACGATCTTTGCGAACCGGTTTTTGACGACACGGTAGGCTGATTCGTTCTTTCTGAGCTCGCTGCGGAGGTTCGTGATCTGTTCAACAGTCATACCGCGGTAATCGGTGAAGATGAAACCGTCGTATTCTGAGAATTCGCCCTTCATCTCTTTGACTGCATCGACTTTATACTGTGCTTTTCTTGTCTCGTATGCCATATCGTACCTCCTAGTTCTCTTTGGTGGAGACCATGACACCGGGGCCCATGGTAGAAGAGAGCGAGATGCTCTTCAGGAATTCACCTTTTGCATCTGCGGGTTTTCTCTTAAGAACTTCAGCAAGGACGATGTGTGCGTTCTCAGCGATCTTATCTGCGTCCATAGACACCTTACCGACAGCAAGGTGAACGACACCGGTCTTATCACTTCTGAACTCGACTCTTCCTTTCTTCAGCTCTGCAAGAGCTCCCTTGATATCAAACGTAACAGTCTGTGTCTTCGGGTTCGGCATGAGACCGCGACGACCGAGGATGGGACCGAGACGACCGACATCTTTCATCATATCGGGAGTGGCGACTGCAACGTCGAACTCCATCCATCCGCCACGGATCTTCTCGACCAGGTCGACATCTCCCACATAGGCAGCTCCGGCTTCCTTGGCCTCTTCAGCCTTCTCACCCTTTGCAAACACCAGGACTTTCTTTTCGGCTGAGAACTGATTGGGAAGGACGACGGTATCACGGACACTCTGACTCTTCTTGAGTGAGAGGTTCATGGACATCTCGACTGTTTCATCAAACTTAGCGAACGCCACTTTCTTGACGAGCTCGGCAGCCTCAACGAAGGTCAGCAGCTGAGTCTTGTCAACCTGTGCAGCAGCTTCGGCGTATTTCTTACCTCTTTTCATTACTTGACCTCCACTTCGACACCCATCGAACGAGCGGTTCCTGCAATGATCTTCTTCGCAGCATCCATATCGTTGGCATTAAGGTCTTCGAACTTCGTCTGTGCGATCTCGGCGATCTGTGCATCAGTGATCTTTGCAACCTTCTGAGTGTGAGGCACTCCGCTTCCGCTTGTGATGCCACAGGCCTTCTTGATAAGAACGGCAGCAGGGGGCGTCTTGAGGATGAAGGTGAACGAACGGTCTGCATAGACAGTGATCACAACAGGGATGGTGAGGCCAGCTTCAAGATTCTTCGTCTTGTCATTGAACTGCTGGACAAACTGGGGTGCGCTTACTCCGTGAGGACCGAGAGCCGGTCCGATCGGGGGCGCAGGGGTAGCCTTACCGGCCGGACACTGCAGTTTTATAACAGCAGTAACCTTTTTCTTTGCCATAGTCTTTCTCCTTACGTGTGCTCCAAATGTTTGAGCCACGCTGGTAATAACGCCTTATCAACGATAAGGCTCCCACTTCACGCTCTTAAGGAACGTGTCTATCAGAATCATTCTGAAAGGCAGGAAGAATTATTTATGCAAAAAGAGCTGAACACATACAATCGTGCATCAGATCTTTTCGACTTGTAAAAAATCAACTTCAACCGGCGTACTCCGTCCGAATATTCCGACAAGGACGCGCAGTTTCGCTTTCTCAAGGTTGACCTCTTCGACGACACCGGTGAATGTTTCGAAGGGACCCTCGATAACCTTGACGTGCTCGCCGACACTGAAAGTCTGTTTCGGCCGCAGCACTTTCTCACTCTGAATCTCACCGGTCTTCTGAAGAATACCCTTGAGTTCATCGGGAGACAGGGGGACTGGCTTCTTACCCGGCTGAATACCGACAAATCCCGTAACACCCTGGATTCTTCTGATCTGTGAGCAGTACCCTTCCCACATGTGCTGAGGCAGGTCCATCTGTACGAGGATGTAGGAGGGAAGAATCTTTCTCTTGATCGTCTTCTTCACTCCGTCCTTGACCTCAACCACCTCTTCAGTCGGGACTTTCACATCAAGAACGACCTCAGCAAACGTGAGGTCTGTTTCCATGATCTTGCGGATTGTTTTCTCTATCTTCATCTCATACCCTGAATAGGTATGGACGACGTACCAGCCTTTAGCCATGAGAACTCCTAGAACAGCAGATCGATACCCTGGACAAGAAGGAAGTCAACAAGTCCAAGGATCACTGCGAACACGGCAGTTGAAACAATCACGACCTTGGTGGAAGCAAGAACTTCATCTTTACCGGGCCAAACGACCTTCTTGAGTTCCTGTTTGACTTCCTTTAAATACTGTATAATCTTTTTCATCTGCAATTTCCTTATCAACAAGAGGTCGACAGGTCAGGAAGGACTCGAACCTTCAACATTCGGTTTTGGAGACCGACGCTCTAGCCATTGGAGCTACTGACCTGTCCACCTCTCGTTCAGGGTGAGACTTATTTTACTTTCGTCTCGCGGTGAAGCGTGTGTTTCCGTTCGAACGGACAATACTTGTTCAACTCAAGCTTCCCTGGTGTGTTACGGCGATTCTTTTCAGTCGTATAGTTTTTCTGCTTGCACTCTGTGCATTGAAGAGCGATCTTTTCGACCGGTCCCTTTTTTTTGCTAGCCATGGTAAAACTCCTGCATATATATCGTACAATTATGCTCAAAAAAAGAAAAGAGCCCTCGACCGGATTTGAACCGGTGACCCCCACCTTACCATGGTGGTGCTCTGCCAGCTGAGCTACAAGGGCACTACAATACATGAGTCAAAAGGTAACATCCTTCTTAACTCAAGCAGGACACAACATATCAAATCAGAGAAGGCATGTCAATCACTTCGGTTCCAGTTTGTGAGAAACATAGCTGAGTAAGCGAAATACGTGATTCACAGAAGGATATACGCCGGGAAACAAAAGCAGAATGCCATTGCGGCCAAAGTGCACCTTTCAAAGAACAGCTATCTGCTTGACACCTGTTGCTCACTATTATATATTGCACAATATAAAAGCGAGGTACGAGCAATGGCTGATACAATATATACGTTACGTGCAACTGACAATGCAGGAAATGACGTGTCTTTCGATACCATGGAGGGCAAACTTATTCTTATCGTGAACACAGCGAGTAAATGCGGGTTCACCCCTCAGTACGAGGGACTGCAGGAACTCTATAAGAAGTACAACTCGAAGGGGCTTGAAGTCATCGCCTTTCCCTGTGACCAGTTCGCCCATCAGGAACCGGGAGATGATGAGGCGATCAAGGATTTCTGCAGTGTGAACTACGGAGTCACCTTCCCGATCATGAAGAAGATCGAGGTCAACGGAGCGGGTACTCATCCAGTATTCGCATGGCTGAAGCAGAAGGCTCCCGGAGTCATGGGTGGCGGGATAAAATGGAATTTCACCAAATTCCTTGTCAGCAGAGACGGAAAGAGCGTCACCCGTTATGCCCCCACGGTGAAACCCGCGGACCTGAAGGATGCCATAGAGAAGGCTCTTCAGTGAGAACCGAATCCTCTGCCGCAGAGGCCGCCATGGGTCAGGAAGAGATGTTACTCCTCGAGCATCAGATATGCTTCCGTGTATATACCCTTGAAAGAGCCATCATGGCTGCGTATAAACCTGTACTCAAAGAACTCGGCCTCACCTACCCACAGTACCTGGTGATGCTTGTACTGTGGGAGAAGAAGGAAAGCACAGTTGGGGGTATCTGTGAGACCCTCGGCCTTGATACGGGAACCGTATCACCTCTGCTGAAACGGATGGAGAGAAACGGTCTGATAAGACGACAGCGGCGGAAAGAGGATGAGAGAACAGTCCTGATCAGGCTCACCACAGAGGGAAGTGTTCTGAGGAAGCAGGCATATGAGGTGCCTGAGGCTCTTGCCGGTTGCCTGTTTTCCACTGACGGGCAGCTTGATATGAGTCGATATGGCAGGATGAAGGACGTACTCGATGAGGCGATCACAGAGATCATAAGCAAGTGCTCAGATCATGATTCGCCCTCCCACTCCCGGTAGAACCGGTCAAGGAACTCTTTCATGAACTGATGGCGGCCCTCGGCAAGAGCCCTGCCTGTTTTCGTGTTCATCCGCTCCTTCAGGAGGAGCGGCTTCTCGTAAAAGTGATTGATCGTGGGGGCAGTACTGTTCCTGTACTCTTCCTTACTCATGGTAAGGTTCGCCTTGATATCAGGATCGTACAGCTTCCTTCCCATAAGTCCGCCGTAGTTGAACGTGCGTGCTATCCCGATTGCTCCGATCGCATCAAGACGGTCGGCATCCTGCACGACATCCAGCTCAGGTGAGCGGAAGGATTGAACCTCATTGCCACCCTTGAACGAGATATGAGTGATGATTTGAACGACATGTTCCACTACTCCCTCATCCACACCTTCTGCACGCAGGAAAGCGGATGCGACTCTCGGTCCGACCGATTCATCACCCCTGTGAAACTTCGCATCCGCGATATCATGGAGGAGGGCTCCGAGAGATACCACGAAGTGGTCGACGTTCTCCGACCGTGCGATGCTCTGTGCCGTGTTCCACACCCTGAGGGTATGGAACCAGTCATGGCCGCCTTCGGCGCCCTGAAGTGTCTCTTTCACGAACTCTACTGTGTTCTCTATGCTTGCTTCTCTGTTCACAGAAGCAAGCATAACAGAAGAGTTCACTTCCTAGAAGGGCCGAGAAACTACCACTCCTTCATCAGCTATCAGAAAATCCCAAAATTACACTTCAAAGTAAAAAACTTTCGATTTTCAAAATTTTTTACACTTCTATGTTAAAAACTTTCCATTTCTTCAAAGATATGGTATCCTGATGAGTGGAGGAGCCATATGAAACGTTCGCTTTACAGGAGAGATACCTATCTTCGGACACTCAGAGCATTTTCGAACACAGATCTGATCAAGATCATAACGGGTATCCGCAGATGTGGAAAATCGAGTCTGCTGAAACTCATGATGAATGATCTACTAGAGAACGGGATCGGAGACGAACAGATCGTTGAGATGAATTTCGAGTCCAGATCCTTTTCAGGCATGAACGCTGCAGGACTCTATCAATATGTACAATCTCGAGAGCCCAAAGATAAGCGGCTGTATCTCTTTCTGGATGAATTGCAGAGAGTGGAGAATTGGCCCGAGGCAATAAATTCTTTTCAGGTGGATTTTGACTGTGATATATATATCACCGGATCAAATGCCTATCTGCTTTCGAGCGAATTCGCAACCTACCTTTCGGGGCGATATGTAGAGATAGAGATGCTTCCCCTCTCCTTTTCCGAGTTCATCAGCTTCCAGGGATATACGAGTGAGAGGTATACAACTCCCACGGGAGAAAAGAAAACGAGAATAAGAAGAGAGGCCGACAGCGAAATCTTCACTACCCTTGATATCCTGAATACATATCTCAGGTACGGAGGTATGCCGGCAATTTCAGGTATTGAACTCATTCAGGAACATATCCTTACTCTGCTTGACGGAATATATTCAACGGTAGTCTTGAAAGATATTCTGGAAAGAGAAAAAAGACGGGGACGAAGGCAGATCACGGATCCCTTTCTCCTGAATAAAATCGCCCTCTTCCTTGCAGATAACATAGGAAACTCCACCTCGCTTCTCTCAATAGGGAAAATGATAGCTGCCGAGGGAGATGTAGATGAGGGGAAGAGAAGAAACAAACCTGCCTTGAACACGGTAAAAGCGTATGTTGGAGCTCTCCTTGATTCTTTCGTCTTTTACGAAGCCAAACGCTTCGATATCAAGGGGAAGGAGTACCTGAAGACTCAGGGTAAATATTATATCGTCGATCCCGGTCTGAGAAACTTCCTGCTTGGATTCACCGGACGGGATACCGGGCGGGTTCTTGAAAATGTGGTATTCCTTGAGCTGCAAAGGCGTGGCTATGATGTTGCAGTAGGGAAGATCGGATCGCTTGAGGTTGATTTTGTCGCAACCCGGGGTGATGAAATGCTCTACATACAGGTGACTCAATCAATGGCGGCGAATGAGACCAGAGAGAGAGAGCTTGCCCCGTTCAGAAAACTCAAGAACGGGTTTCCCAAACTTATTATCTCAGGAACACCTACACTCTCAAACACTGAGGAAGGATTCCCCGTCAAAGAGGTAAGTGAGTGGCTGCTGGAAGAAGAGTAATGTTCACCTTCTCTCTCTTACAGATAGCAGGAGAAGATCAGACACATCTGTGCAGAGGTCAGTCTTTCTCCCCGGCACTGTGGTGTGACAGGAAACAGCAAGGTGCACTCTCCCGCCAGGTTCCGGTTCTTCCGTTGCCTTCGTCACCTGTATCCTTCAGCGAAATACATAAGGACTGTGTGTACTTCAGGACTTGAACTCCTCAACTACACAACGTGGGCTACGTGACTGCACCGATGATCAGGTGGAACTGGGTTGCATAGCCTCCTTCCGGGATCTGCAGTGCTGACCAGGTCTTGTTCAGGTACAGGTTCCCCCGTGGGAAAATGAGAAGCAGATATGTCGCCCCTGACAAAATTACGCCATATTTCCTTCGTATGCTGATTTTACATAACGGGGAACAGCCCCACAAGGAGAACAGCATGAGAAAGAAGACGATATTGATGGTCTGTATGCTTCTGGTTTTGACAGTGTCCGGAAGTCTCTTCGCAGCGAACACGTTCAGTGTCGCAGGAGTAGGGTATTACACCTACACCGATCTGAGCGAAGGCAACTATGAAACGTTCATCCCGGGCGTACGGGCTGAATTCTACCTGAGTGACTTTCTGGGGGTATCAGGGGACGCAATATTCAGACCGTCCGCCGATTACGAAGATGTGTACTACTCGACGTATATCGTTGATCTTGTATTCCGTCTTCCCCTCGGCCTGATCGATGCCTATGTCGCTACAGGACCTGCCTACAGCGGAATCGTGATAGGAAAAACCTTCGATGTCGATGAGAGTGCATTCGCCTACAACGTGCGCGGCGGTATTGATGTTAACCTCAGTGAATCCTTTTCTATCGGTGCGGAGGCAGACTTCCTCGTAGAGGATGTGCCGACTTTCATCAGGGGAATTGCTGATCTTACCAATGCTCAGCTGATACAGGTCATGGAAACCTACAGCACGATAGGTATCTCGGGAAAATTCAAGTTCTGATCAGGAGGAGAGGGGGAATTCAAGGAGGAAGCAGTTTCCTTCCTCCCTGAGCTCAAGGCGAACCTCCCCTCCATGCAGATGAGCGACCTGACGGACAATCGAGAGTCCAAGGCCGTTGCCCCGGTTTGACCGTCCGCGGGAGGCATCTCCCCGATAAAACCGTTCGAATATCTGCTCCTGCATCGCCTGAGGGATCCTCTCGCCGTCATCGCATACCCGGATACGGCACCTGCCGTCTTCAAGACTCCCGCTGAGCATGACCGTTTCTCCCCTGAGGTTGTATCGGATAGCGTTCTGGATCAGATTCCCGACCGCCCGTTCCATACGGACCTCATCCATCAGGACCGTGTCACGAGTGTTCGCCGATGGCTCGAAGGCGAGAGACAGCGAGGCTGTCTCAGCAGCTGTCCTCCAACGCCTCTGCACACCAGAGAGAAATGTGTTCAGCTGGACGGGACTCAGGTGCACGGTAATCTCCCCGCTGTCAGCCTCAGCAAGATATTCAAGATCATATACGAGGCCGGAAAGGGAATCGACACTCTCGATGATCCCTTCACTTGCTTCATCCAGGGTGCTGATCCCGTCCCTGAGAGCTTTGGCCTCAAGGCGGATCGTATGCAGAGGGCCGTTGATATCGTGAGCAAGATCTGCAATCATCTGCCGTCGCAGAGCCTTCTGACGGTCGAGCTGTGCAGCCATCGTATTGAAGGATTCCCCGAGACTTACCGTCTCGGCGCTGCCTGACGGGGTGATCTCCTGCTTCTGGCCCGATGCTGTTGCCGCCATCGCGCTCTGAAGCTCGGATAGGGGTCGCGTAACCAGTTTCGAGAGTACGGTCAGCAGAAGGAGCGCTATCACGGCAGTTGACGCTTCTCTCACAAGCAGGGATGAGAGAAGTGTTTTCAGGTATTTCCTGCTCTCCGTCTGCATATAATCAGCTCCGATATACAGCGTGACCGACCCGACGACCTGCGATGCTTCCAGATCCCTGATATCGGAGCGATCCCCTTCAATCAGGGGATTGTCTTCGACTGAGGTGAGTTTTTCGAAGCTGTTGAGGAGCATGTTTCCTTCGGTATCATGGATGACCAGCCGGATATGAGCGTCCTGCTGTTCACCGAGATAGTTGAGCGAAATCATATGGTCAAGCTCTGTCTCGAGTTCGCTCCAGCCCTGATCCCGGGTATACACGGCACTCAGGTACCCGCTGATCAGTTCACTGCGGAAGCTCGTGAGCAAAAGAGGCAGGTCACGGCGGTACTGGAAATAATCCAGGGTCATACTCAGCGTCGATGTAAGAAGGACAATCAGGAAGAACACTGCAGCAACGTACACATACGCAGGAGCCTTTTTCACTCGCATACCAGTCGATACCCTCCTCCGTAGACCGTCTGAATAGGTGAACAGCCCTTTCGATCAAGGATTTTCCTCAGTCGACGGATATGAGAGTCGACCGCCCGGTCATACCCCTCAAACGAGTCGGAGAATGATTGCTCGATAATCTGGTTGCGGGAGAGAATCACACCGGGCTGCCTCAGGAGGGTCCAGAGAATGAGAAACTGGGCATGCGTAACCGGAAGTTTCTCTCCGTCGAGGAGGACATCCCCGGAATCCCTCTCGGCACTGAGCCGGCCGCAGGTCAGGGTTTCCCTCACCTGAGACTTCGTCCGGCGGAGGAGGGAGCGTACCCGTGCGACGAGCTCGTCGGGATCGAAGGGTTTGACAATATAGTCATCAGCACCGCCGTCCAGTCCCTCAAGCCGGTCTTCTCGCGAGCCGAGAGCAGTGACCATGATGATCGGTACATCCGATTCATTCCGTATGATCCTGCGAAGCTTCCTGCCGTCAATCCCCGGCAGCAGGATATCGAGAAGAATCAGGTCAAAGGTATCGGCGCCGATCATCGACAGTGCCTGCTGCCCGTCAGGTGCGTGTGAAATCCTGAAGCCGGCACGGTTCAGGTAGGTGCTGATCAGCCTGGCACTTCGCATGTCGTCTTCCACAAGGAGGATATTCGGCTCACTCATCGCTGGCCTGCCTTTCCCTGATGGCTTCCAGGTGAGCTCTGGTGGGACAGAGAGGTGGTATTCCCCGGCTCTGAGTCATGGGAGGGGATGGGTGAAGGAGTTCCCGGTGGACCGGTATGCTCTCCCGGTGGAGGAGCCTCAGGGCTGATAGTGCCCTGTTGTGCTGATGCGCCGGGATCAGCGTCGCTGTTCATCCGGAGGAAAAGGGAATGAGCCTCATCGACACTGAGTTCCCCTTCTCCGATGCGGTAAAGCAGGACATTGAGAACGCCGGCCTTATCAGTGAAGGGAATGCGGTAGCTTTTTCTCAGCTCCTCGAGAGCACTCTGGGCTTTCGACACGGAGATTTCACCGGAACTCACCTGAAGGCTCAATTGTGAGAATGTCTGTGGCAACCTGTTCTGATACTCTGATTCTTTTGATCCCCGTGCATATACACCGGTGAATGGGAGCATGAGGATGAAGACAACCAGCCAGATGATATGTTTTCTGATCATGAGCACGTCCTTCCTCTCCGCGATAGGCTACCGTTATTGTACCACGCGGTGCAGGCGGGAGCAACACAGCTCAGGACCGGATGAGCCTGGTCACCCTGTCCTGAGCTGCAGCTTTACCACTGTTTCAGCGCTTATGTGCGCCGGAAGTCCCTTCAGCCGGTCCCCTGGATCCCTCGTGAGCAGGATCCGGCCCTTCATGATATCCGGAAGAATTCATGGTGGTGATCTTCTCCTGAACCATGTTCTGCGTCTGGACGGAAGTGTGAACCTGATGCTGGTACTGAGCCGCCCCTGATCCGCCATCACCCGCGCCTTCAGAAAAGGCATTACCCCCGGGTGCGAAATCAACCAGCCCCAGAAGGTCCGCTATGGACTGCAACTGATTACCGGTGAGTTCACCCGACCCGACAACGTCGGAGAGGGCAGTATAATCAACGGTGGTTGTCTCTAAATCCTCCAGACCCAGAATATCAGCAAGAGCGGCAAGTTCCTCTTCACTCAGTGCTGTGCCTGAGGTTCCCTCCTCGGCAAGGTAGGTCTGGAGATCTGTCACCGTGGTGAGAGCCTCGCTCTCAGAGGAACCGCCTGCAGAGGCTGTGGCAGCTGTCAGTACAACCAGAATGCTACTCAGTATCAGGATCCGTTTCATGTTCATACTGTGACTCCTTGTGGGTAGATACCCGTTATCTGAATCACATCGTACGGGTGAAATATGACGCAAATATGTCAGGAGGAGAAGTTTCTGTTATTCTCTGTACGACCGGGGAGGCCGGTAGACACGGGACTGCCTCCACGTGGAGTTTCGGCTATTGCTGAGCCTCTCCCGTGACTTTGCCCACAGGAGGCCGGTTTCAGTTCTTTTCCCTTCCCGGAAATGTTCCTGTCCTTCCTGCATCATTCTCCTGGACTGTCTGCTGCTCAGCTGCTACTATACGATAGATAAAGCCATGAAGAACATACACGTAGCAGCTGCTGTCATACTACAGGACCACAAGGTATTTGTCGCACGAAGGAAAGACGAGGGAGAACTTGCCCTCAAGTGGGAGTTTCCCGGCGGGAAGCTCGAGGAGGGAGAGTCAGGTGAACAGGCCGCCATCCGTGAAATCAGAGAGGAACTCTCCATCGGGATAGCCGTTCAGCGACATTTCCTTCGGGTCTCTCACCAGTACACCTCGTTTTTCCTTACCATGGATGCCTACCTGTGCACCATTGAGGAAGGGACCATTATTCTGAGTGAACATGTGAACTGCAGATGGGTAGATGCCTCAGAACTGATGGAGCTTGACTGGGCCGCAGCAGATATCCCGATAGCTCAAAAACTTATAGAATATATGGAAACTTCGTTATGAAAACCGGTTTCCCTTCCGAGCACCTGATTTCCTCTCTCACGAGCGGGTTCATCAACCACGCAAGTCCTTCACTGACCGCCTACCGCCCCTCTCTCGTACTGAATGATCCGCCTCAGAGCAAGGTGATCCATACCCTCAACAGAGAAATCTCCACCTGCACCTCTTTCGAGTTCTCGGTGGCCTTCATCACGACAGGAGGCATCATGATGCTCCTTCAGTCTCTCTATGAGGCGCAGGAGAGGGGTGTCAAGGGAAAGATCCTCACCAGTGACTACCTGGGGTTCACCGAACCGGCTGCTTTGCGCCTTCTCATAGAGAACCTGAGAAATATCGAGGTGCGCATCTACAGACAAGACCCGTTTCATGCCAAAGGCTACCTCTTTCACCATAGTGATGGTAATGGCGGTGAGTACTCTTCCATCATCATCGGCAGCTCGAATATCACAGGGACGGCTCTGGCGACGAACAGGGAGTGGAATATCCGCATGGTATCCCTCGAAGAGGGAGAGATCCTGCGCAGCACGAAAGCTGAATTCGCATCCGCCTGGGAAAAAGCCTATGAGGTGAGCGAGGCCCTGATCATCCAGTACGAGATACTCAGAGAGCAGATGAGGCAGAAACGGTCCCGCACTCCCTCAATTCTGCCTCAGGAAATACCTGAAGAGGAAACAGAGTATTTCAATGAGAAACAGATCAGGGCGAACATGATGCAGAGGGAGGCTCTTGATGCTCTCGAACGGTTGAGAGCGCAGGGAGAGAAAAAGGCGGTCCTCATATCGGCAACCGGCTCGGGCAAGACCTTCCTCAGTGCCTTCGATGTCAAACGCTATGCTCCGCGAAAGTTCCTGTTCATTGTCCACCGGGAGAGAATTGCCCGTGAGTCAATGCACAAATTCCGTCAGATCATCGGCAGAAGTATCTCTGCAAGCCTTCTCGGCGGGGGTAACGCCTATGACCCGAGTGCCATCTACACCTTCGCCATGATTCAGAGTCTCAGCAGAGACGAGACTCTCTGCTCCTTCACGCGTGATGAGTTTGACTACATTGTCGTGGATGAAGTACACCGGGCTGGCGCTTCGAGCTATGAGAAAGTGCTGGACTACTTCACCCCCTCCTTTCTCCTGGGTATGACAGCCACCCCAGAAAGAACTGACGGGTATGACATCTACCGCCTGTTCGATCACAACATCGCCTACGAAATACGACTCAATCAGGCTCTCGAAGCCGATCTTCTGTGTCCCTTCCACTACTACGGCATCAGCGACCTCGCAGTCGATGAACAGCAGTACGAGGACCTCGCATCGTTTTCCCGTCTGGACAGCGAAGAACAGGTAAAGACTATCAGAGAGGCAATCGACCGCTACACGGTTCCCGGCATCAGACGGCGCGGACTGATCTTTGTCTCCCGTAACGAGTTTGCCTCATCTCTGAGTGAGAAACTGAATGCCGCCGGGCTGTCCACCCTTGCTCTCAGCGGAGCCGACAGTGATGAAAAGCGAAACAGAGCCTTTGACAGGCTTGAAAAAGGAGAGCTTGAATTCCTTCTTGCCGTAGATATCCTCAACGAAGGAATCGATATCCCCAGCCTCAACCAGATCATCATGCTCCGCCCCACCCAGTCGGCCATCATCTTCGTCCAGCAGATGGGTCGCGGTCTGAGAAAGGCACGGGGAAAGAAGTTTCTGACCGTCATCGACTTTATCGGCAACTACCGGAACAACTACCTGATACCCATCGCTCTGTTCGGTGAAACCTCCTACAAGAAGGACACACTGAGAAAACTCATTGCTACCGGGTCTCTGGGAATCCATGGGGTCTCGACTGTGAACTTCGACAGAATCTCGAAGGAGCGAATCTATCAGTCGATCAATGACGCTTCCTTCAAGTACCGTGATCTGCTGAAGGGAGCGTATCAGAAGGTGCGCAATAAAGTCGGCCACACACCACGTATGATGGACTTCATTGCCCACGGAGCTATCTCTCCCCTCCTGTTCATCGAATATAGTAAGAACTATTACTCATTCAAGGAGAAGGTCGAAAAACCATTCAAGATGGAGCTCAGTGAGTCCCACCTGAGGAGTCTCAACTTTCTCTCCCACGTCATCGCACCGGGTATCCGTCCCTATGAAGCTATGGTTATCGAGCACCTCATCAAGGGATCAGAAGCCATCACCTACGCAGAGCTCTTTCAGATTCTGCAGGAACGCTATTCTCTTCCCCTCTCCCGGTTACTTTTTGAATCGACCGCCCGGGTTCTCACGAATCAGTTCTATCCCGATGCGATGAAAAAAAGCTACGGACAGCTGCCATATTGTCAGAAACAGGGTGATACACTCACCATCAGCGCAAGGTTCCACGAACTTCTGCAGAATAGGGTGTATCGGCAGGAGATTGGAGACATTCTCGCCCTCGGCTTCTTCGAATTTGAAAGCACCATATGGAAAAAGAGAAAGAGCGAAGACCTTGTCCTTTATCACAAGTATTCCCGTGAGGATGTGTGCAGATTGCTTGGTTGGAATCGTGATGAACATGGGACCATGTTCGGCTACAAAGTACATCGTGAAACGATGACCTGTCCCATATTCGTTACCTATCACAAGCGCACTGAAGAGATCGATCCTTCCATCGATTATGAAGATCACTTCGTCAGTCCTGAGGAATTCGCCTGGGAGACACGCACCAGAGTACGGCTCGATTCAAGCGAGCCAAAAGCCATTCGCAACGAGGAAGGAGAGATGCGTAAACTCCTGTTCATCCAGAAGAACAATGATGAAGGGAGCACGTTCTATTACATGGGAGAAGTCGACTTCATCAGTAATACAGAGCAAACCAAAAAGAACGGAAAGGGAGAGGAACTCCCTGTTGTCGCCATGCGCTTTTCCCTGCGCAACCCTGTTCCTCCAGATCTGTATGAGTACATCGAGGGAGTGAACGAGGAAGCCGAAGAAGAGACCTGAAAAGGAAGCAGAAGCTTCTTCCTGGCACTTACAGCACTCATCATCTCAGGTTCCGGGTTAACTGAAGATTCACTTTTTCGAGGTCAAAAGCCTCACCTGATTGAGACCCAGCCCACCGCTTTGCATCCTCACTGTGTATAACACCTGTCTTGCCAGAGAGAATCTCAAGGTACTCCTCATACCCGCTCACCCCGCCAACATCTTCAGGCGGTGTCTCACCCTGCCAGTCGATGCAGACAGGAAAGGCACTATCATACCCCTCTACGATCCGCTCCAGCTTGACCGTATGCTCCCAGTAATCGCCAAAATCGTAGATATACTCCACCTTCTCCTTCCCAGGGAATACCTCAGAGAGGAGCACGGCACCGTCCTCTTCATACCGCTGGTGCTCCAGCACAATCTCCATATCTCCCTCACTGAGAAAATGGCTCACTCGACCCGACCCATCGTAATCGATGCGCCACTCATGCAGATGGCGGCCCCTCCAGCTGAACAGAAGCTGTATCACGGTGTGGAATATTCGAAACGTAGCGTGGAGGGGAACGATGACTCGTCGATAACAGGGTACAGGGAGATTCAGCGTGATGAGAAACTCACCGGCCGTAGCAGAATAGGGAGGAAGGGTATACCTGGAGGAGAGACGCTGTGCGAACTCTTCGATCACAGAATAGAAGGAATTATCGACAGTATAGTAGTCCTGGTTGATCTTATGCAGGAGGTGCCTCTGGTGAACTGTATTGCTGTTCAACAACTCCTGATCAAAGTATACTCGACCCTTTGCCGCATTCAGCCGTGCGATAAGGGACCGGCTCCTCGTTTTCGTGTAAGTGATGCCTGAACCGAGCTCTTCACGGTAGCGCCTCTGAATCTCCGGGGAAATCCCCTCAGCCTGAAGGCACTGCATCACGCCTTCAAGGAGGAGTGTCTCAAGGTTCTCGAGATTTTTCTTCTTCACACCATAGAGTACGAAACGATAGATCGTCGCGTCATTGATCACGAAGATCGTCCTCCGGTGGTTCACCGTGATAAGGTGAGCGCTCCAGGTGAGCAGCGGATCAATGCCCTCATCAAACTCATGGCCTTTCACCCCGATATGGTCAAGCAGTTTCTTCGTACATCCTACCTGCATAATCCCTACCTCCCCGATGGAGAGAAGTGTAACACGAAAGAGAAGCGAACGGATACATTTGGCCATACCGGGTTCTTTGCACGACTAGAAACCCGGGAACTTTCCCCATGCCGTCTGATATTCTCAACATGAAGACAGGATGATCATTTAGAACGTCCTGTTCCTTCATGATTGAGCAGTGATATGGATAATCTGTTTCCCATCGAAAGGATGCGCCGAACCCTGGCAGCAAACCCTGCAATCTATCTCAGGGGAGAAAAGCTCTTCCATCTGGGCCTCTTCCCTGAATATGAAGGATTTCGATCATCACAGTATATCCTATACCTTCAGTGAAGCCTGCGGAGCCTATGAGGTAACGCTACGTGAAGTCAAAGGGAGACTGTAACCTTCTGCATCTGCCCCTACACGAAAATCGGCTGCAAGCACCTGATCCAGACACTTCGAGAACTTGGCGATACAGCAGACAAGCTCACTGGCACCCTGTCATACCCTTTTGCCTTCATACCCCTCTCCCGGTACGCTCGGATGCAGAGCCACACTAACCCCTCGAGACCCACACCATAAGTACCTTCGGCCAGGCTTTGTCCGACTCAGCGCATGAAGGGAATCACATCGGGATCGATCAGGAAAAGGATGAAGTAATTCCCAGGTTCAAGGGGAGGGGTTCTCCCTTCAGGGTTCCAGAGACTTCATGAACTCATCTATCAGGGCGAAGGTCTCATCAGGCTTTTCTTCATGCGGCAAGTGACCGCTTTCCTCTATGATGTGGAATTCCACTGAAGGAAGCGCCTCTGCAAGACGGATACTCTCTTTCACGTCAATGATACTGTCCTGACGGCCATGAATGAGAAGAACTCTCTGACTGATATCCTTGAGCCGGTCCTTGAGATCAAGTTTACCGGATGCTCTGGTGAACTCGAGAAGTGCCCTGTCCCAGTTTGCAACTCCGGTTGCCCGTATATAGGCGTCCTTCAGCGCCTCAGGATACCCGGAAGGATCATACCACGAGTCCTCAAGAAGCTTGTCCGGCTCTTCTCTGAGACCTCTGATACTGTTGAGAGCAATTCCCCGAAACACCTTGGAACGCAGAAGGAAGCGGATAAAGCCCGACCCTCCGCCACTGTAGACAGCCGGGTCTATGAGAATCAGAGCCTTGATTCTGTGCGGGTCAGCCAGCGCCATCTGGAGAGCCAGAGTTCCTCCGGCAGAGGAGCCCACAAGGACAGCCTCGTCAATACCCCACGTATCGAGCAGAGAAAACGCACGTTCAATGATGGCTTCACTGCGGTAGGGAGAGGTTTCTCTGTCAAACTCTTCTGAGAGGTATCGCTGTGACAGACCGAAGGGAATCCGGTCATAAGCATAGACAGGATAGCTTTCACTGAGAGGGGGCATAAGAAACATCCACGAGCCGGTATTGGCGGCGAAGCCGTGCAGGAGTATCAGTGGAGTCGTTGAGAGATCTTCCCCCGCTGACTCCCAGTGGATGGTGATACCATCGATAGTGATGAAGGCACTCTCTTCTGCGGCCAGTGATGCGGGCTCTACGAGCGAGACAACCGCTTCCTGATGAGCGCAGCCCACGCTTACACTCAGAAGCACACAAACAAGAGCAAAAATGATGAACTGTCTGTAATGCTGCATGATACTGACTCCTTCCGGCCTGTATTCTATCATTGAGAGGAGACAGGCCAGGTGTTCCGCCTCTCTTCCTATGTTATCCTTTAGTTCTAGCACGAGTAACGGTCTCACGCTACAAAGAATTATGAACATACATCCATATATCAGGCACATCACGCGAGGAGAACAAAACGGAGTCGTGGAGAGAACTGAGGATACCGAATCGAGATCCGCTCAAAGAGATGTGACCCGGTCTGAGATTCAAGCTGTAAGACTCCCGAGAGGAATATCTCAGTGAGACGAAAGACAGGAGGATACTCAGAGAGCAATACTCGAAGAGATTTTTTCATCAAAACCTTTTGATGAAAAACGGCAAAGAAGCCTCTGCAGGTGTTCCTCTTACCTTCACCGAGGCAGGGTTCAAAAGTTCTGCCTCACACGTGTGAGTGCTGCTCAGACTGCGTCGATCCTCTGGCAATCAGACGGCTGCTGAGAATAGTCTGAAGAGGAATATCCCGTCCGTCCCTGATCTTTTCCATCAGATGGCGCGCGGCTATCCGTCCCATATCGTACAACGGCTGGTCGAAAGTCGTGATATCCTGACTTGTGAAGGAGGAGAAGTCTCGATTATCGAAGCCGATCACCTTGAGCTCATCGGGTATCAGTATCCCCTCCTCAGAAGCACGGTACATCGCGCCTGAGGCGATATAGTCATTGGCACAGAAGATACCATCCAGACTGAGTTTCTGCTGCAGGAGACTCTCCATGCCCTGTACTCCCCCCTCAAAACCGAAGGATACATAGATCGGCTCCTTCTGTTCCATGACAAGACCACATTCCTCTGCAGCATTGCGAAAGCCGACCAGCCGGTCGTTGCTGGCCACCCTGTCCTCGGGCCCCCCGATCGCTCCCACCCGGTGACACCCCCTCTGTGCGAGGTGGAAAGCAGCATCCCAGCCGCTCTTATAGTTGTTAAGCACGACACTTGGGATGTCGGAACCGAAATCGAAGTTAACGGATATAAGGGGAATGTCAGGGAGCTTGAAATTAAGTTTCCGTTTGCTCTCGGTGATGCTCTGAGAGATTATCGCCCCGTCAAGCCTGCGGGATCCGAGAAATTTCAAGGTCTTACCGAGGTCCTCACTGAACTCGCTCCCCGAAACGAACAGAAGATGGTCGCCGGAGGGAACGAAGACCGATTCAACTCCCTGAATGATCATGTTGCTGAACTGATCGGTGATCTCGGTGGCTATGAAGCCGATGATGCCGGTTCGATCACTCTTCATCGCCTGGGCATAGGCATTGGGAATGTAGTTGAGCTCCTTGATCGCCTTAAGCACACGCTCGCGGGTTTTCTGGCTGATCGGACGTTTGCCGTTGAGCACATGAGAGACGGTGGAGGGAGAGACTCCTGCAGCTTTTGCGACATCGGTTATCTTTACCATGATTTTTTATAGTATGAATCCTTGTAAAACACAAGCATATAGTACACATATTTATCAAAACGTTTTGATGATTTTTCTTGACAGCAGGGATAACAGGTTTTAAGATGGGCAGTATCTCAAACTGAATTGATTACTTTCTAACAAGGAGGAAAGGTTATGAAAAAACTGATGATGCTCTTAGTTCTAGGGCTCGTCCTGACAGGTGCCCTCTGGGCAGCAGGTGCACAGGAATCGGCTGCAGAGGATGTCACACTCAGTGTGCTGTGGTTCAATGATGCGAACGAATCACAGGTGTTCATGGACACGATACAGGATTACCTTGAAGCGAATCCGAATGTCAAGGTTGACCTTCAGCTCGTTCCTTTTGCTGATTACGAGAAGCGACTGAAGCTGATGATCGCAGGGGGCAGCCCACCCGATCTTGCACGTGTTACCAACAACCATGTAGCTATGTTCGTCAATGAACTGCTGCCTCTAGACGGCAATGTTGAGAACCTCGATTCGGTCCTTGAAGGTTTTTCTCCCGCTTCCCTCGCCTTCGCCACCCATCCGGACGGATCAATTCTCGCACTTCCAACCGAAGCGACAGCGAACGGCATGATTGTCAATGTGGACCTGTTCGCCAATGCCGGTATCGATATAAGGGAACTGTCGAAGACCTGGGACTGGGATGACTGGTATGATGCCTTGCAGCAGGTCAAGAAGGGAAACCCTGGCCTCAACTATGCGCTCGGGTACGACTTCAGTCCCCATCGCTGGTCGACTATCCTCTATCAGGCAGGCGGAAGATTCCTCAACGAAGATGAAACTGCTATGAATTTCAACACCCCACAGACACTTGATGCTCTCACCTTCTTCAAGAAACTGCATGATGACGGCCTGATTCCTCCGTCAGTGTGGATGGGCTCCGAGAATCCTCAGGAACTGTTCCAGGCAGGCCTTGTTGCCTCTCACATCGGCGGTTCGTGGCTGATCAATGCATACGCGAATGAAATCACCGATTTTGAATGGGCTGCAGTGCAGATGCCTAAGAGACAGATCAGAAGCTCAGTTGCCGGCGGAAAGTTCATCGCCAGTTTCAAGGGAGCAGAGAACGAAGAGGCAGCACTCGATCTGATGCTCGCTTTCAGTGACCCCGAGCACAACGCAATGTACTGCAGAGACACCTTCAATCTCAGCGGAAGAACCGATGTCACGATCGAGTATTCCTCACGCTCGGATGACTTCAACGCGCTTGCCAGCGATCTGAGTGTCACTCCTGCAATCACTGCCGAAGACTGGAAGAGCCCTGAGCTCAACAAGATCTACTCCTACATAAGAGAACAGATCGTCGAGGGGCTTCTTGAGAATATCTCGATGAAACAGGCTGCGCAGAATATTCAAGATGAAGGAAACAAGTACTTCTAGTTCTGTTTCCATGAAGCGGGGAACTCTCGTTCCCCGCTGCTGTTCGTGTATACTGTTATTCCAAATGACCGCTTGAGGAGTATTTATGAAGCGAAAGGCATTGAAGGGGTCCTTTGAACAGACCAGAGCCCCACTTCTGTTTCTCTTACCGAATCTGGTGATATTCTCTCTGTTCATCATCCTGCCGGCAGTCTCCGGGCTCCGCCTCAGCGTATATGAGTGGGGGATCCTGGGTGATAAGACCTACATAGGGCTAGCCAATTTCAAAGAAGTCTTCACTGATGCAATGTTCTGGAGAACCTTCATCAATACCCTGCGATACGTCCTCTTCGTCGTCCCGCTTCTCACGATCAGTGCCCTGGCAATCGCTCTCATCGCTTCTGACAACATAGGAGGAGTCGCCGTGTTCCGCGGTTTCTTCTACCTCCCCACGATGCTCTCTCTCATCATCGTCGGCATCATCTGGCGCTGGATACTCGGCGATCAGCTTGGGATTCTCAACTACGCCCTCACCCTTATGGGAAGCGATGCGGTTCCATGGCTGACGACTCCGCTCACAGCGAACATCTCATTGATATTCATCACTGTGTGGAACATGACGGGATTCTACATGGTGATGTTCATCGGTGGTCTGCAGGCGATTCCGGAAGAACTGTACGATGCAGCCATGATAGACGGTGCATCAAAACCTCAAATCTTCTGGAACATAAAGCTTCCCCTGATCAGACCCACTATGCTCGTGGTTATCGTGCTGGCCACGATCAATTCCTTCAAGGCTTTCGAGCTGATCTTCACTCTGACCAAGGGGGGACCGGGAACTGCGACGAAGCTGCTGGTGCAGAATATCTATCAGGTGGCCTTCGAGCAGGACAGGCTCGGGTATGCGTCCGCGATGGCGGTGATTCTGATGATCACCATCGGCGTACTCACCATCTTCCAGTTCAGAATGAACAGCAAGGAGTATACCAATGAATAAGCCGCGTCACGCACTGCGTTATACTCTTTTCATTCTGCTCACCTTCATCTTCTTCTTTCCTGTCCTGTGGATCATCATCAGTTCACTGAAAAGTCAGAGTGAGCTGTTCACCTATCCGCTTACCTTCCTACCCTCGAGAGCAACCTTCGACAATTACCGTGAAGCACTGAGCAGCGGAAATTTCATCCGCTTCTTCAGCAACAGCAGTTTCGTAGCGGTCATCTCGACACTCATCACGGTACTGATAAACACGATGGCAGGCTATGCCCTCAGCAAGTTTATCTTCCCCGGCCGTGATATCATCTTCTACATGATGATAGCCACTCTGATGATACCTCTGCAGGTCATCATGGTTCCGATCTTCCTGCTCGAGAAGAACCTCGGCCTTCTCAATACGCTTTGGGGAATCATCATACCCCCGGCAGCTACTCCGACAGGCATCTTCCTTGCCCGCCAGTATATGATGACGATTCCGAACTCCCTTATCGAGTCTGCCCGCATCGACGGAGCCTCGGAGGGATATATCTTCATCAGGATCATCATGCCTTTAGCAAAACCGATCATAGCAACCATCGCGATATTCTCGTTCATGTGGAGATGGAACGACTTCCTGTGGCCATTCATCGTCATAAGCCGGCAGAAGAAGTACACGATTCAGCTTGCTCTGAGCAATTTCGTCGGTCAGTACAATATCGACTGGTCTTCACTTCTGTCAATGACTGTGATCGCGATCCTTCCCATGATCCTTGTCTTCCTCCTTTTCCAGAGGTACTTCATCAAGGGACTGACAGCAGGAGGAGTAAAAGGATGATAAAACGGGCACCAGCATCACTTACCTATATGCGTCAGGAAAACTCTCCGAAGGGGGTACTCGTTTTCAGAGGTGAAAGCGCCACGCTGAGCATCAGATCCCTTTTCCATGGTATCTACGAGGTTCGCTATGATTTCACCGCCTACCCGGTGCAGCCAGATATAGAGGAGGCTTCCGCGATCCTCTATGACAGTACATTCCAGAGCGTTCCGCAAGCATTCACAGTCAGTTCAGACGCAGAGAATGTGATTGCTCAGGATGGGGATGTCACACTGAGTGTCGATACAAAGACCGGCACGCTCAGTGTGGACAGGGACGGCACGCGTGTCCACGGGGGTATGATCGGCACCAGTGATACGGTCGTTCCCCGTTATCCCATCCGTGTCCATGGTGCACCTCCCCGCCATGTGCAGGGACAGTTTAACTTTCCCGTCGAAAAAGGAGACCGTTTCTTCGGACTCGGCGACAAGGGAGGAGATCCCGACAGGAGTGGCAGACGGTTCCTGCTGAACAGCCGGGACGCACTGGGCTACCGTGGTGATATCAACGATCCCTTGTACAAGTCCATCCCCTTCATCATCAAATGGAATCCCATCAGCAGCACCTGGATGGGTATAGCAATCATGGCTACCGACGTGACCCATGCTGATTTCGGCGTGGAAAGTCCCTACTTCTACTCTTTCGGCCTGCGAAACGGACCCTATCGGTATATCCTCATCACCGGCAGCTCGTACGCACAAATCCTTGACGGCTATACCCGCATAACCGGTCGCCCCGCCTTTCCCCCTGCCTTCACTTTCGGTTTTCTCGGCTCATCCATGGACTATGTTGAACCGGCCGACGCACAGCAGAGGGTTGATACCTACTTCCGGACTATTGAGGAGAAGGAAATACCCTGTGAGGGGATCTACCTCTCGAGCGGGTATTACAAGGCCTCGAACGGTCATCGCCACACCTTCATCTGGAACACAGAAAAATTCCCCGACCCGAAAGGTTTCATATCGGACATCAGAGACCGGGGGTACCATGTAGCGTGCAACCTGAAGCCGGGAATACTCATTGATCACCCTCAGTACGATCAGTTCGCACGTGAGGGAAACCTCATCTGTGATGAGGACGGCCTCCCCTACAGCGAGTTCTACTGGGGTCTGAATGCCTCTCTGTGGGACTTCGGCAGTCCGGAGGCAACCCGGCGGTGGAAGGGCGAGCTCGATTCCTTCCTGCTTCAATCCCATGTAGACGGGGTCTGGAACGACAACAACGAATATGAGATCGAGGACTCTTCAGTGCCTGCCTATCCCTACCGCTCGACCATGGCCCTAAGAATGGCTCAAGCCTCCTATGAGCGTCTGATGGAGCGAGTACCCGGCAAACGGCCATGGGTGATCACGCGCTCCGGGGGAATAGGAATCCAGCGCTACGCCCGCACCTGGAGCGGAGACAACAGAAGTGACTGGGAAAGCCTCAGGGTCAATCTCCTGATGGGCTCCTCGATGGGACTCAGCGGACTGCCCTACTTCGGCCATGATATAGGGGGCTTCTTCGGTGAACAGCCTGATGCACTTCAATTTCTCTATTGGTGCCAGTCGGCAGTCTTTCAGCCGAGGTTCGTCATCCACTCCTGGAACCCTCACGGAGAACCGACCGAGCTGTGGTCGTACCCTGAGTTACTGGATTCGTATCTCGCGCTGGTTCACCAGCACTATGAATTCCTTCCCTACACCTATACTCAGGCCTATAAGGCTCACAGGAACGGCATACCTCTGCAGCGCCTGCTGTGCCTCGAATACCCTCATGACTCTGAGCTCAGCAGCACGGACAGCGCCTATCAGTTCGGCGATGCAGTTCTCGTCCTCCCTGTCGTTACAGAAGGGGTGAGTGAGGTGCAGCAGCACCTGCCGGAAGGGACATTCTGGTACGACCCGTATCAGAAAAGGCTGATACGGGGAGGTGGCATATTCACTTCACCGGTACAGAACCACAGTGTGCGATACCTCCTGAAAGCTCCCTCGGCCGTCATTCGAAGCTCTCAGAAGTTTCTTCATTTCAACGGGTGGGTTGAACACCCCGTACTTGATATCTATCCTCCTTCTCATCAGGAAGAGAGTGAAGACTGTGTCTACTCAAGCGAAATTTTTGAAGATGACGGTGATTCGATCCTGACTCACCATGCCTACAGGATAATTGAAGTACGCCTGACATGCTGTGAAAAAGGACACTGTACACTTCTGCTCAGACGGACTGACGGAGGTTCCTGGGCTCCTCCGTCACACAGCCGCAGGCTGAGGATATCCCTTCCCGACGGGTTTTCCTTTGCCGACGGAACGGGCATCACGGAGATTCCGTACGCAGCCGGTTTCACAGAAATTTCAATCGATATTAAGGGTTCCTACAGGACCTGAGGAGGAGATACATACATGAAAGCCAAGGTGCTTACCTTCACATCCCAGCGGACAGCTGAATTCATCAGTCATGAGATTCCTGATTTGATAGAAGGACAGGCCCTGGTGCAGAACCAGGTCAGCCTTCTCAGTCCGGGAACTGAACTGGCATTATACACGAGAACCCATGTCGGCTTTGACGACCCGGATATTTCCTGGGCACACTACCCGATCGCAGCCGGGTATGCCAGTGTCGGCATCGTGATCGACAGCAGGAACACTTCGCTCAAGGAAGGTCAACAGGTGATGCATTATGGACCCCATGCCGATTATACCGTGGTGGACTCATCAAGCACCTACTGTCCTGTCCCTGACTTGCTCGATCCTGAGACTGCAGTATTCAGCCGCTTCGCTCAGATCGCCTACAGCTCACTCCTCGCTGCCGTCAGAACTCCCGGCGAAGTCCTCATCTACGGTGCTGGTATCGTGGGCAATCTGGCCGCCCAGTGGTTCTCCTCAGAGCATAAGGATGTCAGGATCACCGATATCAACAGGAAGAGGCTCCTGATGGCGCAGGATTGCGCCCTCGATACTGAACTCACAGATGAGACGACCTATGATACCATCGTGGAGGCTACCGGCTCCCCTGTTGTCGTCACTGCCGCCCTGCAGAGGCTGAACCGGCGCGGGCAGCTGATCCTCCTCGGTTCGACTCGCGGAACGGTGGATATCAACCTGTACAAGCACGTTCACAGGAACCTCGTCACGATAATCGGGGCTCATGAGACGATACAGGGAGATAAGGTGAGGGAGATCCTTTCACAGAGCATTGATAAGCTTTCAAGCAGCGAACTCATCGTGAAACCTCTTATCACCCACAGAATAACGCCGGACCAGATCGCAGCAACCTATGAACAGCTGATACAGAATCCGGGTGAGTACACGGGAGTACTCGTCCACTGGAGTGAACGATGAACAGTCTGAAGGATAGAATCACCGGGATAGCGGATGAAGGGGCGAAGACGATAGAGGATCAGCTTTCTCTCCATCAGATGCTGGGATGGAAGAGTATCGAGCTGCGCTCCGTTGATGGCATGAATGTATGTGAAATGCCGGATGAGAAGTTCATATCAGTCGCCGAGGCTGTCGAGGAAAAACAGTTCTCTGTCATCTCCTTCGGCTCCTCTATTGCGAACTGGGCACGAGCGGTAACGGGAGACTTCTCTCTGGACACTCACGACCTGAAACGTTCTGCCGGCCGCATGCATCGCCTGGGAGTGAAATACCTGAGGGTCATGAGCTACACCAGGGGAAATGCCGAAGAGGATGAGTGGAAACGGGAGGCTCTCAGGAGAATGAAGGAACTGACCCGAATGGCAAAAGGAGAAGGGATCGTCCTCCTCCTTGAGAACTGTGACGGATGGGCATCCCTCACCCCGGACAACCTGCGCGTCTTCCTCGAGGAAATAGACGACCCGGCCCTTCAGGTGGTCTTCGACACCGGCAACCCCCTTGCTCACGGCCTTCCTCCAAAGTCGGTATGGGATTTCTATCATACAGCAAGAAAACGGATAGCACATGTGCACATCAAGGACTGCTACCGTGACGGTGAGGGAAAGATCATTCACTGCTATCCCTCAGAAGGTGAATGTGAAGTCCTTCCCATCATCAGGGAACTGGAAGCAGGCGGGTATACCGGCATGTACTCGATAGAGCCTCACATGAGCGTGCAGATTCACACAGGAAGCACAGGAAATGAAGAGACGATGCGGGATACCTACCTCACCTATGCACACAAGACGATGGAACTGCTGAAGAGAGTATGAGCGGCTGGTGAACATGCGTCTTCCGTTAAGGCCTGCAGGGCATACTAGCCTGCAGGTCGCAAAGTACATGCATTCACAAAGTGAATGCAATGCACGAAAGAAATTTTATCAATCACACCTTCTCAACGCCTTTATTATGGTATGTACTTATGGTATGGCACAGATGAACCGAAGAACAACATTCGCCCTCGATGAGATCACCATTCAGCGGCTGAAGACACTATCAGAGATACTGCACATCTCCCAGGCAGAGGTCGTACGAAGGGCCGTTGAACAGGCAGAGCGCGACCTGCGGCAACGCACCCAACACAAGATACAGCTCTTGCAGAGATACGTTGAGAAGAAAGGAATCTCATCCTCAGAGGCTGACGCCTACCTGATGCAGGTAGCGAAAGAGAGAAATCATTGGAGAGGTGAGTTATGATCCTTCTGGATACAAACTACCTCATACGAGCTCTGGTTGATCAGACGATGGAATCAAGGAGGATCACAGAGTGGATGAGCGAGGGGGAGGAGTTGATCACCACAGCTGCCTGCTGGTACGAGTTTCTGTGCGGTCCTGTAGATAACGAAGGAATCCTGGTGGTGAGTGCCCTGATTGAAGACCGAATCGTTCCGTTGACCAGGGATCAGGCTCAGGAAGCCTCTCGCCTGTACACTGAAACCGGAAGGAAACGGAACCTCAGAGTTGATGCGATGATCGCTGCAGCAGCTATGGTCTCGAATGCAACACTTGCGACTGAGAACAGAAAAGACTTTGAGAGATTCGAGGAATTCGGACTTCAGCTGGTTGACTGATTCTCCTGTTTGAAGAGAGGGTCCCTGAAGCATACATCGGTTTTTCCCGGTTGATGCCTGAAGGGGACCCTTTGCACCTGAGTGAAAAGCAGTCCGCTCCTATGTCAGGCCTTTCACCGCAGGGTATAGCTGAAGATAGGTACGATACCCCCTCTCATACTCACGGGAGCCGGTTGTACGGGGATGGTAGACATGGCCGTCAACCTTCAATACCGGGATAGCCGGGTCAGCAGTATCAGAATAGATGCCCGAGGCGACCCCTCCCATGAGAGCAGCTCCATAGGCGGAAGCATCTCTGAAGGCGGTTGTTCTATAGGGTACCGAAAGAACGTCCGCTTTCATCTGATTCCAGTGTTCACTCTTGGTGCCGTTTCCTACTGCGATGACCGAGTCTATCCTGTTTTGGAGAAAACTCTCACCGTTTTCACGTATCTGCCTGAGCGAATACGCTCCGGCTTCGAAAACCGACTCAAGAAGATCGAGACTGGTGGTTTTCAATGACATGCCATACCACACCGCCTTCGCTTCCGGATCCCAGAGCGGGCACCTCTCACCTGAAAGGTAGGGAAGAAACACCACTCCGTGAGCTCCCGGAACAGCTCCCTGTACAGCAGCATCAAGGACTGCGTAGTCATTGAATTCCCTGAGTATGTTGTTCTTCACCCAGTCGATCGAGCCTCCCATCATGGAACTGGCCCCGTGAGAAAGCCAGAGGCCCGGGATCACGTGACAACGGTTCATAAATGCTGGGTTGAAACGAGGTTCCTGAAGCAGAAACGTAAAGACACCTGAGGTGCCGACCGATTCGAATGCAACCTGAGGGTCTTTCAGTCCCAGGGCATACGCTGCCGCAGCCGTATCCCCAGATCCGATTGCTACCGGAGTCTCCGGTCTGAGCCCCAGCTCTTCAGCAACATCTCTCTTAAGGCCTCCTATCATCCGGGAGGGTTGCGATATCGGCAGCAGCTTCTCACGCGGGATGTCAGCCAGTTCAAGAAGACCGTCATCCCAGTCGGTTGGATGCTCCAGTCTGAAGATTCCCGAGTAGGAAGCCTGAGTCGTATCTATTGCTGCCGAACCGGTGAGCTGAGCTGCGAGAAAGCTGTTCAGCATCCCGATATGTGCCGTAGCGTCCCACCTGTCGGGCTCGTTCCTTCTGATCCAGCGTATCGTCGATGAGCTGCAGGTGGAGACCGAGCATCGATTCCCTATCTCTTTTACGTAGGAATCCTGATCAGAAAATATCGCCAGATAGGCTGCTGCTTCGTCTGATGCACGATTGTCCAGATAGGTAATTCCCCTTCCGACGGGATGAAAATCCTCATCCATCGTGATAATTGTCGGGCAGGTCGTGGAAAGACCGATTCCAACGATATCCAGGCCTTGAGATGCTGTTACTCTACTGATAGCCTTTCGTACCAGGATCCAGTACTGCATCACATCAAGTTCGGCATACCCGGGTTTCTCCGAGATGATCGAGACTTTCTCCTCTTCCTTGTACAGGAGTGTCCCGTCAAGGGTGAAAGCGCATACTTTCACCCCGCTCGTACCTGCATCAATTCCCAGCAGAGCAGCTGTCCCCCTCATGGAACGAGAACCACCTTGATCGCCTCACCGGATTCGGCCTTCTCGAAGGCAACCTTGATATCCTCCAGGGGGAAGGTATCTGTCACCAACCGGCCGACATCGACAGCGCCGCTGGCAATGAGATTCACTGCCGTCTTCATGTCCCGGCGCTGAAGAGCACTTGCTCCCACTACCACAAGTTCATTGTAATGAATGAGATTCACATCGACCGGAGGCATATCTCCTGCAGAGAAGCCTGCAAACAGGCTCACCCGTCCGCCTTTCCGCGCAAGCGAGAAGGCTTCGTTCACGATACCGGGGTTTCCGATTGCAAGAATAACGACATCGGCACCGACCCCGTTGGTCCGTTGAAGAACAATATCCTTCAAAGACTCGGTCAGGGGGTCGACAGTCACATCTGCCCCGAACTCCTGTACCGTCTGCCGTCTCATACTGTTCGGCTCACTCACGATGACCGTGGAAGCACCGGAGGCCTTCGCCACCATCATGTGCATGATACCGATAGGACCCGAGCCGATAATGACAACCGTATCACCAACTGTAATGTCGAGCTTTCTCTGACCGTTTATCACACAGGAGAGAGGTTCAGCGAGTGCTCCTGAAGTATACGGCATATCCTCGGGGAGTCGAACGACATTTCCCTGAGAGATGAACGCCGCAGGTATACGGACGTACTCGGCAAAACACCCATCGTACTCATACCCGATAGCCACCCGGTTCTGACAGACATTCTCCATTCCGTTCAGACAATAGTAGCAGCCACCGCAGGGCAGAACAGGGTCGACAGCTACATGATCTCCTTTCTGGAAGGAAGTAACCTCGGAGCCGACCTGCACGACGTGTCCGGCAAATTCATGTCCGATGATCGAAGGATATCTGACCCCTTTAGTCTTCTTTCCGCGGACAATCCTGAGGTCAGTGCCGCAGATTGAGGCGGCACCGACACGGACAAGGATCTCCGAAGCATCAATCTCAGGTGTTGGACTAGTGGCGAATACCAGGTTATCCACCTGTTTCAGTATACCTGCTTTCACTGCTCTATCTCCTTATATCCATGTTACTTCGCATGGGCCTGATACACTGCCATCGCTTCATCCACCGACAGGTCATCGTGGATGAGGGCCTTCAGTGCAAGAACTACTGCAGTAGGATAGGCATCTCCCCAGACACTTCTGCCGAAGGTGACTCCGGACAGACCGATATCGAGTCCGTCACGGGTAAGCTGCAGATAATCGACAAGATCATTTCCAGCCGCTCCGCCTGCCAGACAGACCTTCGCCGGACAGGAATCGATCACATGCTGGAAGGTATCTGCCGAACCGCTCCAGATCGTCTTGATGATGTCAACACCGAGCTCTGCTCCTGCCCGTACCGCGTACGCTATCCGGTCGGCATCTGACGGATCGTTGACCATCGGACCCTTCGGATAGATGTGAGCGACCAACGGCATTCCCAGTTTATCCGCTTCCTTGCTGATCTTCCCGAGCTGAGTCAGCTGAGCTGCCTGTTCCGGACCACCGACAATCATACCTACGCTGATTGCATCAGCACCGAGAATGACAGCCTCCTCCACATCAGCGACCGGAGTATCATAGTAGGGATGATAGGGAATCGAATAGGTTGTCGACTTCATGATAAGTGCAACCTTTCCTGCATAGGGCTGGAACCAGTTGCGTGCGATTCCCTTCTGCAGAGTCACTGCGTCTGGACCGCCGGCGCACACCTTTTCCAGCACCCCCCGGATATCTTCAAGACCTGGAAGAACTCCTCTTGTAATCGGATGATCCATCGTGATTGCAAGCAGTCTGCCCGACTTCTCATTCAGTAATCTCGCTAATCGAATCTCTTTTCCTACTCCCATGTTTATACCTCTTATTACCACATGTTTCTTTATTGTATTCAATGGTACAATATCCATATCATATATCTTACGTAAACAATCGTACAAAAATCATAGAGATCTGAGGCGTCATGGCAAATACGCTGATGAAAAGAAACATCGTTGCATAGAACTGCCAGGAAGCCTTCACTATCTTCTCTATCGATGTATGCGAGACAAGCGACGTCGCAAACAGACAGACACCGACAGGAGGCGTGCTCAGCCCGATTGACAGGGCAGTGACCATGAACACGACAAAATGGACAGGGTTCACTCCCACCTGCACAGCAGTCGGCATCAGCACAGGAGTAAGCAGAAGAATCGCCGCCGTTATGTCAAGAAACATACCGACAATGATGAAGATGAAGCCCATGAGAACCATGATCAATGCCGGACTCTGGGATAGGCCGAGCATCAGAGCGCTCACCTTCATCGGCAGCTGATCGACCGCGAAGATATAGGTCGCAACGGAAGCGGTCATAGCAACGAGGAGAATCGTTCCCGATGTGATGCCGGCACTGATGACCATGCGGGGAAATTCCTTCCACGGCATCCTCCTGTAGACGACAGATGAGACCAGCAGCGTGTACAGTACGGCGATTGCAGCCGCCTCAGTGGGTGTCACGAAACCGCTGAACATTCCGAAAAGTATGATAATGGGAGAAAACAGTGCAGGTATCGAACCGAGCACGATACTCACTATCTCCCTGAAAGAACGCTTCACCCGGATACCGTATCCGCGACGACGGGCAATCAGGTAGTTCTGTATCATGAAAATCCCGGATATCGTCAGAGCAGGACCGAAACCTCCGGCGAGACAGGCGCCTACCGACTGGCCGGCTGCGACTGCGGCTATGATCATGAGAATGGAGGGAGGCACTACCGAGGAGAGCGTTGAAGTCACCATGGTAAGAGCTGCGCTGTAGCTTTTATCATAGCCTTCGTCAGTCATCGCCTTGATCTCCAGCGGTCCCAGACTTCCAACGTCAGCTACTGAAGAGCCTGATATCCCACCGAATATGAAGGAAGCGATGATGTTCACCATCCCCAACCCGCCGCGAAACCTTCCGACGTACGATTTTGCCGCTGCAAAGATCCGATCGGCGACACCGCCTTTCTCCATCACCGTACCGGCCAGGATAAACAGGGGAACTGCAACCAGCAGAAAACTGTTCATGGAAGTGTACATCAGTCTTGCGATGATCGTTATGGGCAGTCCGTAGAGGACGACTGTACCTATCGAAGCCAGACCAAGAGATATTGCTAGAGGAATACCCATAAAACTGAGCACGAAGAACACTACCAGAAGGAATACGCTCATACCCCTGCCTCCTCTATCGCATCTGTGACTTCTCCCTGATCACAGGAAGATATCCGTTCTCTTGTCTTCATATCCAGTAACATGCTCTGTGCCAGCCCTATCACCGCAAGAAGGTCACATATGAACAGGGGCAGAGAGACCAGGAACATGGGGATCTCAAGTGCAGGGGAAATCTCACCGCTTCTCAACTGTCTCATTGTCATGCCGTAATTCCAGTGTGACAGTAATGAAAAAAACACAAGTGCACTCACCGTATAAATTACAAGGTGAACCGTTTCAATCCACTTCTTTCTGGGAAGTATCAGGTAGAGGATATTGACCGAAGCATGGTTAGCATGTCTCATCCCCACAGCCATACCGAAGTTCACTGTCCAGAGGAAAAGGTATCGAATCAACTCTTCTGTCCAGGGTATCGACTGACCGATCATACGCCCAATCACCTGAATCACGATTACCACCAACATCCCGCCTACCGTGGTAAAAAGGACACCACTGATAATCTTCCAAATCACATCGCTTTTTAACATATCCATCCCTTAACCGGTTCCCCTTCTGCTCGGGGAACCGGGTCGTATGATGTCAGATTATCTGCCGAGGAATTCCAGAGATTCCTTCACGAAATCAGCTCCGACCATCTCCTCAAGTTGTGGATAGATCTTCATGGCCTCTTCCTGGAACATCTTCACCTGTTCTTCGGTGAGAGCATTTACCTTCATTCCCTTTGCTTCCAGCTCAGCGATTATCTTTGCTTCCTGCTCAATATCGGTCGTGTTCTTGTATGCTGCAGCTTCGACGGCAGCTTCTCTGATCTGTTCCTGAGTTGCTGTATCCAGAGCATTCCAGACATCCTTATTCATAAAAATTCCGAAAGAATCAGCAATATGCTGAGTCAGAGAAAGATACTGCTGGACTTCGAAGAATTTGTTCGCAAGAGGGACCTCAACAGGGTTCTCCTGAGCATCAATGGTCTTCAACTGAAGTGCAGTATACACTTCACTGAAGTTCATAGGTGTAGGATCGGCTCCCAGAGCGCCGAAGAAATCGACCCACAGATTATTGTTGGGGACACGAATCTTCAGTCCTTCAAGATCTGAAGGAACAGCAATCGGACCGCGTGAGTTAGTAATATTTCTCGGAGTTCTGATTGCAAGAGACAGACCCACGATATTCATTCTGTCGAGTGAATTCAGTAGAGTCTGACCGGGAGCACCATTCAGGAAACCGATGAACTCATCATACCCGGAGAACAGGTATGGAAGTGAAATAGCGTTCATACGGGGCTCGAAGGAAGCAAAGACCGAGGTTGAAAGGATCAGAGAATCAAGTCCACCATCCTCAAGCATATTGATTGCCGCATTCTGGTCCCTTCCGAACAGGACTCCATCCGGATACACTTCAACCACTACCGATGAATCGGTCTTTTCCGCAACAAGTTCGGCGAACTTATCGGCAAACATTCCAACAGACGAATTCGCAGGGTCGGGAATCGAGAGTTTAACCGTTGTCTGCCCGCTTTCCTGCGTACCTGCTGCAAATACTGCAGATGAGAAGACGAGAGACAACACGATCATTGTCA
>Ga0272443_10000304_pt1 | contig 93804 bp, 71 predicted proteins | sample SSMAcet12_FD_193581 | JGI IMG/M metagenome (GOLD analysis project Ga0272443, IMG submission 193581) | Marine sediment archaeal communities from Little Sippewissett salt marsh, Falmouth, MA, United States - SSM-Acet-12 | ecosystem: Environmental > Aquatic > Marine > Wetlands > Sediment ...
GCTGCCGAAGCTTACGAAACGGTTCTGGAAAAAGTACATGCCCTCGGAGGCATCCTGACTTCCTCCGGCGGCAAGCGGGCCTTAAACGCCAAGGTGAATTCGAATCGCAGTGCGACATCATTTCATTACCTGGGCCTGGCACTCGATCTTTTTGTATGGTCCGGCATGGAAGACCCCCAACAGGACCCATACGTTGTCAAATTGGTGGACCGCCAGAAGCGCCGGTTCAATGTCTATGTCCGCTGCAGCAGCGAAGATGTCCCGGAACAGACCGTTACCGACGTTGTCCGGTACCACCAGAACGATCTGGGCAACCGGACATCGGTAAGCGGTCGGTTTCAAAATCTGACGGCCCTGTTTCGGGAACATGGTTTCGAGTCCATCGCGGCGCGGCGGCGCTTCGTGGATGACGGCTATCCGCTGGCCGCCGAATGGTGGCACTTCCAGTACGAAAACGCTCTTACCCCTTATGTATCGACTTTTGGGGGAGAGTTGTTGAAAACCTATACCAAACAGCGTTTGAGTAAGAGCTCACCCTGGCGCTACCGTGACAGGGTCTTCAAAGTAAACTGGTTTTAAGACAGGGAGGTCACCCATGCCGAATGAAAAACCAAATAAAATCCCGGTATCCGATGAGGGCAGTGCCAAAGGTCGTTTCTGGGGGGCGATCGATATGTTCTTTAATGACCTTGCCACCCTGGATGTTGTGACCATGACCGGAAACTTAAAGCTCGAGGTAAAACAAATCAAAGGTTTCCAGGACATCCTTGGGGCGATCGAAGGCCAGAGCGAAACCCTCTGGCCCGTGGCAGTTTCACATCACGAAATCGACTACGACGCTGCCTTGTTTGTAAAAGACAACCTGAGCGACAGTGAAAAAGACCTGTTGAAGACGCATCTGGAAACAGTAAAAGCGGCACACGACATGCGTGACAAGGTCGTCGATATGGCCATCAAAGCACTCAAACTGTTGGCATGAACACATTAATCGACATTAACGAGGCCGACCGGTATCTGCACAAAGATCCGAGCATTTTTTTCAGCCATTTGAATCGCCAGCTGGAAATGTACACCGGAGTATATGCTTCATCTGATGTGATTGCCGAGGATAATCAGTACGGAGAACAACTCACACATTGGGCCGACGACATAAAAAGCCGGCTTTTCGAATTGGGGTTTGAACCGGAGTCACCGGCTTATGTGGGTAATTTTTTCGGTGCGCAAGGACCCCTGGAAAAATTCCGCGGTGAGTTGGGTCTGTCTGCGGATGCTGCCGGAGAGCTGGACCTGGAAAATCGGCTTGAAGAACTGCTGACATTCGAAAGTGACAGCCCCCCCCTTGCCGGGTCATCCGTGCTTGCAAGAGGCGATAAAGGTATCCAGGTACGGGTACTGCAATACCGGCTGAAGAAGCTGGGCTTTTTCCACGCCGCGGTGAATGGCATCTTCCAAGAGCATACAGCTCAGGCTGTCGTTCAATTCAAGTATGCCTACGGTATTGCCATCGATGCGGCTGCCCCAGAATACGTTTCCCAAGAGCTATGGCAAATGACGGGTGATCCGGCATCGCTTGCCCGAAAGCTCGAGAATCGAATGGCCGGGCGTCCCATGCTCGTTCCAGATCCGTTGTTAAGCGATTTCGTTCCGGAAGCCGCCAAAGCAAGTGAGCGGTTCTTCTCAGGGAATCATTTTACAGCGTCTCCCGGCTTGGAGGGGCGCACCATCAAAGAACTATTCGCCTGTCGCGATGTTGTCGTCAACCATGCGGGTGTAGCCCTGCTGCAACTATTATTATGGATGGGACAATATTACACAGAAGCCATCAACGGCCGGTTCGACAATCTTACCCTACATGCATTTCTGTTGTTCATCGAGGAAAACCACATCGATCTGGATTGCTATATGGCGAAGCTGGCTGACGGCCGGCTGGTGGTGGCACCGGGGATATTGGAAGTATTTGATACTAAACTGCCAAATAAGGAGGAAAGATACAGATACGAGCGTTTTCTGGACGAGCAAGCAGATGAGATATTCAAAAGGCAGGATCGCGCGTTGGAAAAAAAACAGCAAGAAGGCACTGAAACAAATTTGCTTCAGTGCGCATGGTACAAGGCCAAATCGGTAGCTGTAAATCTCTACCACGGGATTAAGAGAGTGGTGGTAATCGCAGCCAAAGCCATTGCAAGGGGTGCCCGCTGGATCTGGCGCACGCTTGGGAGGATCGTTGACGGATCAGCGCTGCACTTCATGGCGCAAATTATGGACCGCATCAAAAAAGGATTGGCGACCTTTTGGAGCAGTCTCAAACGGTTTTATGCCTTCTTGCGCTATCGGGCCGTGTCAACGGTCTCTGATGTGACTGAATACCATACGCATTTTTTTACCGACTTCGATGTCATGAATATCTGTCAAAATGAAGCCGAAGAAATGTCTCAATGGGTCAGAAAGAAGCACTTCCAAGCCCTTCACAGGGACGTGCGTCTCTTCAGCATGGCCTGTGATATTCTGGGTGGTGCCATTCACGTGGTGATCAGTCTGCTATCACCACCCATCGGGTGGGTCAGGGCAGCGCTTAAGGTTGTGCGCGTTATCTCTGATATTGTCAGGCAGTATCACATTCCCCATGAATTGGCAGCGGAGGGCACATAAACGATGCTAATGGAAGATTTTTATCGCATGGCACGAATAGCGCGGGCATACAACGCTGGCATGCCCACTATGCGAAAACCAGCAGGCGACCTTTCGGATGGGATTGCGCTGCTAAAAAACCGCAGCAGGTATGCAGCCGCATGGGATGTATCCCGGTTTGATTCCATGGTGGCACTTGACATCACCTTTGGCGGCATTCGTTTCGATCATCTCGACAGGTGGTTCAGTCTATGCGGCTTAAGCTAAATGCGATGAACAGACCGAGAATAATGGGGCGCGAGAACTAAGCACGTCAATTAGTTCATAACTTCCTCTCAATGAAAATATAGGATTAGGTGACCATACGCAGGATGCGCTCCATCGGACAACCCGAGGGCCAAAAACCTGAAGCTAATCGCTGAGGAGGTCTTGGCATGTACAAGGCCATCGCCGTTCCGGCGCCCTATCCAGCCTTGATGCAACCCCTGAGAGAAAACGAGATGGTTCAGCGAGCACGGGCAATTAGGGGATCGGTTTAGTGGTCAATTGGTTGAATGGTCGATTTGAATTTGATTTCTCCCTGCAACTTGCTGCAGGGTTGTTTAATTTCATATTGGCGCACTCCTTTTTGATCTTCGCTCGCGAACGAATCTGCTACGCTAACTCACAACGGTATCATCTTCTAGATTAAGCACTTGAACCCTGTTAAAAGCAACTACAGCCCGTGATACATTGGATCTATTGAGGAACAGGCACAAAGTCAGGGCGGATTAGAGCGTCTATGTTTGATCTAATAACTGCTCTTAAACCAAGGGAGGCTGCCCTATGAGACAAACAGCTCTTTTCAGAGTTTTTTTTGTTTTCATTGTCCTCACTGTCTTGTCCGGATGCGCCGGACTCGACAAAACGGTAAATGTGGAGGAATACAAAGCAGATTGCGAGTGCCTTGTGTACCCCGGGGAGATGGTATGGAAGGATGTCGAGGATGCCTTAGGTGAGCCTGACCAATTTCCTCTACCATCCGGCGAAAGGCTGAGTAAAAACACCAGAATCTACGAGAATAAGATTTTGATATTTTATACGGAACCAAAAAGAATCAAGATTCAGGGAAAGATACGATTTCTCGAGGTCGTGACCAAAGTGGAGATCTGTACAAAGAAATAAGGAAGTGGGCTATGCGTACATTAGATGATTTTCTCCGGGCATCTCAGAACCGGATCAGGATTCACAAGAACTACAGGGGGAAAGCGGATCGCGAACTCTCTCAGTCTACGATGATCTGCATTCCAGACATTCATCTTCTCGAAAAGGGACCGACGGACGACTTTTTTGACGAAAATCAAGCAAACGTCGATCGATTTTTGAGCTTTCTTGACTATCTGGTTGAGCACAAAACGCAGTTGCAGGTGATTCAGCTTGGCGACATGTTCGATCTCTGGCAGGCAAGAGGTAACACCAACCTCATCTACGCGGCCTACCCGAATATCTTGGGTTTACTTGATGAGGAATTGCGTTCTTTGTATGTCGTCGGCAATCATGATGTCGATATTGTGGAGTGGTATCAGGAGCAAAACAGAATTTTCGACAGACACTGGCGCTATTTCTTGGAAGAGAATGTAGACAACCAGAAGCGAGTGCTTATAGAACATGGATTTCAGGCAGACTTTTTCAATAATCAAGTTTCTTGGTCCGGTGCCATTGGCAGAGAGATTACAGAGATTGTCGGGCTTATGGAATACATCTATCCCGACATTGATGTATTGCTTGGCGACTCTTGGGAAAGATTTAAACGAGTTTTTTCAATCTATAATTCAGGTCTCAGTGCCAGAAGCAATCCTGAGTTCAACCACCACGAATATATTAAATATTACATAGATATTATGGAGAAGTACAACGGTGGTGATACAGACGACTCGGAAGACCCTACCGATCTGCTTCTCACCATCATCGCCCATACGCACAATGCTAGGCTTGTGTCAAGACCAAGGAATGGGAGAGTTTACTATCTTATGGATTGTGGGTCCTGGGTAAACGGCGGCCATGAATTCGGAATTGTAGCGGGTGATGAATTCGCCGTGTGTGAATGGGAAGGTTAGCTGAAATGTCGTTGTCTTTAATGAAAACGAGTTGTCACAGAATTTAGCATTCTGGAACAAAGAGACACTGATGGCCTTAAAAGATTTGTTCAAATTAGAAATAAACTGATCCACACTGGTCGTTTTCCAGACGAACGTGCGAAAGATGAGGCGGGCTTTTTTTATAATCACTGAAAGATTGGTAGCTCATATACTATGGTTGGTTCCAAAGGATGTTATGGGATCATTACCTGCGCTTCAGGCATCTTTTTCTGGCGAATAAAACCAAGCCATTATTTGTTGAAAGCAAATTTAATGTATCAAACAATGTAACGGACACGGGATAGTGTTTAGGTGACACTTCACCCCGGCCGGCAAGCACCACCTTGCATACTGATGCTATAGCTCTTAGGTTGGGCTGTTAGCAGCGAAGCCCAACTGAAGTTGCCCCGAATTAGTGGACACCTCGAAAAGCCCGGGTTATATGGGCGAAAGGAGGTGTTCCGATGTCAAAGAAAAAGAGAAAGAGCTACTCCCGCGAATTCAAGATGGAGGCTGTGCGCCTGGTAACGGAAAAAGGGTACAGCATGGCCGAGGCCTCCCGCAACCTCGGGATCGAATACAGTGTCCTGCGTCGTTGGAAAAAGCAGCTCACAGACGATCCTCAGAACGCTTTTCCCGGCAAGGGAAAGCTCAAGGCCGACGATGAGGAACTGCGCCGGCTCAAGCGTGAACTGGACCGCGTCAAAGAGGAGCGCGACATCTTAAAAAAAGCACTGGCCTACTTTGCGGAGGATCAGAAATGAAATACCAATTCATCTCTGACCACCGGGAGACATTCAAGGTAGGCCGGATGTGCACGCTGCTCAACGTCTCCCGCTCTGGATATTACGCCTGGCGCAACCGACCCGAATGCCACCGAAGCCGCGAAAACCGTGCCCTGCAGGACAAAATCCGCGTTTTGTATAAGGCAAGCCACGGCATATACGGCTCTTCACGGGTTCATCGTGATCTTGTCGACGCCGGTGTTCGGTGCGGCAAAAACCGCGTTGCCAGGATCATGCGCAACGCCGGCATTCAATCTCGAACCGAAAGAAAGTTCAAAGCGACGACCAACTCCAAACACAATCTCCCGGTGGCGCCGAACCTGCTGGAGCAGAACTTTACCGTAGAGGCTCCGGATTGCACCTGGGTCGGCGATATTACCTACATCCCGACCGACGAGGGCTGGCTTTACCTGGCCATCCTCTTGGATCTTTACAATCGCGAGGTCGTCGGTTGGGCCGCCTCTTCCAGGATGACTCGCCAATTGGTCATCGAGGCCCTCCAGATGGCTCTGGGAAGACGGGATCCGGGCCATGGTCTGGTTCATCATACGGACCGGGGCAGTCAATACGCGTCGTACGACTATCAGGACATTCTCAAAGAACATGACATCGTTTGCAGCATGAGCCGCAAGGGCAACTGCTATGACAATGCCGTTGCCGAAAGCTTCTTTGGCCGGCTGAAAAGCGAGTGGGTAAACCACCAACGGTACCTCAGCCGGTCAGAAGCGATCCAGAGCCTGTTTTATTACATCGAAATCTTCTACAACCGAAAAAGACGGCATTCATCGATCAATTATGTAACCCCGCAGGAATATGAAAATATCCTTCTTGCGGCTTAACCCCGTGTCCACTTTTTCGGGGAAAGATCACTTTGAGTTTCTCGTGTTTGCCGGATAAGAGCGCTTCTTTTTTTGCCTTGGTCCAGCCCTTGATCTGGAGTTCCCGCTGCATTGCTAAGGATTTCGATTTGGCGGATTCGGCATACACGAGTTTTACGGGGCGGCGGGAAGCCGTGTATTTGGCCCCTCTGCCGGCGTTGTGGGCGGTCAGGCGGGTGTCGAGGTCGTTTGTGTAGCCGGTGTACAGGGAACCGTCGCGGCACCGGAGGACGTAGACGTGCCAGGAGGACATAGCACAGGCTTGTAGCATGAATCGGTAAGAAGGGGGAAATCGAAATCGGGCTGCACCATTTTTCGCCGGGGGCGGGTTATAGCCCTTCGATGCGTTCGCTGCGCTCACTTACTCAGGGCACCATTTTTCGCCTGGGGCGAAAAATGGTGGAGGCGGCGGGAGTCGAAGATGCTCCGAAGCCAACCCGATAAGCGCTTGATACGACAGGCTTTCCCAAAATTATCAACAGGTTTTGCCCTTTTCTTCGCAGTTCATTATCTTCAATGAAAAACAACATTTTCAGTGATCAGAAAAAAAATCCACCAGGATTCTACCAGGCTTTTCCGGCCCCAAAACTTACCAGAAGTCCCGCGCAGTTGTGAGTGAATATGAACCTTCTGATTGGATGATCTGGGCGATCCGGACGGTCCGGACGATGTTTTTCCGGTCCTGCCATCACTAACGGATCGGTTCTGCAAAACTGCATCACCCTTGCCACCCCATGCAAATGGACGATCCGGACGGTCCGGACGATGAATTTTCAACTTTGCAACCGACCAGGCACATAGCTGCCGACCTATGGTCGGAGCGGTCCCGCAGAATTCTGCGGAACCATATAGGCGTCGCATTTGAGCGATGCACGGCCAGGGCGGTGGAATTGCCAGCTTTTAACCTTGGACCGCTATCCAAAGGCCTTGCTCTCAGCAGCAATCCAGATTTGGATCAGCCGCTGAAGGCCGAAATAGTTCGGTGCCTCGGACCGTAATTCCCGAAGCATAGGACATTTAGAGCCAGCAGGCCAAAGCTCTTCGGATCGCGGATTGCTACCTCAATACTTTTATTTAATCTTGTTTTTTTTCTTGACTTTTATATATTATACATGCATAATATACAATTATTAAAACAGGAAGGTGATTTAAATAGGTCGAGGAGGCTATAAGTGTCAAAAATTATTAGCATAAGCATCCCTGAAAAACTTCATGAACGGTTACAAAAATTAAAGGGACAGATTAATGTCTCCAAGCTTTGTCAGGATGCAATTGAAAAGGAAGTGAAAAAAAAGGAAGCCTTTCTCAAGCGGATACATAAATCCCCCAAAACAGATAAAATTATTGAAAGGTTAAGCAAAGAAAAAGAAGAAAGTTCAGGACTTGTTTATGAAAGGGGGAAACTGGATGGAGAGCAGTGGGCTAAGATAGCGCACTATGACGATCTTTATGCAGCAGTTTGCAAGGAGAAAGAAGAGAGGATTACAAAAGACGGCCCTGTAGATGATTTGGAATGGGAAATCGAAGATTACCTTTTTAAGAAACATAAAATTAAATATGAAGGAAGACCTGTTGACGAACCAATTAAAGAATATCTTGACTCGGTAGTAGGGGTGAAGGTTCATACCCATAATTATTACACTTATATCATAGCTTACAGGCAAGGGTGGTATCAAGGGATATTAGATTTTTGGAACGAAATTAAAGACAAAATTTAATAGAAAGAATTCAAAAATACACCTATACAACTCGTTTAGCATGGAGTTGATTATTCGAAGCTTACCGCTTCTATTTTGCAAGCCTCAAGAAAGGGGGAAACATGAAATTCAAACATAAAGGCGTTAAGCTTGAACTCTGGCAAGGTCGTTACCATAACGGACACATAGCAATAGCTGTAGCAGATCCAATAAATAAAGTTCTATTGGCCGCGTTAACGGTAAATACGCTTGACTTTGATTTTCCTGCTGACGAGCTTGCTATAAATGCCTGGGATGATAATGAAGAAATCGCTGATCTATGTTTCCAAACAGGTGTTTTTGAAGATACAGGAAAAAGAGCAGAAAACGGATCTGTTACTGTAGAATTTTGGAAACTCAAAGAACCATACACTCTCAACATTTCCCCAAAAATTAAAGACTAACATTTTCCTTGGTTTACTTTAAAAAGCAAGAAATGTAAAATTTATTCAAAAACATTAATTAAAATTCTATAAGCTATTATATAGGAGGTGTTATTATGCAAATTTCTTTTGATTTGAAAAAAAGAAATAGAAGGTATCGTACTTTAGAAAAATACTTTAATGAAAATGTGTTAAATGGTTCAGATTTTTTATGCAAAAATTTCGAAGAGTGCAAATACTCTTTCTCCGGGAATTTTTATGAAGGTCAGTTGCATTATATCGGCAAATACTATGATCTAAAACTAAACAATAAACCATTCAGAATTGTTTTTGTTGGAAAAGAATACGGCTACAATTACAGACATTATTCTCTTGATCAACGCTATGGAAAACCACAAATGGATGTCAGGGGCGGTGCTATAAAAAAAAGGGATCTAAACCCACATATGAAGGGAACTACAAGTCTATTGCGCTTGCTTTTTGGGATTCCTTTAGGTTTTGATGTTGACCAAGAGTTTATTGCGGCAAAAGATTCCGCCTTTCATATTTACGACGGGTATGCGCTTGTGAATTATTATTTGTGCTCGGCAGTTATTCCTGGAACCACTAAGAGTAGACCTACCAAACAAATGGAGAGAAATTGCTTTAAACATTTTCACAAGGCTTTAACCGTTTTGGAACCAACGATTATTGCGGTTCAAGGAAAGACAATATGCAACCCTGTAAGCCGAGCATTTGATTCAATTCATCAGATATCGGATTCACTTTTCAAGGCAAAGATAGGAAGAAATGAGAGTTTTCTTTGCTTTTTTTCTCATCCCAGTTATTGGGGAGATTTAAATTGGGGCAAAAATAAGCCTACTCCGTATCTTATCAAGACCGTCAGGCCAACAGTAAAAAATATTCTTCAGGAATTTGATAGCACAGGGGAAATAAAAAAAGCTCCCAGAAAGAAAACTGCAGATAGAAAAAGAAAGTCAATCAGAACAGTCGGCTTGTTGAACCACGATAAAAAGGTTTCCATTAAAAAGGAATCCTTACAATTTGCAATCGATGACTACTACAAACCGATCCGTCCGTTTACTGGTACTGGTATCGTAATTTCTGTTTTGAAATCTTATCCAGAAGGCTTGACCTTTAAAGAGATTGCCAAACACATGGAGGCTATTAAACCTGACCTGAAGGTAAAAAGCTTTGAGGAGAGGGCAGAACATGTTGTAAATAAGTGGATGATACCACTTGGGTATGCAATTGTTGAAAATGGAATAGCAAAACTCATACAAAAATAGCGTGAAATTTAAAATTTTTAAGGATTATTATTAGAGGATTGGAGTTTATTAGTGGTAGAATTAGAATTGACACTGTTTTTTTGAGAATAACAACTATTATTCCTTAGTGGTGAATGACGATCTTCTGGCTTCTTTCATCAAGCAATGACGAAACATTCCAGCAAAACGCCCCGCACGGACTACACTCCCTATTATAAAATCAGTAATTTATACGACACTCTGAAAAAGGCTTTTGTATAGCTGTTTTTGCATCCTTTTCGTTTGCCATTGCCACCATCTCCATTTTTTTCCATACGGCATTCCTTATGGGAAAGAACGCAGATTCCGCTCACAACTCAGGCAGATCGTGGGCATCCGCCAAAAATAAGCCACCGGATTCTTGTGCAGGCTTGATTCAGGTACCGGTTGCCTGTTACAGAATCCGCCATGGCGTGTACCGGCCACCGGCTGATCGAATAAGAAGGGTGGTACCGGCAATGCGATATTGTGTGTGATCGTTTTCTGGACCGGCATAACCACCACCACTTGGCCACGCCCGAAGGACGTGGATTTCTAATTCGCAATGCATTCCAAACAGGGAAGATCGACCAATGATCCAGCAAATCAGCACACTGTATTTCAGCCCGACCGGCACGACGGAGAAAATCGTCTCCGGTGTCGCGGAAAAAATCGCCGAAAAATACGGCCGAGACTGGACGGTCGGCCGTATCGACTTCACCCTGCCGCAAGCCCGGGAAAAAACGTATTCCTTTGGCAAGGAAAATCTTGTCATCGCGGGCATTCCGGTATACGCCGGCCGCGTGCCGAATGTACTGCTGAAATTCTTGAACACCATTTCCGGCAACGGGGCATCGGCCGTCGCAGTCGTTCTCTACGGAAACCGGGATTATGACGACGCGCTGATCGAGTTCAAGGACATTCTGGAATCGAGGGGCTTTACCGTGATCGCCGGCGGCGCATTTATCGGGGAGCACTCCTTTTCGAAGACGCTGGCGGCCAACCGGCCCGACGAACAGGATATGGCTGCGGCGGCTGATTTTGCGGCCAGGATATACGACAAAATAAGGACACCGGGGGAAAAACCGACTCTCGTGGTACGAGGCAACACGCCTTACCGGGCTTATTACGTACCGAAAGATCCCAACGGCAACCCCGTAAGCATCCTCAAGGTGACGCCCAAAACCAGCAGTGAGTGCATCGATTGCAAGCTTTGCAGCGAGGTTTGCCCCATGGGGTCGATTGATCCGGACGATGTCTCCAAAATAACCGGCATTTGCATCAAGTGCTGCGCATGCGTCAAAAAATGCCCTGTCGGGGCGAAATATTTCGATGATGAAAATTATCTAAGGCATAAACATGAACTGGAGGTCGAGTTTACCGGGACGTGGCGGGAACCGGAATGTTTTGTATAGAAGCGATTTCAAAAATCTGAAGAGGAGGCCATGAAAACCCTCGCTCGGGACGATCCGGAGCTTTCGAAAATCGTCTGCGCCGAAGAACACCGAATCGAATCGACCCTCGATCTGATTGCTGCGGAAAATCACCCGCCGCCGGCGGTGCTGGAAGTGCTCGGCTCAGTGTTCACCACCAAAACCATCGAAGGGTATCCGGGCCGCCGGTTTCACGCCGGCTGCATCCACGCAGACGCCGTGGAAACCCTGGCCGTTCAACGGGCGACGGCCCTGTTCGGCGCCGAATATGCCAACGTACAGCCCCACAGCGGCACCTCGGCCAACCTGGCCGTCTACTTTTCCGTCCTCGATCCGGGTGACCGGGTGCTGGCCATGAGCCTGCCCCACGGCGGGCACCTGTCCCACGGCCACACCGCTTCGATCACCAGCCGGTGCTTTGACTTCACCCACTACCCGGTGGATGCTCAAACCGAACGCATCGACTACGACACGGTCCAAACCCTGGCCCGAAAACACGCCCCAAAAATGATCGTCGCCGGGGCGAGCGCCTATCCGCGGTTGATCGACTATGAACGGATGTCGCATATTGCAAGGCAGACGGGCGCCTACCTCATGGTGGACATGGCCCACATCGCGGGCCTGGTGGCGGCAGGCGTCATTCAAAGCCCGGTCCCCTTCAGCGATTTTGTCACTTTCACCTGCTACAAGACGATGATGGGCGGCCGGGGGGGCGTGGTGTTGTCTCGAAAGCGATTCGCGGACCGGATAGACCGGGCCGTGTTTCCCGGAAGCCAGGGAACCAGCCCGGTCAACGTCATGGCGGCAAAAGCCCTCGCCTTTCGCCTGGCCGGAACAAAGTCTTTTATCCGCATCCAGCACCGGACGGTGGAAAACGCCCGCCGCCTGGCCGCCGGTCTTTCAGACGCCGGATACCGGATCGTCACCGGAGGCACGGACAACCACCAGGTCATCGTGGACATGGGCGAAAAGGGCATCACCGGGGCCGAAGCCGAAGCCGCATTGGAAACCGCCGGTATCGTAGCGAACCGAAACGCGATCCCCGCCGATGCATCGCGGCCGGGAAGGGTGAGCGGAATCCGCCTCGGCACCGCCGCTGTCGCCGGCCGGGGCATGGGGTCAACGGAGATGGATAGAATCACGGCCCTGGTCCACTCGGCGCTGGAAGGGCGAAACGATCCCTCGCAACTGGATCGGATCGCATTCCAGGTCCGGAGACTGTGCGATGAATTCCCGGTGTATGCAGGCTCCGAAGCTTGCCTGCTGGGGGCATTCGACTGATCCGGGGCGCCTCCCCCGCTTTGGGGTCCACTATACCTCCCATTTGCCCGGGTTCATGATCCGGTTGGGATCGAGGAATTCTTTCACGCGCTGGATGAGGGCGGAGGTGTTGGGCTCCATTTTCGCCAGCGCCATCTGCTGGGCAGACTTCTCCCCCTTCCAGATCATGCCGCCCAGATCCAGGGTGGCCCGGTTGGATTCTTCCAGCGCCAAGCGCGCTTTTTCGATGTCCCCCTCGTCCGCGCGGTTGAAAGAGTAGTTGAACCCGAACATGATGCTGTTTCCCATGAGCACCTGGTGCACGTAGGAACAGACCATGCCGTAGCGGCGGGCGATCTCGATGCCCTTGCGCCAGGCGGCCGGCAGCTGGTCGACGGGCAGGATGGCCCCGGTGTACTGAAACCCGCCACCCTTGCGGAAATCGGCGGCCAGGGCGGCCAGCGGCGGCACATCCAAAAAGCGCTTCTCCAGGGCCGGGTGGAGGTTGGAGACAAACGAGACGGGACCGCCCCCCTTGAAATCCGAGAGCAGGCGCTTGTAGGCCGTTTTCTTCAATTCCAGCTCTTCTTCGAAATGCCCGGAGAGGATCACCACGAGAAACGCGTGGTTCATCCAGTCCGGCTTTTCCTGCATGATGAGGAAAAAATCCTCTGCCATGTCCAGGTACATGATTTCGGCAACGGCTTCGGGCAGCAGATCGATGTCGTCGGTCTGGAAGACGATGACCTGCCGGAACCCGGGCTTGGGAAACAATTTGAGGGAAATCTTGGTTACAATGCCCGTGGTGCCGTACCAACCGACGAACAGGCCGGCCAGGTCCGGAAGCGGCCCCCGGGAAAACCATTTCCCCTGGAGGGCGCCGGCGCCGATCCGGGAGATCTCTCCGGTGGGCAGCACCACTTCCATGCCGGCGATCATGTCCGAGTTGATCCCGTAGCGCGGCGAGATGTGGCCGTGGCCGTGGATCAGGGCGTTTCCCGTCACCGTGGCAGTGGGCGGCGCCTCCGGGGTGGAGTGCTGAAAGCGCGGATGGTGCTTTTTCAGGTACGCTTGCAGGGCCCCCTGGGAGACCCCGGCTTCGATGACCACATAGCGGTTGAGTTCATCCACTTCCAGGATGCGGTCCATCCGCTTCATGTCCAATACGATCCCCCCGCGCTCCGGGACCACGATCCCGGAAAGGGTCAGACCCGCGCCCACCGGAGTGACGGGAACCATCTCGCGATTGGCCAGATGCAGGATCTTGCTGATTTCCTCCGCCGTTTTCGGCAGGACGACGTAATCGGCCCGCCCCGGCGGCTGGGCCCCGGAATCCCGCGAATAGATAAACAGCTCCGCCGGGTCGCTCGACACCCGGTCTGCACCCACGATATCCACCAGTGCATCGTGTATCTGCATGAGGCCCCCATAACCATCATGAGTGAGAGGAAAAATCCCCGCTTCGTCCCTCATTCTCCCAGGGCTTCCAGTACCAGCTCCGAAAGTTCGCGCACCTGGAGGCGCTGCTCCAGGCGCCGAACCTTGACGGCATCTTCGAGGATCACCGTGCAGATCGGGCAGGCGGTGACGAGAATTTCCGCGCCGGTTTCCGCGGCCTCCTCGACGCGCACGGCGGCCGAAGTGTCCGGTCCGCTGCAAACCAGGTCGGTGAAGAAGTTGCCGCCCCCGCCGCCGCAGCAAAGGCTGTCAGCCCGGTTGCGCGGCATCTCCACCGGCTCGATGCCGGGCAGGCGGTCCAGGATGCTGCGCGCCGTGTCGAAGTCCTTGTTGTGCCGGCCCAGGTAGCATGGATCGTGAAAGGTCGCCCGGCGCAGGCTTTGGCGCGCCGCCTTGCCGGGAAGTTTGTCGGCCGTCAGGATCTCGGCAAGCAGGTGCGTGTAGTGGCGCACGGTGAAATGGCCGCCCCGCTGCGGGTAAAGATTTTTAAAGGCATTGTATCCGTGGGGCGAAAGGGTGACGATTTTGTCCACGCCGGCCTGCTCGAAGGCCTCGATGTTCCCCCTGGCCAGGTGTTCGAACAGGGCGAACTCTCCAAGGGCCCGGGCATCGTTTCCGTCCGGACCTTCCTTGGGCCCCAGGATGCCGAAGGAAACGCCGATCTTTTGCAGCAGCTTGGCCACCGAGCGGGCGATCTCCATCCCCCGGTGGTCGAACGACCCCACGTCGCCGACGTAAAAAAGATACGCCGTGTCGGCCGAGTACGGCTGGACGCCCAATTCCGCAGCCCAGTCGCCCCGCTTCTTCTGGCGGATCTTGTAAGGGTTGCCGTGGTCCATGAGGCGGGTGAGGTAGTCGCGCACCGGCGGCGGCACAGTGCCCTGGTCGACCATTTCCGCCTTGGCCGCGATGAACGCCTCGAGGATCGACTCCCTGAACTTGTCGAAAATGCAGTGTTCGACGCAGTTGCCGCACGTGGCGCAGGAGAAGAAAATCTCCTGCAGGCGCGCATCGGTGCGGATCTGGCCCGAAAGCCAGGCCCGGATCAGCCACATCCGGCCGCCGGGTGAAAAGGATTCAAAGCGGTATTTAAGGTAAGCGGGGCAAGTGAGGCTTCCGTAATCGGAGGGTAGTTTGCAGAATCCACAACGAAAACATCGGTGAAGAATCTCCTCGTGCTCCATCGTTCAGCCTTTCGGTATCCGTCCGCCGCACCTTGACGGGATGTTGTTTTCCTTCCCGCACGAGGCGATCTGTTCGGTTGGCCAACCCCAGGGATTAGACAGCCTGATTGCGGAGACAAGCAAAAAGCCGGCAGCTTTATAGACATCAGGCGGCCTCGGCTCGGGGAATCAACGGATCCTAGTAAACCTCATCCGGTGTCCGGTCGTCAAGAGTCGAGTGCCCCCTTCCGCGATTGTCGTAGGAAATCCACCGAGCCCGTCTGCTTCCCAGCCCCGACCCGACGACCAAGGCGTGCACATACCGATAGGGTCCGGTTCCCCAAAACATAGGGATAGCCCTTGTGGCCCGGATGGGGTCGGCTGGTCTTGAGCTTCGAATACACCGCCTCGATCCCCACCACCCGCATCAGGCGTTGAACCTTCTTTGGGTTTGTAGTAGTGCAAAAAGCGGCTGACGCCCGGCAGCACACACTGCCGACTGATGCCCGGCAGCTCGAGCGGATCGTCTCATAATCCAGCGTCAGAGCTGTCTTCTTGCTCCGGCCGTTCAAGCATCCAGGATCGGCGAAAAAAGCATCCCGTTTTTGCATTGTCCCGTCACAACCCAATGAAGTAAAAAGGAGCTCTCCCAATGCCCGAACTTGCCTTCCAGGACTATTACCCCGACGATGTGGCGCACTGCTACGGCTGCGGCCGACTCAACGAAGTGGGGCTTCATCTGAAAAGCCACTGGGACGGAGACGACACCGTGGCCCGGTTCACCCCGGAGCCCTACCACACGGCGAGTCCCGGCGTTGTCTACGGCGGGCTGATCGCCTCGCTCATCGACTGCCACGGCACCGGTACGGCTTCTGCGGCCGCTTATCGGGCCGCCGGCCGAAAGATGGGCACAGAGCCCCTCCTTCGCTTCGTGACCGGTTCTTTGCACGTCGACTTTCTGCGCCCCACCCCCCTGGGCCCCGAGTTGGAGATTCGTGGAAAGATCGTCGAGGTCAAGGAAAAGAAAGTGGTCGTGGAAGAAACGCTCTCCGCCGAGGGCAAGGTCTGCGCCAGGGGAAAGGTGGTGGCCGTGCTCATGCCCGGGGGACCGAAGCCGCGATAGCACGCCCTGCGGGGCGGCGGGCCCCCTCCTTTAGGAGCCCTTCCCGCTTTTCATTTTTGGTTTCTTGATCCCTCCCTGGACAACCTCGATTCATTAATAGCGCGAGGAGGTCAGCTCGTGGGTGGCGTCGGCCCAGGCGCGGCTGAAGCGTTCGGCGACGCCTTTGGCGTCCTCGCTCCTGCCCTGCTGCTCGAGTGCCCGCCCCAGCCCGATCAGGGAGTATCCGTTTTCCGGGTTCTTGCGCAGATCCGCCGCGTATATCACCTCGGCTTCGGTCGGCCGGCCCGCATCCAGAAGCATGGCCCCCAGAAAATGCCGAACCGGGAAATACCAGTCGGGCGGTTCGTTGTAGCGCAGGCTGTCTTCGAGCCTTACGGCCCGCTCCAGGTGCGCCAGCCCCTGCAGCGTACCTCCTTCGGCGTATGCAATTTCTCCCCGAACGATTTCTTCGGCGATCGTCATCAGCGTCCCTGCGGCGGCAAACCCGATATAATGTTCTATCTCTACCATCGCCTCCCGGGCCTCGGTCAGGGGGCGAAGCTCCCTGCGGGCATCGGTCAGCCGGCCGGTGTGAATATAGGCCAGGGCCCTGCCGTAGTGCCAGATGCCGGTCATGAATCGGGAATCGACTTCCGGCATCGGTTCGGAGAGCATCTTTTCCCACATTCCGAAGCGCACCATCACGAACATCGGCTGGGACAAAAAGGTCTCGTAGAGGGCCCAGGTGTTTTTGTCGGCTGCAAGTTCGTGGGGAATCTTTTCGACGATCTTTCTTGCCGCTGCAAGCGCCGCCTCCGGGCGTCCCTGCAACATCGCCGACCAGGCCATAAAATGAATGTTGTGCGGGTAGTATCCCAACGGGTAGAGGCCCTGGCTTCGACACTGGGTGATGTAGTCTTCGTCTGCTTCCGTCGCCCTGCGATTGGCCTCGTAAGAGTCGGTATAGCGACCAACGCGCATATAGATGTGCGAGGGCATGTGCACGATGTGGCCGGCTCCGGGCATCAGCCCGGCGAGCATGTCCGCGTATCGTTCCCCTCTTTCGGGGTGGCGTGCCTCCACCGCGTGGATGGAGTAGTGAAGCGCCCCGGCATGCCGCGGATTGCGGTCGACCACCGACTGGAGTGTTTCAAGAATGATCTCTGTCCGCTCTTTTGGGCTGCCGTCCAGGTTCCAGTAGTCCCAGGGGCTCAGGTTCATTAGCGCGGCAGCGTATAGGGTTGCAGCATCGAGGTCGTCCGGGTATCGTTCCACCAGCTTTTCCATGGCGCTGGCGTAGGCCATGTCCAGCGGTGCGCGGTTGGCCATGGGATCGTCGGTGTATCGCTCGGCCAGTGCGTCGATGTAGGCGCGCTCCCGCGGCGAGACCCTGTCCTTGAGGGCCACCGCCTGCTGAACCGCCCGGTAGGCTTGGGGGGCCACGGCCGGAATCATCGGCAGATTGAGGTTGGGGCCCAGCACCAGCGCCCATCCCCAGTAGGCCATCGCGTTTTGCGGATCGAGCCGCGCCGCCTCCTTGAAGGCGCGAAGCGCCTCGGAGTGGTTGAAGGCGTATGACAGCCGAAGCCCCTGGTCGAAGAACCGCTGAGACGATGCACTGTTGGTCGTCACCGGAAAGTGGTGGTCGCCCAGCCCTTCGAGAACCGGTGCGATAGGGGATTCGGTTCTTGAAGGGTCGGCCTCGAGGGCGCGCGGATCGTGGATCATGGCCGCGGCCGCCTGCACGTTGAGTACAAGAAACATCAGGGTCAACATGATTGCTCTCATGGTTTTCTCCTTATGTATGGGGCACAGGAGCGCCGATTCGGCGCACCCCTGTACCGGTTTACGAAAGAAAAACCCTCATCGCTTCACTGTCCAGCGCCATGCGCCGGGAAATCGACAGGACAACGTACTTGTGCAGTTGTCGCGCAATATCGGGACGCTGACGCTCCAACCGGCGAAACCGATCCTTTCTGAGCGCGAACAGAACCGACGATGTTGATCAGGCCGCTGATCAGGGCAGCCAGCAAAGAGGGGGCGATGACGTCAACTGCTGCGGGACGCACACTGACGGTCCCCATGGTTTTCGGAGTCGCGTAGGACATGGCTCATGATCGATCGAACCCGGCTTCGGTCCGGTATTGGTTTTCGCTTTTTTGGTGAGGCTTTTTGAAGACTTTGACGATAAGTGAGAAGTGCTCACTGCTCCTGAGTCTCCAGGCTGGGAAAGGTCAGTCCGAACCGATCGCAGAGGCCGGGGACGCTGTCAAAATCCATGTCGAGGTCGTATTTGTCGTTGATCTGTCGAAACCGTTCTACGTCTCCCCAGGCGTTTGCCACCTCCCGAAAGTAGTTTTCGAAGCCGGCCGGGGAGATGATCTCGATGATCTCACAGGGCGTGTCCCCGGGGTTCCAGAAGGTGTGCCACTGCCGGCGGGGCTTTATCACCCAGGTGCCGGCCTCGGCGACCACGACGTCGTCTCCGAGCAGGGCGCCGAGTGATCCTTTGATCACGAACGAGTATTCGTCCTCGTTTCGATGGTAGTGCAGCGGAGCGGCCAGGGCATGGGGGGCGATCGGGTGGTGAACGACCGAAAAGCGCTGTGCGCTCAAAGCGCCTTCGAGCTTCCAGTTGACGCCGAGACCGCCGAAGTCGAAAAAATCCCCTTCGTGTGAAGGGACGGTAATGGCAAAATTCATCTTGACCTCCTTGGTTGTCGTTGTCTGAGCAGGAAAATCGCGCCGACCCCGCCGATGATCATCGCCGAAGAGACGACCAGCCTCAGACTGATCTGTTCTTCTCCGAACGCCATCCAGAGCGTGGTGGCACCGACGACCAGCAGGGCGACCGCCCAGATCAGATCGAAGTTGATCCAGTTCCTGCGCAGGATCGAAAGCCCGAACCACCGGTAGACCAGGGAAGCCACGACCGCCATGACCGCCAGCATCGCTGCCGTATGAAGCGCCACGCCGAGAACCATCCCGCTGCCGGAATTCATTCCCATTTCCGGATGGTTGCCGGCGCCGGCCACCTCCAGGAGCATCGGCGCCACCATCAGCCCGGCGCCGTGGGCCATGGCCATGATGAACGACCAGACGAACAGGTCGTGCATGGTGACGCGCATGCCGACCCATCGGGGGTGGCGGTAGTAGGTCAGCAATTTGTAAACGCCGAAGCCCAACAGCAGGCCGGCGGTCACGTACCGGAGCACCGCCATGGAAACGAGATGGCCCGCGGCCAGCACTGCGGCGGCGACGATCGCAATCGAGGCCGCGTGGCCCAGGGATATGGGAACCAGCGACCGCCATACGGCGCGTTCGCTCTTTTGCTGCAGGCCCAGGGCAAGGGCAAAGAGCCAGCCCATGGCCGGGTTCAGCCCGTGGTAGGCGCCGAAGACGGCGAGCACCGCCCAGGTGCCGAGCAGATCAGGATGCGTAGCAAAATGTGTCGGTGGATGCATCGCCGCCCTCCAGCCGCACCTGGTGGGCGCGGGTGTCGCCGAAATCCACGAAGAAGTTTTCGTCGAAGGTGATGCCCCCGTCTTTGCCGACGTCCAGCTTGGCCATCCAGCCGCCCATCTTGTCCGGGTAGAACTGGTCGTCGATGACGCTGTACAGCGAGTTGGTGAAATAGACCCGCTTGGCGTCGCGGCTGATTTCCACCATCTGCGGGCCGCCCAGCAAGGGCCCCATACTTTTGGGATGGGCCGTTCGCCGGGTGATGCCGCCGATCTCCACCTTGCCGGTCAATTTGGGGGCAAACGGATCGGAAACGTCGTACTGGTGCATTTCCCCGGTTCCCCAGCACGACACGTACAGATACCGGTCGTTGAGGTCCAGGTCGATGTCGGTGACCAGCGGCGGCACCGCCTTGAAGCCCTTCAGCGGGTCGGGAAGCCGGTCCGGGTCCGCCGCCTGCGCCGGGATCTCGATGGTCTTTTTCACCTTCCAGCGGCCGTTTTCCTGGTACCAGGTCCAGACGGAGCTGCTCAGATCCTTCAAGCTGATGACGACCCCGGCAAATCCGTAGGTTTTGTTCGGCTCGTGGGCCGGCCGCAGCTCGAACACGAGCTGGTATTCTTCTCCCAGGTTGACGGTCTGAATGTTTTTCCGGCCCCGAAGATCCCAGAAATGCAGGTTCCGGCCGTAGCGGCCGTTGAGAAGATCGTCGAAGTTCAGGCCGTTTTCGAACTGGGAAGGAATCCCCCACTCGGAAGTGATCATGGTGTCTTCGGTGATGTGCCACCAGAAATCGTAGGCAAGTTGCTGGGCGCCGCGGTCGATCTCCCAGGGGCCCAGCACGTCGAAATCATAGTGATCGAGCATGAAGATCCCCCCGGGGCCCTGGCCGTCTGTCTTTCCGCCCAGCGCGCTGACATAGATCGCATCCGGGCCGCAGTGGATCGTGTGGGGCCGGCTGTAGCCGGAGCGGCCGATCACTTCGTCGGGCTCGATGACTTTGGCGATCTTGGGCCGGGCCGGGTTGGGTTTGGTGTCGATGATGTAAATGCGCGAGCTGCGGATGCCCGGCACGATCAGATATCGTCGCTCCAAATGGGGATGCGGCGCGTAGGGGCACAATGCGGAACTGCAGGCGTTCCAGCCGAAGTGGTGCAGCTCGTCGCCGACATACGGCATCTCCAGGTTGTAGACGATTTGGCCGTACTTGGGCGACTCCGGATCCAGATCGATTACGCTGATGGCGTCGGGACGGTCGTTTCTTCCGTAGTTGAGCGTCGCCGTATAGGCAAGTTTCTCCGCCGGCGCCTTGCAGGCCATCTGCGGAGACGGGTAAAATGTCTGATCGGGACGAAATAGCGTCATGGCAGGTCTCCCCTATTTGATTCTTGAAAAGTTCCAATTCAACGCTGATGGGTTCGTAAATAGTCAGATTTTAGACGGCTTTGTAAAAAGTTCGAGATCAAGGCGCCCGAATCCTTAAGGATGAGGCGTACTTACAGTACTCCGCAATGGCGAGGGATGAAGGGGAACGCAGATATCGGACTTTTTACGAAGTCGTCAACGCTGTTCCGACAAGGAGCACGAAACATGCCACAGGCGCGGCCGTTGCCTTCTTACAAATTCTAACACTTCGATTTTTTTATAAAAATAAGAAAAATCCGGGGAAAGAGACTAAAACCCTTCTCCGGCAAAGCGGCGAATATTGGCGAATTTGGCCAATAGTTGCGCGCAACTATTGGCGCGAAGCGCTCTATCCGTGGTTTTGGATCCCCAGCTTTTTCATGCGGTATCGCAGCGTGGAGGGATTCAAATCGAGAATTTTGGCGGCACCTCTGGCGCCGCTGATGCGCCACCGGGTGGTTTGAAGCACGTGGGAAATGTATTTTCTCTCGATGTGGTCCAGACTCGGCAGTTCCTGCGGATCCGACCGGTGGATTTCATCCGGCAAAACCGTGTTTCGGCTGCGCAGCGGTTCCGGCAGCTGCAGCACCGAGGAAGGAGAGGTGATGACCGCCCGTTCCACGATGTTTTTCAGCTCCCGGACATTGCCCGGCCAGCCGTATTCCATCATCTGTTCAAGGGCATCGGGATGAATCCGGGTAACGGTTTTGCCGAGCCTGGCCGAGATTTTTTCCAGAAAGTATTCGGCCAGCAATGGAATGTCTTCCTTCCGGTTTCGCAGCGGCGGCACCGTGATCGGATACACGTTCAGTCGATAAAACAGGTCTGCCCGGAATCGGCCCGAAAGGATCGCCTTTTGCAGGTCCCGGTTGGAAGCGGCGATCACCCGCACGTCGACCGTCGTGGTTCGGGACCCGCCCAGTCGCTCGAACTGCCCCTCCTGCAGGACCCGCAGCAGTTTGGCCTGCACTTCGTCGCTCAGTTCGCCGATCTCATCAAGAAAAAATGTGCCACCGTCTGCCAGTTCGAAACGCCCCTTTCGACGCTGGTCCGCACCGGTGAACGCCCCGGGTTCATGGCCGAACAGTTCGCTTTCGACCAGTTTTTCCGGCAGGGCGGCGCAGTTGAGCTTGACAAACGGTTTTTCCGTGCGGCTTCCGGTCCGATGGATGGCCCTGGCGATCAATTCCTTGCCGGTGCCGGTTTCGCCGAGGATCAACACCGTTGCGTCTGTTTTCGCCACCTGTTCCACACTGTGGAGCACCTCAAGGACCAAACGACTTCTGCCCACGATCTCTTCGGCGTTGTCCCTCCCCTTGATCTCGGCCTTGAGGTAGGCCGCCTGATTCCTGAGCTCGTGAATGGTTTTCTCGCTTTCGATCCGGTCGTTGATGTCCCGCAGGATCAGCGCGTAAAAAGGCCGGCGCTGGATTTCGAAGCGCGAAAGGGTCGCCTCGGTGAAGATCTGCTTGCCGTCTGATCGGATGACATCCAGGCCGCCGGGAGCCATCAGGTATTGCCGGCCTGCCGGCCGTGTTTTCAGCTCTTCGACCAGCCGGTGAAGTTTGCTGCGGCTGTCGTCGGACAAAAATCGGGGAAACGACCTGCCTTTTGCGCCCGAAAGGGTGAAGTTCAGCAGCTTTTCCGCGGCCGGGTTGAGCATGACGATGTCGTTTTTTTCGTCCAGCTCGATAATGGCGTCCATGGCGCTGGTCACCAGCAGCCGGAGCTGTCTTTCGCGCTCTTTCATCTCCGACTCGGCCCGGATCCGCATCAGTTCCGCAGCCGCCCTGGCGGCAAAGACCTGAAAGAGGGCCACTCGCTTGGGCTCTTCGGCCATGGGCCGGTCGTCGATGGCTGCCATGTGCCCCAGAATCGATCCGTTCAGATCCATCAGCGGCACGCCCATATAGCTGACCGCCCCCAGATCTTTGAGCTTTTCGCTGCGGGGGAAAAGCAGCCGGATGTTGTCCGGGTAGAACACCAGCTTTGCCTTATCGATGACGGCTTCGCACGGGGTGCCGTCGATGTCCACCTCGAAATCGGGAAGCAGCTCCCCATCCACCCAGAAGGCCAGGGCCTTCAACCGGCGAAGGTCGGCGTGATATTCGGTGATCCAGGCGTGCTTGGTGTCAAGGGCCCGGGCGAGATTTTCCACGAGCGCTTCGAAAAACCGCTCTCCGGTCGTGGTCGCGGTGCCCTCCAGGAGAATGCGCAAGGGGTCGCCGCTTTGAAGCTGGCAGCCTTGTACGGCGGGGTCATCGTTCATGATCGGCAGCTCCTTCCGATCGGATTGTTTATTGAAACGGCGCGTGCAGGGGATCTGATGTATGGGGAGTGTCGGGCGTCGTTTATAGTATGTCTGTAAACATCGGATGAAGGAAGTCAACCGCCCCGTTGATTTCGAACCGATCCATCCCTAAGATATGATTTAGGTTTTCGAGTTTCGTCCCGGAAAAACGAATCGAAGCATCAGCGCCGAAAGCACTCCCTGCCGGAGTCTATGCTTCATGAAAGAAGCGGTTCGATCATGGAAGAAAATCAACTGAAACGCAGGCTCTCTGCGCTGATCAACGCCGATGTGGTCGGCTACAGCCGGTTGATGGCGGAAGATGAAGTCGCCACCGTTCGGGCCCTGACCGCCTGCCGGCGCGAAGTCGAAGAAGTCGTCGCCGAACACGGCGGCCGGCTGGTCGACTTCGTCGGAGACAATCTTCTGGCGGAGTTTCCCAACACCTCGGATGCGGTCCAATGCGCCCGGCAGATTCATCGCGCGTTAGAGCGCATCAACTCAGGCCTTTCTGCCAAGCGCCGCCTTTTGTTTCGCATCGGCATCCACATGGGCGACGTGATGTCCGACGGCGAAAGGCTTTACGGAGACGGGGTCAACATCGCCGCCCGCATCCAGGCCCTTGCCGAACCCGGCGGCACCTGCGTGTCGGACATGGTGTATCACCAGGTTCAGGGCAGCAAAGACATTCGTTTTATCGACCTGGGGGAAAAAGCGCTGAAACACATACCGCAACCCGTGCGAATCTTCCGGCTTCGGGAGCCGGAGAAGCCCGTTGTCGCTTCTCCGGTGGACAGTGATGCTTTTGCGCCCCCCACCCTGCCGCTTCCCGCCAAGCCGTCGCTGGCGGTGCTCCCTTTCGTGAATTTGAACAGGGAATACCTCCAGGATGATTTCATCCACGGTCTGGCCCTCGATCTCATCGCCTCCCTCGTTCAAATCCCGGGCCTGCTGCTGATCAGCGATGTGACCACCTTCAACCAGCAATCGAATATTCTGTCCGCCCGGGAACTGGGCTCGCGGCTGGGGGTCGGTCATGTGCTCGACGGCGGCGTGCGCCGCTCGGGGCAGCGGCTTCGCATCACCGCCCGATTGACGGAAACCACCGCCGGCCGACAGATATGGGCGAAGCGGTTCGACGACGATCTGGACGATCTTTTTGCCGTACAGGATGAAATCGTCTCGGAAATCGTCACGGCCATGGACGTCGAACTCGTCAGCGGCGGGCAGGCCCTCATCGTTCGCCAGGCGCTGAAAACGCCCTCGGCCATCGAATCCTATTACCGGGGCTGGGGTGCCTTGTTCAGTTCGTCGCCGAATTCGATACGCCTGGCCCAATCCATGTTCGAAGAGACGATCCGCCGGGAACCGGAATCCTCCATGGGGTACGCCATGGCGGCATGGTCGTATTGGCTGGAGCTTTCCCAGTCAGAAAGAGAGTACGACCCCCGGCTGCTTCGAAAGGCCACGAAGCGGGCCGGTGAAGCCTTGCAGTTGCAGGACGTCACCGGGATGCCGAACCTGGTGATGGCCCATCTTCACCTGCTTCAGCGCGACCACGACAAGGCGCTGGCGTCCGCGGAAAAAGCACTCCTTTCCAGGCCCAGCTGCGATGCCTCCTATGCGATCAAGGCCAACATCATGAACTACCTGGGCCGGCCGGAGGAGGCCATTTCCTTGAGCCGGCATGCCATGCGTCTTTCTCCGGTCTTTCCATCCTTTTATCCGGCAGTGCTGGCGGCAGCCTATTACGGAAGCGGAAAATTCGCCGAAGCGGTGGCGGCGGCCGAAATCAGCCGCCAGGCCGATCCTGACAACAAGGACGCCTTGATTATTTTGACCGCCGCCAGCGCGGCGTTGGGCGACATGGAGTCGGCTCGAAGCGCGGTTCGTTCCATTTTTGAACTTCAGCCGGATTTCGACATTGCCTCGTATGGCGCCCATCAGCCGTACAAAAACCCGAAGGATCTGGATCAGCTCCTTGCCCACCTTCGGGAGGCCGGGATGTGACCCCTCCTTTCCAACAACGGGTAGCCTGAAAAAAATGGTCGCGACGCTGGGACCGGAATGGTTCGTAGACAGGGACGCTACCAGCCGTAGATCCGCGCCACCGCCCGGGCCAACAGCAGGCGAAAAGTGTCTGCATCGCTGTCGCTGATGGGGCATTTGGCCTTTTTCTCGCCCCGGTTCATGGCTATGAAATAACCGAAGCGTTCTCCCCTGCTTACCTGCAGGCAGCTTTTGGGCAGGATTTCTTGCCCCGTTCGGCCGGCTGCCTTGTTCGGGTCGTGGACAATCCGACAAGACCCGTCTTGCAAACCGGCCAGGATCTGTTGAATGTCCGCATCGGAGAGCTTCATCGACACCTTGTTCGTCCAATCATAGACCGGGTTGCCGCGGCTGTCGGTCTGGTCGGTGGCGTTGGCCATCTCGACCATCAGGTGGCCTTTTTTCAGGACCCGCACCTGGGCGCCGTCCCGTGTCTCGAAGGTTTCCCCGACAAAATGAGCCGGCTTCAGGGTGAAGTGTACCGATCCGGTGCGGTTGTGGATCTTGAACCGGGGGCATTGCACTTGAGGCTGGTCGCTCATGGGTCGTTCCTCCTTTGCTGGGGGTTCAGGGGTTCTGGGTTCCGGGTTCGGGGTTCGGGGTTCGGGGTTTAGGGTTGGGGGTTCTGGGTTAAAGGGTTCAGGGGTTTCAGGGTTCCGGGTTCGGGGTTCTGGAGTTGGCAGGTTTGCGGTTGAGGAAAAGAAAACCGGCCAGAATTTCTGCCATGCCGTCTGCCCGTTGGGTTCTTTCCACCGGGCGCCCAGAAAAATGAGGTCCTGAACCTCTCAATCCCTGAACCTCTGAACGTCTCGACCGCTGAACCCTGGAACCTCTGAACCTTTCAACCTTCGACACGAGCAAGTATCGTACCGGAAGATCACCACCGCATCGTGCGACATCCGCTTCCCGGGCCGGGCAGGCAAGACTTCGCGATGACAAGATTTTAATCGATATCGGGATTCGTCGGCTGGATCGACGCGGGGCGGGCGCTTTGGTCAAGGATCTTCGGGTGCCAGGTTTTCAGGGCAGCGGCTGCACTGGAACTTGTGCATCTCTCAGGGTGTTCTATAGCGCTTGTCAGCTCGCAGATTGAGCTGAGAGAAGCCAAGCCCGACAATGAAATTGCCCGGCAGTGCGATCAGTTTGATCAAATATGAAACTTATGTCGAAGCCCCTGCCGGTGGAGGGACGCGCGCAGTCTAAGTCCGCCTTGCCGGTAATGAACAAAAGCCGGCTTAGACTGCGCGTGGCCCTCCAACCGCCAACACCCAAGGCTGGGGGCAGATCGGTTTTTACCGCCGGCTTCTGCCGAAGTTTCGCATAAGCGCCGCCTCTGGCCAGCCGCGCCGGCCAGTTTGATCAAGGGTGAAACTATTTTCATATAAAATCTTGTTATTTTAGCATTTTTCTTGTTACTTTTCTTTGCTCGCCCAAAGAAAAGTAACCATCCGCCTTCGCAAAAAAGCTACGGCGGGACAAGAAAGAAAAGGCGCCCTGCGCCCCGCTTCTTCCTGCGCGTCGCAGGTCCGGCCGGGGCCCTTTCGAACTCGGCCCCAAAAGAACGGGGGCCTCAAACAGCGAAAAGGCCTGATTCGGCCGGATCTGCGATGCTTAGGGCTTCGCTCTTCGAGCTACGACCCCACACGGCGGCGCGGGACGATGGGCTCCCCCGAGGGTATTCACTTGCCGATCTTTTGGGGTAGTTTCATACGAGCCGGTCGGTATGCCGGCGGCACATGATCCATTTCGCCGCTCATGAATTCCGAGCGTTGACTTATTCGCTGGGTTCCTCGGGATCCTGGTCGGATTCCATTCGACCGACCTTCTGGCGCAGATCTTCGGGCAGATGACCGTTGCCGCCGATGATCCGTTCGATTTCCCGGGTCAGGCCGAACCGTTGCACCACCTTTTCCAGGGCCGCGATTCCCTTTTCCAGCCGGGCGCTGGTGGAGGTCATTTCGAGAAACGCCTGCTTTTCTTCGGCGCCGAAGCCCTCGAAACCGGCGATGAGAAACGACAGGTGCTTCGGGTCGGAAAGATCGATGGGATCGTCCGCGGGCCCGGTCGACAGCAGGTCGATCAGTTCCTCGAACACCGCCCTGCCCTTTTCGGCCAGCCGAGGCAGCCGCTCCAACGGCGGTTCGTCCCGGTCGTCGAAAAACATCACCCGGCCTTCCAGATAGGATTTTTCATCGAAGATTTCGAGGATGCGAAACCGAACCTCCCCCCGGGTCAGGATATCCATGCGTCCGTCATCGTAGCGCTTGAGCACCTCCAGGACCCGGACGGTGCACCCGGTATCGGCCATGCGCTCTCCGCTGAACAAGACGATGCCAAAGACCCGCCCTTGTTCGATGCACCGGGCGATCATCTCCTTGTAGCGTTCTTCGAAGATATGCAGCGGGATCGGCGCGCCCGGCAGGGCGACGATCCCCAGGGGAAACAGGGGGATGATCCTTTCCTCGGTCATCGGTGGTCTCCTGTCTTTTTCGGGAGTGGCTTTCTGCACTATTGGTTTCGTTCATTTGTTGATGGGTTGACTGGCTGATTCGTCAAATTCTGCTGTTCAACCGATACCCCATTTAACCAATCAACCAGTCAACCAGTCAACCAATCATCCTCCGCCGGTCATCGGCCAGAAAAAAGGCAGTACGAACACAATCACGGCAAACACCACCAGGGTAAGCAATCCGCCCACTTTCAGGTAGTCGACGAACCGGTAGCCCCCCGGCCCCATGACCAGAATGTTGGCCGGATGGGCGATCGGGGTGGTAAAGCTGGCCGAGGCGGCCATGGCGACCGCCATCAGCAGCGAATGCTGGGAAAGGCCGAGATCCAGCGCGGTGTTCATGACGATGGGGGCCATGAGCACCACCAGCGCGGCGGTGGGAATAAAGCAGGTCGAAAGAAATGTCAGCGCCACCAGCCCGGCCATCACCGACACCGGTCCGAAAGGCCCGGCCAGCCCCACCACGGCTTCTGCGATGAGCCGCGCCGCGCCTGTTTTGTCCAAGGCAACGCCCAGGGGCAGCATGCCGGCGATGAGAAACACCGCCTTCCACTCGATCTGGCGGTAGGCTTCTTCCATGGTCAGCGACCCGCTGAGCACCATGAGTGCGGCACCGACTACGGCGGCGATGTAGATCGGCACCCATCCGAACACCACCGGCAGAATCACGCCGGCCATGATCAGTACCGACAGCTTGGCCTTTTCCATCCGCGGCCGCTGCTGGGCGGTTTCAGTCAGGACGATAAAGTCTGGCTCCTGACCCAGCATCCGAAGCTTGCCCCCGGGGCCGAACACCAGCAAGGCGTCGCCGAACCTGAGCTCCGCATCCCTCAGATTCTCGTATATGGCGGCGCCCTCCCGCCAAAGCGCCAGCACGTTCACGCCGTACTTTTCCCGGAAGTTGAGCTGCCTGAGGGTCTTTCCGGCCAGGGCGCTGTGGGGCGAGAGAATCGCTTCCACCAGGCCGTAGTGTCGGGTCATCATTTCTTCCAGATCCGGCCGTTTTTCCGGATCGATCTGAAGCTGCTCCAGGCCCCGCAGCAGGTCCAGGTCCGAGGGGCGACCCTCCACCAGCAGCCGGTCTCCGGCCTTGAGCTTCTCGAAAGGCTCCGGCATGATGACAGGCCCCTCCTTGCGGAGGATCCCCAGAATGTGGCTGCCCAGGGCCGCCCCCAGGCGGGTCTCCTTGAGGGTGCTGCCCACCAGCGCCGAATCGAACGGCACCTGCATGACCAGAAGCCGCTCCTGAAGCCCGTAGGCTTCCGTCAGCTCGCGCCGGGTGACCTCTCCAAAAGCCTCTGCGCCGGGCGCTGACGCCAGGGACTCCAGATCCTGCCGGCGGCCCGCGAGCAGCAGCTCGTCTTCCACTTCCAGCGGGATGTCCTGCAGACCGGTCCGAAGCACGGTCTTTTCTCGGCGGATCGCAAGAACATTGGCCTTGTAGGCGGCTCGAAATCCGATGATGTTGAGGCTCTTGCCGGCCAGGGGCGAGTTTGCCCCGAGTCTGACACAGGCGGTTTGAACCCCATCGGTGTACAATGCTTCGATGTCCACCGTTTCAGGCTCGACGGAAAGCAGCCGCCAATTCTGCACGGACCGCATTTCGGCCAGATGGCCTTCGACAGTCAACAGGTCGCCGGCGGAAAGCCTCTCTGTGGCGCCCGGAGCGACAAGGGTTTGATCGTCCCGGGTGATGCCGATCACGTTCAGCGCCAATGCCGAACCAATCCGGCTCTGAGCGAGGGATTTTCCGACCAGGGGCGAGTCGGGGGCGATACGGATGTGAAACAGGCGGTCCTGAAGGGCATAGGCCTGCTTCCAGTCCCCTCCGCCGGCCGCCGAAGTCTCCCGGGCCGGGTTTCGATCCGGCAGCAGGTGGCGTCCTACAAAAACCATGAACGCGATGCCGGCCGCCATGATGACCAGCCCCACCGGGGTGAAATCGAAAAAGGAAAAAGGGGTCAGCGAGGCTTCCCGCAGGGCTTCGGTCACCAGGATGTTGGGCGGAGTTCCGATCTGGGTGGTGAGCCCCCCCAGCAGCGAGCCATAGGCCAGCGGCATCAGCAGCCGAGACGGGGCGGTGTCGGTCTGCCTGGCGATGTCCATCACCACCGGCAGCATCAGCGCCGCCACGGCAACGTTGTTCATAAGAGCCGACATGACGCCGGCAGAGGCCATGATCACCGCGATCATGACCGGCTCCCGTCGGCCGGCCAATTTCAGCACCACCTTTCCGATGATGTTGGCCACTCCGGTCTGGGTCAACCCGCCGCTGAGAATGAACACCGCCCAGACCGTCACCACCGCCGGGCTGCTGAACCCGGACAGTGCTTCGGCAGGGGGAACCAGGCCGGTAAGGGCCACGGCCCCCAGCGCCAGAAGCGCGGTGACCTCCATGGGGATCCACTCGAAGACCAGCAGCACCACCGCTGTGGCGAGGATGAACAGGATCAGCAGGATATCCGGCGTCACGGTCAACATTCCTTTCGACTCAGGGCTGCGCAAAAATAACTCGCAAATGCGATTTTAGGAAAGATAACAGGGGATCAACGATTGGCAAGCAGACCACCCCGCATTCGGGCGCGGCCATCACCCGTGCCGGTGTTCTTGGAAACCGGACAAAGATCCCTGCCGAGGACAGTGTCGATAATTCCCACACATGCGTAGAATAATCCAACACAACCGGCAACTAATTGTTATTTAAAGGATTAATCTAATTCCTGTCCCCGAAAAACGTGCCGCTCCCATCAAAAGTGTGGAAAGATCCAACATATCGACGATCCCATCCTCAGGCGGTCTTCTCCCGCTCCATAAAAAAATATTCTTATCTATTTCAGTTTCTTATGCTGATTTTGCGTGAATCTCTCCATGTCGGCACGCCCTTTGCTCTATCTTTTGGCAACAAAAAAAACACGCAAAAGGTCAAAAACCTCATTTTGCACTCATCAGAAAGGAGTCGACACCATGGCAGAAAACAACGGACGCAGAAATCAGATTGGCTACGGTTCCAGCTATCGCAAAGGCCAAAAGCAGGAAATCGGCGGCAGAGACGGTATCGGCACGGTGCTGGGCGGGCAGGTCTGGATGGTCAAGCCGGACAAGGAAGCCAAAGCGACCCATCCCTGCCTGTGGATGCAGGCCGGCGTCGTCGAATTTAAGAACTGCAACAACTTCTACGACTGCACCTCCTGCAAGTACGATCTGGGCATGAAAAAGGCCGTGGAAAGAGGAAAACAGATGAGCTGGCAGGATGCCATGCGCCGCCGCCCGGACATGGACAGGGTCTGCCGGCACAGCCTAACCAACCGGATCGCCCGCAGGACCTGCGCCTATGATTTCAAGTGCGCTAGCTGCGACTTCGACCAGTTTTTCGAAGACGTCTGGAGCCCGAAGACCAAGAGCCTTCCGTCAGCGGTCAACCAGGTCAAAGGGTTCGACGTTCCGGAAAGCTATTATTTCCATGACGGCCACGCTTGGGCGCGCATCGAAAGCGGGGGGCTCATCCGGATCGGCCTCGATGACTTTGCCTTGAAGCTGCTCGGCGAAGCCGATGCCTTCGAGCTGCCCCTGACCGGCAAAGAGCTCGACCATGGCGCCCCCGGCTGGGGGCTGCGGCGCAGGGACAACCTGGCTGACGTGCTGGCGCCGGTCGACGGCGTGATCGTGGAGGTCAACAACGAGCTTCGTGAAAAACCGGGCATGGCCAATCGCGAACCATACGGCGAAGGCTGGCTGTTCATGGTCCATCATCCAAACATCAAGAAGGCCATGAAGTCCCTGATGACCGACGCAGACAGCGTGGACTGGATCAACCGGGAAGTGGCGACCCTGGAAGGGATGATCGAAGAGGTGGCCGGCCCCCTGGCAGCCGACGGCGGTCATCTGCAGCCGGACATCTTTGGCAATCTCCCCGACCTGGGCTGGAACAACCTGACCCGGACGTTTTTGAAGTCCAAATAGGCCGGACAGGGCTGAATCGAGCAACCTTTCACCGCCCGGAGAGGACGACCATGACCCCGAGACTGAAAATGGAGACGACGGAAAATTCCGCTCTTGAGTGCATCTGGAGCCAAGCCGGCGTGGTCCCGAAAAAATCGTGCCACCAGGAGATGGACTGCGCCGCCTGCCGCTTCGACCACGCACTTCGCCGGACCGCAGAGCACAATCGGCAAACCCGCGCCCGGGGGCGGCAGCCAAAAGGGAAAAAAGGGCAGATCGTTTCCTGGCAGGAGAACATGATGCGGGTGCCACCGGCCAAACGTCCCTGCGTCCACCACATGAAGGGGCACATCGATTTCAAGGCATGCGGCAATGAATACCGCTGCGGAACCTGCGAGTTCGACCAGTACTTCGAAGACCAATACGCGGTTCATGTGGCGGTCCGGCCGGTGGAGCTGGCTGAGGTCGGCGGATTCAAAATCCCCCAGGGAGTGTACCTGCACCCGGGCCACACCTGGGTAAAACTGGAAGAAGGCGCTTCGGTGCGAATCGGCCTGGACGACTTTGCCCTTCGCGTGCTCGGTCCTCCGGACCGGATCGAGGCGCCGCTGGTGGGAAAGCCCGTCTTTGCCGACCAGCCGCTCATCCACCTGCAGCGCGGCGATCGGCATGCCGGGGTGCTCTCCCCGGTGAACGGGGTGGTGACTGCCATCAATGCCGAGCTGAGAAGAGACGCCCGAACGGTCGACCGCGCTCCGTATACCGATGGATGGGTGATGCGGGTCCATGCCCCGGAATTGCGCAAGGATCTCAAAAACCTGATGATCGGCAGCGAGACCGGCGCTTTTTTGGAAAAAGAAATCGGGCAGCTCTACGAGATCCTGGAAGAAACGGCCGGCCCGCTGGCCGCAGACGGGGGGCAGATCGCTCCCGATGTCTACGGCAACCTTCCCGGGCTCGAATGGGAGCGGCTGGTGCGAACGTTTCTGCGCACCGAATGAGGGAAAACGCCTGAACTGTAGACATCAGGCGCAATTATGGTGACGATGGTTTCACCGCCTAGACGCTGAGAACGCAGAGGATGCGCAGGGAAAATTTTGAAGCTTTTCTCTGCGATCTCTGCGACTCCGCGGTGCGCATTCCTGGATCTGAAATACTTCACTGAAGTCATAACCCAAGCACAGGAGCTGAATCGGGCCGAGCACTCCGAGGCGGCTCAAACGGAACGGAATTCTGACAATCCCTAAATAAAAGCGCGAAGAGATTTTATTGCGGCTGTCGGAGAGTTTGCTTCGCCAGCCGCTTTTTTTCGTCCCCCAGAAGCACCCGGCAGTATGGACAGAGCTTCAAGGATTTCATGTCCACATCCCGAAGGGAGCGGCAGTAGTGCATGATGCAGGTTGGATTCGGGCAGTGGCGAAGTTTGAAGGTGTGGCCCAGCTCATGGGCCGCCTCTTTGCCCAGCCGGCTTGCAAAATCTGCCTTGGCTTTGACCGGGCCGAGAGGCTCCAACAACCGGAATGTGGAAACCACGGCGGCAATCCCGCCCAACTGGGCTTCGCCGTATACATGGGTCAGGATCGGGATGAACAGGTCGACGGAAACGATCCCGATAATTTTCAACGTGTTGGGCGGAACGCGGTTGGCAAGACGCTCCAATATGCGGGTGGAATGGTACTGCCGACGCTCCAGATCCAAAGCGAACTCTACGCTGGAAAGCAGCGGCTCCTGCCGGACGTACACTCCGAAAATGCGCTGAATCTCCCGGCAGACCGCTTCGGAAAGAACAGAATCGATCGGGCCGATCGGCGAAACCAGAATCGCGTCTGCGCCGGCGCTCGACCCGCCCACCAGGTCGGCGGCGTTTTCGGAGGTTGTCATTCTGTCCAAATCTTCGCCCTACTCGATTGAAATGTCGGTCGAAGTCGGGGATTTTCGCAGGGCACGACCTGCGCCCGTCCGGGCGTCGTTGAAGGCGAAGCTGGATGTCGTGCCGATGTGAACGGCACAGGGACCGCTCACTACATCTGCAGAAACTCCGACAGAAGTTTCACGGTTGATCAAACTGGTCGGCTCAAACCAAAAAATTCCTGTAGAATTCCTTCCGGCAACCCCTGAACCCCGAACTCTGAACGCCGCCCAGCGGCAGGGCTCATGTTAAATTTCGCCCGAAGGCAATACGCTGCTCAAAGCAAAAAGGCAAAACGGGGCAGCGATTTTCTGCGGCCGCGGTTTTATTTAGGAGGCTCCAGGCCGTATCTTCGGATCTTGGTATAGAGGGTCGACCGGTCGATTTCCAGGATCCTGGCAGTTCGGGCGACGTTCCACTGGTTTTCATCCAGCACCCGCGCGATGTGGGCCCTTTCCACGTCCTTCAAGGCGCTTCCCGTGGGCAAGCCCACAGGCGCCAGGCAAAAAGGAAGGTCCTCCAGGTGGATCTTTCGTCTCTTTCCCACCACCACCGCCCGCTCCACGGCGTTTTGAAGCTCCCTGACGTTTCCCGGCCAGTCGTAGAGCATCATTTCATCCAGAGCCTCCCGGCTGATGCCGTCGACGGGACGGTTGGTTTCCTGGCTGAAGCGGTGAAGAAAATGCTCCACCAGAAGGGGGATGTCCTCTTTTCGCTCCCGCAGCGGCGGCATGGCAAAGGAGATGACGTTCAGCCGGTAAAACAGGTCCTCCCGGAAGACTTCCTTGGCGATGGCCTCCTCCAGGTCCCGGTTGGTCGCCGTGATGACCCGAAAGTCGGCCTCGATGGGCTGGGTGCCCCCGACCCGGTAAAAAACCCTGTCTTCCAGCACCCGGAGAAGATCGATCTGCATCCGCATGCCGATCTCGCCGATTTCGTCCAGGAAAAGGGTGCCGCCGTGGGCAAGCTCCAAACGCCCCTTTTTGGTCTCCTTGGCATCGGTGAATGCCCCCTTTTGGTGGCCGAACAGTTCGCTTTCCATGAGGTGTTCGGGGATCGCCCCGCAATTGACCACCACAAAGGGGCCGTCGCATCTCGGGCTCTGGGAATGAATCGCTTTGGCGGCAAGGCCCTTTCCAGTGCCGGTCTCTCCGGTGATCAGGATGGTGGCCTCGCTCGGGGCGATGTCCCGGATAAAGTCGAACACCGACTGCATGGAGCGCGACTGGCCGATCATGCTTTCAAACCGCGTCCGCTCCTCGTAAGCCTCTTTTAGGAACAGGGTTTCCCGGGACCGGGCCTGTTCATCGACGATCTTTTCGATCAGCACCCCGAGCTCTTCGGGATCGAAGGGCTTGAGCAGATAGTCCCTTGCGCCGTTTTTCATCGCCTCGATGGCCGTGGAAATGGAGCCGTAGGCGGTGATCATGATCACCGCCACGTCAGGGTCGCTTTCGGTCACCTGGCGAAGGACTTCCAGACCGCTGATCCCTTCCATCTTGATATCGACGAGCAGAATATCGAACCGTTTTTTTTTGATGATTTCCAGGGCCTCTTCGCCGCTGGCGGCCGTCTCCACGGCATGACCGTCGCGGGTCAGCCAGCCGGCAAGAGAATCCCGCATAATCCGCTCGTCGTCTACGATCAGAATCTGTGTGCCGCTCATTGGCGCCTCCGCTTATCCGCCGTCTTCGGTTTTCCCGCTGACCGGAAGATCGATGACAAAGGTGGTTCCTTTCCCGGGCCGGGACGCTACGGAAATCTGTCCGCCGTGCTCCTCGATGATGCCGTAGGCCACGGAAAGCCCGAGCCCGACCCCCTTACCCTTTTTCTTGGTGGTGAAAAACGGTTCAAACAGGTGAGACAGGTTTTCTTCGGGGATTCCCACCCCGTTGTCCTTGAAGAGAATGCGCACCTTTCCGTCGTCGTTTGTGCGCGCAGCTTCGATGGTCAGGACCGCCTCCGGCGTTGCCTCCATGGCCTCTGCGGCGTTGGAGACGATGTTCATAAAGACCTGCTGGAGCTGGTCTTCGGAGCCCACCGGCCGGGGCAGGTCCTGCGCCAGCTTCTTTTCCACCCGGATGCCGTTGATCTTGAGCAGGTTCTGGTTGATGATCAGGGTTTTTTCGACCAGCCGAGGAATGTCGACCGGGTTGAACTCGATCTTTGCCTGGCGGGAAAACGCCAGCAGGTTGGAGACGATCCGGCTCACCCGCCGGGTTTCGGTCTCCATCAAGGCCAGATACTCGGAAAACTGATCGAGATTCTCCCCGCCGACGCCGTCTTCGGTGAAAATGCGTTTGATCAGAAGTATGAGGTTCAAAATGCCGGCGATCGGGTTGTTGATTTCGTGGACCACCGATGCCGAGAGCTTTCCCAAAGAAGCCATCTTGTCCTGGTGGATCAGCTTTGCATGGGTCTCCCGAAGCTGCCGGGTCCGGTCCTCCACCATCTTTTCCAGCCGCCGGGTGATTTCCTCTTCTTCCTTTCGCCGTTCGGTGATATCGCGGCTGATCTCGATGAATTTGGAAATGCGCCCGTCTTTTTCAAAAATCGGATGGATCGCCACTTCGATATAGCGAATTTTCATCTGGCGGTTGACCCGGGTCATCAACCGGGTGGTCACCGCCTTTGTCCGCACCGACTCGTACAGGGGGCACTCCACGGCCTTTCCCTTGCAGCCCCGGTTGGCCGCCTGGAAGACTTCATAGCATTTGCGGCCGATCACCTCGTCTGCGGTGTATCCCATCTGGTCCAGGAAAGACTGGTTGACATCGTCGATGGTCATGTCCGGGGAGATGACCAGGAGAAAGTCCTGGATCCCGTTGAAAATCATCTCGAATTCTTTGTTTCTTTTGCGCAGCCGCTCTTCTTCCACCGTGATGGCCCGCCACATCATGAGAAACACGTCGTATGCAAGAAGGCGGATGTGCTCGGGCCGCGCCCGGAGGATGTCGACGAAAAAAGAATCTCCGGGCACGGTGACGATGATCAGTCCGATGCCGTGACGGGGGTCGAACAGCTCCCTGTAGTCGGAAAAGGTTTTCAGCCCCAGCTTCCGGGCCAGGACCATGCCGGGGGCTTGCCGATCCGGGTCGACCACGGCACAGAATCGGGCCTGGATGTCCTCCTGGCTGAAATTGCTCGTCGTCTTGCGAAGCACGTCTTCGCAAAAATCGCCGCCGCCGACCAGGGCGACGTTGAAAATGGTCTGATCATCGGTCATGGCCTGATTCCTGAAAGGACAAGAGGAAAAAAACGCAAGGCAGGAGCAGACATTCCGGGGCCTGCTCCGGGGCGGGCAGGCCCAAAGTTCCGTAGCCGGCGGTTTCGTTCCACAAGCAGAAACGATTCACGTCTTTATTTGTCGAAAATGCCGCCGACCAGAGGCTGGTAAATCCAATATTCGGTTTCTACCCCGCTGGCAGCATCGATTTGCGCCTGAATCGCGCTTCTTTCCTCGCTGTGAAGCCAACGCTTCCAATCCTCGACGGAGTTCCAGGTGCTTCGGATCAGATAATCGTTGTCTTCCGCGGGCTCGATGCATTTCAACGATTCGCTTGAGATGAATCCTGGCTGGGACCGGGCCAGAGACCGGAGCTTGACGATCAGCGGCGCCAATTCCCTGGCTTTTTCCTCAATGAATTTCCGCCTGATGAGCACTTCAACGGCCATCTGTCCATCCTTTCCCTCGGAGGTTGTATGCGCCGGCCGGCGCAATACTTCATGGAAATCTTATCCGGCTCAACTGAAACTGTCAATCGACAACGGCCCTGGTCTATAGTTTTCAGCGGTTTCGGGCGGTAGGTGAACTTCTTTTTTTTTCCGGCACGGGCCGTATCGATGCTGTAAAAGGCCGCTTCGGGCTCCCCGGCACAGTTGACGGGCAGGGGCGAAAAAAGTATCGTGTCACCCTTCAACAGGGGTGGGAAAGCATTATGCGAAAGATATTTTACGGCTGGTGGATCGTTGCGGCGACAAGCGTCATTCATCTATGGAGCGCGGGAACCTTTTTTTACAGCTTCACCGCCTTTTTCAACCCCGTCATCCAGGAATTCGGCTGGTCCTACACGGCCACCTCTATCGCCGCCGCTCTCCGAAGCATCGAGGGCGGGCTGGCCTCTCCGATCGTCGGGTTTGCTGCAGACCGTTATGGTTCCAGGCGCCTGCTGATCGCCGGGGCCATCATGAGCGGTGCGGGATTTATCCTTTTCAGCCGCATCGATTCCCTCTGGGGCTTTTATTTCATCTTCATCTTTCTCTCCATCGGGATCAGCCTGCTTCTGCCCATACCGGGCTGGACTGCGACCGCCAACTGGTTCGTCAAAAAAAGGGCCATGGCCCTGGGCATCCTGTCGGCCTCGATCGGCCTCGGCGGCATGCTGATCTACGGGGTCAACCTGCTCATCGAAACCTATGGCTGGCGGACGGCATCGGTGGTCATCGGGGTCGGCTTCTGGGTGGTCACCATCCCCTGCGCGTGCCTTGTCCGGCAGCGGCCCGAGACGATGAACCTGCTCCCGGACGGAGATTCACCCAGCCCGTCAACGAAAGCCGCATCCCGCGGCTCGACACCGCCTGCAGAAGGGTTCACTCTCTCCGAGGCGCTGAAAACCCGTGCCTTCTGGACGCTGACCGCGATCGTGACCGTTTCCGGAGGCGCCATGCACAGCGTAACGGTCCATATCATGCCCTATTTTTTAAGCGTCGACATGGACCGGGGAAAGTCGAGTCTGATCGCCTCTTTGCTCATCGTCGTCAGTGTCCTGGGAAGGTTCGGCCTCGGCTGGCTGAACAACCGGATCGCCGGCAGAAAACTGCTCGCGTTCGGCCTTGTACTACAGGCATCCGGCTGCCTGCTGCTGATCTGGGCCGATTCCTTCTGGAAGGCGATGATGTTCGTCGCCGCCTTCGGACCCGGGTTCGGGGGGATCATCACCCTTCGGCTGGTCCTGCAGGCCAGCTACTTCGGTCGAAAGGCCTTCGGGTCGGTTCAAGGGCTCATCATGGCCGTGATGGTCCTGGGCTCCATGACCGGGCCGGTGCTCACCGGCATGGCCTATGATTCTTTCCGATCATACACCCCTGCCTGGCAGATCATGGCGCTTCTGCTCTTTTTGATGATCCCTGCCTCCCTGACCCTGAGAAGACCGCCAAAACTGCCATAGGTGACGAAAAGGAAAATTTCGAATTTCGGATTTAATTTTACATGCCCTTTGAGCTTAACTCAACTCCGGACCCTCTGGGCCCTGATCTTTACCGGCCCACCGCGGCTGCCTTGCGATCCAGCTTAAACCGGATGCGAAGCACCCCTTCTGCATAATCGGTGGTGGTGATCCGAAACCGGCCGATCTCGCCGGTCAACGCCACGTGGGGGCCGATGCAGGGGCAGGCGTCGTAGTCGCCGATCGAGACGATGCGGATGGCGTCGCCGGCTTCGTCCGGAAGCCGATCAAGATCGAAGGTCTTCCGGGTCGATTGGCGGGGTTCGTAGGATTCGGTCACCGGCAGATTTTCGGCGATCTTCTCATTAACCGCCGCCTCGAGTCGTTCGATTTCCCCGTCCTTCAGCGGGCGATCGAAGCGATAATCGCATTTGGATTTTTTCTTTTTCCATTTAACAAATCAACCAATGAACCAATCGACGAGCCCGCCCCTATCGCACTTCGATTTTTCGTTTGGCGTTGACCCCGTAGCGCTTCATCCGGTTGTACACCGTCACCCGGGAAACGCCCAGCAGTTCGGCGGCCCTGGACTGGTTTCCCTCGGCCTTTTCCAGGGCCTCGACCAGCTCCTGTTTTTCGATCTCCTTCAGGTTGAAGGCGCGCCGTTTGGCCGGTGCAAGGGGGCGCCTGCCCCGGTAGATGTCGTGGGGCAAATGGTGGGGCAGAATCAGCGAATCGTGGCAGGCGACAAAGGCGTATTCAAAGGCGCTTTTGAGTTCCCGGACGTTTCCGGGCCAATTGTACTGGGTCAGCACCTCCATGGTCCGGTTGTCGATTCCCTCGATGTCCTTTCCGCTTTTCAGGCGGATCTTTCTGAAAAAGGCTTCGGCCAGCAGCGGGATGTCCTCGATGCGATCCCGCAGCGGCGGCAGGTGAATCGGGATCACGTTGATCCTGAAAAAAAAGTCCTTCCGGAATCGGCCCGCCTCCACCAACCGGGGCAGGTCCCTGTTGGTGGCGGAAATGATCCGCACATCCACCGGATGCGGCGTGCTCGCCCCGACCCGTTCGATCACTTTTTCTTCCAGCACCCGCAGCAGCTTGACCTGGGTGGCAATGGGCAGATCACCGATTTCGTCGAGGAACAGGTCGCCGCCCGATGCCTTTTCAAAGCGCCCCTTGCGGTCCCGGACCGCGCCGGTAAACGCGCCGCGCACATGGCCGAACAACTCGCTTTCCAGCAAAGACTCGGTGAGGCTGGCACAGTTGACCCGAACGAACGGGCCGCCTCTTCGCTCGCCGATGTCGTGAATGGCCCGGCTGACCAGCTCCTTTCCGGTCCCGCTTTCCCCGTAAATGATCACCGGTGCATCGGAATAGGCGGCATTTTCGATCATCTCGAAGACCTGGCGCATGGCCGGGCTGACGCCCAGGATGCCGTGGAACCCGTCCTTGGATTGGAGCTCCCGGCGGAAGGCCTCGATCTGAAACTCCTTTTCGATCAGTTCGGAAATGTCGGTGATGGTGCCCACGGCCCCGATGACCTGGCCGGAGGCGTCCCGAAGCAGGGAAGCGTTTTTGATGGCGTGGATCAGCCGGCCGTCCTTGCGGCGGACCATACATTTACAGGTGTTCAACTCCCCGATCCGGAATAGATCGCACCAGTGGCCGTCTTCCGGGTTCAGCGCACAGGTGCGGGCGTCGCAGTCGACCATCTCACAGGAGCGCCCCAGCAGCTCTTCGTTCCGGTAGCCGGTGATCCGTTCAAAGGCCCGATTCACGGAAACGATCGCCCCCTGGGTGTTGACGATCATGATGCCGTCGTGGATGGTGTTGACCACCGTCTTCCAGTATCGGTCCAGCTCTTGATCAAGCATTCCAGCACTGCGCTCCGTATCGGATCGTCGGTGCACCGATTCAGGCGGCACCGGGTCCGATGGCCTTTTCCGGCACTTTCCGCCCCTGATCGCTCAACTTGCGGGTTCTATCTCCATCGGAGCAAATTCTTCACTTCGCAGCATCATGAATCCGGAAAGTTGCGTTATCACCTGTAAAAGAGAGTTCTTTTAACAATTTAACAATCCAGTGGCAAGGCCTTTGTCCGAATGGAACATAGAAGATATGTATTATAATGTTTTTATTCATTTTTTTTTACAAAATCCGGCACTCTCTCCACTCTGGCTCGCTTTTTGCTCATCCCACACACGGATCTCAAAAGGAGCGTTTCCGAGTTGACAGACAAGGCCGATTATATATTGGATGTGCGGGGGGCGATTTCGCCCTTCTCTCTGCTGAAAGTGTCCCTGGTGTTTCAGCAAATGAAACCGGAACAGATCGTGGAAATTTTGGGCTGCGATTCGGAAATGCAGCGCGACCTGCTCCGGGTGCTGCCGGAGGGATCCTGTGAGGTCGTCTTTTCGGATTCGACCGGCCGGGAGGCTGAAGTTTCCAGGGTGCGTTTGAAAAAAAGGGCCCAAGCAACCGCTACGTAGCAGAAAAGGAAGGACAAATGACCGAAGAACCGATTCGACTCAGCGGCAAGAAAACCTCCACCTTCATCGACAAGGTCAAGGAACTGCTTCCCGACGGAGGCAACCTGAACCTGTGTCTGACCTGCGGCGCCTGTTCGTCGGGATGTCCGGCCACCGGCCTGGAAGGGATGGATCCGAGAAAGTTTCTTCGCATGGCGGCGTTGGGGATGGACGAAGAAATCACCTCCACTCCCTGGGTGTGGATGTGCTCCATGTGCCAGCGGTGCATCTATGTCTGCCCCATGAAGATCGACATCCCCCGTCTGGTCTATTTCGCCCGCCAGAGCTGGCCCCGGGACACCCGGCCTAAGGGGATCCTGGGCTCCTGCGACATGGCATTGAGAAACGACAGCGGCAGCGCCATGGGGGCATCCCCGGAAGACTTCCAGTTCGTCGTCGAAGATGTGCTGGAGGAATACCGGGAGGCCCAGCCCGAATTTGCCGAGATGGAAGCCCCCATCGACAAACAGGGGGCCGAGTTCTTCCTCAACCAGAACTCCAGAGAACCGGTGACCGAACCCGACGAGCTGATTCCCCTCTGGAAGATCCTTCACACCGTCGGTGCGGACTGGACTTACGGCTCCAAGGGCTGGGGAGGAGAAAACTACTGCATGTTCCTGGCCGACGACGAGGCCTGGAAGCACATCGTCACCACCTCCGTCAAGCATGCGGAAGAATTAGGGTGTAAGACCTATCTAAACACCGAATGAGGGCACGTCACCTTCTCAGTCCTGGAAGGACTGAAAAAGTTCAACATCGAGCACACCATCGAGGTCAAGAGCATCTACGAGTACTATGCCAAATGGATTCGGGAGGGAAAACTCAAGGTCAATTCGGACTGGAACAAGGACCTGAAGATCAAGTTCACGGTCCAGGACCCGTGCCAAATCGTCCGCAAAAGCTTCGGCGACCCCATCGCAGAAGACCTTCGCTTCGTGGTCAAGTCGTTGGTGGGCGAGGAAAACTTCATCGACATGGTGCCCAACCGCTCCAACAACTACTGCTGCGGGGGAGGCGGCGGGTTTCTGCAGTCCGGCTACAAGGACGCCCGGCTCGAGTACGGCCGGCTCAAGGACGATCAGATCCAGGCCACCAAGGCCGACTACTGCATCGCCGCCTGCCACAACTGCCATGCCCAGATTCACGAGCTCAGCGAGCATTTCGGAGGCGGATACGGCGTCGTACACCTGTGGACTCTGATCTGCCTGTCGTTGGGGATCCTCGGTCCCAACGAGCGGGAATATTTGCGAGACGACCTCAAAGAGGTCAACGTATTTCACCCGGAAACGGCCATGTAGGCGAACCCATCGCCGAAGCCCGATAAACAACGAATCAACTGTTGCAGGGAAAGGAAGCCCATGAGTTTTGAAAAGCGCTTGCAATCCGGAGAATTTGTCGTGCTGGCGGAGATGAACACCCCCAAGGGGGTCGACATCTCCCGGTTCATGACCGACGCCCGGCGGATCAAGGGCAGAGTCGACGCCGCCGTTATCCCCGACATGGACAACGGCGTCATGAGAATGAGCGCCCTGGCCGGCGGCGTGCTGGCCCAGCAGCAGGGCCTGGAGGCGGTCATCCACGTCTACGGACGGGATCGAAACCGAATGGCCCTGCAAGGGGACCTTCTCGCCGCCCACGTACTGGGCATCCAGAATTTGATCGTGGTTCCCGGCGAGGACATGGCCAACGGAGACCACAGGGATGCCGCCGTGGTCGACGACCTGGACGAGATGGGACTTCTCGACGCCATCGCAACCCTCCAGGACGGAAAAGACCTGGCCGGCTTTACGCTGGACGGAAGCCCGCAGTTCGTGGTCGGCTGCAGCCTGGCGCCCGCGGCCGACGAGAAGGCCATGGCTGCCGAAATAGAGACCGCCAAGAAAAAGGTCGCCGCCGGCGCGCGGTTCGTGGTGACGCCGCCGGTGTTCGATGTGGATCGGTTCGCCGAATTTGCCAGGCAGGCAGAATCGCTGAAGGTGCCGATCATCGCCACCATTTTTCTGATCAAGTCGGTGGCCGTGGCTCGGTACATCTCCATCAACGAACCCGGCGCCCACCTTTCCGAAGAGATGATCCAGCGAATCCGCAAATCATCGGACCGGGAGATGGAAGGCGTCAAGATCGCCGGAGAAACCATCGCCAAGCTCAAACAGATAGCCCAGGGGGTCCTCATCCAGACCATGGGATGGGAGCACCGTCTTTCTGCGATTCTCGATGCGGCCGGCATGTAACGTTCACCCAACAGCCTGAAAAAGGAAGCCATGGAAACCACAGAACGATTCCAGACCCGCAATAAAGTCCTGGTGGTCGGCGGCGGCGTCGGCGGCATTCGCACGGCCCTGGACCTTGCCGAGGCCGGCCGCGACGTTGTTCTGATCGATGCGGCCAACGCGATCGGCGGGCTCATGACCCACCTGGACCGGACTTTTCCGACCAACAACTGCGATCTTTGCACGATTTCCCCGAACATGTCCGAGGAAAATCGCAGCCGTCATATCGACCTGATGACCCTGACCCGCATCGTCGGCCTGGAGGGCGCCGCCGGCGACTTTACGGCCACCCTGTCCACGGCGCCCAGATATATCGACCTGACCCGCTGCACGGCCTGCGGTGAATGCCACCGGCAGTTTCCCGAGTGCGTCGATTTCAGCCCGGGCCTCGACCACCGGGCCCCGACCTGCATGCGCTATCCCCAGGTCACCCCCCAGGCCTTTTCCATCGACCTGTCCCGATGCAAGGATGCGAAGGCACTGGCGGCTTGCTGCCCTGCCGGGGCGATCGTCCTGGATGACGCCGAATCCCGCAAGCAGATGCGCTTCGGCGCCGTGGTGATGGCGACGGGAGCCGGCATCTTCGATCCTTCGGCCCTGGACAACTTCAGCTACGGCAAAGACCCGGACGTGGTCACCAGCCTCGAATACGAGCGGATCCTGTCCGCCTCCGGGCCGACCGGCGGCCGGCTCGTCCGGGGCTCCGACGGCAAGGTTCCGCAAAAAATCGCCTGGATCCAGTGCGTCGGGTCCCGGGGGCTGCAAAAAGGGGCGGCGCCCTATTGTTCCAGCGTCTGCTGCATGTTCGCCTTAAAAGAGGCGATCGTGACCAAGGAACGCTTCGCCGACCAGATCGACACCACGGTTTTTTTCATGGACATGCGCACCTTCGGCAAGGACTACGAGCAGTACTACCAGAGAAGCCGGGACGAGTATGGCCTGCGGTTCGTCCGCAGCCGCCCCCACAGCGTGATGCGAAAACCCGGCGAGGACCGGCTGACCGTCACCTTCGCCCCCTATGACCAGAGCGTGGTCAAAGAAGAAGGCTTCGACATGGTGGTCCTGGCCACCGGCTTTGCCGTCGGCGAGGAGATGCGAAAAACCGCCGAAACCCTGGGGATCGAATTAACCGAGCACGGCTTTGCCAAGACCCCGGGCTTCAACCCGGTGGCCACCTCCCGGCCGGGGGTTTACGTGTGCGGAATGTTCGAAAGCCCCAAGGACATTCCCGAGACCATGATCCAGGCCAGCGCCGCGGCCTGCCGCGCCGCCGGCCTGGTGGCGCCTGTTTCGGCAAAAGACGCCGAAGCGCCCGAGGGCGAGATGGCCGAAGACGAACCCGACGCCTTTCCCCCGGAGCGGGACGTCACCGGAGAAGATCCAAAGGTCGGCGTCTTTATCTGCGAATGCGGCGAAAATATCGGCGGGGTGGTCGATGTCAAGGCCCTGGCAAAGGATGCTGCCTCGCTTCCCGGGGTGGTGACGGCCGAGGCGCTCGGCTACAGCTGCAGCCGGGAAGGAATGAAAAAAATCCAGGAGCGGATCCGCGAATTGCAGCTCAATCGGGTCGTCATCGGGGGGTGTTCGCCCCGCACCCACGAACTGCAGTTCCAGGACACGATCCGCCGGGCCGGGCTAAACAAGTATCTGGTGGAAATCGCCAACCTCCGGGACCAGGACACCTGGGTCCATCTGGACCGGCCCACGGAGGCCGCTGCAAACGCCCGGCAGCTCATCCAGGCCGCGGTGTCGGCGGTAAAGGCCGCCCGCCCCCTGACCGAGCACCTTCTTCCCATGAACCAGGACGTGCTGGTGGTCGGCGGCGGCGTCGCCGGCATGACCGCCGCCCTTCGCCTGGCCGACCAGGGATACCAGGTGTTTCTGGCCGAACGCCGCTCGATGCTCGGCGGCATCGCCAACCTGGTCCGCAAAACCCTGGAGGGAGACGACGTACAAGTCTTCGTCAAAGACCTGATCGACCGGACCCTGGCCCACGAAAACATCCAGGTGATCACCAGCGCGTTCATCGTCGATCACAGCGGCATGCCGGGCATGTTCAAGACCGGTATGCAGGTCGGGCCCCAGATGTTCTACCGGCAGATCAGCCACGGGGTCACGATCATGGCCACCGGCGCCCTCCCCAACCGGCCATCGGCCTACCTTCTGGGAGAACATGACGCGGTGATGACCCAACTCGAGGCCGACGCCCTGATCGAGGAAGACCCGGACCGGGTCTCGGCCTGGGAAAACGTGGTCATGATCCAGTGCGTCGGCTCCCGCATCCCGGAAAATCCCAACTGCTCACGCATCTGCTGCCAGGCTGCCGTGAAAAACGCCCTGCGGATCAAGGAGCTCAATTCCGAAGCCAGGGTGATCGTGCTGTATCGGGACATGAGAACCTACGGTTTCCAGGAGGATTACTATCGGAAGGCCCGGGAAAAGGGCGTCATCTTCGCCCGATACGAAACCGATGCACTGCCGCAGACCGAAGCCGCGGGCGACCGGGTGCTGGTGACCTTCACCGATCCGATCCTGGGAAGGACGCTTTCCGTGGAAGCCGACGCCCTGATGCTCAGCACCGGCTTTGTCAGCGACGACGAATCCACCGAAGACCTGGCCGCGATCTTCAAGCTGCCGAGAACCTCCGACGGATACTTTCTCGAGGATCACATCAAGCTGCGCCCCGTGGATCTGCCGGCACCTGGCTTCTTCGTGGCCGGAACGGCCCACGCACCCAAGTCGATCAAGGAGAGCCTTTCTCAGGCCGAGGCGGCCGCAGGAAGGGCCCTTACCCTGCTGGCCCGGGAAAGCATCAACCTCGGTGCGGCGGTGGCCCGGGTCGACGGCAGCAAATGCGCGGCGTGTTTGATCTGCGTCCGGGTATGCCCCTACGGCGTTCCCTTTATCAACGCAGACGGCTACTCGGAGATCGATCCGTCAAAATGCCACGGGTGCGGCATTTGCGCATCGGAATGCCCGGCCAAGGCCATAGACCTCATGTGCTTCGAGGATGACCAGATCCTGGCGAAGCTCAACGGACTTCTGGAAAGGATGGTGGCGTAATGAAACCTTTTGAACCGGTCATCGTGGCCTTCTGCTGCCACTACTGCGCCTATACGGCCGCCGATATGGCCGGCAGCCAGCGTCGCTGCTACCCCCCCAATGTCAGGATCGTCCGGGTACCGTGCTCGGGCAAAGTCGACACGATCCACATCCTGAAAGCCTTCGAAAAAGGGGCTGACGGGGTCTACGTGGCCGGCTGCCTGGATGGGGACTGCCACTTTAAAAACGGCAATATCCGGGCCTCCCGCCGCGTGGCATCCGTCAAGGGACTGCTGGACGAAATCGGCATCGGCGGTGAACGGCTCGAGATGGTCAAGGTGTCGGCGGGCATGGGCGACCGCTTTGCCGATATCGCCGAACAGATGACGGAAAAAATCAGGGAGCTGGGCCCGAACCCGATCCACGCGGCCCGCACCGCAGCATAACCGGGCCGAAGCCCGCAAGGAAGGAGAACGAAGCCAAATGATCACAGCGGAACGCAAACCCTTGGAAGAGATCATCGCCTATGTGCGGCCTTTCGACCGGATCCTTCTGGTCGGCTGCAACGAATGCGTCACGGTCTGCGCGGCCGGAGGCCGCAAGGAGGTCGGCATTCTTTCCTCAGCCCTCCAGATGGCCTTCCTCAAGCAGGGGAAAAATCTCCAGGTCAAGGAGCACACCCTGGAGCGCCAGTGCGACCCCGAATACGTGGAAGAGCTCTCTTCCATGATCGACGGCGCCGACGCGGTGCTGTCCATGGCCTGCGGCTGCGGGGTCCAGGAAGTGGCCCGGCGCTACCGGGACAAACCGGTCTTTCCGGCGGTCAACACGACCTTCATGGGCGCCTCCGAACGGCAGGGGGTCTGGGCCGAACGCTGCCAGGGATGCGGCGACTGCCTGCTGGGCATCACCGGCGGGATCTGCCCCATCGCCCGGTGCTCCAAGCAGTTGATGAACGGGCCCTGCGGCGGCTCCACTCATGGAAAGTGCGAAATCAGCCCGGACGTGGACTGCGCCTGGCAGCTCATCTGGGATCGTCTCAAGGCGCTGGGCTTGGAAGATCGGTATGAGGAGATCATGCCGGCCAAAGACTGGAGAACCGGTCGGGGCGGAGGCCCCCGGAAAATCATCAGAGAGGACTTGGCAGAATGAAAACCGACAGCGTACTGGAAAAAGTGCTCAGCTCCGGAAACCTGGCAGTCACATCCGAATGCGGTCCCCCCAGGGGAGCCGCCGTGGACAAGGTCAAAAAAAAGGCGAAACTGCTCGAGGGGGTTGTCGACGCCGTCAACATCACCGACAATCAGACCGCCATGGTCCGGATGTCGAGCTTTGCCGCCGGCGTGTTCCTGCGCCAGATGGGCCTTCACCCGATCCTCCAGATGGTCACCAGGGACCGAAACCGGCTGGCCATGCAGGCGGACATCATCGGGGCCTACGCCCACGGGATCAATACCATGCTCTGCCTGTCCGGGGATCATCCCCATTTCGGCGACCACCCCATGGCCGCCAACGTTCACGATATCGATTCGATCCAGTTCATCCAGATGGTCCGCCAGATGAGAGACGAGGGGACCTTCCAGGGCGGGGCCGAAATCGACGTACCGCCGAAGATGTTCATCGGTGCGGCGGCCAATCCCTTTGCCGACCCCTTCGAGCTTCGGGTGGCCCGGCTGGCGAAAAAGGTCGCCGCCGGGGTCGACTTCATCCAGACCCAGTGCATCTACAACCTGGACAAGTTCGAACAATGGATGGAGGGGGTTTGCGCAAGAGGCCTGCATGAAAAGTGCGCCATCTTGGCCGGTATCACCCCGATGAAGTCGGCCGGCATGGCCCGCTACATGAAGAACAAGGTGCCGGGGATGGACGTTCCCCAGGAATTGGTGGACCGGATGGCTGGTGTTCCCAAGGAAAAGCAGGCCGAGGAGGGAATCAAGATCTGCGTAGAAAGCATGCAGCGCCTCAAGGAGGTCAAGGGAGTGGCCGGCTTTCACATCATGGCCATCGAATGGGAGCAGAAGGTCCCCGAGATCATGGAAAAGGCCGGACTGCTGCCGAGACCCGAAATAAGCGCCTGAGCTGCTGAGCTGTTGAGCTGCTAAGCGAGAAACACTGCAGACAGCGGTCGGATGTCCGATGTCGGATGTCAGAGATCAGAAGGCAGATTCTTTGGCTCAGCAGCTTAGCGGCATGGCAGCTTACCAGATTGGTTGCTTAGCGGCACGACAAGGGCGCCGCTCTTCAACGACTGAAGACGTCCAGTCGCCGATTGACAAATAATCAATAATTGCAGATCATAGAAACATGACAAACACCGCCTGAAGGAGGAAAAAATGACTGACAAGCAACTTATCCTCGTGGTGGACGACGACCCGGATTTGGTCGAATCGGTCTCCATGAAGCTGGAAAGCGCCGGCTACCGCGTGGGTAAAGCCTACGACGGCATCGAGGCCATGGACCGGATCAAGGAAGAGCGGCCGGATTTGATCATTCTCGATGTGATGATGCCCCGGAAAAACGGCTACGAACTCTGCGACGAGCTCAAAAAATCCGACAAGTACAAGGACATCATCGTGGTGCTGCTCACGGCGGTGGCCGATGCCGTCACCTCCACCAAGTACACGCACATGGAGGGAAAGAGCACCTTGGCCGACGACTACATCCCCAAACCGATCGAACTCGACCGGCTCATGGAGATCGTCAAGGACCAACTGCAGTAGCATGCATGGTTAGGCTGCCCGGGCCACCGTTCGGCCCGGGCAGCCGCACCTTGCATTGGGTGCAAGGGTCCGGCCTCGAAAAAAAATTCCGAATCTCGAGATAAAATCGCTTCGCGCTTTTATAAGAGACGGCTTCGCCGCCAAAGATTCATTTGTCGTTTGCGCCCGCAGGGCGCCTCATTTTCTTTGCGGAGCAAAGAAAATTTTCGGATTTATCGTGAGTTCATATTCGTGAAATGACCTTCCTTGAAAGGCCCGGCATGGTATCCCCTTCCGGTCAGAAGCTGGCCATCAGCGGCATCAAACTCAGCGGGGAACTGTTGCAGATCAACTTTCTGCCCGGAAGCGGGCTCACGGCGCCCCAGCTGTTTCACCGTCTGGCCGAGCGCCGGGTCAACCTATCAATGGTTACCCTCGACGCCGCAGGCGGACAGTGGGGCGGTGCCTGCTGCATCGCCGTCGACGAACTGCCCCGGGCCCAGCCGCTGCTCGATGAGGCCGCCGATTTCCTGAAGATTCTGCCTTCGGTCGGCCTGTTGACCGTATTTCCCCACCGCTCGCGCTACGATCTGCTCGAATGCATCCTCTCGGCATTCGCCCAAGCAAACCTGCCGATCCACTGCATCGCGTCATCCCTGGCGGCCCTGACGTTTGCCACCGATTTTTCCCGGCTGGACGAAGCGGTTTCCGCCGTCACGGCCGTGGCTGACCTTCCCCCCAACCATGCCCCGGTTCGGCCCGAATTCAAGGTTCGCCAGATCTGATGGAAACCATCGCCGTATACTGGGAGCCCAAGATCAAGACATACGGCATCGCCGAAAAAACCGGCCTGTCGATGGTCTCTTTTTTTCTGCTCATGGAGGAACTCGGCCGCGGAGAAGGCCGGCTTCGCCGCGCCGCTTCGGCCGCCGGCGATCTTTTGCTGGTGTTTGCCAGACCGTCGGCCCACAGCGGCCTTCGGCTCCATCTGCTTTTCGAAGGCCGGCCCACCTGGCATCTGCTGGAGGAATTCAGCGGAGCCACCGGGGGAGGAAAGCCTTCCGGACTCCGGGTTGACGCCGACGTTGAACTGGTCTATCTGCAGGGACCCCACTACGGGGACCGCTACGGGATTGCAGATGCGGCGTTCGGGGCTTTGATCAACGCAAAGGTTCCGGTGCTGGCGGCCGCCTGTACCGCCGCGTCCATTTATATCGTGCTGCCGAAGGACACGGCCGCAGCCGCACGCAAGGCACTGTCGGAGAAGTTTATCGTCCCCGGCAAATAAGGATACCATGAACGAGCAGGTCAAAGAGGAAATCGACTGGCGGATGCGGGTTTTCGACTCGTTGTCGTTTCCGACCTTGATCCTTCGGCCGGATCGAACCATCGTATCGGCCAACCAGATCTTCCTTAGGAAAATCGGAGCGGATCTGACCGATGTGGTCGGACGCACCTGCCGGGATATTTTCCGGCAGTACGACCATGACCCGGGCCTGCCGTGCACCAAACAAAACTGCCCCCTTCACCAGACCCTGAAATACCGGGAAGGAAGCTCGGTGCTGCGGCAGGTTACGGAAAAGGACGGCAGCCTGCGCTGGGAAGACCGCGTTTTTTCCCCCATCCTGGACGAAGACGGAGACGTCCTTTACGTGATCGAGAGCGTTCGAGACGTCACCCGGACCAAGACCCTGGAAAAGATGTACCATGGCATCCGGGCATTTCTGGACAAGGTCATCCAGAGCTCGGCAAGCGCCATCGTCGCAGCCGACAACAACGGAAAACTGCTGCTGATGAACGAAGCCGCCGAAGAGCTGTTCGGCTATTATTTTTCAGACGCGGAAAGGATTCGAACCAAGGACCTGTATCCTCGCGGCGTAGCCAAGAAAATCATGGACAAATTGAGAAGCGAGGTTTACGGCGGCCGCGGCAAGCTTCCAGTCACCAAAGAGACCATCTTAACCGCAGCCGGGGAGGAAATCCCGGTGGAAATGACCGCAGCCATCATTTACGAAGGCGAGCGGGAGGTGGCCACCATGGCCATTTACAACGACCTGCGGGAACGACTGGCCGTGGAAAAAAAGCTGCAGGAAGCCCAGAAACAGGTCCTTCAGTCGGAGAAGATGGCCTCCTTGGGCCGCCTGGCGGCGGGGGTCGCCCACGAGATCAACAACCCCCTGACCGGCATCCTGCTTTACGGCAATTTGATGATGGAAAAGATTTCACCTGCAGACCCGCTTCGGCAAAACCTGGAGTACATCCTGGAAGACAGCGAACGATGCCGGGACATCGTCAAGAACCTGCTGGCCTACAGCCGGCAGACGAACCCGACCAAAGAGGCCTTTCAGATGAACACCTTGGTGGAGGAAGGCCTCAGTCTGATTCGGGACCAGAAGCTGTTTATGAACGTGCGGATCGAAAAACAGCTGTCCGACGCGCCGATGGCCATCATCGCCGACCGGAACCAGATGCGGCAGGTGGTCATCAACCTGGTCATGAACGCCCTGGATGCCATGGAAAAAAAGGGTGTTCTGACGCTGCGCACATTTCCGGAAAAACGGGGAAAGACCGCCGTTCTGGAAATCTCCGATACCGGCAGGGGAATTTCCGAGGAAAACCGCTCCCGGATATTCGATCCGTTTTTCACCACCAAAGAGCTTGGCCGCGGCACGGGCCTGGGTCTGAGCACGGTCTACGGCATCGTCAAGGAAAACCAGGGCAACATCAGCCTGAAACAAACCGGACCGGAGGGGACGACCTTCCGCGTGGATCTGCCACTGGCCGAGGACCAGGAAAAAATGGAAGAAAAAACCATCGGGTGAGACACAATGACAACCGAACCTGAATACCAGAACACAATGCCGCCGAAAATTCTGGTGGTAGACGACGAAGCTCGAATCCGGCATGCCTGCCAGACGGTCCTCAAAGACGCAGGATACGAGGTGACCACGGCTGAAGACGGCGCCCAGGCCCTGGCCCGTATCGAAAAAACCCATTTCGACATCGTCCTGCTCGACCTGATGATGCCGACGGTCTCCGGATTCGATGTGCTGGCAAAAATCCGGGCGCTTCACTCGGACACGGTGGTCATCGTCATCACAGGCTACGCCACAGTGGAGCACTCCATCGAAGCCATGAAAAGCGGGGCCTTCGATTTCATTCCCAAGCCCTTCAGCCCGGATCATCTTCGGGTCACGGTGTCCAAGGCCATCGACTACATGCGCGCTCTGCGCGATATCGCCGACACCCGATCCCGGATCCGGACCATGGTGCAGCGGATCTCCGACGGGGTGATGTGCACGAACCAGGAAAATCGCATCGTCATGGTCAACCCGGCATTTTTGCAGATGGTGAGCTACACCGGATTGGCATCGGCAATGGGCAGGCGCTGCGATGCGGTGATCTCCATCGCCCGCATCCGGCAGATGATTGCCCAGACTCTGGCGGCGGGCAGCGAGGACACCCTGGAGCGGACCGATGAAATCGAGCACGGCGAAGACGCAGAAGGAGAGCCGCGGGTTCTCAGTGTCCGGTGCACCCCTTTCCGGGATCATGCCGGGGCAACCATGGGGGTCATCACGGTGCTCCACGACATCACCATGCTGAAAAGGCTCGACCGGATCAAGTCCGAGTTCGTCTCCAGGGTGAGCCACGAGATCCGCGGGCCCATGAATTCGGTCCTCATGCAGCTTCAGGTGATTCTGGACGGCCTTGCCGGGGAGGTCACCGACAAACAGCAGGAGATCCTTGCCCGGGCATCTGAAAAAATCCGCAACCTGGCCCAGATGGCCACCGAGCTCCTCGACCTTTCCCGCATCGAATCGGGGCTGATCTCCCAAGAAATGGAAAAAATCGACCTGTCCCGGCTGCTCCGGGAACAGATCGAATTTCAACGCCCCCGGGCAGAGGCTGCATCGATCCGGCTCGATCTGGAGGCACCCGATCACCTCCCGCCGGTAACCGGCCATTATCGCAACATAGAGGAGGTCTTTTCCAACCTGATCGGAAATGGAATCAAGTACACCCCCGCCGGCGGACGGGTAAAGGTGACCGCCTCTTCCGGTCCTGAAACCCTCACCGTAAAGGTGGCCGACACCGGCATCGGTATCGCCGAAGAAGATCAAAAGCGTTTGTTTCAACGATTTTATCGGGTCCGAAACGAGCAGACCCGCTACATTCAGGGCACCGGCCTCGGCCTGTCCCTTGTCAAAAAGATCGTCGAATCCCACCACGGCCGGGTGGAGATCGACAGCCGGCCCGGACGCGGCACCACTTTTTCCGTATCCCTTCCCTGCGCCGCTGCCTGACCACCCAATCTGCGCAACCGCTTGACGGAAACTCCCTTCAGGCCTGAATCCGGTTCACTTGATGCAATGCATTTTTCTTGACACCTTTCAGGCGAGTATGGCATAGGCATGGCTTGGTGCGCGCTTAACACCTGTTAAACCATTATAACTATAACATACCGTTTACTAACACAATTTTTTTGTCTCTTGAACAGGCTCGTTTCAACTTTTACAAGCTGCAAGGAGTTTTTATGACTGCTCCAGAAAAGAGTGGATCCGTGATGGTGGTCGGCGGCGGCATCGCCGGCATGCAGTCTGCCCTGGACCTGGCCGAATCCGGCTACTACGTCTACCTGGTGGAAAAATCCGCCGCCATCGGCGGCATCATGAGCCAGCTCGACAAGACCTTTCCCACCAACGACTGTGCCATGTGAGTGATCTCACCCAAACTGGTCGAGGTCGGCCGGCACCTGAACATCGAGATTCTCACCAATTCAGAAATCCTTTCCCTGGACGGCGAACCGGGCCGCTTTACGGCCAAAGTCCACCAGGACCCCCGTTTCGTCGACCTGGCCAAGTGCACGAGCTGCGGCGAGTGCGCCAAGGTCTGCCCCATTTCCCTTCCCAACGAATATGACGAGGGCCTGTCGGAAAGAAAGGCCATTTACAAGCAGTATGCCCAGGCCATCCCCGGCGCCTTCGGCATCAGCAAGCGCGGCACGGCCCCCTGCAAGGCCACGTGCCCGGCCCATGTGAGCATCCAGGGCTACATCGCCCTGATCAACGAGGGCAAATATGCAGAAGCCCTTCAGCTGTTCAAGGAGGCCCATCCGTTTCCCGGCATCTGCGGCCGGGTCTGCCATCACCCCTGTGAACAGATCTGCACCCGAAACGACGTCGACCAGCCTCTGGCCATCCGGGAGCTTCACCGCTTTCTGGCCGACTGGGAGCAGACCCAGGATGCGCCCTACGTTCCGGAGATCAAGGAAAAACGCGACGAAAAGGTGGCCATCATCGGCTCGGGTCCGGCCGGTCTCACCGCGGCCTACTACCTGGCGCTTGCCGGCTACCCGGTCACGATCTTCGAAAAGCTTCCCAAGGCCGGCGGCATGATGCGCTACGGCATCCCCGAATACCGGCTGCCGCGAAGCATCCTCGACACCGAAATCGGCGTCATCGAGCAGATGGGCGTCGAAATCAAGACCGGCGTCGCCTTCGGCAAGGACTTCACCCTGGACAGCCTCAAAAAAGACGGGTTTGTTTCGGTATTTGTCGGCATCGGCCTTCACGGCGGGAGAAAACTCGGTGTGGAAAACGAAGACGCCGAAGGCGTCCTGCAGGGGGTCGACTTTCTGCGGGATGTGGGCCTGGGAAAAGAGGTCGAGATCGGCGAAGACGTGCTGGTGGTCGGCGGCGGCAACGTGGCCATCGACGTGGCCCTGACCGCCAAAAGAAAAGGGGCGAAAAACGTCACCCTCATCTGCCTGGAGAGACGCGAGGAGATGCCCGCTTGGGAGCACGAGATCGAAGAGGCCCTGGAAAGCGAGATCAAGATCGTCAACAGCTTCGGTCCCAAGAGCTTTTTCATCGACAAGAGCAGCAAGGTCTCCGGGATCGATTTCAAGACCTGCACCGCAGTCTTCGATGAAAACGGCCGGTTTTCCCCCAGCTACGACGAAGACGCCTGCCAGCCGTTTTTCGGCGACACCGTGATCGTGTCCATCGGCCAGAGCACAGTCTTGGACGGCATCCGCGAGCAGGGAATCGAAACCACCCCTCCGGGCGGAATCAAGGCTGACCCGGTGACCCTGCAGACATCGGTGGAATGGGTGTTTGCCGGCGGCGACGCCTTTTACGGCCCCAAGTCGGTGGTCGACGCGGTGGCCTGCGGGAAAGAGGCGGCCGAAAGCATCCACCGGTACATCAACGGGCTGGACCTGGCCGAGGGCCGGGAAAAACAGTGGGAGTTTGAAAAGCCGGACGTGAGCCTGGAGGCGGTAAAGCCCCGAACAAAGGTCAGGTGCCTCGATCCCGAGGCGCGGGAGTGCAACTTTTTAGAGGTCTCCTTCGGCTTTAACGAGGAAGAGGCCAAGACCGAGGCCGACCGGTGCCTGCGCTGCGGCATCTGCTCGGAGTGCTACCAGTGCGTCAAGGCCTGCCTGGCCGAGGCGATCGACCACAGCCAGCAGCCTGAAGACAAGGAGATCACCGTCGGTTCGGTGATTTTATCTGCCGGCACCGAGCTTTACGATCCAGCCGAACTGGCCCAGTTCTACCATTACGGGAAAAACCCGAACGTGATGACCAGCCTCGAGTTCGAGCGGATCCTGTCTGCGTCGGGGCCGACCATGGGCCACCTGGTGCGGCCGTCGGATGAAAAAGAGCCCAAGAAGATCGCCTGGCTCCAGTGCGTCGGCTCCCGGGACACGAACCGGTGCGGCAATGGATACTGCTCGTCGGTCTGCTGCATGTACGCCATCAAAGACGCCATGATCGCCAAGGAACACTCCAAGGAGGAGCTGGATGCGGCCATCTTCTACATGGACATCCGCACCTTCGGAAAGGACTACGAGAAATACTACGACCGCGCCCGGAACAAAGAGGGCGTTCGCTTTGTCAAGGCCCGGGTGCATTCGATCTATGACGACCTAAAAACCCGGGACCTGACCCTGCGCTTTGCCGACGAAAACGGAAACATGGTCGACGAGACATTCGACATGGTGGTTCTTTCCGTCGGACTCCAGGCCGGGGAAGGAACCAAGGCCCTGGCCGAGCGCCTCGGCATCGAACAGAACCATTACAATTTCTTGAAGACCGACCCCTTTGCGCCGGTGGCCACTTCCCGGCCGGGTGTTTACACCTGCGGCATCCTGCAGGGGCCCAAGGACATCCCGGCGTCGGTCACCGAGGCCAGCGCCGCCGCCAGCGCCGCCGGCGCGGACGTGGCGGCAGCCCGCGGCAAAGACGCCAAGACGATCGAATTTCCGGAGGAAATCGACGTCGCCGGCATAGAACCGCGCATCGGTGTGTTCGTCTGCAACTGCGGCATCAACATCGGCGGGGTGGTCGACGTCCCGGAGGTGCAGGAATACGCCGGAACCCTGCCGGGGGTGGTCTTTACCGACAGCAACCTGTTCACCTGCAGCCAGGACACCCAGGACAAGATCAAGGAAAAGATCGCCGAGGAAAACCTGAACCGGGTGGTGGTGGCCTCCTGCAGTCCGAAGACCCACGCGCCCATGTTCATGGAGACCCTGGAGGCCTGCGGCCTGAACAAATACCTGTTCGAGATGGCCAACATTCGAAACCAGGACTCCTGGGTGCACGCCAACAACCCGGAACTGGCCACCAAAAAGGCCAAGGAACTGGTGCGAATGGCCGTGGCCCGCTCCCGAACCCTGCACCCGCTCCACGAGCGGGTCATCCCCGTCAACAAGCGGGCGCTGGTTCTGGGTGGCGGCATCGCCGGCATGAACGCGGCCCTGGACCTTTCCAAGCAAGGCTTCGAATCGGTGCTGGTGGAAAAAGAAGCCGAGCTGGGCGGCATGGCCCGGCGGCTTCACCACACCATCGAAGGGGCCGACATCCAGGCCTATCTGGAAAAACTCGTCGCCCAGGTGGAAAAGGACGACAAGATCGAAGTACTCACCGGCGCCCAGGTGGTCGGCTTTGAAGGCTTCCAGGGCAATTTTCTGACGGAATTGAAAATCGACGGCCAGGAAGAAGGGCGGAGCATCGACCATGGCGTCATCCTGGTTTCCACCGGCGGCACCGAATACCGGCCCAAGGAGTTTCTCTACGGTCAAGACGACCGGGTGGTCACCCAGGTGGAGCTTTCCGACCGGCTGGAAAAAAGCGGCGCAGACGGCCTCGACTCCGTGGTCATGATTCAGTGCGTCGGCTCCAGAAACGAAGAAAACCCCAACTGCTCCCGGATCTGCTGCCAGGCGGCGGTGAAAAACGCCTTGGCGATCAAGAAGCAGAATCCGGACAGCCAGATCTTCGTCCTGTATCGGGACATGCGCACCTATGGGCTGCTGGAAGATTTCTACACCGAGGCCCGAAAGCAGGGAGTCATTTTCATCCGCTTCGACAGAGAGCATCCGCCGCAGGTTTCCGCCGACGGCGACGGGCTTTCGGTGACCGTCAAGGACCATGTGCTGCAGCAGGACATCGAAATCGGAACGGACCTGCTGGCCCTGAGCGCCGGGGTGACCGCCACCGACACCAAGGCGGTGAGCGACATCATGAAGCTGAACCGGAATCCGGAGGGATTCTTCATCGAGGCGCACGTGAAACTGAGACCGGTGGACATGCCCGGCGAGGGGATGTTTCTGTGCGGCATGGCCCATGGGCCCAAGCTGATCTCAGAAACCATCGCCCAGTCCCAGGCGGCGGCCAGCCGGGCGGTGACGTTCCTGTCAAAGGATACCATTCAACTGTCGGCCATCACGGCCAAGGTGGACGTCGACCACTGCGTGAAATGCCTGACCTGCGTTCGCTCCTGCCCCTTTGGCGTGCCCAAGTTCAACGTGGAAAAAGGCGAGATCGAAATCGACGACGCCCTTTGCCACGGCTGCGGCGTCTGCACCGCCGTCTGCCCGCGGCAGGCGATTCAGCTCAGCTTCTATGAAGACGACCAGATCACATGCAAAATTGACGCGCTTCTGGCAGGAGGAATCTAATGGCGGAATTCGAACCGACGATCATCGCATTTTGCTGCAACTACTGAGGGTACTCGGCCGCGGACCTGGCAGGTTCGATGCGACTGGAATACCCCGCCAATATCAAAATCATCCTCGTCCCCTGCTCCGGCAAGGTCGACGTAATGCACCTGCTTCGCGCGATCCAGAAGGGCGCAGACGGCGTCTACGTGGTCGGCTGCCTGGAAGGGACCTGCCATTACAACGAAGGCAACTACCGGGCCAAAGAGCGGGTGAACCACGTCCGGCAGATGCTGGAGGAAATCGGTCTTGAAGGCGACCGGGTAAGAATGTATAACCTGTCCTCCGGCGAAGGACCCACGTTTGCCCAGTATGCCACGGAAATGACCGAACACATCCGCGGGCTGGGACCGAACCCATTGAAAAACAAAGGCAAATCATAAAATTCAAGGAGTCTCTTATGGCAGAAGGAGTGATCAAACTTGGTGGCAAGAAAAAGAGCACCTTCATCGACAAGGTCAAGGAGGTTCTCCCGGAGGGGGGAAACCTCAATCTGTGCTTGACCTGCGGTGCGTGCTCGTCGGGCTGCCCGGCCACGGGTCTGGAGGGGATGGACCCGAGAAAGTTTCTGCGCATGGCCGCCCTCGGAATGGACGAAGAGGTCACAACGACACCCTGGGTCTGGTGGTGCTCCATGTGCCAGCGGTGCATCTACGTGTGCCCGATGAAGATCAACATCCCCCAGCTCGTTTACTACGCCCGGCAACAGTGGCCCAGAGAAGAGCGTCCCAAGGGGATTGTCGGCTCCTGCGACATGGCCTTGAGAAACGACACCTGCTCGGCCATGGGCGCCACAGAGGAGGATTTCCAGTTCGTTGTCGAAGACGTGCTGGAGGAATACCGCGAGGCCCAGCCCGAGTTTGCCGAGATGGAAGCCCCGGTCAACAAGCAGGGGGCCGAGTTCTACCTGAACCAGAACTCCAGAGAACCGGTCACCGAACCCGATGAGATGGTGCCGCTGTGGAAGATACTGCACCTGGCCGGGGCGGACTGGACCTACGGCACCAAGGGGTGGGCCGCGGAAAACTACTGCATGTTCCTGGCCGACGACGAGGCCTGGAAGCACATCGTGGAAGTCAAGAAAAAGGCGGTGGAGGACCTGGGCTGCAAGGTCTGGCTCAACACCGAATGAGGGCACGAACTGTTCGCAGTCCGGTTCGGACTGCAAAAGTTCAAGATCGAAACCAACTTCGAGATTCGCAGCATCATCGAATACTATGCCCAGTGGATCCGGGAGGGCAAGCTCAAGCCCAGCAGCGAATGGAACAAGGACCGAAAGATCAAATTCACGGTCCAGGATCCGTGCCAGCTGGTCAGAAAGTCTTTCGGCGACCCGGTGGCAGAAGACCTGCGCTTCGTGGTCAAACAGGTGGTGGGCGAGGAAAACTTCATCGAAATGCAGCCCAACCGCTCCAACAACTACTGCTGCGGGGGCGGGGGCGGATTTCTGCAAAGCGGCTACCCGGACCAGCGCCGGGCCTACGGAAAGCTCAAGGCCGACCAGATCCTCGACACGAAAGCCGGCTACTGCATCACGCCGTGCCACAACTGCCACGCCCAGATCCACGACCTGAGCGACGTCCACGACCACGCCTGGCAAACGGTCCACCTGTGGACGCTGCTGTGTTTGTCGCTGGGCATCCTCGGTCCGAACGAGCGGGCGTACCTGGGCGACGACCTGAAGGATGTGGACGTCTTTCATCCCGAGTCGGAAATGTAGCCGAGGCAAGCAGGCGTTCAAAAAACCATCGAACCGATTCGTTCGGGAGGAAACAAGATGATCGTAGCAAAGCGAAAGCCCTTCGACGAGATCACGGAGATGCTCGAAGACTACAAGAAGGTCCTTGTCGTTGGGTGCGGCACCTGTGTGGCGGTCTGCCTGGTCGGCGGAGAAAAAGAAGCCAACATCCTGGCAACCGAACTGGAGATGGCCCGGAAGCTGGCCGACAACCCCATCGATGTCGAAAGCATCACCGTGGAGCGCCAGTGCGACCGGGAATATCTGGCGGAACTCGACGACAAGCAGACCGACTATGATGCAATGATCTCCATGGCCTGCGGTGTGGGGATCCAGTTTTTGGCCGAGCGCTTCCCGGACAAGCCGGTTTTCCCCGCCGTGGACACGGCGGGGTTGGCCGTCAACCAGGCCGTGGGCTGGTACGAGGAGCGATGCCGCTCCTGCCAGCAGTGCGTTTTGGGTTGGACCGCCGGCATCTGCCCGGTCACCATGTGCGCCAAGGGTCTCTACAACGGGCCCTGCGGAGGCACCAACCTGGGAAGCTGCGAGATCGATCCGGATCAGCCCTGCGCCTGGTATCTGATCCACGAGCGCCTGGCAAAACAGGGCCGTCTTCATCATATCAAAAAGATCTACGAGGCGATCGGATGGCGGGACACCATGCCCCGCACCCTGATCCAGCCCGGCTATAAAAAACCGGAGAAATAAGAAGCCAAGTAGCCGACCGACCCCGGCGGCAGACTTGCGGTGACTCCCCAACCCGATCGAGGTGGCAGATATGAGCACGGATAACGGTTTGAAGTCCGGAAGCAACCTGGAAAAAATTCTCAAGGCCGGGCACTTTGCCTTTACCGGCGAGCTGGGACCGCCGCGGGGCACCGGCGCAAAAGAAGTGATCGAAAAGGCCCAGCACCTGAAGGGAAACGTCGATGCTGTCAACATCACCGACAACCAGACCGCGGTGGTGCGCATGGCCTCCTGGGCCGCCAGCCTGCTGCTGATCCAGGAGGGGCTGGAGCCCAACTTTCAGATGGTCTGCCGGGACCGAAACCGCCTGGCCATGCAGGCAGACATCCTCGGGGTGTACACCCACGGCGTGAAAAACATGCTCTGCCTCTCCGGGGATCATGCCAAGTTCGGCGACCACCCAGACGCCAAGGGGGTCTTCGACATCGACTCCATGCAGTTGATCGCCATGGTCAGGCAGATGAGAGACGACGGAAAGTTTCTGGGCGGCGCCGAAATCGAACACCCACCCAAGATTTTCATTGGGGCGGCATCCAACCCCTTTGCCGTTCCCCACGAATGGCGGGTGCACCGGCTGGCCAAAAAGATCGAGGCCGGGGTCGACTTCATTCAGACCCAGTGCATCTACAACATGGAGCGGTTCCGCCAGTTCATCAAAGAGGCCAACGACATGGGCCTGACGGAAAAGTGCTTTATTTTGGCCGGGGTCACCCCGATGAAGAGCGTCGGTATGGCCAAGTACATGAAAAACAAGGTCCCTGGAATGGACGTCCCCGACGAGATCATCGAACGGCTTCAGGGCGCGGGCAAGGGCAAGGTGGCCGAGGAAGGCATCAAGATCGCCTGCGAACAGATCGAGGAGTTCAAGGAGATGAAAGGGGTGGCCGGTGTTCACCTGATGGCCATCGAGTGGGAGCACAAAGTGCCCGAGATCGCCGAACGGGCCGGCGTGCTGCCGAGACCCACGGTCGAATAGTTTTTTCCCTGACGGAAAAAACAAGACCCGGCTTCCTGTGGAAGCCGGGTTTTTTATTTGACGGCAAAAACGGGCCGATCGATGATTTCCTCCACACCGAAGCCGTGGCGGCGACCATCTCGGCAAAGGATGAATACCTGCTGTACCGCAAGGTCCTCAAAGATCGCCTCCTGGGACGCAAGGAGCTTCAGGCAGTGGACATGAAAACTGCGTTAAAGGCCTGGGAGGAAGGACTTTCCCTGTTGCGGGCGACCATACAGCCGTGAGTGAAAGGAGCCATTGCATTCTGAATCCGGCTTGCGTTTTGGGTACTTGCACGATTCCAGGGACGCTGGTAAAAGATGGCTATGGATCTTCTCGGAAAGAGGAAGATGGATAAGGCACACTGTGTGTGAGCGCTTGCACAGGACGGGTGGGATTCGGCCGGACAGGGGGCAGGTACTGGCGATAAGCGGATGTATCGAGCACTGATTTTTACCCACTAAAGGAGAAGCGCCATGGATTGGGTGGCGATATGGGAAAAAATTTACGGGTTATTGGCGATATACGGCGTAAAGGTCGTTGCGGCGATCGCCATCTTCGTCATCGGTAACTGGGTTTCCAAGATTTTCCGCAACGTCGTCGACAGGATGATGACGAAACGAAATGTGGATCCCACCCTGGGGTCGTTTGTGGCCAGTCTCACGTATTACGCGCTGATCGTGTTCGTCGTGCTCGCCGCCCTGAGCCAGCTGGGCATCCAGACGACCTCGTTTATCGCGATCATCGGCGCCGCCGGCCTGGCCATCGGCCTGGCCCTGCAGGGATCGCTGGCCAATTTTGCGGCCGGATTCTTGATGATCATTTTTCGCCCCTTCAAAGTCGGAGATTATATCGAGGGAGGCGGCACCGCCGGCACGGTCGAACAGATCCAGATTTTTACGACCCAGCTCAAAACCCCGGACAACAAGACGGTCATCATCCCCAATGCCAGCATGACCTCGGGCAACATCGTCAACTACTCCACCAAGGGGACCCGGCGGGTGGACATGGTGTTCGGCATCAGCTACGACGACGACATCGACAAGGCCAAAAACATCCTCCAGGAAATCATCGCAGAAGATCCCCGGGTGCTCAAGGATCCCGAACCCCTCATCGCCCTGGCCGAGCTGGCCGACAGCAGCGTCAATTTTTATGTCCGGCCATGGACCACGGCAGCCGACTACTGGGGGTTTTTCTTCGACACCACCGAGAAGGTGAAAAAGCGCTTCGATGCCGAAGGCATCTCGATTCCCTATCCTCAGCGCGATGTCCACGTCTACGAACACAGGGCCGAAGCATAGGCTTCGGTTCGATTGGAAGAATCGGTAAGCGGGGGCTTCGATATTCAGGTCCGATGCTGAAAAACCGCCATTTTTTTCGAATCGATATGTATTTCAATTGTTTTCAGTAAGATATATCTGGTCTGAAACGCCCTGAAAAAAAGACTGCTTGACAAGTACAGAAATAAATATATTGATCGATTCAATCGAGTTTCCCTTTTTGATCGAGTGGATCAATCCACGACGGCCTGCCGAAAGGAGGGAGTCATGAACACCAAGGAGCTGAAAAAATTTCTTGCCGGCCTGGGAGTCGCCGGGCTGTTGAGCATGGGCGGCATCACGCCTCCCGGTGCCCATGCCGGAAGCGGGTGAGGGGCTAAGCCGAGCACCGGCGGTGCTCAGGTGGAAAAACCCGCTGCGGCCAGCGGGTGAGGGGCTAAGAGCGGCGCCGGCGGCGCTGCGCAGACCCGGTCCGAGGAGCAGAAGCAATCCGGCGAAATTGAAAAAGAAGAACAGAAACCGTCCGGAAAAAGCGGGTGAGCCGGAACCAAATCCGGCGCCGGCGGCGCCGAACAAAACCAGAAACGGCCGGGGAAAAGCGGGTGAAGTTGATCGCCTTCCATGCAGGCTGCATGAGACAAACGAAACAACGGCCGGCAAATTTTGAAGATTGCCGGCCGTTGTTTTGAAAAACGACAAAGCTCATACCGGAGCTCTCTTCCATGGGATCTCTGAAACCCAAAATGGAAAGCATCTATCCGGTCACCTCCCGGCTGCTGGCCGGGATCCTCTGCGGTGATGCCGGGCCGTCATCTACGATGGATCTGCCCCAATATCTGGCCGACCGTGCCGATCGGTTGAAGGGTCATGCCTACCTTGTCGATTTGGCCCGCATCGAACAGGCCGCATACCGGCTGCAGCACGATGCCGCCGACCCTCCTGCCGAAGTGAACGCCCTTCAAATCAACCCGGCCCTTGAATTGTTTCCGGTCACCTGGCAGGGGCTTCCGGACCTGTTCAAGGGCGCCTTGCACGAACCGAAGCAGGGTGAGTGTCAGGTAGTGGTCTGGAAATCCCCCCAAAACGGCGCGGTGCGGATCGAAGAGGCCTGCGGACACGATCTGCTGGCCCTGAAAATGGCCGCGGAAGGCATCGATTCCCGGCAGGCGGCCGCCGAAGGGAAAGTCCCTGTCGGTGTCGTGGACGACATCCTTCACGCTGCCGTTCAAAAGGGGCTGCTGTTGGCGCCCGCATCCAAGATCGTCCGGCCGGCGGAATTTGCCACCGCAGAAAAAAAGCACGGATCGGAGTTCAGGACCTCTTCGGTGTTCACGCTCCAGTGGCACCTCACCCAGGCCTGCGATCTTCACTGCAAGCACTGCTATGATCGAAGCGACAGAGACGCCATGGGGCTGGAGGCCGCGGAGGGGGTGCTCGACGATCTATACGATTTTTGCGCCAGCCGGCACGTTTACGGGCAGGTGAGCTTCACCGGAGGCAACCCCTTCCTCTATCCTCATTTTGACGAGGTCTACCGGCGGGCTGCCGAGCAGGGCTTTTTGACCGCCATCCTCGGCAACCCGGTATCCCGCCGGCGCATCGAGCGGATTGCCGCCGTCCGAAAACCGGAATTCTTCCAAGTCAGCCTGGAAGGACTGCCCGACCATAACGACGACATCCGGGGAAAGGGGCATTTTGACCGGGTGGTGGGCTTTTTGGATCTTCTGCGATCCATGGGCATTTATTCCATGGTCATGCTCACCCTGACAGACGCCAATATCGATCAGGTGCTGCCCCTGGCCGAACGGCTCCAAGGCAGGACCGACCTGTTCACGTTCAACCGCCTGGCCCAGGTCGGGGAGGCAAAGATGCTCAAACCGGCGCCGACTGAGCGTTTTGCCCGTTTTTTGGAAGACTGCCTGGACGCCGCGGCAGACACCGCTGCCATCGATCTGAAAGACAGCCTTTTTAACATTCTTCTAGAGCGCCGCGAAAAGCCGCTGTTCGGAGGCTGCACCGGCTTTGGATGCGGTGCGGCATTCAACTTCGCCGCCCTGCTGCCCGACGGCGAAGTGCATGCCTGCCGAAAGTTTCCCTCCCCCATCGGCGACATCCGCCGGCAAAGTCTATCAGAAATCTACGACGGTGAGGCGGCCCGCCGCTACCGGATCGGGACGACAGCCTGCGCCGACTGCCGCCTTCGGCCGGTCTGCGGCGGCTGCATGGCCGTCACCTACGGATCAGGGCTCGACCCGTTCAAGGACAAGGACCCCTACTGTTTTCTGTCAATCCACAAGACGGATTGACAGAAAACAGATGAGTTTTTTCAAAAAGGGAATCCTCAACAAATCAGGTGTTCACACTATTCCGCATCCCTGCTTTCCAGCCCTCCAGGGCCGGAGTTGCCATCGGAAGAGCTTATGTGAAACTTCATGTTCCCGGCCCGTCATGCCGGACTTGATCCGGCATCCAGTTCTTTCCCTGGATCCTCCTTCGACTTCGCTCCCTTCGACTCCCCTCAGGACAAGCAGGACGGTGAGCCTGTCGAACCGCGGCTCTCCGCTTCCCTCTTCGCCTTCGGCTACGCCGGACATGTCGCTGCGGCCGGGATGACGGGCTGTGAAGTTTCAGTATTGATCAAACTGGCCGGTTGAGACCAAAAGATTCGTATAAATCTCCCGCCGGAGAATCTTGAATCTGGAATTTTGAATCACGCCGCGTTCGGCGGCGAGGCTGACATCGGACATCCGACTTCTGACTTCAGATTCTTCCCTCCTCCACCGCGTGGCAGGCGACCCAGGAACCGGTGGAAAGGTGCCGGAGTTTAGGGACTTCCTCCCGGCAGCGCTGATCGGCATGGATGCACCGGCCGTGGAACACGCATCCCGGCGGGAGGCGGATGGGCGTGGGAACCTCCCCCTTGAGTTTGACATGCCGCTTTTTTTCGGCGCCCAGTTTCGGAATAGCGCTGAGCAGGGCCTGGGTATAGGGATGGCGCGGAGAGGCAAAGAGGGTGTCGGCCGAAGCCACTTCGCACAGGGTCCCCAGGTACATGACCGCCACCCGGGTGCTGATGTGCCGGACCACCGAAAGATCGTGGGTGATAAACATGTAGGTCAGCCCCAGATCCTCCTGGGCCTTCATCAGCAGGTTCAGGATCTGGGCCTGGATGGACACATCCAGCGCCGACACCGGCTCGTCGGCCACGATGAATTCGGGTGCCACCGTCAGGGCGCGTGCGATGCTGATCCGCTGGCGCTGCCCCCCGGAAAACTCGTGAGGGTATCGCCCGGCCCACCCCGGATCGACCCCGACCTGCTCCATCACCTGACTCACCCGGTCCTTGACTTCGCCGTTGGAAATATGCCGGTTGTGGAACACGACCGGCTCTTCCAGGGTCTGGCGCACGGTCTTGCGGGGATTGAGCGAAGCGTATGGATCCTGGAAGATCATCTGCATCTTGGCCCGAAAGGGAAGCATCTGCTGGGCGGAAAGGCGGTCGATGCGCTTTCCGCGGTAGATGATCTCCCCGCGGCTGGGTGGATAAAGGCCCATGACGGTGCGGGCCAGGGTCGACTTGCCGCAGCCGCTTTCTCCCACCACACCGAGGGTTTCTCCTTCATCGATGAACAAGCTCACATCGTTGACCGCCTTGACGGTGGTCCGGTGCAGCACGGGCCGGCCGTTTTCCAGCCGGAGCCGGTCCAACAGCCCCCCGGAAATGTCGAAATGCTTCACCACGTTTTTCAGGGTGAGCAGTCGATTATCTGGAGTTGTCAAGGATTCGGTCATTTTTACAGTAGAGGACTGTGGCAAAGCCATGCCCCATATTATTAGAAACAAATCCGATATTCGAATTTCGTGCTTTGGATCCCTTCTTCTTAAAATATGATATCCCGCCGTGATCCGCCACCGGTCCTGTTCGATCAGCTTTTCGGTCTCAGTCCTTCGATCCGACTCACCACGTGGCAGGCCGCCATCCGGTCCTGCTCATCCAGCCGAAGGAGCAGGGGTGCCACCTGTGAACAAATCTCTTCGCGAATCGTACACCGGGGGTGAAACGAACATCCTTTGGGAATATCGATGAGCGTCGGCATCATCCCCGGGATCTGGTTGAGCCGGCTGCGGGGCTGCAGGCTCCCGGGCAGGGCCTTGATCAACCCTTGGGTGTAGGGATGTTTCGGGTCCTGGGTGATGCGGTCCGTAGGACCGCTTTCCACGACTCTGCCGGCGTACATGACGGCAATCTTTTCGGTGACCTGGGAAACCACCCCCAGATCGTGGGTGATCAGGATCAGCCCCATCCCCTCGGCCCGGCACAAGGAGAGCAGAAGGTCCATGATTTCGGCCTGAATGGTGACGTCCAGTGCCGTGGTCGGCTCGTCGGCGATAATCATCGCCGGATCGGTCAGCAGCGCGATGGCGATGACAATGCGCTGACGCATGCCGCCGGAAAATTCGTGGGGATATTGCCGCAGCCGCTTTTCCGGAGAAGAAATCTGCACCTTCTTGAGCTTCTCCAGGGCGATGGCTTTCGCCTCTTTGCGGCTGATGCTGCGGTGGGCGTGAAGGGTTTCCATCATCTGGGTGCCGATGGTGAGCACCGGGTTCAGGGTCATCATCGGATCCTGAAAGATCATGCTGATCCGATTGCCGCGGACGTCCCGCATCTGCTCGGCGGACAGGCCGGCCAGATCGACCCCCTCGAACAGGATCTGCCCGCCGGAAATGTACCCGGGCCGGCTGATCAGGTTGATGACCGCAAAACCGGTGACCGATTTTCCGGCCCCGCTTTCGCCCACCAGTCCGAGTCGCTCCCCTTTTTCCAGGCAAAAACTCACCCCATCGATGGCGGTCAGTTCCCCCATCCGCAGGGCGAATTTTACTTCCAGGTCTTTGACTTCCAAAAGAGAGGGCATGGGGTTCAGGGTTCAGGGTTCAGAGGTTCAAAAGCCTGCGCTTGCCACCTATCTTTTTTTCTGCGGCGAAGCCGCATCTGAGGATAAAATCGGGAACCGATTTTATCCTTTGTACAGCTTCGGGTTCAACACGTCCCGGAGCCAGTCTCCCAGCAGATTGATCACCAGCACGAAGACCACCAGCAAAATGCCGGGGAAAAAGGTGATCCACCAGCTTCCGCTGAAGATGTACTCAAATCCGGAACGGATCAGGGACCCCAGGGACGGCTTGGTGACGGGCATCCCGAGGCCGAGAAAAGACAGGGCCGCCTCGCTCATCACCGCGTTGGCCACCTGGATGGTGGAGATGACCAGCACCGAAGTCAGGGTGTTGGGCAGCACGTGGCGGAACATGATCTTTCCGCCGCTCAGCCCGATGACCCTGGCCGCCTCCACGTATTCCTTGTTTTTTTCCCCCATCACTGCGGCGCGCACGGTACGGGCATATACCGGCCATTCGGCCAGCCCGATAATGACGATCAAAAGCGGCACGGCAAGATCTTCGTATCGGCCGATGCCGAAGGCCACCTGGAAGATGGCGCTGATGAAGATCGCCACCATCAAATATGGAAAAGACAGCTGGATGTCGGCGATGCGCATGAGGATCGAATCGGTCTTGCCCCCGCTGTAACCCGCCACCAGCCCGACGGTGATACCGACAAACGCCTGCAGGAACACCGCCCCCAGACCGATGACGATGGACAGCCGAAGCCCGTAGAGCATGGTGCTGAACATGTCCCGGCCCTGGACGTCCGTGCCGAGCAAAAAGTCTTCCTCGCCTTCGGCCATCCACCGGGGCGGGATCTCCGAGTTCATGATGTCGATGCTTTCGGCATCCCAGGGATTGTATGGGGAGATCAGCGGCGCAGCCAGCCCGACCGCGAGAAACAGCAAAAGAACGGAGAAGCTGGACATGGCTACCCAGTCCCGCCGGAAGCTGTACAAAAAATAGGAGCTTGTAAAACGTCGCCAGGTCCGGCTCATGTTCTTCCCGTTATTCTGACCATCGGGTTGACCAGCCCATAGATGATATCGACCACCGTGTTGACCACCACGAAAATCGCCCCCACCACCACCAGGTAGGCCACCAGCAGCGAGGTGTCCGACCGTTCCACCGCCTCTAAAAACATGAACCCCATTCCCTGCCACTGGAAGACGGTCTCGGTTAAGATCGTAAAGGCGAACATGATCCCGATCTGCACCCCGAAGACGGTGATCACCGGCAGCAAGGTGTTTTTGAAGGCATGCAGAAGCCACACCCTCCGGGGGGTGAGCCCCTTGGCCCAGGCAAACTTGATATACTCGGTCTCCAGGATCTCCATCATCTCGCTGCGAATCAACCGGATAAACAGCGGCAGCATGATGGAGGCAAGGGAAAAGCTCGGAAGAATCAGGTGGACCAGCCCGTCAAGCGTCAGCAGTCCGCTGTCCCAGCCGCAGACCCTTACCGTCTCGCCCCGGCCGTAGGAGGGAAGCCAGTTGAGCTCCACGGAAAAAACGTAGATGAGCATGATCGCCGTCAAAAACACCGGGATCGACACCCCCAGCGTGGAAAAGCTCATGGTAAAGCGGGAAAACCAATTCCGGGGCCGAATCGCGGTGTAAATCCCCACGGGCAGGGAAACAAAGATCAGGATCAGGGCCGAACAGAATACGAGCTCCAGCGTGGCCGGGGCCTTGGAAAGAATCACCGAAAGCGCCGGCTTCTTGTGGAAGAACGACAGTCCCAGGTCTCCACGGGCCGCGTTTTTCAAGAAGCGCACATATTGAACCAGAAACGGATCGTTGAGCCCGAGCCGGTCCCGGATTTGCGCCCGTTCGGCCGGCGTCACCCGTTCTCCCACCATGTCCCGGACCGGATCGCCGATCTTGTTCTTGATGGTGAACCCGATCAGGCTGATGATCAGCATCACCAGGATCGCCTGGGAAATCCGTCTGATGATGAATGCTACCATAAACGACGCGCTCCGCCGCCGATCCCATAGATTCGGGGCAGGCCGATTGCCGATGCAACCGGCCTGCCCCGAGGTTTTCAGCGTGAATGGCCGAGTCATGACTCCCGGCAAAGCGGGGGCATGCCCTACCCTCGTTCCCCGTCAAAACCGAGGTGTGCCAGATTCACTTTTTTGAAACTGTCTTGCGAAGCGAAACTCCCATAAAATCGCGCCGGCGATTTTATTTGATGACCAGATCTCCGAAATACGGAAAATTCTGGGTGTTGATGACCGGCGCCGCATCGATCCCCTTCTTGGCTGCGTAAGAGTGGTTCTGCCAGTGGAAGGGCACGAAGGCTGCTTCGTTGTAGAGAATCTCTTCGATCTCCTGGAGGATTTTGGCCCGCAATTTCAGGTTCGTCTCGGTCTGGGCGGCCAGGGTCAGCTCGTCGACCTTGGCATTGCAGTAGTTTCCGCTGTTGTACTGGCCGTAGCCGGTCTCTTTGTTGGGGCACATGGCCAGAAATTCGGTAAAGTTTCCGGAGTCTTCGGTGTCCGAATGCCAGCCGATCATCTGGATGTCGGCCACCTGGGCATCGAACTCATCCCAGTACTGGGCCTTGGGCATGGTCTTCAAATTGACCTTGATATTGATCTTGGCCAGCATGGAGACGGCCGCTTCGGCAATCTTTTCGTCGTTTACGTACCGGTTGTTCGGGGCGATCATGGTGCAGGAAAAGCCGTTTTCATATCCGGCCTCCTTCATCAAGGCCTTGGCCTTTTTCAGGTCGTATCGGGGTTTCAGTGCGGGATTGTGCCCGGCATACCCCGGCGGACTCTGCTGGCCGGCGACGGTGGCCGTCCCCTTCATGATCTTTTCCACGATCCCTTCGTTGTTGATGGCATAAACGATGGCCTGTCGGACCCGCACGTCGGCCAACTCCGGGCGGCGCTTCTGGTTGAGCTGCAAGGTGATGATGCGGCCTCCCGGATAGGTGAACAGGTTGACGTTCTTGTCGGTCTCGATCCGCCTGAAATCCTGGGGCGGCACCGGGGAGATGAAGTCCACATCGCCGGAAAGCAGCGCCGCCACCCGGGTGGCCTCTTCCTTGATGGGCGTGAGAACGATCTCGTCCACGTTGCCCGGCGATTGCTTGTCCCAGTAGTCTGTAAACCGGGTGAACACTGTTTTGACCCCGTGCTCGCGATAGGTCACCGTGAAGGGGCCTGTGCCGGACTCGTTTTTCAGGGCAAACGACGGGCCGATCTTGACGATAGCCTCCTTGGGCTGGCCGGTCTCGTCGGTCCCGGTGTAAAAGACCATGTCCATGGGAAAGATGTAGGTGGCCATGTTCAACAACAGCGCGTAGGGCTTTTTGGTGACGATGTCCACCGTGTAATCGTCGACGATCCTGACGCCGTCGAAGGGTTCGAACAGCCCCTTGAAATCGATGCTCTTTTTGAGTCGCTCTACGGTAAATTTCACGTCCTTGGCGGTAAAGTCGTTTCCGCTGTGAAATTTGACCCCTTTGCGGAGGGCAAACCGCATGGTCAGCTCGTCGATCCGCTCCCAGCTGGTCGCCAGCCGGGGTTCGAAGTCTCCTTCCTGGGTCCAGCGTACCAGCGGATCAAAGACCCAGTGAGAGTACTGGAGCATGCCGCCGGAAAGCTGGACATGCGGGTCCAGCGAAACCGGATCCGCGTCCAGCCCCAGCTTCATGGTCTTGGCGGTGGCTGCAGATCCCAAAGCAAACAGCATGATAGAGGTCAGTGCGATGACAAGATATTTTTTCATTCTCCCCCCCTTTTTTGAACGGTTTTCGAACAGGGCCGACAGCAGCCTTCCCCATACAACTTGCAACCCGGCAACGAGAGCCGCGTTTCCCTAAACCGATCCGCTACCGGGTCAAATGGTGAAAATTGAACACTTTTAGCAAAATGCCGCCGAAATGACAAGAAGTTGAGGCGTGATTTTCGCCGCCTATCGATGCAATCAGATGGTCAGGTTCGGGAAACGGACCCACCGGCCATGGGCCGGCCGGCAAAGGATCGCGCTTCAAAAGGGAAAGTCCCTGAAAACGGGGAATCGAGGTGACGGCGGCAGCCCCGATAGAGGCGGGTACGGAGACGCGGTGGCTTTTTTACTCGACTTTCGGGTTTCGTCTGCAGTGGAGCGAAATGAGTGATTTAATGGCGGGACACGCTGTCTGAGCGCCTAAGCATAGCTTTCATCAGCGCCTGCTGTGCGGTCCTCGATTGCCGCTGCCATTCAAACACCTCATTGAATTTGAAGATATTTGGGCCTGCGCTGATGTTCGGTATCCTTTGGGGCGAGCTCGTATACCGGCAGCAAATTATCCTTTCCGCGGTAGCATGAATCCCGAAAGTTGAGTTATTTCGCCGCTGCCGACAATGCAGACATTCTCTTTTTCAATCCGGGCGTAGACCTGGTCTCCTGGATGCAGGTCGAGCCGCTGAACGGTCTGGTGCGCGGCGACCACGCTCAGGCAGGTCTCCGAGGCCCGGACTTGAAGCACACAGGCCTTGGCCTCCCGGGCAACGGATTCGATGGTGACCGCCAGACAATCGCTGTCGGCCGGCGGCGTCCGGATGATCCGGATGTTCTCCGGTCGGATGGCCAACTGGACGCTCTTTCCCACCTCGGCCCCGTCACGGCTGTATATCGCGAAACCGTTGACGCCGACCAGGCTGCGATCGCCGTTGCGCTCCAATACGGCCCCTTCCAGCAGGTTGGTCCCCACGAAATCGGCCACGAAAGGATCCGCCGGTCGATCGAGCACCTCGTCTGCCGGCCCGAACTGCCGACAGCGGCCGTCGTGAAAAACCGCCGCCTTGTCGGCCAGGGTCCATACGTCGTCCAAATCGTGGGTGATATGGATGACCGTCGTCTCCTGACCCTGCACCGCTTTTCTCATCAGTTCCCTGGCCCGATGGCGCGTACGAGGATCGAGGGCGGAAAACGGCTCGTCCATGAGCAGCAAGGCGGGCTTGACCGCCAGGGCCCGGGCCAGGGCCACCCGCTGCTGTTCTCCGCCGGAGAGGGTTGCCGGCTTGCGCTGCAGGAGATGGTCGATATTCAATGACTCGGCCATCTGCCGGACCGCCGACTCGATTCCGCTTTTTTGCCGTTTTTTCAGGCCGTAGGCAATATTTTGAAACACCGTGAAATGGGGCAGAAGCGCATAGCTTTGATAGACGATGCCGATGTGCCGCCGCTCGGGTCGGGCATGGGTGATCTCGGTACCATCCAGGAAAATGCGGCCCCGGTCCGGCGCCCAGAATCCGATGACGCTTTCCAGCAAAATGGTTTTGCCCGCCCCGGTAGGGCCGATGATGCACAGATAGTCTCCCTTTTCCAGTTCCAGGTCGATCCCGTCGAGCCGAAACTCGCCCAGGTTGAGGTGCAGATCTTCGATGCGAAGAAAGCTCACAGTGCCGCCTCGGTCTTTTCAAATACGTAGATGGCGACAAAAGAGACCACCATCAGAACGATGCCGCTGGTCAGGGCCATCCCCATGTTCCCGTAAGAGATGTTCAAATACAGGGTCGTGGGCAGTACCTCGGTCTTCATGTAAGAGCCGCCGGCCAGGATCAGCACGGTGCCGAAGGTGCCGATGCACCGGGCAAAGGCAATGACCGAGGCCGCCAGAATCCCGTTTCGGGCCATGGGCAGGGTGACATGCCAGAAAGTTTCAAACATCGAGTACCCCAGAGAGCGGGACACGAACTCCGTCTTTGGATCGATGTAGTCGAAGGTCGACTTCATGATCCGGCTGGCATAGGGAAGCGCCGTAAAGAACTGGGCGGCCACCACCCCCTTTTGGGTAAAGACGAAATTGAGTCCGACCGCCGCCAGCCAGTCCCCCAGGACCGTTTTGCCGAACAGCAAAAGAAGGCAGAGGCCGAGCACCAGCTCCGGAAAGGCCACGGGCAGATCGATGATGGCTTTGACCAGCCCCTTGAACGGAAAGGAAAACCGCGACAGCGTGTAGCCGATGGGCAGCGAAAAAGAGATCACCAGGGCCGCGGAAAGAAAAGCGCTGATCAGGGAAAGGCGCAAGGAGAACCGCATTTCATCGGACCAGAGGTTTTCCCAAACATCGGCAAAGTCCGGAACCGCCAGAAGCGATCCCATGGCCAGCACCAGCAAAACGGTGACGACCAGGGAAAGCGTCATGAAGATCCATCGAAACGGGTCTATGGATGGCACGGCTCAAATCCCCATTTTGCCCATATCCGGAGCCCTTCCTCCGAGGCGATATAGTCGTTGAACGCCTGGGCCGTTTTCGGGTGGGGCGCCTGGCTGCAGACGGCCGTGGGAATGGTTTTGATCTCGTTGTACCGGTCGGAGATGGGCACCACCTCGATCTTGCCCCTTCCCTCCGACCAGGTCGTCAGGTCCTTCCAATTGATGGCCGCGTCCACCTGGCTGAGGGCCACGTATATCAAGAGCTGGTTTGCGGTAGGAGCGTACACGGAGATATTCGGCTGGATCGCTTCCCAAAGGTCCGCATTCTGAAGGATTTTGCGCGCCACCCGGCCGATCGCAGGCGCCCTGGGGTCTCCGATAGAGACCTTCACCCCCTCCCGGGTCAAGTCTTCGATACGCTTGACGCCAGCCGGATTGCCCGCCGGGACGGTGATCACCGGCACATGGCGGACCATCTTGTGGACCGTCTCCGCTTTGAGCCAGCCGTTTTTCAGCGCGTCCTCGGTGTATTTTTCGGCGCCGGGGATCAAAACGTCACAGGGTTGTCCACCGGCCAGCATGCCGAAAATCTCCCCCGAACTGCCGTAATGCACCTCCGCTTCAATTTTGTGGCGTCCTTGGAAGTTCTTTCGCATCTCTTCCATCGGCTTCATCAATCCGGCGCCGCTGAACACGACCAGGTCCGCGGCAAAAGCGGGTATTGTGAAATTCAGGAGCAATGCGATGATCAGCATCCGTTTCATGATCCTCCTCCTTCAAGCGCAGTTCAAAAGCGGATTAATTATGAGCATATGCTGGTTTGGGTTCATATTGGCAGACCGGATCCATGTCAAGGAAATCAAAGAAATTCCTGGTTTCAGAACCCCTTCTTACTCATATGAACCATTTCCGACATACCAAGATCCCCCTCCCCCTCCATCTGTCGGATTCTCCGAGTTCCGGTACGCTGAAGGTCGTATGAAACTTCGTAAAATCGCTGAGGCGATTTTACGATCAAGGGCCTTGAAATTCGGTGAAGAAATGCGTAAGGTAGTCCATTCATACAATCTGATGCGAATCCCAAAGGCCGAAGCGAGCGTTGACCTAGTTTTCACCCCTGCTTATGAGATTTCTTCTTTACAACATTCGATATGGTGCCGGCATCGGCAGACAGTTCCACTTCCCGGTACCGTACAGCGGATACCTGAAGCCGACCAACGGCAACTTTACCCGCATTCTGGACTTTATCCGCTCCTCGGAACCGGACATCGTCGGGCTGGTGGAAGTGGACTCCGGCTCCTACCGGGTGGAAAAAAAGAGCCAGGCAGATGTGCTTGCTGCGGAGCTGAACCACCAGGTCGTCTACAGCTCCAAGTATGCCGAGGCCTCGATGGCCGGGCGGCTTCCCCTGCTCAACAAACAGGGAAACGCCCTGCTGACGAATCGGCAGATCGTCGACCAGAAGCTTCATTTTCTGCAAAACGGAGTCAAGCGGTTGGTGATCGAGGTCGAACTACCTGATTTTCACGTCTTTCTGGTCCACCTCTCGCTGAAATACCGGCACCGGCAATATCAACTCCACGAACTGTACACCCTGGTCAAGGAGTGCAAAAAACCGGTGGTGGTGGCCGGCGATTTCAATGCCATGTGGGGCGCCGGAGAGCTGAGGCTGTTCCTTGCCGCCACCGGCCTGGACAGCGCAAACAGCAGCCGGTTGTTTTCCTTCCCGAGCCGTCTGCCGGTCATGGAGCTCGATTTCATCTTCCACAGCCCGGAGATGAAGACGACCGATTTTCATATGCCGCTGGTCAAATACTCCGACCACGTCCCCCTGATCTGGGATTTCGACCTGGCCGCATAAAATAGAGGCCACCGCATCGCTGATGCGATCCGATGGCCTCGATTTTATTTGTGAGATAAAAATCTTAGATCCCTAAAAAAACATAACCCGGCCGGAAATTCCGGCCGGGTTACTTTTTCTGGTACTTAAGAGCGCTTGCCAAAATAAGGTTCCGATGGAACGAAAATTTGACAATCCCTATAAAGCGAAGCTTTTTTCATAAAATCGCGAAACGATTTTATGCGGCTCTTTCCAGCTTCACCGCACAGACCTTGAACTCGGGGATTCCGGATATCGGGTCCAGGGCTGCGTTGGTCAGGCGGTTGGCCGCAGCCTGGGCAAAGTGAAACGGAATGAATACCGTCCCGGGCCTGGCTTTACTGGAAATCTGCACGACTGCCTTGATCCCGCCCCTTCTGGAGGCCACCTTGACCCGGGCGCCGTCTTCGAGGCCCAGCCGGTCCGCATCGGCCGGGGCGATCTCCACGAAGCATTCCGGCGCGCGGTCGTTGAGCCCCTCGCTTTTCATGGTCATGGTACCGGTATGGTACTGGTACAGGAGCCGGCCGGTGGTCAGGTACATCGGATAGCGGTCGTCGGTCAGTTCGGCCGGCGGCGTGTATTCGATGGCGTGAAACAGCCCCTTTCCCCGGGTAAACTGCTCCTTGTGCAAAACCGGCGTGCCGGGGTGCTCCTCGTTCGGGCAGGGCCAGTGCAGGCCTTCCTGCTCGATCCGGGCATAGGTGATGCCGGCGTAAGACGGGGTGACCTTCCTCAGTTCCTCGAATATCGCCTCGCTGTTCTCATAGGCCATGGGAAACCCCATCCGGGAGCCGATCTCGCAGATGATCTTCCAGTCGTCCCAAGCCTCTCCCGGCGGCGGCACCGCGGTTCTTACCCGCTGAACCCGCCTCTCGGTGTTGGAAAAGGTGCCGTCTTTTTCGGCCCAGCATTTTGCCGGGAGCACCACGTCGGCCATTTTGGCCGTTTCGGTCATGAAAATATCCTGAACCACGAGAAAGTCGAGCTTGGCGATGCTCTCTTCGGCATGGTTCAGGTCCGGATCGGACACCAGGGGATTTTCCCCAATGATATAGAGTGCCTTGATCTCACCTTCGTGGGCCTTGGGAATCATTTGTGTCACCTGGAGGCCGACCTTGGTGGGCAGCCCCGAAACCCCCCAGGCCTCTTCGAATTTTTTGGCGATCGCCAGGTCGGACACCGGCTGATATGCCGGATACACGTTGGGAAGTGCGCCCAGGTCACAGGCGCCCTGGACGTTGTTCTGCCCCCGGAGCGGATTGACCCCGCCGCCTTCCATACCCAGGTTGCCGCAAAGCATGGACAGGTTGGCCAGGGATTTGACGTTGTCGGTGCCGTGGCTGTGCTGGGTGATGCCCATGCAATAAAGGATGCTGGCCACGCCGGCGCCGGCATACATCCGCGCGGCTTCGATCAGCTGCTGTGCCGGAATGCCGGCAATCGCTTCCACATAATCCGGGCTGTATTTGGTAACGAGCTTTTTGAGCTCCTCGAACTTTTCCGTCCGGCTTTCGACAAAGGCTCTGTCGTACAGGTCTTCTGCAATGATGACGTTCATCATGCCGTTGATCCAGGCCACATCGGTGCCCAGGTTCTGCCGAAGATGCATGTGGGCGTGTCGGGCGATTTTCACCCGCCGGGGATCGACCACGATCAGCTTGGCCTCCCTTGACTTGACGGCACGCTTGACAAAAGAGGAAAGAACCGGGTGGTTTTCGGTGGTGTTCGACCCGGTGACCAGGATCACGTCGGCCTTTTCGATGCAGCCGATGGTATTCGTCATGGCTCCGCTTCCGAATGCTGCGGCCAGACCGGCCACGGTGGAGGAATGTCAGAGCCGGGCGCAGTGGTCGATATTGTTGGTCTTTAACACCGCACGGGTGAACTTGTTGGCGATGTAATTCTCCTCGTTGGTGCACCGGGCCGAGCTGAGCACCCCGATGCTGTCAGGACCGGTCTGGTCTTTGATTTCCGACAATCGACCGGCGACGCGGTCCAGGGCCTCTTCCCAGGTGGCCTCCCGAAAGCGGCCGTCCTCCTTGATCAGCGGCGTTGTGAGCCTTTCCTCGGAGTGGATGAAATCGTAGCCGAAGCGCCCCTTGACACAGAGACTGCCGTAGTTGGGGGCCACGCCCTCGGTGCCGGTGACCTTGACCACCTTGCCGTCTTTGACATGCAGTTCAAGCTGGCATCCGACGCCGCAGTAAGTGCAGGTGGTCCGGACCTTTTCAGTTTCCCAGGGCCTCACCTGATACCGGGCGTTCTTTTCCACCAGTGCGCCCACGGGGCAGGCCTGGACGCATTCCCCGCAAAAGACGCAGTCCGAATCCCTCAGCGGTTTGTCCTCGGCGGCCACGATCTTGGTGGGCGACCCCCGGTAGCCGAAATTGATGGCATTGTTGACCTGGACTTCGTTGCAGGCCTGGACGCATCGGCCACAAAGGATGCACCGGGAAAAGTCCCGAACGATGAAGGGGTTGACCGTTTCCATGGGATAGGGGGTCAAGGTTCCCTCGAAAGCGTCCCCGGACACCTGGTAGCGGTAAGCCAGATCCTGGAGACGGCAGTCTCCCCACACCGGGCAGAGTTCTTCGCTGTTGTCATCTGCCTGGACCTTGAGCTGAAAAGCGGTCCAGTCGACCCCATCCGAGCCTCGCACGGCGCAATTGTGGTTCCCGGAGGAGAGAAGAAGCTGGATGATCATTTTCCGGGCTTCCACCACCTTGGGAGATTCGGTGAGGACCACCATTCCTTTTGCCGCCGGGGTGGCGCAGGAAGCCACCAATGTCCTGGCGCCTTCCACTTCCACGACGCAGACCCGGCAGGCGCCGGTAGGCGTGGCTCCCTTCAGATAGCAAAGCGTTGGAATGTCGATGTCGTTTCGCCGGGCGACTTCGAGAATCGTCTCTCCGGGTTCGAAGCGCAACTCGTTTCCGTTGATGACCAGTCTGTTCTCGTCAGCCATGGGCACCTCGAATAAAATCGCGATAAAATCGCTTCGCGATCTTATCAATAGCGGCTTTGCCGCTGGTTATAAGAGATAGGATCCTCAACAAAAGCAGAAGATTTGCCAGATCCGTTTCTATAGAAACAAGGCAGTTTTGTCAATGCGCAAGGCGCCGGAAAGGACGCCGCACCTTGGCTGAAACGTATAACAGATGGTAACTGTCCAGGGGAATCAGTTCTGCAAGCCGCCTTGACTTGAAGAGGCCTTCGGTGTGAAATGGCAGTGCGCTGCAGGCCAGCCAAAAAGTTCCCCGGGTTGAACCGCGGCCTCCCGCTTGCCGCAGAAGACGGATTACCTGAAAATGACAGAAACACAGAGGGGGTGAAATGAGCACTTCACAGACAGAAATTACCGCTATGAACGCATCACAGTTGTCCGCGACGATCCGAAACCGGCAGGTCCGCTGCATCGAAGTGATGCGGGCCTATCTGGAGCGGATCCATCGATATAATCCGGTATACAACGCCATCGTGGGCATGGTCGACGACGATGTCTTGATGGACCAAGCCGCAGACGCCGACCGGGCCCTGGAAAAAGGGGAATACCGGGGGTGGATGCACGGCATGCCCCACGCCGTCAAAGACCTGGCCAGCGTCCAGGGGCTCAAGACGAGCTTCGGATCCCGGGTGTTTGCCGAAACCGTCGCCGGCGCAGACGATCTGCACATCGCCCGGATACGGAACCAGGGCGCGATCTTCATCGGCAAAACCAATACCCCCGAATTCGGCCTCGGGTCCCAGACCTACAACGAAGTCTACGGCACGACCCGAAACGCCTACGATCCAAGCCTGACCGCCGGCGGCAGCAGCGGCGGTGCGGCCGCCGGCATGGCCCTGCAAATGCTTCCCGTTGCAGACGGCAGCGACATGATGGGGTCGCTTCGAAACCCGGCCGCCTACAACAACGTGATCGGCTTTCGGCCGAGCCAGGGTCGGGTTCCCGGCGTTTACGCAATGCCGGCCATGGATCTGTACTACCACCAACTGGCCGTCGACGGCCCCATGGGCCGGACGGTGGAAGACACAATTCGCCTTCTTTGCACCATGGCTGGCTACGATTCCCGCGCCCCTCTGAGCCTGAGGGACGAAGTTCCTCCTTTTGACCGGTTTCAACCGGCCGAACTGAAGGGATTTCGCATCGGGTGGATGGGCGACTACGAAGGGTACCTGGCAACGGAGCCTGGATTGCTGGCGATTTGCGAGGCAGCTCTCGGGGAAATCTCCGGACAAGGCGTCATCGTCGAGCCCTGCCGGCCCGCCTACGACATGGCGCGTCTGTGGCGAACCTGGCTGACGCTTCGCCACTGGATCGTCGGCAGCAAAAAACCATTGTACGACGATCCGGAAAAAAGGAAGCTCTTGAAGCCCGAGTTCATCTGGGAGATCGAGGGCAGTTTCGACATGCCGGCCTCGAGGCTTACGGAGGCGGCAAAAGCCAGGGCCGACTGGTACCGGGCCCTGCACACGCTCTTTGACCGCTACGACCTTCTGGCCCTGCCCAGCGCGCAGGTCTTTCCCTTCCCGGCCGAAACCCACTGGCCGGCCGCCATCGCCGGCCGGGTCATGGACACCTATCACCGCTGGATGGAGGTCGTCATCGGCGGCACCCTGGCCGGCCTGCCCGTGGTGAACCTGCCGGCGGGGTTTGACAATGGAGGTCGGCCCATGGGCATGCAGTTCATGGGACCCATGGGGGATGACTGCCGGGTGCTGGGATTCGCCCTGGCCTGGACGGCCGCCACCGACCACCTGGCGAGAAACCCGATGCCGGTGGCTGGATAACCGATGCAACCCGAGACGATGGTGATCTTTCGATCTCAGCCGTCGGCATGAATCGCTGGGCCTGTGGCCGGCCGCAGCCGACCCTGGGCATACTTTTCAAGGACCTCTTTTACGATTCCGGACTGTTTCAAAAATACATGGATGCCGGCATCGGAAAGGATCTTGAACGTGTTAGGCTGGCACCTTCCGGTGATGACGGCGTCCACCTTTTTGGATGCCAGAAAGCGGGCTGCCTGGGCGCCGGTGCCGCCCCCCTGCTCGTCATGCTTATTTTCGTAAACCTCCAGGTTCTTCGTGCCTGGATCGATGACCAGGAAATAGGAACATCCCCCCAACCTTGGACTGAGCCGCGACATCAGATTCGGCCCGAAAGCGCTCACTGCAATTCTCATGATTCTACCTCCTGCCAACAACAATCTCGGCATCGTGACGTGATTCTGACAAGCGCCGCCTCTGGTAGCGAGGCGGCCAGATTGATCGACAAGAACCTCGACTTCGAACAAATTTTCACAAGAGCGCTCTAGCATTTCAGCTTCAGCGCCCCGGGCAGAACCCTGAAGAAAAAAGAGTCGGCCTCCCAGCCGAGGTTACCGTCATATTGCAGCATCAATGGTCGGTCCAGGAGAACCTTCAGCGCCTTTCCGGTGCGGTAACGGCCGATGGGATTGCCCGCGGTAAAGGCGGCCAAGCCGCCGAATAAGGTCATGATCAGACCGGAATTGACGCAGAGGGTGTGCAGCTTCCGGTCGTCGAACCGGGCCTTGGGCACGACTTTCATGCCGAAGCCGTAATAAGGCTGCTTTACGACCATCAGGCTCAACAGGTCCTTGACTTCGCGGGTTTCCTGGTCCAGTTGGACGACTGCATCTGCCCGCTTGTAGGTGTGAAAATAGGCCTCCAACAAGGCAATGAAATAGGTGTTGAATCCTCCCCCTCCCCGGGTGCGGCGCTGCTGCCAGCGTTGGATCGTCGTCCCTTCGATTCCCACAGAGGCTGTGAAAGCGCGTATTTCCCCATTGCAGTCGACGAGATCGTGGTGGTGAATACTTCCTTGCTTGAGGCGGCGGGCCACCCGGGGCAGATCAACTTTGTATCTCAGGGCATGGCGCAGGGCATTTCCGGTCCCCAAGGGAAGAAAACCGACTGCGATGTGCCTGGTGTCGACAGCGTTGATCAGATCGGAAAACGTTCCGTCCCCCCCGGCGGCCACCAGGACATCGCATCGGCCGGCAAGCTGCTCGGCACATCGGCGAAACTCCTCGGCGGATCGGGTGTCAAGCCCGTGTATCTCCGCCCCGAGGATCTTTGCCGCTTCAGCCAGGGCGGAACGCTTCTGTTCCGCGTCCAAGCCCCCCGAGACAGGATTGGTGATAATGGCGTAGTGCACAAGACCGGCAGGTTGATTCTTCAATAATGTTTTTCATACCCGCAGCGTTCAACAATCGCTTTCGGGGGTTGGCCGGAGCCGACCTCATCTATCGTTCTCGTGTACGATTCTATTTCTTCGGCCCATTGTTTCGCATCTTGCTCATTTTTGAATGCGTGCCAGGTAGGAAATTTATCTCTCCTTATGTCCAAACAGTGGAATCGTACGAAATTTGGTACGGGATGGGTCCAAACCCAATAGCAATCAATTCCTTTCTCGTTTTTTGCAGCAGCAACTTCTTGCTTTTCCGCCCAATTCCATTTTTCCATTATTATACCCCCGTTGGTTTGGGTTGGCCGCACGGCAGGCGGCGTCGTTTACCACTTTTATCGAGGAGGTTACCATGGAGATGATTCTTCTTTTTTCCCATTGTATGAGCAATTGAGGATTTTGCAGACAGGCAAGAAACAACTGTTCTGGGCAGCTCCATCCCTGTTGACGCAGCCGCTTTTCCACAGAGGAATCGCCTATCTTGATGCCAAAAAATGGGAACTCGCTTTTGGAAGGAGAGGAATTCGCTTTTGGAAGGGGAAACGACGATAGCGGCCACTGGTTGTCTCCTTTTATAAGGTCCACAACATATGGCGCCTCTTGTAGAATCGCTAAAACCTATGCAATTGATATCAGCCAATCCTGATATTTGTCAAGCGACGGGCGACCGGAAATCTTCCTCATAACCCGATTTGCAACAGCAAGTGGCGTATCGGATCAATGGTCGGTTCACAGGCCGGTGGTGGGGCGGCGCCGGCAGTTCGACTTCGCTCATGACAAGCCGTTCACTAATTGGCCTTGCTGCCTCTACGGAAGCTGACATTTCTTGTGGCAGATAATCGCTGAGCCCTATAGGAATATTATTTTACCAGGCGTTCTAAACTCTTAATTTTTCATATGGTTTTGGGGATGAGGAAAGGCTCGGAGCAGGAAGAAAAGAAACAGATAACATCATCCCCGCACCTCCTGGCACAAACGGATGCCGTTCAGGACTGCACGGCACGGAGGCCGCGCCCTACAAAAACCTTGGCGTCGGGGAAAGTTTTAAATGAGCCCCGCCGCTGGAGCGGCATCGCCGACCAGCGGCGGGATTGCAATCCGAATTCGAACAGCGATCTTTCCTGAATTGCGCTTTATCTTTGAAAATCGGCAAAAACCGCTTTTTACTCCCGCCGTCTGAACTGCCATGCCGCCATCAGCAGAATCGCAAACCCGAGGGCAAGCGGCGCCCACCAGAGCGTGCCGCCGGCCAGGGTGGCGACGAAACAACCGCCCCCGCCGCCTTCCGAGGCGTCGCCAGCGGCTTTCGACGGCGCGGAGCCGACAGACCTTCCGGTGGTGTACATGGAGAAATGATCCACGTAGTACACCAGGAACGATCCCTCGACATGGTCCACCGGCACCGCCTCCCAGGCCATGGCGGCCGTGTTGAAGGTCCAGATCTCCAGCAGGGCCGGATCGCTGACCCCGGCATTGAACAGGTCTTCCACGGTGTAGGGGATCTGGACCGCGACGGGGTGTTCGAAGGTGGTGCCGTCGGGCCCGAAGTCCACCACCTGGCTGATCGCCTTGGTATGGGGGGGCAGGGCCGGCGGGTTTTCCACCATGCCGATGGTAACGGTGCAGTCTTGCCGCAGCGCGCCCGGCGGGATCGCCACGGAAACCCCCTTGAGCAGGCTCCGCCGGTGCTTCACCTCCACGATCTGGGTTTCCTGCGCCGCTGCAGAGACGTTTTTGGCACACGCCGGGAGCACGCAAATATCCGCCGCTTCCGTGTCGACCCTGAAAAAGGCCGTGTTCATCCAGGGGCTTGTCAACTCCCCGTCGTAGGCCCTGGCCCGCCAGTAGTAGGCCGCCTTGTCGGTCAGTTCCGTGCCCACTTTCCAGGAGGTGATCAGGTCCCCCGGAAACCGGGTGGCGGACGCCACCAGTACGGTCAACCCCTTGTCCGCATAAAGCTCGAATTCACAGGTGAGAAGTCCGTTGTCCGGATCCAGGGCGTTGCTCACGGACAGGGTCGGCCGGAGCGTTGTGACGATCCCGCCGTTGAAGGGGTTGTTGAGGGTGGGCGCACCCGGCCGGGCGTTGTGGGTGTTTACAGAGAAAGCGACCGGGGTGGACCAGCCGCCGGCTTTACCGTGCTCGTCCACGGCCCGCGCCGTCCAGTAGTAGGGGACATGATCCGAAAGGGGCGGGTCCACCTGCCAGGCGCTTTCGGCGCCCTCGGCCTCGGCGATCGGTTCGAGCAGGTTGGCGTTGTCGTAAAGCGCATAGTCGTAGGTGATCCCGTCCAGGTCAGGGTCTGCGGCCGGGTTCACGCTCAGGGTCGGCTGCGGAACGGTGAGCAGGCACCCCTGGTCCGGATTTTGGACCGTGGGAACAGTCGGCGGGTCGTTGGCAAGGTTGACGAAAAAGGACCCGGCGCACCAATCGCCGAAGGCCTTCCCGTCAAACGCCCGCACCCGCCAGTAATGCAGGGTGTCGTCCGCCAGCGCGGAGACGGGCCAGGAGGTAGCGCCTCCCGCGCCTTCCGGTATTTCAGTGGATTGTTGAAGCGCCGGGCTGTCAAAGGTGTTGACCCGGTCGATTTCAAAGAAATAGGCCAGGGTGTCCCGGTTCCGGTCTTCCGCGTTGTTCACCGCCAGAAGCGGCTCGAGGGTGTCCACCTCTTCGCCGTCTGCGGGGCCTGTGATGGAAGGGGCCGTGGGCGCGTCGTTTTTCAAGTCCACCGTGAAGGACCACAAATCCGTCCAGCCGCCGCCCGCCCCTTCCCGGTCAGTGGCCTGAACTTGCCACCAGTAGGTTCTCTTGTTGCCAAGCCGCCGGCAGACCGTCCAGGCGGTGGTGCCGCCCTCTTCTTCCAGCACCCCGGTCTGCCAGGTGACGAGTCTGTGCATCGCCTCGTCCTCGTACACCCGGAACTCGTAGGTGAGCGGCTCCTGATCCGGGTCGGTGGCGTTGGTGACCGCCAGTGTGGGCCTGTCGGTCGTCACATCAAAACCGTCCGGCGGCGCGCTGATGTTGGGGATCGAGGGCGCATCGTTTGCCGTGTTGACAAAGAAACGGGCGGTAGCCATCCACGGGCTGCAGTTCTCATCGTCGCAGGCTTTCACCCGCCAGAAATAGGTCGTGTGCTCCTCGAGCGCCAACGGGCTCCAGGCGGTGGTGTTGGCCGCCCCCTGGGGCACCTGGCCCAACTGACGGCTGCCGGAATCAAATGCGGGCGCCGTGTCGATTTCAAACGCATAGGTGAGGGCGTCGCCGTCCACGTCCGCGGCGTTGTTCACGGAAAGGTCCGGCAAAAGGGTTGCCACGGTCCACCCGTCCTGGGGCTGGTTCACGGACGGCGCTGTGGGTGCATCATTGGCCGCGTTGACAAAAAAGGAGAAAAGGCCGCTCCACGGGCTCGCCGAACCGTTTTCATCCCTGGCCCGGAACCGCCACCAGTAGTGCGTGTTTTCGTCAAGACCCGCGCCCAACTGCCAGGAGGTCCCGACGCCTTCGACCGATTGGACAAGGGCGATTCCCTCGGCGTCGGCGTACACCTCGTAGTCGTAGGTGAGCGTATCCCCGTCCACGTCCGTGGCGTCGTTCACGCTCAGCACCGGCACCAGGGCCGCGACTTCGTCCCCCTGGCCCGGGCTTTGAATCGTGGGCGTTTCGGGCGGGTCGTTGGCGAGATTGACGAAAAATGTCCCTTCTACCCAGTCGCTGTAGGATCCGCCGTCATAGGCGATCACCCGCCAGAAGTACGTGGTGTTGTCGCTCAGGGCAAACGGACGCCAGGAGGTCACCGCCCCCGCCCCTGCCGGCATGCGGGGAGACTGCTGGCGCTGGACGCTGTTGAAGTTGCTCTCCTTGTCGATCTCAAAGTAATAGGAAACCGCATCCAGGTTCGGGTCCGTGGCATTGGTGATCACGAGGGCCGGCGCTACCGTCTGCACCGATGCGCCGTCTTCGGGGCTGAGGATCGCCGGTTCCGTAGGCGGGTCGTTGGCCAGGTTGACCCCAAAGGACCCGGTGGTCCATTCGCTGTAGGATGCGCCGTCAAAGGCGATGACGCGCCAGAAGTAGGTGGCCCGGTCGGTCAGCCGCAAGGGCGGCCGCCAGGAGGTCATGTCCCCCACCCCTTCCGAAAGCTGGGCGGAGCGCTGCAGTGCGGTGCTGTTAAAGGTGTTCACTTTGTCGATGTCAAAATAGTACGAGACCGGGTCGTTGTTCGGGTCCGTGGCGTTGTAGATCACAAGCGCCGGCGCCAGGGTCTGCACCTGTGCGCCGTCCTGGGGGGTGATGATTGCAGGCGCGGACGGCGCCGCATTGCTCGTGCTGACGGTGAAGGAAAACAGCGGCGCGCTCCATCCGCTGGGCTGATTTTCATCGTCCCGCGCCTGTGCCCTCCACCAGTAGGTCAGGTTGTTCTGCAGCGCCTCGTCCACCTGCCAGGAGGTGGTGCCGCCCCACCCTTGCGCCACGCCGTCTGTAGCGGTGACGGGCATGGTCATGGCCTCGTCGGCGTAAAGCTGGAATTCGTAGGTGAGCGGGTCCCCGTCCGGGTCCGTGGCATTGGTAACCTTCAGCTCGGGCAGAAACGTCGTCACCAGGGCGCCGTCCGGCGGCTCGCTGATGCCCGGCAAGGAAGGAATATCGTTTCCCATGTTGACGAAAAAGCGTGCCGGGGTCATCCACGCGCTGCACCCGTCCGCATCGCAGGCCTGGACCCGCCAGTAGTAGGCGGTGTTGTCTTCCCGCGGGGCGGGGATCCACGACGTGGTGTTTCCCGGGCCCTGGGGCATTTGACCGGTTTCGGGGGTGTCAAAGGTGCTTACCGTGTCGATCTGAAATGCATAGGTGAGGGCATCCTGGTCTTCGTCCACGGCGTTTTGCACCGTGAGCACCGGTTCGAGGGTGGCCACCTCCGCGCCGTTTAAAGGACTGTTCAGGGACGGCGCCTGGGGCGCATCGTTTTCCGTGTTCACAAAGAAGGCGAAGAAATTGCTCCAGGCGCTCGGATGCGCGGCATCGTCCTTGGCCCGCACCCGCCACCGGTAAGCCGTGTTGTCTTCGAGTTCCGTATCCACGTCCCAGGCCGTGTCGGCGCCGGCGCCCTGTTCCACATCGCCGCTTGCGGCGACGGGCGTGCCCATGTCTTCGGGGTCATACACCTCGAATTCGTAGGTGGGGGGGGTCAGGTCGTCGTCGAATGCGTTTTCTGCCACCAGCGTCGGCAGCCGGGTCCCCACCTCGGACTGATGGGGCGGTGACAGGGGTTTCGGAATACTTGGCACCTGATTCGGCGGTGTGGAAGCACCGTCGTTCGGATCCGTGCCGGCCAGGTATTCCCGGAGGTTGCTGAAGTCGTCCCCGTCCGGATCCTCGCCTGGCGACAAGTCCTGAGATCCGGTAACAGGATCGGGATGCAAGGTTTCCCAGCAATCCGGCATGCTGTCCTGGTCATCATCGGTGTCCCCGTAAATTGTTGGACAGGGGTCGCAGGGATCCGGTACGCCGTCACCATCAACATCGGCTTCGTTAATGTCATCAAACCCGGGACATACGTCTGTTTCGTCGGCGACCGTGTCGCAGTCTTCGTCCATGTAGGGATCGCAAGTAGGCGGCGGGCCGGCCCCGGCCCGTTCATGGGCGCCCATGTCCACCCGGTAGGTGAAGTCCCCGTCGCCATCGGCGATTCGCGCCAGGCCCCGGATGTCCAAATCGGGGAGCCAGATCGCGTTCTTTCCCGCATCAATGCAGGCAGATGCGTCCTGGAGATCGAAGTCGCCGATTACGGCGTTTTCAAAGAGGGGATCGGTGGACACGTCGTGACCGCCCTGGAAAGCCGGGTCGTTGTACCCGCCGCTTCCATTCTCCCACAGATCGTTGTAATCGCTATCGGGCGCTGTGCCTTCGGCCCGGATGCCTTCGCCGTTGATGTTGTGGGTGATGATGTTGTTCCGGATGACCGGCGATGTCTGCGCGCTGTTGCAGTAGATGCCGCCGCCTTCATTGAAGTCGATGGTGTTGTTGGCCACAAGGAGGGTCTGTGCCGGCCCCTGGGCCCGCAGGGAGATGCCGCCGCCGCGTTCTGCTGCCGTGTTTCCCGTGACGACATTGTTGATAAGGGCGACGCCCCCGGTGTCGGTGAGAACGGCAATACCGGCGCCTTCGTCGGCCGAGCCGCCGGTGACAAAAAGATTCCGGACACGCAGGTTTCCGCTGGTCGATCCGGTGCCGGTATCCAGCGTCAGGACCGGGCCGGTCCCGCGGCCCTCGAGCTCGGTCAGGGCGGCATCGGGGGCCAGGCAGTCCTCGTTGTATCCGCCCACGATCTCCAGGTCATAGTCTTCTCCCCACAAAGCCGTGTAGGAGAAATGGCCCGCATAGATTCCGGCCTGGAGCTTGATCCGATTGTGCGAATCGTCGGAGGCGGCCGCATCGAGCGCCCGCTGCAGCACCACGGGGTGAAAGACGCAGGTCTCTAATGTATCCCCGTCCTGGGTCCAGAACACGGCGGTGGGGTCCGTGCCGCTCTGGTACTCTTCAAGGTCCGTCACCCCGTTGCCGTTGATGTCGCCCGACCCGTCCCGGTCCAGCGTTCCGAAATGCTGCATCTCCCAGGTGTCGTCCATTAAGTCGCCGTCGCTGTCGTTGCTGGAGAGGGTGTCCAGGTCCTGTTCGACGACACTGCCCTTGGCAACGATGTGGGTCGTCCCCGCCAGCTTGCCGCCGATGTAGAAGGTGGCGGGCTGCCCCTTGATGGAAGCCATGGCGTCCATGGGCACCCGGAGCACGTAGCTGTCCCCGTACTCGGGGTTGTCGCCGGGCGTGTAGGCTGCCAGTTGACGGGACGTGGCGTTCAGCACCAGGGTGATCGGTTCGGCGGCCGGTTCGACGCCTCCCTTGTGGGTGGCCTTGCCGTAGTAGATGACGTCCGGCTCCGGGATGCTTGCCCAACCCGTGCCGGCGAGAAAAGCAAGGCTCACGATGACAAACAATCCGGCCCCTGCGGTGCATACCCTTTTCATGGCCTTCTCCCTGAAATAAACCCGTTTCAGGATTTTACGGCACGCGGCGATGCCGCTTTGGACTTTTTTTAAAAGCAATTCTTCCCCGCCCGCTGCGCTGGAGGCACAGGGGGCACCGAGTGCATTCATCTTTGTCCGACCGGTATCTCCCGATCGGCTGAATAACGAAAACGCTGCGTGCGCGCTGTGCCCCTGATGTCTGCCATATGGTCTGAAACTCCACCCGACACCGCCGGTTTTTCGTAGGGCGGGGCACTGTACCCGCCCATCAGACGGAATACTTTAAAATTCGGCCTTATTCGGTCTTTCTCTTACCGGGCCGGTATGGTGCCCGGCCCTATGAAAAACGTTCTTCACGCGAAACCGGTGGTTCATATAGGGCACAAACTCCGTTTGCCCGTGCGCAGCCGGAGGCGAATTCGGGTGTCGTGCCCTCGCGGCCGGCGCCGCTGCTGTCCTCCGACCTCCGACCTCTGTCCTCCGACCTCTGACCTCTGACATCCGACCTCTGACTTTAGTTTCCCGAATATGCATACGTCTGAAAAAACAGTTTGATGTCCGTCACGTTGTCGACAAACGCGTCCAGCCCCGCATCCGGGTCTGCCAGCAGCGTGCCGCCCGGAACGATGAGCAGCCACTGGGTATTCCACACCGACCGGCCGATGAGCCGCGTATCCGTCGTGCTCTGGGCGGCGATGATCTCCGTCTCGCTCAGGTTGCCCAGCGCCGAATCCGGAAAGGCCCGGAAGCTGGAAAAGCGGCGGATCCCGCCCAGGATGTCGCTCAGCGAATCGGCGACCGGAATCCAGCTCTCCTCGGAAAGCTCCGCGTCGGAGACCGGAAAGGGCACCGGCAGCTTCTGGTCCACCACGTGCCACTCCCGGGTGGCAAAGTCGTCCCCGTCGGGCGTGCGCAGCACGTCGGCCCCCACCGGCACCAGGTAGACCCGCGGCGTGCTGGAAAGCCCCGCATTCTCGTAGCCTTCGAACCAGACCCCCACGGAACGGATCTTGGTGGCAAAGTTGGCGGGATCGTAGGCGCTGTCCCCGCCGCCCAGGGGCCAGCCGAAGAAATTGTAGCCGAAGTTCACTTCCGTGGAGAAGGGGATCACAAGGCCCGGCTGGGGCCCGATGGACTCGTCGGCAAAGGGGCGGCAAAAGCGCCTGAAGGGCGGGAATTCCCAGAGGTCGTCCACCCGGTAATAGCCCAGCTCGGCGCGCCAGGTCGCGTCCGATGCCGGTTCATCCTTGAACCGGAAGAGTTCCCGGCGAAGGGCGAACCGGTTCGTCTCGGTCTGGGGGTTGTTGAAGCCGAGCTGGCCCTTGTAGACCCCGAAGTTCTGGCCGAGCCGGGCCAGCGGGTCGGCCAGTCCGCGCTTTCCCACCACCGGCATCCCATCCATGATGGCGCCGGGGGATCGCTGCTTTACGATGTCCGTCAGAAAGGCCCGACCCGAACCGATTTCGGAGCCGAGCAGGTTGGTTTCGTAGTCGTAGGCGGTAGCGGCCAGGTAGGCGTAGCGCGCGGCCAGTTCGAAGGTGGCCCGGTACTTTTCGACCGCGTCGTTTCGGAAAGTGCGAAAGCCGATGTCCTGGTAGCGGTAGTCCTGCACGTCGGCCGCAGCCCGCTTTCGGAACACCTCCCGCTCGGTCAGCAGCCGTTCGCCTTCGGCCAGGAGGGCCTGGCAGCGTCCGAAGCGCTGGTGGATGACCTCCTTGAGGCCACAGAGTTCCTGGAGCTTGGTCCGTACGTCGCCCTCCATGGTCTCCAGTTCTTTGACCATCTGCTGCACCTCGAACCGGGCGTCGTCGACAATGAGGCGGCGATCGCGCGTCCGTTCAGCCTCCTGTATGTCAAGTTCATATTTCAGCAGATTATGCTCATAAACGTCGCCCGCTATATGAAACCCCTGGGAAATCGCATCCATGATTACCGCAACAATTTGCCAAACATGAAGTTCCGTCCCGTATTCGAAGGTAAATCCCCCCAGAGGGCCTGCGATTAGTCCAGAATGAAAATCCGATGTAAAACTTCCCTCCCTGAAATTGTCTGCCGCGACGGCAATCACCTCTGCCGCTCGCCTCAAACCAATCATTATTCGATGCGAATCCTCGATATCGGTTTCCAAATCGGTGATCTTTTGATTGTCGATGTCTAACACGGAGATCTGGTGTGTAAGGACACCGTGCCGGGCCTCCAGGATGTCCACCGCCGCATTGATTTCCCCGATCAGGCCGTCCAGCTCCGACAGCCCCCGCTTGTAGCTCGCGTGGGCCTGGATCAGTTTGGAGATGGCCATCTGCATCTCGCCGGGCGCCCGCCGCTGTCCCCATCCGACCGGCCGGGACAGCCACGGGGCCTCCGCGTCGATGGTGTAGGTGATCTCGGCCATGGCGCCGTCGGGACTTGGCCTGAGGTTCAGCGCCTTGAGGATCGGGTCGGCCTGCTCGTCGTCCTGGAAGTCCGGGTCCTCAAAATCGAAGGTGTAGGTCCAGGCCACCTCCTCGCCCATCAGGGGCTCGCCGGTGATGTCCGGCAGGTCCACGACCATGAAGTGAAACAGGTCAGGTCCGCTGTACCCGGACTTGTAGGTCCCGGTGGGCCCGATGTCGCCCGCGTACGGGTAGCCAAAGATCTCGATGAGCCGATTGGTGTAATCCCGCTCCTGGTCTTCGATCTCCCGCTCGAAGGTGACGTGGGTGTCCTCGTTCTGACGGAGCATCAGGGTGTACTGGGTGGCGTAGTCGAACACGGTGCGGGTGTTTTTAAGCGCGCCCAGGGCCCGGTCGTAGACCTGTTCGAAGTGGGTTTTCACTTCCGCACCCGGATACGGTGTGAGCAGGTAGGGGTCGATGTCGAAGGGCACCACACCCTTGGCCAGGCCCAGCGGGTTGAGGCCCCGGTCCGCCCGGTCCGCCTGGGTCTGGATGGCCTGAAACTCGCCGGCGATGCTCGCAAGCTCGGGCACCGTGCTTCGGTCGATCTTCTGGATGCCGGTGTGGGTGGACACCGGGTCCTCCTCTGCCAGCATGGCGTTGGCCACGGCCCAGTCAAAGTAGGCCCCCTGCCCGGCCCGCCGGGCCCATCCGTCCACACCCCAGGCCCGTGCCGTGTCGGTGTCCTTGTAGCCCTGCCACTGCCCGGCAGGCTCTTCCACATAGGCGCGCCGGTAGGTGAGGTTCACGATCTCGGCCCCAGCCCGGGCCTTGGCCGATGCGGTCCGGGCGAACTTGCGCTCGTCCAGGTAGTCCACTGGAATCGGCGCGCCGCCCACCAGCACGGACTCGATCCGGGGCTCCCAGGTGAAGTGATCGTGCCGGAGAAGTTGGTACCAGACCTTCATGGCCGTCAGGTAATGGCCCCAGGCGTCCCCGTGCCCCTGGGGGTACATGTCCTTGGCGTCCAGCTCGTCCACCACCCCGCTTTCGTCCATGTCCCTGACGTTGTAGGCCTGCACGTAGGCCAGCTCGCCGTCGCCCTGGGTGAAGTTCCACGCCAGCCGGTTGTAGACGGGCCCGGCCCGGGTCGTGCTCATGGTGTCGTCCCGGCCCCGGAGCAGGGCCAGTTCCTCTTCCAGCAGCGAGCTGAGCTGGTTCTGGAAGGCGAAAATGGAAGATGCCATGGTCCCGAGCGCGCCGCTCTGCGTGTCGAACCCGATGGTGGGGTCCTGGGCGTCCCGGTAGGCCTCGTTGCCCAGCAGGGAGTAAAAGTCGGCAATGCGCGTGCCGGCGTTGAGGATGGCGTTGTTGACCGGGCCGTAGTCGGCGGGGGGTGCCGCGTCGATGCTGAAGTCTTTTGCGCGTCCCATGACCGTCTCGTACGCCTCGATGAGCCCCAGGTTGTTCAGGTTATCCGGCGTGCCGCTTAAAGCGATGTCGCCCTCGTAGCGCTGCCCGAGCTGGGTGACCACGCTCACGTCCGTGCTCACGGCGTAGTTGCGGAAGTCCTTGACCCTGGCGTCGAGCGGGTTCAGGTCGGCCACCACCCGCTTGATCCACCCCGGGGCGAGCTGGGCCGTCTCCCCGCCCGGCGCCCCGGCCCAGTCGCTCCAGTACAGGGGTCCGAGGGGGGTTTCGGTTTGGTTGTCGTCGTACAATGCGGGATAGGAAACGCCCCCATCGCCCGGCTGGTCGCCGTAGTAGTAGTGCACCATGAACCAGTTGTCCGACAGCGTCAGCTTGCCCGCCCCTTCGATGGTGATGTCGTTCATGCCCGGCCCCTCGTCAAAGGGGACCCACCCGCTCGTGTCCGTCGCGCTTTCGGGAAGCCGCGGGGGCAAACCGGAGTTGTCCGGCTTGTAGTACCAGGCAAAATAGAGCTTCT
>Ga0272443_10000305_pt1 | contig 93758 bp, 68 predicted proteins | sample SSMAcet12_FD_193581 | JGI IMG/M metagenome (GOLD analysis project Ga0272443, IMG submission 193581) | Marine sediment archaeal communities from Little Sippewissett salt marsh, Falmouth, MA, United States - SSM-Acet-12 | ecosystem: Environmental > Aquatic > Marine > Wetlands > Sediment ...
ACCGGTATGCGGAGGGTCGCTACATTCCACGAAAATACCCGTTCGAGGAAGAGAATCAGACGTGCCTGATCTGCCACGGCGTGGCGGACATGTGGCACGACAAGGACGGCATGAACAACCAGCAGGGGAAAATGGCCTGCATTCACTGTCACCAAGCGCTCTACAAGTAATTTCCGTAGCCGGCACGGACAGTATCGGCTTCGTCCAACAACCTCTTGCAGGCGGCATACTTAAAGCCGCGCCTGAGAATTGACCTTAGCGAAAGGGAATCATGCAGAGACCGACGACAACAGAGCGCTGCACGGTGTTGCTCCGGCAATGCGAATCAGACCATCGCCTATGAATGCTACCTGACTGGTAACAATCGCATCGACGCTTGATTGGTTGACCAGCAAGCCCTAACGAAAGCCGAATATGCTATCTTTGCTCCGCATATCGTATCGCAGACAAGAAGCGTGAGACATGGACATTTCCAAAGCAGAAGTAGTGAAGAAATCAATGATCGGCCCGTTAATCAACGGAGTGATTAACGGGGGTATCAGTGCGGTCTCCTTCTTCAAGCATGAGTCTGTTTCCATCACGCTGGACCACATTTCCAATCAGGAGGTCACAGTGTTCGGTCAGGGGGTCCTTCTAGATTGATGCTAACGCTTATCCTGACAGGTGTCAGTTACATGACCGTCGTCAAGGATATGCGCAAGGCCGATAAGGGAACGGCATTTCCTTATGCTTTTTGGCCTTGGGGCGCGAAATTGGCGGTTCGGAATGGGCTGACTGCGTTTGGCGCCGCGATGGTCGTTGCCGTTATGTGGCAGCGGATCGTCGGCACCGTGATGATGTCTACGTTCATCGCGACGCTGGTCATGTTCTCGCTCGCGTTCCTCTTTACGGTCTATACGAGCTTAGTCGCCATTGTCGCCATGGTGAACGCACAGAAGGCGGGCCGAGCGGAATAAGTCTGCCGCCAACAGACGGCATAAAAATCGGTTTGGGTTGTCGAGCGCTTTGAATCAATATTCTCGTCAACAATGCCGGGGGCGGTGATCCCAAGCCTTTTGACATGCCGATAAAGGATTTCGTCTGGACGCACCAGTTGAATGTCTTCTCGATCTTCCGGCTCTGCCAGTTGTGTGCGGACCATATTGAGAAAGCCGGTGGCGAAGCGATTCTGAACATCAGCTCCATAGGAGAACAATGAGGCTCTTTTTGTCAGCGCTTCTTTTGGTATGCAGTTTAGCGGGAACGGTCTCTGGACTTGCACAGATCGCTTCCACTGAAGCAAATAGAGGCCTCGAAATACAGCCGGAAATCGCTGAGGGGCGGCCAATTCATCTAGTATATATCCATTTGGAAAAATATGCGGGCGATCCGGAAACAGATCAACGGTTGAAAAAAAAGGTTGGCAATGCGTTTGCCTTTAGAAGAGGGGAAACCTTCCGTCAGCTTGTCGCGGAATTCGGGCTGAAACGGGTACGACAGCTGACATCGGTTCAATCGGCTGAATTGAAGCTTTACGAGACAGTGCCCAGCGGCCATGTGGTGGTGGTCGTGTTCGTCTCGCCTTCAGAAGTGGGCGCTGCAGCCCCGAAAAAGCGAAAAGGGATGCTGGCCAGCCGGGATGTTCGGGATTTTCCGACGATTTTTGAAACCGATCACTCCAAATTCGTCTTCATTCTGAACGGCGGGGCCGGCATGTTCAGCGATACCGATCCCTGGTTCGGCGGATACGGCGAAGCCTTCAATGGAGGGAACCCGACCGCCGAAGACCCCTTGGGATCAGGAACCTCCACATGGATCGAAGGATATATCGAACCCGGCCTTGGCGGCATTTTTCAGCTTTCCGATTACCCGCTGTATCCTTACGGCGCGGTCTCTTATCTCATGTCCGGCACCGACGGTCATGATATTTACAACTCCGGGACCTGGGGTCATGGAGACTTCGAGAAGCTGTATGTGGGTGTGATTTGGAGCTTGCCGTGGGAAAATTCGCTCATCGATGCTTCCGTCGGAAAGCAAGTCTATCAACTGCGGGATGGATTCTTGCTGTCGAAAGTCCCGGTTTCCACGTCGATCGGCGAGCGCGCAGCCTTGTTCCTCGGTCCTCGCCTCACCTCGGAGAACACCGCGCTGGTCCACGCCAGGGCATTCGGCTTTGGCTTGGATGTATTTCTGATCGAACCGAGCGAGATCGACAAAATCGCGACCGACACCCAACTGGCGGGGGCCAACCTCCAGTATCAATTCACCAATGCGGATGCCGCCTTCACGTATTTTCACATACCGCAGACGGAATCCATCTACCGGATGCCGGACGGTCGCCAATTGTCACGGGAAGGTCTGCGCACATTCAACCCGAGTCTCTCGGTGAGGAAACTGTTCGGCTTGGACGGATCGTGGATCAAGGCGGAATATGCCTATCAGAACCACGAAAACTTCGATATGTCGGCCCATGCGGGATATGTCTGGGGCGGATATCAGGCGCAAAATTGGTCTTGGCGACCGACGCTCAGCTACCGCTGGTCGAAATTCTCCGGAGATGATCCCGACACGCGAACCTTGGAACGATTCGACCCGTTGTTCTCGGGCGGGTTAGGCAACTTCCTGCCAGGCATCGTTTTCAGCAAAGTTTACAAGAACGCCAATCTGATCACGAATCGGGCCACCTTCAGCGTCAAACCCACGGACACCGTGGAACTGATCCTTGATTATTTTCATCACCGGGCCGATGAGTTGAACAACCTGGGTGGCATCGGACCACTTCAGACCCTCGAATCCAAGGACATCGGGCAGGAAGTGACGCTTACCGCCTTCCACTACATCGGAAAACATCTTTTCTTCCAAGGAATTGCTTCAGTTGGCATTCCGGGAGAAGCGATTAATCAGGCGGTGGAAGGCACTGCAAAGAACTGGCACACATTTCAGGCCGCCTTATATTTTTTCTTTTAACCTGAGACATGGACGAGAGATCTTAGTACCAAAAAATTCAACGATGATGTTAATCTGAACCAACCCGTTTCGTGTCCGTCCGTGAATAGCTATTTTCGTAGATTTCGGCGTTGGGCGAGAATATCTCATCCCTGGAAAGGCTACTAGTTTACTTGAAAGGATTCTCATCCATAGGGGGGCATCATTGTAATGCATTTGGCTGACTCAGCCCGCAAAAAAATCAAAGTCGAAAATCGACGGATTCAACTTTTTGCCAGTTTTGTTCTTCTGCTTTCATTAGCATCCAGCTGCGCCACCCTGCCCACTGGCTTCGAGCGCACGCCGTCAACCGCGTTTTCCGACACCGGGGACACCCGGATCGGCCGGGATGTTGCCGAAGACGTTGCGGCGAATCCGGGGAAATCCGGTTTTTACCTGCTATCCAATGGTCTGGATGCCTTCGTTGCACGAGCATTGCTGGCCCATTTCGCCGAGCTGAGCATCGACGTTCAGTACTACCTGTACCACGACGATCTCGCGGGCAGGCTTTTAACTCATCAGCTGCTCGAAGCGGCGTACAGGGGGGTCCGGGTGCGCCTGTTGCTGGACGACATGGATCTGGAGGGGCGGGACTCGGGGGTGGCGGCCCTGGACGCACACCCCAACTTCGAGGTCCGGATCTTCAACCCGTTCAGCCGCAAGACCGCCAGGGCTTCCCAGTTCATAACCCGTCTTGGATCGGTCACCCGGCGCATGCACAACAAATCCTTCACCGTAGACAATCAAGCAACCATTCTGGGCGGCCGGAACATCGGGAACGAATACTTCGAGGCCGACCCGGACCTGGCATTCGGCGATCTGGACGTCATGGGCATCGGACCGGTGGCCGAGCGGGTGTCGGCCTCCTTCGACAAGTATTGGAACAGCGCGTCGGCCTATCCGGTCGCCGTCCTGCGGGACAAACCAGTCCCTGCCGGGGAGGTTGAACGTATACGGCTGGAACTGGAAAAATTTGTCCGCCGGCAGGACGATTCCGCCTATCTTCAGGCCTTGGAAAATTCGTCCCTCGCGCGGAAGCTCAGGGCCGACGAGGTGATATTCACCTGGGGGGAGGCCGACGTCATTTACGATCTGCCGGAAAAGATCCGGCACAGTTTCGACAAAACCGAATACCACCTCTCCCCGAAGCTGATCCCTTATCTGAAAAACATCGAAGAAGAGCTCGTCATTTTCTCCCCTTATTTCGTCCCGGGAAAGGAGGAGACCGCCTTTCTCTCGCACCTGGCGCGGCGGGGGGTTCGCGTTCGCATCTTGACAAATTCACTGGCGTCGAACGACGTGCCCATCGTGCACGCCGGATATGCCAAATACAGGAAGGACCTTTTGCGTGCCTGGGTCGAGCTCTTTGAGATGAACAAGGAACTTTCCCGGGAGGAGCGAAAGGGGAAAAAGGGCCCGGGCGGACCTTACAAGGCCAGCCTCCACGCCAAATCGTTTGTCTTTGATCGCCGGCAGGTTTTTATCGGATCGCTCAACCTCGATGCCCGTGCAGTGCTCCACAACACCGAGATCGGCGTCGTATTCAACCAGCCGGAGATCGCGGCTGTGATGAGCAACTGGGTGGACCGCAATATCGAAACCGCGGCCTTCCGCCTGGAGCTGGTCCAACCTGAAAATGGGCCGGAGAAAATCCTCTGGCACGGGCGGGGGGACAGAACGCAGGAAACGTTCGATGCCGATCCCTATACCGGCTTCTGGCAGCGGCTGGGGATTGGTTTTTTGGGCCTTCTTCCAATCGAGTCCCAGTTGTAGGAGTTCTGCTGGAGACGCGCCGGCCTGCGCCACTCAACCAGGAGCCACAGAGCAGCAGGTTGGGTCTACGAAAGAGATCTTTAATTCAAGATGTATCCCGTTATTCCGCAAAGGTCTTCGGCCGGTTGCGACAGAGAGGAGCCATGAAATTATCTTTCGAGGGAGTCCTGGTGGTTGTGCTGATGACGGCCTCGACGGCCTTGTTGATGATGTCCACCCGCGTGTCCGCCCAGGAGCCTCCACAGGGTGAAAAAACCCCTGCCACACATGCGGAAGCACCGGCCGATGTACCGAAGTTAGCAGACATCGTACCCTTTGCGGCAGAGTTGGAGGTCCGGTTAGTAAACCTTGAGAAGAAAATGAAAGACCTGATGGACTTCTCCGCAGTGCAAAAGAAATACGAGGTGATTGAAGCCAAAACAGAGGGCGTTGCCGCGCAGTTTGAGCAGCTCAAAAATTCCGAGGATTACAGTCAGAATGCGTTCGAGGACCTCAATAATGCACTCAAACAGGAAATGAGGTCTTTCGAGGAAACCAGCAAGCCCGTGAGGGAAGCGATCCGCCAGCTCGGAGAATTCAGGGAGGAATGGCTGGCGGAGAAGAAACGGTGGGATGAGTGGCAGAATGTATTTATACAAGGGAAAGGTCTCGATCAACTCGGATCGACCTTTGAAAAAGCAAATGGCACGGTCGGAAAAGCCCTTGATTTGGTGCTTCCGCGGCTGGAGGCGATTTTCAGAATACAGGAGAAAGGTGGTGCTGTCGATGCAAGGCTGAAAATCCTGGCCGGTGAACTTGCCGGGCAAATCGCGGAAGAGCGGCGGGGGGCCCTGGTCAAAGAAATTCCGCCCATGCTCTCCTCCCGATACTATTCACAGTTCACAAGCAGCGAGTTTTGGAACGAGGTCAAAAAGGGGCTGTATGAGACATCATGGCCGGTCAGCCGCTTCTTTGCACAGCACGGATGGATTATTCTTCTCCAGGGTTTGATTTCACTTCTCGCGATCATCGCAATATACAAAAAACAGGCGTTCTTAAAAAAATCCAAAAGATGGCAATTTCTTGGGAACCGGTTATTTTCCGCAGGTTTGTTGTTCGGCTACATGGCCACGGTGTTTGTTTATGAACATCAAGGGGCTCCTGCAATTTTCAAACAGGCCCTTTCCATCGTCGGCGTGATATCCTTTGCCCGACTCCTTGGAGGCTTGATCGAGGCGACCTGGAGAAAAGAGTTTATCTATGGGTTGATGGTCGTTTTGGTCATCCCCACGCTTCTCGAAATGTTCAACTTGCCCATGCCGTTGTTCCGCCTTTACACGGCAGTGACAGCACTTTTAGGGATTCTTTTCTGCTGGCGGTGGTCGAAGGAAAGCCGTCGTCGCAACGAATCAAGAACGTATTCCAGGGCGCTTCGAGCCGCGTCCCTCTTGCTTGCCATTGTCATGATTGTTGAAGTGTGGGGTAAAGGCCATCTGGCCTTCTATCTTTTGAATTCTTTGCTGGCATCGACAACAACCGTGCTCTTTTTCATACTGTTCATGTATATGATCCGCGGAGGATTGGAATGGTTGTTCCAAACCTCTCCCATGAAGTCGACGTCCAGGTTTTACTCGGATACCGATGCTCTCGTACGTAGAGTCGGCCTGTTCATAGACATGGTCATTTGGGGTCTCCTTTTGGTGCCGGCCGTTTTGGTAATCTGGGAGGTTTATGACAACCTGCGCGGGGCCGTTGAGGGCCTGTTGGGGCTTGGATTCGATCTGGGAGCCCATCGTATCAGCGTGGGCTTGCTGATCGTCGCGACAGTATTCATTTACGGTTCGTTTATTTTGTCCTGGGTGCTTCAAAATCTCCTTTTGGACAAAGTGCTTCTCAGGCGTGGAGTGGAAAGGGGCGTCCGCGTTTCAATCAAAAGACTGGTTCACTACGTGCTCATATCCATAGGGTTCCTTTTGGCGATATCGAGCCTCGGCCTAGAACTCACAAAACTGACCATCCTGCTGAGCGCCCTCGGCGTCGGCATCGGTTTCGGCCTCCAGGGCGTCGTGAACAATTTTGTCAGCGGCCTCATTCTGCTCTTCGAGCGACCCGTGAGGGTGGGCGACTACATCGAAATGAATGGAACCTGGAGTGAAATCCAAAAGATAGGCCTCAGAGCCACAACCGTCCAGACTTTCGATCAGGCGGACGTGATCATCCCGAACGCCGATCTGGTCACCAATCAGGTGACTAACTGGACTCTCAGAAACCGCAGATCACGGCTTATTGTTCCTGTGGGAGTTGCCTACGGTTCCGACATTCCCCTGGTGATCGAAACCCTCAAGGCCAGTGCCGATCACCCTATGGTGTCCAAGAGTCCCGCACCTCAGGTGCTCTTTCTGAATTTTGGAGAGAGTTCACTCGATTTCGAACTCCGTGTCTGGGTGTCGGATGTTGACCAAAGGCTCACCACACGAAGCGATCTCCACCAGGAGATTGATCGGAGATTCCGGGAAGCGAAGATCGAGATCGCTTTTCCCCAGCGGGACCTCCGTCTTCGCAGTGTGGATGAATCGATAACCCTGCGGTCCCTGGACCCCGTGTGACAGTGTTTGACACCGCTTCAGTTATTTCAAAAAATGTAATTTCAGCAATAACCACAACACAAGGGAGAAAAAAATGATTAGACACAAATGGATCACGATTATTCTGGTGGGTTTGACTCTTTCAGCTTCGCCTGCGTGGGCCGAGGAAAAAGAGGCAGACAAGAACACGATCGATATCACCGCTATAACCTGCAAGCAGCTCATGAGCGGCGACGACACCGACAGAGAGGTCGGGCTTGCATACTTCCACGGTTATATGGCCGGGAAGAAAAACTGCAAAATGATCGATCTGCCCGCGGCATCCTTTTTAAGCGACCGGGTAAGAGACTTCTGTCTCTCGAATCCGAACGTAACGGTCATAGATGCGTTTATCGAATGCGGTAAGTGAACGCCAGAGGAGGTGAGGATGAAAAAATCATTTGTTTTGACAGGGGTCCTGGTCGTGGTGCTGGCGGCCTGGGCACCGGCGACGGCCCAGACGAGCGCCGGGAAGGCTGCCGATTGCAGCACGTACGCCAGGAATCGGGTCGATTCGGAAGCAAGCGGCGGCGAGGCGCTGAGGAGTGGAGTCCGTGGTGGAGTAGGCGGCGCTCTATTCGGGGCGATCGTCGGAGGTAAAAAGGGGGCCAAGCGCGGTGCCCTCCTGGGGGGAGGTCTCGGCATGCTCAAAGGAGGCGCCCGATCGGAACGGGAACGGGAGAACCTCTATCGTGAATATTTCGATGCCTGCATGCGAGATGACTTTCGCTAGTGCCGATCCACAAAGGGTTTTTGGGCTCTGGAAACCCCCTACCTGCCGAGTTTTCTCTTGACACCCAGGGCCCCAACCAGTCCTGTCCCCACCAGGAACAGCGTGCTTGGTATGGGAACAGCCTTGACCGAGGCATCTCTGAACTCTGCGGGGGCAAAAGTACCGTATTCAAAAGGGGACCCGAGAGCAAACCCCTCCGTCAAGTCCCCGGGGCTTGCGCTCGCGACCAGATCAGTCACACCCATTGACAATGTCTCGAATGTCAGTGTAGCCAGCAGGACACCCTGTCCGAACAGCCCTTTCGGGGGGAAAAGAAGGCCGGCGAGTCCGTCCCCGTCCAGAGCCGAGGGCGTGAACCACAAAGGCCCTATGGCTGGGTCTCCCACCCGCGTAATAATGCCAGCGTCAACAATTTCCACATCAAGGCCCCATGAAAGGACGGGGGCGGTATCCGGGATATTGGCCTTTATTTGGACGCTGAAGCTGTCCCCTGGAATGACTTCTATCTCCTGAGGGTCAAAAAAAACTTCAATTGTCGGCAAAGCCCAGCTTGTAAAAGGAATGAGGGTTATCAACAAAGCGAAAAAACAGCATTTTTTCTTCATCTGGGCCTCCCCTTGATTTCAACAGGAACGTGACCAGAAAACACCGTTGTTCAATCACCCGATTCTGATTACTGACTCAAATAGTATCCTGCCCAAACCTGGTAATCCACGCTGGTAATGCAGCCGTCGTTGTCGTAGTCACACCGAGCGTCGTAGGCATCGCTGCCTTCGCAGCTTCCAAAGGCCGGCAGAAAGATCATGAAATCGTCATAATCGCATTTTCCGTCCCCGTTCAGATCCCCCGGTACGGAAGCTTTCACCGTAAGGAGCACCGTGTCCGGCTCGCTGAGCAAGACCCCGTCATTGACAATGAGTTGCACGACATATTCCCCTTCAACGTCCGGCGTGAAACACGGGCTCTCGACATCGGGCGCGTCCAATTCGGCGACGCTGTTTTCAGGACTTGTAATGATCGACCATTCACAACCTACGGCATCATTGTCAGAATCATAACTGCCGCTGCCGTCTAAGCAGGTTTCCACGCCAACGTGACCGGTGCCGTTCGCCCCTGCATCCGCTACAGGCGCGACATTGCCTCCCGCGCTGATGGTCACCGCGTCTGGTTCGCTTTCCAGGGAACCGTCGGAGACGATGAGCTGAATCTCGTAATCCCCCTTCTCGTCCGGGACAAAGAAAGGTTCTTCGAATTGCGCATCATACAATTCAGAAAGACTCCCGACGGGTTTGGCAATGAAAATCCAGTCGAAGAAGATGTCGTCGTTGTTTGGGTCGTGACTCCGTCTTCCATCCAGGATCACCTCCTGCCCAATGTCCGCGCCTCGATCGGCCCCAGCGTCGGCCACTGGCGGCAGGTTTTCGTGAGTCGTTATGAAAACGATGTCCGATGAACTGTCCGCTGTCCCATCGTTGACAATCAGCCCGATTCTATACAATCCAGGCAGATCGACATCTATCCGCGGGGTGACTGATCGAGGATCGTCAAATTCCGCGAAACTTCCTTCCGGCTTGTCTTCCATCGACCAGGTGTAAGTTATTCGATCGCCGTCTAAGTCGCTGCTGCCGCTGCCGTCAAGGCGTGCGACACCAAGCGGAACATCCGCCTGGTCAGGACCTGCATCAGCTACAGGCGAGTTGTTGTCCGTGATAACCAGGGATACGGTGGAGCCCTCTCTGACTTCCTCGCCGGCAACGGGCGACTGCTCGATTACATAGCCCCTGCGCTGTCCGGTAACCTCGTGGTATATGGTGTGGGCGAGACCGGCACTGGAAATCACCGCCAGGGCATCGCTCTCGGTCATCCCCACGACGTCCGGAATCACCACCAGGAAAGTTGGAGTGGTGGGATCGGATTCGCCTTCATCCGGGTTGTAACAACCGTTTTTATTCAAGTCCTCGTCGCCGTCGCTGATCCCGTCATTGTCAGAGTCCCAGTTGGAGGGATCAGTGGTCGTTGAGGGGTCTGCGTCCGGGACGAAGTTCCCCGCTGACGGGTCCGTGGCGCCCGGATTCTGGGGTTCAGTAAGCCCCGCCTCTGTTCCGTCCAAAACGCCGTCGCCATCCGTGTCGGCCCGGGTCGGGTCGGTCTCGCCAGGATCCAGGCACCCGTTGCTGTTCGAGTCCTCATTGCCGTCGATGATGCCGTCGTCATCCGTGTCGGCATCGGCAGGGTTTGTCCCCCAGAGGGCTTCCACGGAGTCCGGCATGCCGTCCGCGTCGCTGTCAAGACCTTGCATTCGGAGCGAGACTGTCCCTCCGCCAATACTTGAGATGTCCTGAGCGAAAGCGTGCTCGTCCAAATGGAGAACGGCAACTGTCTCTGCCGGTGCCGGCAGACCGCCGGCCTCCGCCTTCTGCATCATGAGAGCCACGGAGCCTAAAGAGAGGAAGTCTTCATCCACCTCAACCTCTTCGATGCTGAATGTCTTGTCGGAGCCGTCTACCGGCATGGTGCCCGCCCCAGAGGGCGCGTACACGGCCAGATAGCCGACCGTCTCCGTTCCGTGATCCGGCGAATCCGAATCCCCTTCGAAGAGGGCGGCCTCGAATCCGTCGGCTGTGATGTTTCTCGCCCGGACGGTCACAGCCCTCTCATCGAGAGCTGTTTGTACGGTCAGGAAAAGACTGGGTGTCCCGCCGAAGGGTGCCTGGAAGGTTTGAGACATGAAACCCAAGGATCCGGAACCGGTGATCTCGAAGGTCCCCACTTCCCAGATGATGCCGGGAGATCTTGCAAAAACGCCCCGCTCCAACACGAGGTAGGAGACCATTTCCGGACCGTGCTCCCCGTCGCCGCCTCCCCACGCCTGGAAACACAGATCGAAAGTGGAGTCTGTGATGTCCCGGAGTCTCGCCGCAACAGGTTCGGCGTCATGATAAGTGGGCGGGCCAACGATGACCACCGGGCTCTGATAGATGTCCGGCAGGCTGACGGTCTTCCAGCTTGCGTTGCCGAACACGACCCCCGTCCTTGTCATACCCGAGAACTGCCCGTCTTTTGGGAACGCGTCCTTTGCATCCTCCACGCCGTCGTTGTCGTCATCGACGTCGCTGTTGTCGCCGACGCCGTCCAAATCAGAGTCCTGCCATTCTGTGTGATCCGCCGGGAAGGCGTCATCCGAGTCACAGACCCCGTCGTTGTCGTCGTCCTTATCCGCGTTGTCGCCTTTGCCGTCCGCATCCCAGTCAGCCCACTCCGACGGATCCGTGGGAAAGACGTCATTTCCATCGTGCACACCATCCCCATCCGTGTCTTTTTCTTTTGGATTCGTTCCCTTCTCGCACTCCTCCCGCCGCGTCAGGGTGTCGCCATCGTCATCGATTTCAGCATCGGAGGGATCGCAGGGGTCGAAACCGTGTTGGATTTCGTAGCCGTCCGACATGCCGTCACCATCGTCATCCCCGTCCACGGAATCGGCGAGGCCGTCGCCGTCAGTGTCCCTGTCGTCCCTTCGAAGCTCACAGGCATCCAACTCCACCGCGCTCACGATCTGGCCGAAAACCATCCCGCCAACCCGCATGAGAGCAACCGTTTCCGCGCCGTGGCTGAGCTCGATGTCGAGGGACTGCTCTTCTTGAACCATCAGGGCGTGGGCGCCGAAAGGACGGAAGTCCGAGTCGATGGAGGCGCTTTGAAGGTCATAGGCCGCCTCCACGCCGTTCAGGGAAACCATCCCCGACCGGTCGAGATTCTCAACGGCCAGGTAGCCGATCCACTCCATGCCGTGTTCGGTCGTTAGAGACTCCTCCTCCAGGAGTGCAGCCAGAAAACCCCTTCCGGTCACCCGTTTGGCACGGACCTCGGCGGGGTGAGCGCTGTTTACGCTCTGCATGGCCAGGAGCAGGGTCGGGGGCTGGGAAAAAGTCCCGGCGAAATCCAGGGGCTTCCAGGCTGCCGTTCCCGACAGATCGAAAACCCCTGCTTCCCAGCGACTGCCGTCGGGCAACTGGTATCGGCCCGCTTCAACCACCAGATAGGGGACGGCCTCGAGTGACCCGCGTTCACCGCCGGCCAGGTAACTCCACCCGCTGAAACGCACCTCAAAGCTTGAGGCTCCAACGTGTCGAACCTGTATCAGCCCGGGATCGGGGTCCCGATAGGTGGCCGGGCCGGTGATCACCACGGGGTTCTGATAGACATGGTCAAGGGCGACCGTCTTCCAGTTGTGATCGACCTGTACCACGTCTGCCGCCATCGGTCCCGACCTGGTTCCGTCTTCGGGATAGGCATCGACTGCGTCCGCCACCCCGTCGTTGTCGTCATCCGGGTCCATTCCGTTTCCAAGGCCGTCGCCATCGGTGTCCCGCCACTCCGAGGCGTCCGCGGGAAAGGCGTCGGAGGCATCGTCCACGCCGTCGCCGTCTGTGTCTTTTTTCCAGGGATCGGCGTTCCGTTCGTACTCTTCCTGGTTGGTCAGTCCGTCACCATCCCCGTCCAGGCTGGCGTCGTTTCCGTCCAGTGGATCCAGTCCGTACCTTTTTTCCCAAACATCGGGCATCCTGTCCTGGTCGTCATCGTGGTCGGCTCCATCGGCGATGCCGTCCCCGTCGTGGTCGCCGTCGTCTCTTCGCGGAGCCGCCGTATCCGAATCCCCGCTCGTCACATCCTGCGCAAACAGGTTGTCCCCGATTCGGAGCACCGCCACCGTTTCTGGATCATGTACCACCTCATCGTCTTGGGACGTCTCCTCCTGGAGCATAAAAGCCTGCGCGCCCAGGGCCACAAACCGGTGGTCGATCACAAGGCTTTCCAGGGCACAGGGGGCCTCGGACCCGTCAATGGTCACCGAGCCTTCACCGGCCGGATGGTAGACCGCCAGATAGGCCACCTTCGTCGTCGACGGGGCTTCAACTCCCGCCTCCTCCAGGAACAAAGCGGCCTCAAAACCCTCTGACGAAAGGTTTCTGACCCGAACCGTAACGGGTAGGGGGTTTCCCGGGATCTGAGCCGTCAAGAAAACGGCGGGTCGGCCTGCGAAAGGGCTGCCGAATCTGTGGGAAGTCCACGATCGGTTTCCTGAAATCTCGAGGGCTCCCGCCTCCCAGACGCCGCCGTCCGGCCACTGGTAAAGTCCTTTCTCGAGCACAAGACAGGAAACAGACTCGGGCCCGTGCGTACCGTCCTGGTAGCCCCACTCGGCCACGCGCACATCGAAACATCCATCCTCGACATGGTCGATCTCGACCACGGCAGGATCGGGGTCCAGGACCGTGGGCGGTCCACTGATCACGACGGGATTCACATAGGTCCGGGGCGTCGAGACCGTCCGCCAGGTGTCGCTCACGGCCAGGGTGGCCTGATGAGGTTGGCCGGCTCGTTCGCCGTCAAGTGGGTAGTCGTCGTCTCCGTCAAGAACCTTATCTGCGTCGCTGTCCCCCAGATTCGGATCCGTACCGGCCCCATATTCCTCCAGGTTCGTCAGGCCGTCGGGCTCCAGGTCGGCAGCGGCGTCAGTGGAATCGAGGGGGGCGAGCCCGTGGGCACGTTCAAATGCATCGGGCATTCCGTCGCCGTCGTCGTCCTCGTCCAGAACGTCCAGGACCCCATCACCATCGAAATCCTGGTAGCCCGCGCGCAGGGATGTCGGATCAGGGTCGTGGCTGCTCACATCTTGGGCAAACAACTTGTCTTCGATCCACAGCAGGTTGACCGTTTCCGAACCATGTTCCATTTCCGGATCCAGAGACTTTTCTTCCTGGGCGATCAGCGCGGTCTCTCCAAAAGAACCGAAGGTGGAATCGACCGACCCGGTTTCCAGTCGATAGGCATGCCGGGAGCCGCCGAAGGTAACGGTCCCGGACCCCTTGGGCTGGTAGACGGCCAGATAGGCGATGTTTTGATTCACGGTTTCGGTGGAGGCCTCTTCCGTGAAGTGGCCCATCTCGAATCCGTTTTCGGTCACGTTTCTAGCCCGGACCGCAGTCGCCGGCTGATCGCCGTAGGCGAGGACGGTGAGAAAAAGCGCCGGGGGGGCCGGGAATGGTTTATCAAAGGCCCGACTATACCAGATGCCGCTGTTCTTCTCCCAAAATGCGCCCACTTCCCAGATACTGCCGTCGGGAAGCGCGTATCGGCCAGGCTGGAGGGCGAGATAGGGGACCCATTCCGGCTTGTGTTGCCCGCCGTCTCCCCCTGGGTCGCTCCACTCGACGAATTCCAGGGCAAAGGAGCTGGAAAGCCAGTAATCAGCCGCGCGGACCACGCCTGGGGACGCATCCCGGTAACCGGGAGGGCCCGCGATCACCACGGGCACGTCAAGAAATCCTGTCAAGGGGATCGTCAGCCCGTTGTGATCGATCTCTGCCATACCAACGGCGCCGGGACCGAGATCGGGTGTTGCGTACTCGTATGCACCCATGTCATAGCCGGCTCCAACCGGTCGAAACGTCCCTTCGATGTCCTCCGGCGTTGCCCCGTCCTGGCCTCCTTGGTCGATACAGGGCGAATTGCTCTCAAGGTGGTAATCCCCGTCGATCCATGCCCCGCCCGACCAGTAACCCGTTGAAGTGAAACGGGGATCCTCGTCGATATTCGTGCCTCCAGCGCCCCTTTCGACATTCGAGTAGCTGGACCACACGGAGCCCGAAAACTGATGACCCGAGGCTTCGGCCCAGTTGCCCCGAAAAATGGAATTGGACACAGATGCGAGAGAGCCGGATCCCATGGTCGCCAGCCCACCCCCTTCTCCCCAGATCCATTTATGCTCATATTTTCCTGTAACTGGATTATAGACCAGACCCCAGTAACGGAAAACTTTGTTGCCCACCACGGTGCAGTGACGAACTGTCGCCTCGCTGAGCATGATATACATGCCCCCGCCGAATCCGCTGGCACGATTCCCTTCCACGATGCAATTCGTGATCTCCGCCGTACCCGATGCGACGCTGATGCCCGCCCCGGACCCTTCTGCCAGATTGGAGGTGAAAACACTGTTTGCGATCAGACAGTTTCCGTTTCGGACGTATGCACCGCTTCCAGCACTGCCACTTGTGTTCGAATCAAAAGTGGATCCGTGGATGGTGACACCGCACCTCTCCGTGAGCAAACCCCCGCCCCACGTACCGGTGCTGTTCCCCTCGAAGAGGCTGTCCTGGATAGTGACGGTTCCGTCCCTCCCATAGAGCCCGCCGCCGTAATATGCAGAGTCGTTAAGGCGAATCGTGGCACCCCGAAGAGTGACCTCCGCGTGGTCGCCATAAATGCCCCCGCCATGCGCTTTCTCTCCCGCGACCGAGTTGGCCTCCACCACGCAGTCGACGACCTCCACCTCCGTCCCGGGACCACAGTGGATACCGCCGCCCAGAAAGGACCCTGCATCGTCCGGACTCCCCCTCCCGTTGGTGATGGTCAGACCTCTGAGGACAACTTTTCCATTCGTATTGGACACGGTGACCACACTCCCGCTTCCGCCCCCATTGAGGATCGTTGCCCCGGGGCCGTTTTCCGAACGTAGCTCCACTCTCCGGTCGATGACGATGTTTTCAGGGTAGGTGCCGTCGTGGACGAGGATCACCTCCCCCTCCTCGGCCTCGTGAAGCGCCGCCTGTATGGACGTGTATTCCTGACCTGGTCCCACGTGCCTGTCGATCTCGAGGGTCGTCACTTCAACCAGCCCCTCGCGGGTGACGCTGTGAGACCCAAGGCCGGTCTCCACCGTGAGGCTCACGTCATAGAGGCCCCGATCCAGGTATGAGTGAGGCAGCACGGCGTGGGTGGATGCGGAACCTTCCGCGGTTTGCCCGTCCCCGAAATCCCAATAGAGACAGGCACCCTCACACCAGATGCCGCCGGAAGATGAGGCATCGAAGACCACCTCCAGCGGGGACAACCCCTCCCTGGGTGAAGCGGTGAACAGGGCCCTAGGCACACAACCACCGCTGAGGACCTTCTCGTAGGCCCCCATGTCCACCCCGCTTCCCTGGGGACGCCTAACACCTTCCAGATCAAGCCAGGGCGCCCCCGTGATCGTGCCCGTATCGAGACAGGGAGAAGAGTCCAGCAGGTAGTAATCCCCTCCCTCCGGATAGGCGAAGCGCGGATCTTCCGTCGTATTGGCGTGGCCCGGATTGGGATCGCCGTCCTGGACCGCAGAGTGGCTCACCTCACAGTGCCCGTTTTGAGAGACGTCGATTCCCTGGTCGTCTGCATCGCTTGCCACATTGCCCCAGACAATACTGTTGCTGAGATGAACCAATGCGTCGCTGCAGTAGATCCCACCACCGCCCCCATAAGGGGCCTCGTTTCGGTTGTCGGCAATGGTGCAGTTGGTCAGTTGAACCGATGGACCCTCGTCTGCCAGGCCTCGGACGTAGATTCCGTGATCGGCATTGTCCACCAGCAGGCAGTTGGTGAAGTCCACGGTGTACTGGGTGACATTGACGATGTCGTTGAAGGCCACATAGCCGCCGCCGCCCGACTCCGCCGTATTCCCTTTCATGACGCACTTGGAAAACGCGGGAGACGAGTCCGTCACGTTGACGGCGCCGCCGTACTCGGCCTGGTTTCCTGAAAAATCGCAGTTGGAAACGGTTGCCGCGTGCTCCGGCCCCGTGAGGTAGATCCCTCCCCCGGAACCGCCCGCCTGGTTGTCCGTCACAAGATTTCCCACGATCACGGCCGACGAATTATCACCGCGAATCCCTCCTCCCGTGCCGGCTGTGGTTCGCTCCGTCCCCTCCCCATCGGTCCAGGTGTGGTTTGAGGCCTGGTTGTTGGAAACCGTGCAGTCGGAGATCACGGGATCGCCCGCTTCAATGGCGATACCGCCGCCACAGGTGGCGGTGTTGTATTGAATCACGCAGTCGGTTATGGTCGGCGAGGCGTGATAGCAGTAAATGCCGCCCCCGACATATTGATAGGGTTCCTGGTCACCCTGAAAGAAGAGGGGCGTTCCTCTGCCATTGGAGATGGTAAATCCCTCCAGCCTGGAGTCCACGGTTTCGCCGGAAACAAACTTGACCACCGTGCCCTCGTGTTCCCCGTCGATGAGGGTCGCCTCGGGACCCAGCGCGGAACGGACCGTGACGGCCTTTCCCTTGAAATCAATCCTTTCCCGGTAGGTCCCGGGGCGGACAAGGACCGTTTCGCTCCACAGTGCACCGTCAATGGCAGCCTGGATGGTACAGAAGGGACGGTCCGGGCTGCCGGATCCCGAGTCCACGCAATTCGGATTCTCTGAGTCCACCATCATGGGGCTGTAAGAATCGCAGACGTCCCCCACGCCGTCGCCGTCGCCGTCCGATTGGTCGGGGATTGCGATAGCCGGACAGTTGTCACAGGCGTCTCCCACGCCGTCGCCGTCGGTATCGACCTGATCGGGATCCGAATGGTCGGGGCAGAGATCGCAGGCCGATCCGATCCCGTCGCCGTCGGGGTCCGATTGGCCGGGATTGCACATGAACGGGCAGTTGTCGATGGTATCAGGCACGGCATCGCGGTCCCCGTCGATGCGGAAACGCGCCTGTACGTCGGTAGAAGAGAGCGCCACGCCGAAAACCGCCAGTCCGCCCAGAATGCCGTCGAACGACCGTGTGCCGCCAAAAACGCCCGGCTCGGTCTGTTGCCGTCCTGCCACGAGCCCGTTGGCGGCCACGTCAAGAGGGCCCCCAGGCCCCCAGATGCTGTGGGCCTTGCGCTCGCCGTCCAGATAAACATTCAGTTCGCAGCCTGAAACCATGTCCTTTCGGGTCACCACGAGGTGATGCCATGTGTCGTCGTCAAAGGAAAGGCCCGTCTTCCAGGCAAAACCCTTGATGCGAATTTCCAGGGCACCCGGGTTCCTCAGGAGCAATTCCTCACTGTTGTAAAGACGTGCCGCCGAGATCAGTCCGCCCGCTGCTCCTGTTGCTCTGAGCCATAGCTCGATGCTGAAATCCCTGGCCCCGTCGAGGATCTCCCCCGAAGCCTCCACATATGCCTGATCTCCGAAAAAGAGCCCTCTGCCGCGCTCGTCGTCCAGCCATTGTGCTCCCACGATGGTTCCGTGACAGGCGTGGCCGCTCGAATCAAGTGCCAGATCGCCCTCGCCTTTATCGAGACGCCAGTAGGCCTTGGAGCCATAGGCATCTTCACAGAGCCCGTCACGGTCCACATCCGTGCACGGATCAATCAAATCACAGAGTCCGTCCAGGTCATCATCGCCGCAGGGCACGTACTCATAGGCTCCCACATCGTACTGCGCGCCGCCCGTCAAGTCCCCGTCCCATGGGCGACCCGTTTTGTCGCGATCGTGATTCGGGAGATCGAGCCCTGCCGTTTCGTCGACGCCCGCATCGATGCAGGGGGAGTCGATCTGGAGGCGGTAGTCGCCGCTCACCCAATGATCATCAAAGGGATCGGCGGCCGTACCCGCAGGATCCCAACGGCCAGGGGAAGCAAACACGGGTGGGAGATCGAAATTGCCGCCGCCCTCGTACCCGTCCTCTACATCACAATGGCTCACGGAAACCGAGCTATCCTCGTCAACGAAGATCGACCCTCCTTCGTTTTCCCATACGGTCGTGTGCGTCACCTCGACAGCCGCTCCCGCGAGACACTGGATGCCAGCCGGGTTCTCAACCGGTCGATTGGCGCAGACTGTGCAGAATGCAATCAAAGGCGCAGCGTCGTCTACCCGGATGCCGCCCCAGTTACCCACCACCACACTGTTCCGCAGGATCCCACCGGCGCCGTTCCGGAACAGGGCCGCCGCACTCCCAAAGGGGCCTCCATTTCCCTCGATGGTGCACCGGTCGATAAGCGGTGAGGCCTGGTCGACAACCACGCCATGGCTCGTATTGCCCTCGATGAAACAGTCGTTCACTTCGGGGCTTCCATTGTGGATCTGAATGCCGATCCGATTCCGCCTCATGACACAGCCCGCGACGACGGGCGAAGCGCCGGCGCAGTCAACGCCGATACCCGCATCGGACATGGTGAATCCTTCAAGAACACGCCCGAGGGGCGCGCCATGGGGCTCGGGCTCTTCCTCGAAGTACACCGCGGGACCCACACCGTTGCCTTGAATCATCGTCACGGTGGGTCCGTTTACGGATCGCAGATGAATGGGTCGCGGCGGGAAGGAAATCGCCTCCTCGTACGTACCATCGTGCACCAGCAGCTCGTTTCCAGCCCCCGCGCTGTCGAGAGCCGCCTGGATGGTGCAGAAAGGCTGCGTCTCGCCGCCCGAAGCTGGACCGTCGAGGCACCTTTCATCTCCACCATCCACGTGGAGCATCGTTTCGGGATCGCAGAGATTGCCAGAACCGTCCCCGTCCGCATCGGCCTGGTCGGGGTTGAAGATGGACACGCAATTGTCACAGGCGTCCCCCACGCCGTCACCGTCCCCGTCGGCCTGGTCCGTATTCGAGACGGACGGGCAGTTGTCGCAGGCATCCCCCAGGGTGTCCTGGTCGAAATCGGCCTGATCGTTATTCGCCACCAGAGGGCAGTTGTCACAGAGGTCGCCGAATCGATCACCGTCCCGGTCGACCTGAGCAGGGTTGTGCGTCTCCGGGCAGTTGTCCGAGTCGGCACAGAGGCCGTCGCCGTCCCCGTCATTCAACGGATCCTGGGGGCACGGGTCCGCACTGTCACAGAGTCCATCATGGTCCCTGTCGGTGCAGCCGTCACAGGCATCCCCAAGCCCGTCGCCGTCGGCATCGGTCTGTTCGGGGTTCCACGTGTTCTCGCAATTGTCCACACAGTCGCTGAGGCCGTCCTCGTCCGTGTCCACATCAGGGTTCCCGCACCCGCACTGGCCGGGGTGCTCCTTGTCCGGATCGCCCGGGCACCCGTCGCAGACATCACCCACTCCGTCGCCGTCCCCATCGGCCTGATCGGCATTGGGGACCTCGGGACAGTTGTCTTCGTCGGCGCAGAGTCCGTCGTGGTCCCCATCGTCGTTCGGATCGTTGGGGCACAGATCGACCTGCCCGCAGATGCCGTCCTTGTCCAGATCATTGGTCGGATCATAGGGACACGGATCACAGGCATCGCCCATCCCGTCCATGTCTTGGTCTTCCTGGCCGCTGTTGGCGACTTCGGGACAGTTGTCATGCACATACATGACCCCGTCCCGGTCATCGTCGTCACAGGCGTCCCCAACGAGGTCAGCGTCCGCATCGGCCTGGTTGCTGTTCACTGCCTCCGGGCAGTTGTCGCGGTCGTCGCACCATCCGTCACCGTCACTGTCCGTGTCGACGAGGCCCGGGCAGGGATCGCAGGCATCCCCGGCGCCGTCACCGTCCGTGTCCACCTGATCCGGATTGGAACAATCGGGGCAGTTGTCCTGATCGTCGCACACGCCGTCATGATCGTCGTCCGCACCTTCTTCGCAGTAGGCATATTCATAGGCCCCCATGTCATAGGCCGCCTCGCCGTTCCGATCCCCGTCCAAAGGTCGGAGACGACCGTCAAAATCCTTGTCAGGAAAGCCCTCGCCTCCCCGACCCGCATCGATGCAGGGTGAGCCGCTCAGGAGCCGGCAGCTGCCGCCCGGCTCGAACAAAGGATCCTCGTCCGTATTTCCTTCACCCGGCCAAGGTCGTCCGGGGTTTTCCGGGTCACCCCCCTGCACGTTCGAATAGGCGATGGTTAACGAGGCCAGGGGGAATTTTACCATACCGGACCAATCCATGCTGTAGCCGAGATCGTATCGGGCCGCCTTCACCTGGTCCGGGACATTCCCCCAGAGGATGGAATTCCTCACCACAGGCGACGAGAAGGCGTCCAAGTAGATTCCCCCGCCGGAGCACGACGGACGGATGCCATTTCGGAAGACACTGCAGTTGGTGATGACCGGTGAGGCGTCGTACAGGCCGATTCCGGCTCCCTCCCGGTAGGCGTAGTTGTCCTTGATCAAGCAGTTGGTGAGATGCGGGGACGATTGATGGCAAAAGAGTGCACCTCCCCTTTCATCCGCATGATTTCCTTGGATGGCGCAGGCTTTGATATGGGGCGCCGAACCCCTCGAGCAGTGGATGGCACCGCCGCTGTAAACGGCCCAATTGTCTCGCAAGATGCAGTTTTGAATCGTCGGGGAGGAACCAATGCAGCGTATTCCCGCGCCATTGCCCTGGTAGCCGTTCACGATGGTGAACCCGTCGAGGACCGCGTCACGGCCCTCTCCTGATTCGAACGTGACCACCGAGGCGATCCATAACTGGTTCCACTGGATCCAATGGGGTCTCGGATCGAGGATCGTCGACTCCGCCCCGTGGACGGAACGGACCGTGATCGCCTTGCCCTTGAAATTGAGCCCATACCAGGACCGCCCGAGGCCATAGGTCCCTGACACACAGTAGGTGCCGTCATGCACCAGAACCGTGTCCCCGTCCCTCGCGCTGTCGATGGCCACCTGAACGTCATCATAGGCACAGCCGCTTCGGCAGACCTCCAGGGTTCGGGCCGCCACGGCGTCGCAAGCATCCCCAACGCCGTCCCCGTCGCTGTCGGCCTGGTTCTGGTTGGCCACGCCGGGGCAGTTGTCCAGGTCCCCGCACACCCCGTCGCCGTCCAGGTCGTTGTTCGGATCGGCAGGGCAAAGGTCCAGGTCGCCGCAGATTCCGTCGCGATCCAGGTCATTGGCTGCATCAGCAGGACAGGGATCGCACGCATCCCCAACGCCGTCCCCGTCGCTGTCGGCCTGGTTCTGGTTGGCCACGCCGGGGCAGTTGTCCAGGTCCCCGCACACCCCGTCGCCGTCCAGGTCGTTGTTTGGATCCGCCGGACAGGGATCGCAGATATCCCCTAAACCGTCGCCGTCGCCGTCCGCCTGATCCCAGTTGAACCAGTTGGGACAGTTGTCCAGTGCGGAGCACACACCGTCACCGTCCCAGTCGGATTCACCGGTACAGGGTTCCGATTCAAAGGGCCCGATGTCGTAATACCGGTAGCCGTCCCCGTCGCCGTCCAGGGGACGCAAGGTCCCCTCCAAATCGAAGGGGGCGGCTCCGTAGAGTTCCGCATCCCCCCAGTCGATCAATTTCGACGATGGAAGAAGCCTGTAGTAAGCGGGATTGGAACGGTCGGCCGAAAGCCCCTCTTTCTCCAGCCGCTCGCCCACGTAATCGGGCCGAACGTCCATGTTGAGATAGCGATCCACCATTTCCGGCGGCGGGGGCATGTCATAACGAAAGGAAAGAGGACCGATTTTCAACACACCGTCGTTTCCCGAAATCCAGTTTTCTACGTATCCGATGATGGCCACCAACCCTTCGAAAAAGTCCATGAACTCTTCGTGGGCCGATCTGGGGGTGACTCCCCCTTCGACATTGGTGAAACGGACCTTCGGGCTTCCGTCCACCTCGATTTGCTGCCTCGAAAGCTGTTCTTCCCTAGAACCGTACCTGGGGCCGCAGTCCCGGTTGCCGTACAGGGAACTGTTGAAGACCCCCAGCGTCAGATCCCCCTCGCTGGTGATCAGCGTGAAAAAGCTCTCCTGCCAGTCCGGAGTGTCCTGGATCATACGGTGGCTGGTATCGTAATACACACCGCCACCCTTGAAATGTTGAGCCCTCGTTGATTCGATTTCACAATCCGGGACTCCCGATGCGGACCCGGGCCCGGCAATGTTCTTGTAAACGGCACTGCTCGTGATAGTGGCCGAGGTGGCCACAACGTGGACGCCCCCGCCCGTTCCGTGGACACTGTTGAAACTGATGATGGAATTGCTGACAATCGGGTAGGGATCCACATCGATACCATAGTCGCCCGAAATCCAGGATTGAAAAAGCCTTTCCGCACACTCCCGGTTGATCTCCGTGCCATAGTATCCCGATGCGGGGTCCGCTATGTCGGAAAAGCAGTCTTGGACCATCTCCTGGTAGGTATCAAGGTAGGAGCTGTCTTCAGGGGGAGACTTCTCGGAATAGTAGGTCTCGATATAGATTCCTCCCCCCTGGTAGGTGTTTCCGCCGCACCCCCACGGGCCGCTGCATGCCGCACCCGCCCGGTTGTCATAGACGATGCACCCCTCAATACGGGGCGTGGATTTCCTGGAGGCCACCCCGCCGCCCGAGCCGTTCAGTGCCCTGTTGTGGAGAATTCGACAACCGGAGAATGCCGGCCGGGGACTTGCAGCCATGTAAACACCGCCGCCGTCACTGCCGGATGTGTTGTCCTCGATCACGCATTGTTCGACGCTGGGAGACCCCCCGACCACGGCTGCCCCACCGCCGTATTCACTGGAGCGGTTGCCCCTGATGTTGCAGTCCTGAATCTTCGGTGAACCGACCCCGACAAAAACCCCGCCGCCGTATGCCGCCGAGTTGTCCTCGATCACACAATCCAGGATGGTCGGAGACGATCCCATGCACACGATTCCGCCACCCGCCCTTTTCCAGTAACTGTATTCAAACAGGGTCTCCGTGCCGACGCCGTTCGTGATGGTGAACCCCTCGAGCCTGCTGGATTCGCCTTCTTCCGAGACAAAGCGCACCACGCTGCCCTTACCCCGGCCGTCGATGAAGGTCTTCTCCCTTCCCTCCAGGGACTTGACGGTGATCGCCTTTCCGCGAAAGTCAACGGGGCCGTCGTAGGTCCCCCCGTGGACCAGGATGGTGTCCCCGTGGAGGGCGGCGTTGATGGCGGCCTGGATGGTGGCATAATCGCATCCGGCTGGGCAGACTTCGATTGTAGCAACCCGGCCGGGTTCGCACAGGTCGCCCGTGCCGTTGTCATCGCTGTCGGCCTGCTGGGGGTTAAAAACCACAGGGCAATTGTCACAGGCATCCCCCCAGCCGTCGCCGTCGCCATCGGCCTGATCGGGGTTGGACTCTTCAGGGCAGTTGTCGCAGGCATCCCCCTTGCCGTCATCGTCCCCATCGGCCTGATCCGGATTGTTCTCTTGCGGGCAGTTGTCCACAAGCCCGCAGATGCCGTCGCCGTCCCGGTCGTTTTCGGGGTCGCCGGGAAAGGGATCGCAGACATCCCCCACGCCGTCATTGTCCTCGTCTGCCTGCCCAGGATTCTCCTGTCCCGGGCAGTTGTCCAGGCCGTCCAAAACGCCGTCCCCATCCAGGTCGCCGAACGGAGAGGGGTCCACGTCACCGCAGATGCCGTCGCCGTCGGCATCGTTATCCGAATCCCTAGGACAGGCATCGCAGGCATCCCCTACCCTGTCTCCGTCTTCGTCTGCCTGCCCCGGGTTTTTGACAAAGGGGCAATTGTCATCGCAGGCTTCCGTGACCCCGCCGGCGCAGGGGTGATCCCCCGCCGTTCCGCTACCGTCACCGTCGTTGAGTATGCCGTCATTGTCCGTGTCCAGGTCACAGGCATCGCCCGCGCCGTCGCCATCCATGTCTTCCTGACCGATGTTGGCAGTGGACGGGCAGTTATCGCAGACATCCCCCACGCCGTCACCGTCGGTGTCCTCCTGGAGCCCGTTGTGGTCCTCAGGGCAATTGTCGCAGGCATCCCCCACACCGTCCCCGTCGGTGTCCTCCTGCTCCGGATTGTTTGCTTGCGGACAGTTGTCACAGGCATCGCCAAGGTCGTCTTCGTCCCTGTTGGCCTGATCTCCATTCTCCACGTTTACGCAGTTGTCGCAGACATCCCCCACGCCGTCCCCATCGGTGTCCTCCTGCAACGGGTTCTCGTGGTCCGGGCAGTTGTCCACATCCGCGCAAACCCGATCCCCATCGTCGGAGTTGTTCGGGTCTTTTGGGCAAGGATCCGTCTCGCAACCCTTGTCCCCCGGCGTTCCAAGTCCGTCCCCGTCCTGGTCAGTGCACTCGTCACAGGCATTGCCCGTTTGATCGAGGTCATCGTCGTCCTGAGCGGGGTTCCAAACCAGGGGGCAGTTGTCGATACAGTCACTCACGCCATCGTCGTCAGTGTCCTTTTCCAAGCCGCCGCATCCACATTGGCCGGGATTCAACTTATCCCCGTCCCGCGGGCAAAGGTCACAGGCATCGCCCACGCCGTCCCCGTCTTCGTCCTCTTGGCCGGAATTGGGAATCGTCGGGCAATTGTCCACACAGTTGCATATTCCATCCCGATCCTGGTCTATTTCCGCCTCCCAGCATCCACACTGGCCGGGGTCCCCTTTTTGCGGATCCTCCGGACACCCATCACAGGCATCCCCCACACCGTCGCCATCCCGGTCTTTCTGTTCCGGATTTGCCGTCAGCATGCAGTTGTCGTCACAGCCTATGACAGTGCCTCCTGTGCACGGCTCGTCGCCCACCAGGCCGCTGCCGTCACCGTCGTCCAGAACCCCGTCCCCGTCGGAGTCCAAGTCGCAAAGATCGCCGATACCATTTCCGTTCGCATCGGCCTGGTCTGGGTTGAATACCAGGGGACAGTTGTCATCACAGGTCCCCGTCTCTCCACCCCGGCAGGGTGCGTCACCGGCCGTGCCGCTGCCGTCACCGTCGTCCAGAACCCCGTCGCCGTCCACGTCGTCATCACAGGCGTCGCCTGAATTGTCATTGTCCAGGTCTCCCTGCCCGGGGTTGTAGACAAGTAAGCAGTTGTCGCAGGCGTCTCCGACCCTGTCACCGTCCACATCCAGCTGATCCGGATTCGCATCGAACCAGCAGTTGTCACAAGCGTCGCCGACGCCGTCTTTGTCCCAATCGCTCTGATAAGGGGTGTTCCAGCGGGAAGGACAATTGTCGCAGAGATCCCCGGCCCTGTCCCTGTCCTCGTCCTCCTGGCCGGGGTTGGGAACACGGGGGCAGTTGTCATCACAGGCCACCGTCTCCCCGCCCTGACAGGGGCCGTCCCCGCTCGCGCCGCTGCCGTCCCCGTCGTCCGGAACCCCGTCGCCGTCCACGTCGTCATCACAGGCATCGCCTTTGTCGTCCCCGTCCAGATTTTTCTGATCGGGATTGAAGACCCAGGGGCAATTGTCCACGCCTCCGCAGAGATCGTCTCCGTCCACATCGTTTTCCGGGTCTTCCGGGCAGCCGTCGCACGCATCTCCGAGACCATCCCCATCCCCGTCTTCCTGGCCGGGGTTCGGCACCGCCGGACAGTTATCGCAGACGTCCCCGACGCCGTCACCATCCTCGTCCGCCTGGTTCCCGTTCGCCGATCCAGGACAGTTGTCCAGGCTGTCCGCGATCCCATCTCCGTCAGAGTCATCCTCTGGAAAGGCGAGGCACTCTGTACCGACCCACGCCCCCCGTGGATATTTACAGAGCGAGTCAAGAGGCGGTAAAATCAAAACGCCAAAAAAAATAAAAAGAAAAAGGAGAGAGAAAGCAAAGGCATGCACTTTCAAGTGACTTGGTTTGGCCAATCTTTGACGTCGTCCTGAAGAAGTCATGTTGTCCTTCCCCGAAAAATCCTGGACTTTGTCGAATATGGAGTCACCAAACAAAAACGCCATTTATCTCAAGATAAAAAGTGTTTCATTTGGATAATAACTCCATTTATCATGAAAAAAAGATAGCTTCTTTTTGTATCTACTATGATGAAATGAACGCTATAAATAGTGGAGGTGAGGTGGTGAGGATCAGCTTCAGCAGGTCCTTAGATTCGTTCCGTTTTTGTGAGCGGGCGCCACAGGTTCAAGTAACCGGCGTTCAAGGCCCTCCTTCGGCCTTTTCCAAAAATTGATTTCTCTTCTGAATCCCTGCCTTGGAAAAACAAATCCGGTTCCACCTGAAAATAGCACATCATGATGTTATTTTAAAACCCCCCGTCGTTTCGGATCGGGTGGTGGGATTTTCGCCGTGAAACGGCTCATGATTCACTCTTCGAAAAAATTAATTCATAATATGATCGTGCCATTAAATAAATTTTTTTGTCAAGCATTTTCAACCAATTCAACGCTGGTCAGTGATCCCTTTCGGCTCCCGAAAACAGCCTGTTCCTGTTGCAGGATCTCCTCGAGGAGAATCAGAAATGCTATCTGGACGGGACGAGTGCGTGCTGCGCCCGTGAAGGGATTATGGCCTTTTTTGCTGATGTGGTCGTCAACACCCTCCCCTCCACCGTCGAGAAGATCCACGCCCTGGAGCAGAACCTGAGAGACTCCCGGGAGGGGTCCCGTTGTGTCCACCTGTCCGAGGTCGGATGCATGTGGCATCTCATACCCCTCGTCCGCGAGATGTTCCTGTTCGATCACGCGGTGGCGGCAAAGCTCGAACCCGACGACTCACTCATTCAGTCGCTCGACTGCGGTCCGGTTGTCCACGGGTAGCCGTCGCGGGCCTTTTCGTACCCGGTTGTGAAAAGTTCTTTCATGTATTCCGGGTCGAAGCTCTCGCTGGGTTCGCTTTTAAAACTTTCCGGGATGTAAGCAAGATTAAAATCAACCTCATCACGGCGTGTTGCGGAGTAGATGATCGCGATGTCACCGATTCCCTGGTTGCGGATCAGTGTGGAAACGGACTGCATCATGATGGGCAAGATACGCCGCTCCAGGGGTTTGAAAACCGGCTCGGTCCATGAATTGCGGATCAGGAAAAGCCTGGCCCGGCCGGGTACCTTCAACTTGTCGGTGATCTTCTTCCAGCTGAGAACCGCCGGATACATAAACACCTGAGAGGTCACGCCGCCGTCAACATGGATTTCCTGGAATCTGCGACCGTTCGACTCGACTTCGATAATGACCGGAGGGAACACACCGGGAATCGATGCCGATGCGAGAATCACCTCTCTGATCAGGTTGCCTGCGTGAGGTGCGTTGCTTGAGGCGATGCGTGTGATGTCCCAGATGACCGGTCGCGCGGCTTCGAGATTGGTGGTCCCTATAAGAAGCGAGCGTCCTTGCCGATACTGCAAAGCCATCTCTTCAATCATTTCGTCGTTGATGTACTGGCCTATCAACCCGCGGAGCGGACGCGAGCTCGCCAACGAGTCGTTTCGGAGGATGTCGAGCACTCCCCTTTTTTCGATAATGTCGTCCGTGGAAATTTCGGTGTAGACTTTGCGCAGCACATGATCGTACTTGGGGCCGAGAAACGCAAAAGGAGCGATAAGGGCGCCCGTGCTGATCCCGGTGACCACCGTGAAAAGGGGCCGCGTGCCGTGTTCGGACCACCCCACCAGCAATCCGGCGCCATAGGCGCCGTTTGCACCGCCCCCCGACAACGCAAGGTAATTGTGCGGCACGCCGAAAACCCCGGCATAGTCACGCATCAAGTCATCGTCGGTCGCATTGAGCCATTGCTCAATTCCTGGCGGCGGTCGATCCCCCCAGTATCTCGCGCCGCGGATTCCGGGGATCGCGGCATCCTCCTGTACATCCCATGTAATCGGGCTCAACCTCTCCGGTGCCGCTGCGCAGCCGGCAAGAACCATGAGGACCAGCACGGAGGCGGCGACAGGGACGAGACGACCAAGACGTGAAAGGAGCGTTTTTTTCATCATCAGATTACCCTATGAGAGTCATGTTCGAAATATGCAAGTGGCTTATTTCCTTGATCTCTAGCATAACCGAAGATGAGGGGCAACAAAACGTATGCCCAAAATGGGCAGTCAGTTTCTTAATGATCCTAAACAGATAAAGTATCCTTACTGAAAGAGGGGCGCCGAATGACATGCACCGTCAAAAAATGAAAAAGCAGGGGAAACCATTGAAAGCCAGTAAAGAAATTTCAGGCGTCTCGATTCCCCGGGAAGCCTATGAAGCGAACAAAGCCACGATTGGGATAATCATGGGGCATTACTTCCTTCGCCACCTCAACCTCCTCTACCAGGAATTCGACGGCGACCTCCTCATGCCCATAGTTCTTGGAGAGATAGCGCACCACAATGTTGTCAAATTCTATTCCCGGCAGGGTAACTGCATGGCCGTCAAAGAACAGATGAGTCATCCTGCAGATCGGATGAAGAACCTCGAACCGAGCAATGCCTACTCCATCAGCGAGGCAACGGGAATCCCGAGGGAGACTAACACTTCTCGCTGAGCTGCTTGAAGCGAGCGAATGCATCAACACGGTCATGACTCCCAAAAAGACTCGAAGTGTGAATGGAAGCGACTCGCGCTCTTCTTGAGACTCCCCGCTGCGCCAAACGTACGCCGGATGTGACGTAATGAATCTCCCCTTGCACATCCCTTCGACTCGATTCTTCACAGCTGGCCGGCGAGTGATACGGAGGAGATGCCCGAAAATCGCCGGAATCAAAACAACCCCGGCAATCCTCGAGAATCACCGCGGTCGAAATTACCCGATAACCACTCTTCCTGGAGAGGGCCTTCGTGTGATCTTTCGGGTGCCTACTTTTCTCCGGTCTCCGGGGCTGGAGTTCCTGCGGCTTCGATGTGTTCTATGCTGGCGTCCTGCCGCAGCTGCTTCAAATAGCTGCCCAGGGCCTCCTTGACCTTTTCCCGGGTGAGATACTGGACCAGCTTTTCCTTGACCTCCTCAAAGGGGACGGTTCCTTCGGGCCGGCGCTCCTCAACCTTGATGATGTGGAGCCCGAACTCGGTCTCCACGATATCGCTCACCTTCCCGGGCTCCAGGGCAAAGGCCGCATCCTCAAAGGGCTTCGCCATACTGCCCCGCCCGAAAAACCCGAGATCCCCGCCCCGGCTGCTGCTGGGGCATTTGGAGTGCTCGCTCGCCAGTTCCGCGAAATCGGCCCCGTCCTGGATCTCCTTGCCAATGTCCCGCAGCTTTTTCCGGGCCTCGGCCTTCGCCTGTTCCCCGCCTTCAGGATCCGGCTGGATGAGGATGTGTCTGGCCCGCACCTGCTCGGGGCGGGTAAAGGCATCCGGGTGGGTTTCGTAATAGGTCCGGGCCTCTTCTTCGGAAACGGATGTCCCCTTTTCGAAATTCTCCAAAACGAATTTCTGCACGGTCTTGACCTGCCGGATCTCGTCCCTGATGATCTCTTCGGTGGCCTTTATCCGGGCCAGGACGCTTTCGAGCTCCTCGCCCGTGGCGAACTTTTCCTGAATCATCTTCCACTGCTCGTCGACCTCCTGATCCGTCACCTTGATGCCCTGTTTCACGGCTTCCTGATAAAGGAGAGCCTGGTTGATCAATTTTTCGACGATGGTCCCCTTTAATGCCTTGATGGTGTTTTCGTCGAGGACCTTTCCGGAACGGATAATCCTTGCCTGATATCCGCTCAGTTCGCGCTCCACGCGTGCCGAGGAAATGATCTCCCCGTTCACCACGGCCGCGGCCCCCTCCTTTGCGGAAGGCGTCTCTTCCTGGGCCGCCACACCTGCGGCGAGGCTCGTAAAAGCCAGAGCGGCTGATACAATGAGGATCCACAAGCGGTTGTTACGCATCATTTAGTGCTCCTTTCGGCTCCCGAAAACAGCCTGCTCCCGGGTGCAGGATCTCCTCGAGGGAATTGTAAAGGTTAAAACCAGTCTCACTGCATAACAGCAAGCAGGGGGGAGGTTCAAGGACAAATCCTCCCAGTCCCGATTTCAGCTCTTTGACGAACCCGCATTCCCGGCAAAAGGACACCCCTTCACAATGGGGATCAAAAGGCTTTTTTTTTCAGTCCTGTGTGGTAATAAAACAAAAATCATGACAAGGACAAAACCGGTGATGTTGAGCCCCTACAATCAGGAACACCTCCAGACGTTTCAGGCGGCGAGGAGCGTTCTCGACCGCATGCCGGAGCATGAAACGGCCTCGCTGCGGATGAAAATCCAGCCATATGTTGATTTCCGAAAAGAGGTGGCATCCTTTCAGCAGGCCGTTTTTTCGGACGTGTGCACCCTCAAATGCTACCTGGACGGGACGAGTGCGTGCTGCGCCCGTGAAGGGATCATGGCCTTTTTTGCCGATGTTGTCGTCAACACCCTCCTCTCCAGCGCCGAGGAGATCCACGCCCTGGAGCAGAACCTGAGGTGCACCCTGGAAGGGTCCCGTTGTGTCTACCTGTCCGAGGACGGATGCCTTTGGCATCTCAAGCCTATCGTCTGCGAGATGTTCCTGTGCGATCACGCGGTCGCGGCAAAGCTCGAATCCGACGACTCACTCAGACGGGAGTGGGAGATCTTTCAGAAGAGAGAGAGGGAATTCACGTGGCCCGACAGACCGGTGCTTTTTGACGACCTGGAGACGTTCTTTCTTGAACGGGGCTGCGAGAGCCCTCTCATGTATTATCACAGGAGCCCGGGACTTCTCAGGGTCAAGGCCGGCTGGAAGGCCTGAACAGGAAACACTTGTGCGGGGCGCAAACGCCGCCCGCGCACTCCCACAATCACATGGAGACATTATGACCCTTCATCTCGACCTGGAGGAGGCCTCCAAAATTCTGGGCAACCGACGCGAACAACTCGGCAGGGGGCTTTGCTATGCCGAAAAAATCCTCTTCCTCCACCAGCTGAACGGGGCTTCCTCAGCTATCCCCAGCCGTGGAAAAGACCTCCTGAAGCTCCTGCCGGACCGGGTGGCCATGCAGGACGCCACCGCCCAGATGGCCATGCTCCAGTTCATCATGGCGGGGAGGGAGACAAGCCGGGTCCCGGCCTCCATCCACTGCGACCACCTGTTGCGGGCCGCCGAAGGGGCGGAAGAAGATCTCGAGAGCGCGCTCGCCGACAACAAGGAGATCTACGATTTTCTCTCGAGCGCCGCGTCCCGCTACGGCATTGAATTCTGGGGGCCCGGGTCGGGAATCATCCACCAGGTGATTTTTGAAAACTACGCCGTCCCCGGGGGTTTCATGATCGGCACGGACTCCCACACACCCAATGCCGGCGGCATGGGGATGCTTGCCGTCGGGGTCGGGGGGGCCGACGCCGCGGAGGTCATGTCCGGTCTGCACTGGGAAACCCCGGCACCGTCCATTGTCGGGGTGAGGCTCGAGGGAAAGCTGAGAGGCTGGGCGTCGGCCAAGGACGTCATCCTTGAAATGCTTCGCCGCCTCTCGGTCAAGGGCGGGACCGGGAGGATCATCGAGTACTTCGGCGAAGGCGCCCGCGCCCTCTCCGCCACCCAGAAGGCGACCATCACCAACATGGGCGCGGAACTTGGGGCCACCACCTCGGTGTTTGTTTACGACGAATCCATGGACGCCTACCTGCGAAACGTGGGCCGGAACGGGGATGCGGACCGGGCTCGGTCACTCTCACACATCCTGTGTCAGGATCCGCAATGCCTGGAGTCCCCTGAAACGGTCTTTGACGAACTGCACCAGATAGATCTGGGAGAGGTTCTGCCGGCCCATGCCGGACCCTTCAGCCCGGACCGCGTGACCCCCGTGGAGGCGTTCGACGAAACCGCCGCCAGGGAGGGATGGCCCGGCGAGGTATCGGCCGTGCTCCTGGGCTCCTGCACGAACAGCTCTTACTCGGATCTTTACGCGGCGGCCCAGGTCCTGAAGCAGGGGGCCGAACACGGCCTCAAGGCGCGGATCCCGTTTTTATTGTCTCCGGGGTCCAGGCGGGTGTTCGAGACCATACGGCGGGACGGAATACTGGACACGCTGCTCGAGTCCGGGGCGACGGTTCTTGCCGCCTCCTGCGGTCCCTGCATCGGGCAGTGGGAAAGGACGGACGTGCCCCAGGGGACCCCCAACTGCCTCTTCACCACCTTCAACCGGAACTTCCGCGGCAGGAACGACGGCAACCTCGAGACGCTCGCCTTCTTGACCTCCCCGGCCCTGGCGGCCGCCCTGGCGCTTTCCGGGAGGCCGGGTTTCGATCCTGAAAAGGAGCAGCTCGCGGGGCCGGACGGCGCGCGCTTCCTCCTGTCCCCGCCCAACCCTCCGGCCGTTCCGGAAAACGGTCTGGCCCATGCCGGCGGGGCTCCCTCCGGGGCGGAAACACACGATCCGGAGGCCCGGGTCCTCATTGCCGAGGGCTCCGACCGCCTTCACCTGCTGGAGCCCTTCCCCCCCTGGGACGGCGGCGAGATCAGGAACCTCCCGGTGCTTGCCAAAACCCGGGGCAAGACCACGACAGACCACATCTCCCCAGGGGGGAAATGGCTCAGATTCCGGGGACACCTCCCGAACATATCGAAAAACCTCCTCCTGGGCGCCGTGAACGCCTTCACCGGAGAAACAGGCCGCGGGACCAATGTGGAGACCGGGGAAAAGGGTGTTCCCTTTGCGGAACTCGCCGCCTCTTACAAAGCGGCTTCCGGGGGGTCGGTCATCATAGGGGACGAGAACTACGGCGAGGGCTCGAGCCGCGAGCATGCGGCCATGAGCCCCAGGCATCTGGGAGTCCGGGCCGTGATCGCCCGGTCCTTCGCCCGCATTCACGAGGTCAACCTCAAGAAGCAGGGGATCCTCACCCTGACCTTCAAGGATCCGGCACACTACGAGCTCATAGGCGAATTCGATCGGCTGGATCTCCCCGGGGTCTCGGGACTTCTCCCGGGCACACCTGTCCGGGTGAGTCTGCGCAGACCCGATGGGTCAAAAGAAAATATCGACTGCACGCACAATCTGACCGCGGAGCAGATCCAGTGGCTCCTGGCGGGCTCGGCCCTGAACTTCGCGGCGGGTCTCCGGGTTTGACAGGCGTTTTCCACGGCGCGATTTTTCGATCAAGATACCGATACCGGCAGCGGTACCGGTTCGAATTGAACAGGCCGTACCACGCCTGACCACTGTGAAAAACACTTTTCGGAACCCTATTGCTTGACAAGGAACCGATACGCGGTCAAAATAAAAAAAAGTCAACCCGTTTTTCAGGATTACCAGCCACACCGTTCGGCCTTTACCTCGAGTACCGATTCGCAGCGAGCGGATCACGGCAAGTAAAGGCCTTTGCCTTGTCAACCCCAAAACACACCAAGGGAGGTTCGAGCATGAAAAAGTCCTTTATCTTTGTCCTGGCGGTTGTCTTCAGTGCGGCACTCCTTTTCGGACTGTCACCTCAGGGAGCGGAGGCAAAAACCACCTTCGTCACCATAGGCACGGGAGGAATCACCGGGGTGTATTACCCCACGGGTGGAGCCATTGCAAAGATGGTGAACAAAAAAAGGAAAGAATACGGTATCCGGGCCACGGTTGAGTCCACCGGGGGGTCGGTCTTCAACGTAAACGCGGTCATGGCCGGCGACCTGGATTTCGGCGTGGTCCAGTCCGACAGGCAGTACCAGGCGATCAAAGGTCTTGCCGAGTGGAAGGACAGAGGGCCCCAGGAGGACCTCCGCGCCGTTTTCAGCATCCACCCCGAGTCCATCACCCTTGTGGGCGCGGTGGACGCGGGGATCAAGACCATACATGACCTCAAGGGAAAACGGGTGAACATCGGGAATCCCGGATCCGGACAGCGGCAGAACTCCATCGACGCACTGAACGCCGCGGGCATTGACTACGAGAAGGACATCCAGGCCGAAAGCGTGGTTGCGGACGAGGCCCCCGGGCTTCTCCAGGACGAAAGGATCGATGCCTACTTTTACACTGTGGGGCACCCCAGCGGCAACATCAAGGAAGCCACCGCGGGACGGCTGAAGGTCAGGATCTGCGACGTCACGGGTCCCGGTCTTGAAAAGCTGATCCAGGAAAAGCCCTACTATGCAAAAGCCGTGGTGCCCAAGGCTTTTTATCCCGGCGCCGCCAACGAGAAGGACGCCCAGACCTTCGGCGTCAAGGCCACCTTCGTGACCTCGGCCAAGGTCCCGGACGAGGTCGTCTATGCCATCGTGAAAGAAGTCTTTGACAACTTCGAGGAATTCAAGAAACTGCACCCGGCCTACGCAGTGCTCACCAAGGAAGGCATGCTGGAAGGCCTGAGCGCCCCCCTGCACCCGGGCGCTGTGAAGTATTACAAAGAAGCCGGGCTCATGAAATAAGAGCCCATGAATGTCATGCGGGGGCGGCGGCGTTAAAGCCGTCTCCTCCACAGTTCACCTTTCCGGGGGATACCCCGCCCCGGTTTCCTTTAAACGGGGTGGCACCCCCTTCGGCACGTCAGCCAGAGTGCCTCCACCCGGGACGGTCCGGGGCCGCGGTCCTTGTGCGGCCGCGTCAAGCCCGGAAGTCTCTTCAGGACCACAACCTCGGAATTCCAGATGCTGCGCCGGCGACAAATTGCTGTATAAACCGGCCCATCACGACAGGCGGGTGCTATGAACGAGACGCAACTCCGGAACCAGGAAGCGGACGGTCTTGACATTGCCAAGAAGATGGCCGAGGAAGAAGAGGGCATGAGTCGAAGCCCCAAGGGGCCCTCCAAGTACGTCGTCCCGGCCATCGGCATCCTGTGGAGCTTTTTTCAGCTCTCCATCGCGAGCTGGCTCATTCTGGACACGGTCTACATACGCGCCATCCACCTGGCCTTTGCCCTGCTCATCGTCTACCTGAACTTTCCCATGTTCAAGGAAAGCCGATTCGGCCTCCGATTCCTCTCGGCCAAGGACCGCATCCCCATCTTTGACGTGATACTCGCCCTGACGGCCTGCTTTTCCGCCCTTTACCTGGCCCTGGACTACCAGGGCATTTCCATGCGCTACGGACTGCCCATAGCCCGTGACGTGGTGTTGGGCCTCACCCTGGTGGTTCTCCTGCTCGAGGCCTCGAGACGCGTCATCGGCCCCGCACTCGGCGTGGTGGCCACGGGCTTTATCGTGTACGCCTTCTTCGGCCCTTACATGCCCGATGTGATCGCGTTCAAGGGGGTTTCCCTGAGCCGGTTCGTGGGTCAGATGACCATGTCCACGGAGGGCATCTACGGCATCCCGCTGGACGTTTCCGCCACCATCGTCTTTCTGTTCGTGCTCTTCGGGGCCATGCTCGAAAAGGCGGGCGCCGGCTATTACTTCATCCAGCTGGCCCTGAGCCTCCTGGGCGGTTTCAAGGGCGGGCCGGCCAAGGCCGCCATCATGGGAAGCGGCCTCACCGGGCTCGTCTCCGGGTCCAGCATCGCCAACATCGTCACCACCGGCACCTTCACCATACCCCTGATGAAAAAGGTCGGCTACCCCCCCAAAAAGGCGGCGGCCATTGAAGTGGCCGCGAGCACGGACGGGCAGCTCGCCCCGCCCATCATGGGGGCGGCCGCCTTCATCATCGCGGAATACGTAAACGTGCCCTACATCGAGGTGGTCAAGGCGGCCGCCATCCCGGCCTTTGCCTCCTATGCGGCCCTTTTCTACATAACCCACATAGAGGCTTCCAAGCTGGGGCTTCGCGGCATGAGGCGAAGCGAATTGCCGCCGTTTTTCCGGACGCTCGTGGGCGGGGCCCACTTTCTCCTGCCCCTGACCATGCTGCTTTACGAGTTGATCGTCCTCAGGCATTCGCCGGAGCTCGCGGCATTCAACGCCATCTGGGTCATGGCGATCATCATGATCGTTCAAAGACCTGTCCAGGCCTACATGGCCAAGGAGCCCATCCTTCCCGCCGTGGGACGGGGCGTCGCGGACCTTTTCGCATCTTTCGCCTCGGGCGCGAGAAACATGGTCTCCGTGGCTCTTGCCACCGCGGCCGCCGGCATCATCGTGGGGGTGGTGGCCCTGGGCCTCGGGGGGCTGATCACCCAGGTCATCGACACCATCTCCATGGGGAACATTTTCCTCATGCTCGTGATCACGGCCATAGCCAGCCTGATCATCGGCATGGGTCTCCCCACAACGGCCACCTACATTGTCATGGCCTCCCTGACGGCGCCGGCCATCGTCACCATAGGGGGACTTCAGGACTTTATCGTCCCGCTCATGGCCGCGCACCTCTTCTGTTTCTATTTCGGGATCCTCGCCGACGACACCCCCCCTGTGGGGCTCGCGGCCTACGCGGCATCGGCCATCGCACGCTCCGAACCCATCCCCACGGGGATTCAGGGGTTCATGTACGACATCCGGACGGCTATTTTGCCGTTCATGTTCATCTTCAACTCGGATTTGATCCTCCACAACATCTCAAGCTGGCCCCAGGGGCTCCTGATCTTCGCCATGGCGTGCGTGGGCAACTTCGCCTTTGCCTCGGCAACCCAGGGCTGGTTCTTCACCAGGAACCGGATATACGAAATTCCACTCCTTCTCGCCGTGACCCTCACTCTCATGCGACCCGATCTCATCGCCCAATGGCTGGGGATACCGCAGAGCCAACGTTACTGGACCTATCTCCTGGGTTTGGCGCTGCTGGGGGTGATCTATCTTATACAACGGCCTAGGATCAACAGAGGCGTGGTCGGCACAGGGGCCGCGGCGTAAATGTGGAGGGACGTATGCCTGTAAAACCATTTCTGATCCTTCTTTGTGTCCCTTTCCTCCTTGGGGTCGCGGCCGGTCCCGCCTCCGGAGAGGAGCGCTTCGTGGAACACGGGGACGGCACGGTGACCGATCGCGAGCTGGGTCTGCAGTGGGCGAAAACCGACAACCAGGGCGACATAGACTGGAAGGGGGCCCTCCGGTGGGCGCGCTACACCTTTCCCCTCACCCTTCCCGAAGACAAGCGGGAAGGGTGGCGGCTGCCGACCATCGAGGAGCTGCGGTCCCTTTACGAGGCGGAGTCCGCAGGCTACGAAACGGACTGCGGCCAGAGGGTTCACGCGGCCTCGCCCATCGAGTTGAGCTGCGGCTGGGTGTGGGCCTCGGAGAGGCGCAGCATCACCGCACGGGTGTTCAACTTTCAGAGGGGTTATCACTACACGGACCGGATCGTTCACCGAAAGGCCTACCGGGCCCTTCCCGTGAGGAATTTTGAACCATGAATAAGCCTTCGAAAATTCTCGTGCCCATCGCGTTTTCCAAGAGGTCCCAGGAGCTGCTCGAATACGCGGCGGTCATAGCCCAGGGCCTGGACGCCGACATTCTCGTCGCCAACGTCATCAACATCAGGTATGTCGAGGCCATCAGCAGTGTCGAGGCCCTCGGTTATCAGGTTGAAACAGGGAAATACCTGAAGACCCTGGAAGAGGAGAGGAAAACGGCACTCGAGGACATGCTCGGGAAGCTGCAGTATCCCCGGGAACGGATCCGGGCCGTTTTCAATGTGGGCCATCCAACTGAAAAACTGCTCCAGATAATCAAAGAGGAGAAGGTAGACCTGGTCATTATGGGCTCAAAGGCACACTCGGAGCTCGAACACGTCCTCGTCGGCTCTGTCGCGGAAAAGATATTTCGCCACTCGCCGATACCTGTCCTCTCTTACAGAAAAAGGTCGTGACAACGCCACAGGCCCCCGAAGCGGCAGGCCGGAGGCGACGTCCTGGTTGACAGGCTGTTGATCCTCGAGTATACCCGATCTAAATTTGGGCCGAATCTTTCGGCCCTCGTTTTTGTGAGGGGGTTCCCATGGAATTCGAATGCATCATTTACGAAAAGAAGACAGGCGTCGCGGTCATCAAGCTCAACCGTCCCAAGGTCCTCAACGCCATGAACAAGAGGCTGTGGCTGGATGTCCAGGCCGCCCTGGAGGATGCGCGCGCCGATGAAAACGTAAAGGTCCTCGTCATCACGGGCGAGGGCCGGGCCTTTTCGACAGGCGCCGACCTGAAGGAATCCAAGGACCGCTCGCCCGAGGACTACCGCGACTACCTGGAGGAACTCCAGGAGGCGAGCCGAAAAATCATCCGTTTTGAAAAACCGACCATCGCGGCTGTAAACGGCTACGCCCTCGGCTCCGGATACGAGCTGGCCTTGGCCTGCGACATACGAATCGCCGCTGAAGAGGCGCTCATAGGCAGCCCGGAGGCCAGGGTCACCTCGTCGGTTACGGGGGGCGCCATGCGGCTGGTCCAGAATTTGATCGGCCCGGGCAAAGCCGCCGAGCTCCTGTTCACTGCCGAGAACATAGACGGCCGGGAGGCTGAGCGCATCGGGCTGGTGAACAAGGCCGTGCCACTTGAGAGCCTGATGGATGAGGTTCACAGGGTGGCCGCGGCCATTGCAGGGAATTCAGCCGTTTCCCTCAAAATGATCAAGCGCGGCCTCCTCATGGCGAGAGAGGGGGTGAGCCTCGACTCTCTCATGGACTACGAGGTGGAGGCCTGCCTGGCATGCGTCTTCACCAGGGAGCGGCAGGAGTCGCTCAAGACTTTTGAAGGCAGGAAAAGGACCGATTCTTGAAACTCTGTCGGGACGCGGGCGCATCGGGCCGCGCCCGCGTTCCCGCGCAAGCTTGAATGGAGAGGGACCCATGGACATCGAACCGCTTCTTAACGCATCATCGGTTGCCATTGTGGGGGCCTCCAGGGTGGAAACCAAGAGGGGCTACCAGGCCATCCGCACACTGATGGAGGGGAAGTACGACGGGATCATCTACCCGGTGAACCCGAAGGAGACCTCCATCCTCGGGCTCCGCTGTTACGAGAGCGTCTCGGCCATCGAGGGCCCGGTGGACATGGCCCTGATCACCACGCCCGCGAAGACCATACCCGCCATCCTGGACGACTGCGGCCGCAAGGGGGTGAAGGGCGCGGTCATCATTGCCGGGGGATTCCGCGAGACAGGCACGGAGGGGAAACGCCTGGAAGATGAAATGGTGCGGGTGGCCCAAAAGAACGGGATCCGACTGGTGGGCCCCAACACCTCCGGGGTCATGAACCTCAAATCCAACATGAACCTCGTGGGGCTCCGGGATGCGCCAAAGGGGGACATCGCCCTCGTCAGCCAGAGCGGCAACATGGCCCTCACCCTCATCACCGAGGCCAAGATCAAGAGCCTGAAGGGATTTTCCTATTATGTGGGCGTGGGAAACGAGGCGGATGTCAAATTTCACGAGTACCTGGAGTTTTTCCGGGAAGACCCGGACACGCGCGCCATCCTCATGTACGTGGAGGGGCTCAGGCACGGGAGGAATTTTCTCGAAGAGGCCTACAAGACCACCGGAACGAAGCCGGTCATCCTTCTCAAGAGCGGCAGGTCCACCACGGGGAAGCGCTCGGCGGGGTCCCACACGGGCGCTCTCGCCGGCATGTCCGAGGTGGCCAAGGGGGCCTTTGAACGGGCCGGCATCATCGTCATCGAAAAATCGGACGAGCTCTTCCCCGCGGCTGAAACCCTTTCAAGCCTGCCTCCCATAAAGAACAACAAGATCGCCATCCTGGCCGACGGCGGCGGGCACGCCACCATAGCCTCGGACCTCCTGACGGATCTTGGGTTGGAGATACCCGTGCTCCGTGAAAAGACCCAGGAGCGCCTCCGGGCGATCCTCCCCTCCGCGGCATCCGTGCCCAACCCCGTGGATGTTGCGGGAGGGACGGACGCGGATCCCACCGTGTTCGCCCAGTGCGCGAAGGAGATCCTCAAGGACCCCGAGGTGGGAGGCCTGCTGATCGTCGGGCTTTTCGGGGGGTACGGCATCCGGTTCGCGGAAAGCCTCTCCCTCATGGAAGAAGACGCCGCACACCAGATGGGAAAGATGGTTCGCAAGCGGGGAAAACCCATCGTGGTCCACAGCCTTTACAGCAGCGCCCGGCCCCACAGCCTCCACCTCCTCCGATACTACGGGATCCCGGTCTATGACTCCCTGGACGTGGCCTGCAAGTGTACTGGCGTTCTCGCCGAGTACGGGAATTTCCTGAGAAGCTACCACCCGAAGGCCAGATTGGCCATGGACTGGGGCGCGAAAAAAAGCCGCAAGGAAGGGAACGCCGTCATCGAGAAGGCCCTGGGGGAAGGCCGGTCCGCCCTGCTGGAACACGAGGCCAAGGCACTGATCCGGCTCCACGGCGTCCCCGTGCCTCCGGACCGGCTGGCGCGATCCGAAGAGGAGGCCGCGGCCTGTGCCGCGGAGTTTGGAGAGCCCGTGGCCCTGAAGGTCGTCTCGCCGCAGATCCTCCACAAGAGCGACGCGGGCGGGGTGATCCTGGGGCTTTCAGGTGAAGACGAGGTCCGCACCGGTTACCGCCGGATCCTCGAAAACGCCGCGGCCTTTGACCCGGGGGCGGATATCAGGGGCGTGCTCGTCACCCCCATGGTTCGGGAGGGCATCGAGGTCATCATCGGCACCAAGACGGACGACCAGTTCGGCCCGGTCATCATGTTCGGCCTTGGCGGCGTCATGGTCGAGGTTCTCCGGGACGTCTCCTTCCGAGTCCTGCCCATCACCCCCACGGCCGCGAAAAGGATGATCCAGGAGATCAAGACCTACCCCATTCTGAAGGGTGTGCGCGGCCGGGCGGGATGCGATCTAAAGGCCATCGTCAGGCTCCTCGTGAGCTGCTCGGAGCTTGTGGCGGCTTACCCCGGCATCCTGGAGATGGACCTGAACCCCGTGATCGTGCACGAAGACGGGCTGCAGGTCGTGGACGCGAGGATCCTGCTGAAGGCATGAACACGAAGAGCACGAAGAAAGCCCCTTGCAACGACCGGGTATGGTGTTTCATTCAACGTTCGATGTTGGATGTTCGATGTTGGATGTTCGATGTTCATGACATCATCCATGCAGAAGATACCGGCCTTGAAAAGGCGCAAAACTACGTTGAAAGGATCTTCAGCGCCCCGGTGAGCACCTGGACCCCCCGTTCGATGTCCTCCCAGCCCGTCCATTCCATGGGGGAGTGGCTCACGCCGTCCCTGCTGGGGACGAAGATCATACCGGTCTTCACTCTTTCCGCCACGTTCTGGGCGTCGTGACCTGCGCCGCTGTTCATCTTGATGTACGAAAGCCCCGCCCCCCCGGCGGAGGCCTCCACGGCCTCCACAACCTCCCGGGACAGGAAGACAGGGGGGTGAAAGGCCGGGATGCGGGTCTCGATCCGAACCTTGTATTTCTGCTCGAGTCCTCTCTTGAATTCGATAACCTGATCCTTCATCTCTTCCAGAACGGCCCGGGATCCGTCCCGCATGTCGATCCCCAGTTCCACCCTCCCGGGAACGATGTTGGTCCCGTTTGGAAACACGTGCAGACGCCCCACGGTCCCGACAGTGGAAGACCCCCACGCAGCGGCCGTTTCCTCGGCAAGGGCCCTGACAAAGCCCACAATCTCCGCCCCCGCGGCCAGGGCGTCCCGCCGCATGTTCATGGGTGTCGTGCCCGCATGGTTTTCCACACCACGGATGACGACTGCTATCCACAGGATGCCCGTGATGTTCTCCACAACGCCGATGGGGATTTTTTCGGCAAACAGGACCGGTCCCTGCTCCACGTGGAGTTCCAGGAAATACTCCACCTCGCCCAGATCCCTCAGAACGCTCCCCTTGAATCCGCTTTCCAGGAGGGCCTGCTCCAGGGTCCGGCCGGAGGAGTCTTTTAAGGACAAGGCCTCTTCTTCCCCGATCTTTCCCGTGAGGGCGGAGCTCCCGAGCAGCGCCGCCTCGAATGCCGATCCCTCCTCCCCGGTGAAGGCCACCACCTCGATGGGTCTCTTGTGGACAAAGCCCTCGCCCCGCAGCCGGCGGACGGCCTCAATGCCCGCGAAAACCCCCAGGGCGCCGTCGAACATGCCCCCGTTGGCGACGCTGTCCAGGTGCGAGCCGCACAGGACGGCTTTTTCGCCGCTTGCTGCTCCCTGCTTTCGCCCGAACATGTTGCCGAACCGGTCGAAGGAGACCTTGAGCCCCGCATCCTTCATGCGCTCAACGGCGAACTCCCTCAGCTCGCGGTTGGCCTGGGTTCCCTCCTGCCGGTTGACGCCCCTTTCCGGATCGAGGTCTTCGTATTGCCGAACCGCCCTTGAAGAGTTCCTCCCGATCCTGCCGGCCTCGACGAGGTCGTTTACGAGTCTGTTTTTTATGGAGGCCTCCCGCTGTAAAGACGTCTGCACGAAATTTTTTTCAATATTCGATGTTGGATGTTCGATGTTCGATGTTCAATACGTCGTCCCGGCGAAGGCCGGTCATTTTTTCAGCAGCTTCGCAAAGGGGTTGTTGAACGCCTCGTCCTTTTTCGCCCCCCCCTGGGGAGCGCCTTTTGCCTTTCCCTGAACGGTCTTCGGCTTCGGCCCTTTTTCAGGCTGTTTTCCGGACTTCGAGGGTGTGCTTTCCCGGCGCATGGAAAGAGATATCCTCTTTCTTTCGAGGTCGACATCCAGGACCTTCACCTTCACCTGCTGATTGACCTTGACCACTTCCGAGGGGTCCTTCACGAACCTGTCCGCCATCTCGCTGATGTGAACCAGCCCGTCCTGGTGAACGCCCACATCCACAAAGGCCCCGAACGCCGTCACATTGGTCACCACCCCCGGCAGCACCATGCCGGGGGTCAGGTCAGCGATTTCCGTCACGCCCTCTGCAAAGGACACGGTCTCGAGTTGTTTCCGTGGATCCCTGCCGGGTTTTGCAAGCTCCTCCAGGATGTCGTGGAGGGTTGGCAGGCCCACGGTTTCGGTGATGTATTTCTCCGGATGGATCTTTTGCCTGAACTCCCCCTGCGAGACGAGATCAGACACCGTGCACCCCAGGTCGCGCGCCATGGCCTCCACCACATGATAGGACTCCGGGTGCACGGCGCTGGCGTCCAGGGGGTTCTTCCCGTCACGGATGCGGATGAACCCGCCTGCCTGCTCAAAGGCCTTGGGGCCGAAGCGCTTGATGCTCAAGAGCTCCTGTCTGGAACTGAAGGGCCCGTTTTCGTTCCTGCGCTCGACAATGTTCCGGGCCAGCTGGGGGCCGACTCCCGAGACATAGGAGAGGAGCGCCTCGCTTGCGGTGTTGACCTCCACGCCCACGGCGTTGACGCAGCTGACCACCACGTCGTCCAGGCTGCGCTTGAGGGCCGTCTGGTTCACGTCGTGCTGGTACTGGCCCACCCCGATGGATTTGGGATCGATCTTCACGAGCTCCGCCAGGGGGTCCATGAGCCGCCTCCCTATGGACACCGCTCCGCGGATGGTCAGGTCCAGGTCGGGGAACTCCGCCCGTGCCGTATCCGAAGCCGAGTACACGGACGCGCCGCTCTCGTTCACGAGCACCACCGGGATGTGCTTGAGGGGTTCCAGGTCCCGGATGAACCGCTCAGTCTCCCTGCCGGCCGTCCCGTTCCCCACGGCAACGGCCTCCGTGCGGTGGGCGGCGCACATCTCAATGATCTTTTTTGCGGCCTGCGCCCTCTGACCCTCGGACCCGGAGGGGTACACCGTGTCATAGGCAAGCAGAGCCCCCTGGGCATCCAGGCACACCAGCTTGCACCCGGTGCGGATCCCCGGGTCCACGGCCAGGACTCGCTTCCGACCCAGCGGCGGCGAGAGAAGGAGCTCCCGGAGGTTTTCCATGAAGATGCGAATGGCTTCCAGGTCAGCCTTCTGCTTGGTCTCCATCCGCACCTCGGTCTCCATGGCGTGGGAAAGAAGACGCCTATAGCAATCTCCCACCGCTTCCCTCACCTGGCCGGCCATGGCCCCTTTGTTCTTCACGAAAAGGCCTTCGAGGATGTCCAGGGCCTCCCCTTCGTCAGGACTGATCCTCATGTCCAGGATCCCCTCCTTGGCCCCGCGCCTCATGGCAAGGACCCGGTGGGAGGGGGCACCGGAGACCGCCTCTTCAAGGTCGAAATAGTCCCTGTACTTGGCCCCCTTTTCTTCCATGCCCTCGATCACCTTGACCCGAAAGAGGCCCTTCTCCAGGTAGAACGCGCGCATGCGCTCCCGCGCGTCCGCGTCTTCGTTGACCCATTCGGCGATGATGTCCCTCGCTCCCGAGAGGGCCTGCTCCACGGACTCCACGCCGAGCTCAGCATTCACGTAAGCGCGGGCCTCCTGCTCCGGGCCCAGGGCCTCGTCCTGCTCCAGGATGACCGCCGCCAGGGGCTCCAGGCCCTTTTCCCGGGCCACGCTGCCTCGGGTCTTGCGTTTGGGCCTGTAGGGCAGGTAAAGGTCTTCCAGCGCGTTCAACGTTTCCGCCGCCGTTATCCTGCCCTTCAGCTCGTCCGTGAGCTTTCCCTGGTCGATCAGGCTCTTGAGAATGCTCTCCCGGCGCTTGTCAAGCTCCGCCAGCTGGGCGGAACGATCCCGGATGGCGGCAACCGCCACCTCGTCGAGGCTCCCGGTCGCTTCTTTTCGATAACGGGCGATAAAGGGGACTGTGGCTCCGTCCTCGATGAGGGCGCCGACGGCGCTCACCTGCCGGCTCTGAATGCCGAGTTCCTGCGCGATGCGCTGGGCGTGCTGGGGCTCCATGGTTAATCTCCAAGAACACTTTATACAATGAAAACAAGATCGGCCCTGTAATCCCAGGGCGGGTAGCCGGCGGGAGCCCATTCAACGGGCAGGGTCTCCATGCCCGGCGGAGTCGCCGAATATACCCCCGGCGGAGGCCCTCGTCAACAGGCACTTTCAAGGCATTACAGAATCAGGGTTTGTCCGTGCTCGAGCATGATGAGCCGGTCCTCACAACCCGCCTTTTTCATCTCCTTGCGCATTTCAAGGGGAGGAAGGTGGACGGGTTCGTCCCCCAGCCGGAAGGTGCCCCAGTGGACGACCAGGACCTGCTTCGCCCCGAGTTCCCGGAACGCCCGGACGGCCTCCTCGGGGTTCAAATGGCTTTCCCGCATGAACCACCGGGGCTCGTAAGCCCCCAGGCTGATGACCGCCAGGTCGATGTCCCACTCCCTGCCGATCTCCCCAAACCGGTCGAAATAGCCGGTGTCCCCCGAGACGTAGATGGTCCGGCCGCTCGCCCCTTGAAGGAGGTAAGACCCCCACAGGGACCTGTTGGGCCCGGTGAACGGGTTCCGCATGGTCCAGTGGGAACAGGGGAGTAGAGTGACCGTGAGCCCCCCGTCCCTGAACTCCTGGAACCAGTCCAGCCGGGTCCGGTTGTGCATGCCGAGGTCCTCGAAAATGGCGTCGTATCCCAGGGGGGTCACCACGTGGGTGCCGGGGTCCAGGGTCTCGAGAGTCGGCACGTGGAGGTGGTCGTAGTGGCCGTGGGTGATGAGGACGTGGTCCGGGGGAGGCATGTCGTCCAGGCCCGAGACAATGGGGCTGAAATCCTTTATCGTGAAGATTCCAGAGAAGACCGGATCCACCAGCAGAACCCGATCCATGTCCCGGACGGCAAGGGAGGCGTGCCTCATGAACATCAGGGCGCAGTCCCCTTCCTCCGTGAATTTTCTCCAATCCAGCCGGATCTCCCGCACGACCTCGTCCTTGTACTGGTCCCTGAATTTGTTTTCGGAAAAAAGCTTCCACCGCAGGAGCCGCCCCAGACCGCCGTGGCCGCCGGCGTTGAACGGGTTCACAAAGCGGTCCCCGGCGTGGTGGATTTTCTTCTCCGCAATCTGTCGAAGGCTCAGGCCCCGAGCCTCCGAGAGTGTCTTTTCCAAGGCCTCCGAGGCCATGCTCTGTCTCCCTGGCGCACAGGCCGGCGCGAAGGCACCGAGCAGGGTCCCTAAACAAAAGGTCCCGGAGCGCTTCACAAAGGCGCGGCGGCTGATTTTTTCTTCATCCATTGGTTGTTATTCGGAAGGTGTCCCGCAGACCCCGCATCGGTCGCACCGGCCGACCGTGCACTGGGGGGATTCCTTTCCCTCCAGGGCGCGCCTGTATTCCTGGATCAGGTGTTTTTTGGCGATCCCGTGATCAATATGGTCCCAGGGCAGGACCTCGTCAACCCCTCTCTGCCGATAAACGAAAAAATCCGGGTTGACGTCGCTCTCCCGGAAGGCCTGTCGCCAGTTTCCCCCGGCCTCGTGCACCCTCTGGAGAAGGACGCCGGCCCGGCGGTCCCCCCTGGAGAGGAGCGCCTGGACATAGGCCCACTTGGGGACGTCCAGGGAGAGGGTCACACCCCCTTCCTTCGTAAACGCCTTTCTGAGCCGTTTCTGTTTTTCCTTGAGGGATGCGGTGGTTTCCATGGGATGCCACTGAAACGGGGTGAAGGGCTTCGGCACGAAGCAGTTCACACTCAGCCTCACGGCCCCAATGGTGCCACGTCCCCTGGATTCCTTGATGATGTGGTGCTTGAGCCTCTTGACCAGGTTCACGATCCCGTCGATGTCCTCCTGGGTCTCCGTTGGGAGGCCTATCATGAAATAGAGCCTCAGTGTGAATCTCCCGGCCGAGGCGATCATCCGCACCGCCCGGATCAGCTGCTCCTCGGTGAGGTGCTTGTTGATGACCCTCCGGAGGCGCTCGGTACCGGCCTCCGGGGCGATCGCGATGCTCTTCTGCCCCGCTTTTTCCAGCTTCCATAAGAGGTCCGGGGTAAGGGAATCCGCGCGGAGCGAGGAGACGGAAAACCGCCCCCCCAGTTCGAGGATCCTGCCCGTGATCTCTTCAACACCCGGGGTGTCGGAAACCGCCGGGCTTATGAGACCCAGGCTGGAGGTCCTCCCGAGGGATCCCTCCACGGCTTTGATGAGAGCCTCCCTGTCCCGGACCCTCGGAGGCCTGTAGATGTAGCCTGCGGCGCAGAACCGGCAGGACCTCCCGCAGCCCCGCCCGAGCTCCACCAGGATCTTGTCCCCGAACTCGGTCTCCGACGTCCTGATGACCGACACGGACGGCGGGCCGGACTCGGCGTCTCGAGACACGTGGATGGCCCTGGGGGCGTCCTTCGCCAGGACCTCCATGGACTCGAGCACCCCGGAGGGGCCGTAGACCGGCCTGTAGAGGGAAGGGACGTAGAGAAAAGGGACCCTGCCCGAAAGCCGGAGGAGGAGGGATTTTCGGTCCCGGCTCCGGGCAAGGCCCTCGTGAAAGGCCTCCAGAAAAACATGGAGACCGGCCTCGGCCTCCCCCAGGAAAAAAGCGTCGAAGAAGCGGCTCAGGGGCTCGGGGTTGAGAAAGGCCGTGACGCCTCCCCCCAGGATCAGCGGGTGCCGCTCGTCGCGCTCATCCTGGAGGATGGGAATCCTCCCCCACTCGAGCATGCGAAGCACGTTGGGGAAGTCATTTTCAAAGGGGAGTGAAAACGCGACCGCGTGGAACCGGATTAATGGGGAAAGGGACTCCAGGGATCGAAGCCCCTTTCCCCTGCCGGAAAGGAGGGGGTCTTCCGGTTCATCCGGGTAAAAAACACGTTCGGCGACCACGTGGTCCAGGCTGTTGAGGAGCCCGTAGACCACCTGAAACCCCAGGTTGGACATGCCCAACCGGTAAGTGTTCGGGTACGCCAGGGCCACCGAGAGACGGCCGCCCCAATCCTTCCGCACAGTTCCCGTCTCCCCGCGGAGACGATCCCTCTGCCGAGACTCATGTCCCTCTTCCAAAAGCGGGCTCCACGCGCTCTGTCACGCCTTCACATCCGGTTTTAATACGCCTTGGACTGCTTCGCCCTCAGGAAAGTGGGGAAATCCAGGCTGTCCCGGGAAAAGGCCCTTCGCAGAAAGCCCTTTTTCTCACCCGGCATGTCTTCCTGGATGTCTCCGAAGGGATTCGCGTCCATCTTGGCCGTGCGCTGATAAGCCGGGACGTCCAGGTCCTCGCTTTCCAGATCGTTGGCGTCAAAGGCCGTCCCGTTGACCCTCACGGTCCAGGACTCTTCCGCCTCGTCCTTTGAGAGCTCCCGAACCCTGTCACCCAGGTGGATGACCTTGCCGTAGTGCTCGCGGTCAATGCCCGTGGCGATGACCGTCATCTGGACCTCTTCGCCCATGGCGTCGTCAAAAACCAGGCCGGAGAAAATCTCGGCGCTCTCGGAGACCTCTCCCTTCACGTAGGTAAAGGCCTCGTCGACCTCTTCCATGGTCATGTCCGAAGGTCCTGTCAGGTTCATGAGGAGGCCCCTGGCCCCGCTTATGGAAATGTCCTCGAGCAGGGGGCTGTTGATGGCCTCGCGCGCCGCTTCCATGGCCCGGTTCTCGCCGCTGCTGCGGCCGGTGCCCATGATGGCCGTGCCCATCTGCTCCATGACCTTCTTGACATCGGCAAAATCCAGGTTCATGAAACCGCTGCTGTTGATGAGATCCGAGATCCCCCTGACCGCGTTCAGCAGCACCTCGTCGGCCTTGACGAAAAGGTCTTTGATGGTGCTGTTCTTGCTCCCCACGGATTTGAGGCGCTCGTTGGGGATGATGATCAGGGTGTCCACTTCCTGCTTGAGCTTCTCCACCCCTTCCACGGCGCGGCGCATCCTTTTTTCACCCTCGAACTTGAAGGGCTTCGTCACCACCGCCACGGTGAGGGCCCCGGTGTCCTTGCACTCCCGGGCCACTATCGGCGACGCTCCGGTCCCCGTGCCCCCGCCCATGCCGGCCGTGATGAACACCATGTCCGCGCCTTCGGCCACCTCGCGGACATCGCTGACGCTCTCCTCCGCCGCGGCCTGCCCGATCTCCGGGTCGGACCCGGCCCCCAGGCCCCGGGTGAGGGACAGGCCCAGCTGGATCTTGTTCGTGCAGTTGGACCTGTCCAGGTCCTGGCTGTCGGTGTTGGCGGTGATGAAATCAACACCCTTGAGCTTCGCGGAGATCATGTTGTTGATCGCATTCCCCCCGGCCCCTCCGACGCCGAAAACCTTGATTTTCGCATTGTACCTTTTTTCTCCCTCGTCGACGAACTCGAATTTCATGATCATCCCTCCTGTTGTCAAAGATTTGGTTTCATATTCAGATGATTTCTTTAAACCATTTTTTCATTCTCTCCATGACGCGCCCGAAAATGTTGCTGTCCCTGATCCTGAACTTCTTTGCCTCCTTGCACCGCTTTGCCCCGTAGACGACCAGGCCGACGGCGGTTGCATACATGGGTTTGTTGACCACCTCCACCAGGCCCTTGATGTCCTTGGGATACCCGATGCGTGAAGGTGCTTGAAAAATCCTTTTAGCCATCTCGGCGATCCCCGAGAGCTCCGCGGAACCGCCGGTCACCACAACCCCTGAATTGATGGTCTCGGAGAAACCCGAGCGCAAAAGCTCGTTGTGGAGGATCGTGAAGATCTCCTCCACCCGCGGCTCCAGGATCTCGCCCAGAATGGCCCTGGGGAGCACCCGGGGCTTTCTGTCGCCGACCGAGGGGACCTCGATGGTCTCCCCATCCTTTATCATGGCCCGCAGGGCGCACCCGTAGCGCATCTTGATCATCTCGGCCTCTTTTCGGGCCGCCCGCAGGCCTATGGAAAGGTCATAGGTCAGGTTGTCCCCCCCGAGGGAGAGCACGGATGTGTGCTTTATGGAGCCTTTGGAAAAGACCGCCATGTCCGTGGTCCCGCCCCCGAAGTCGATGAGGGCCACGCCCAGATTTCTCTCCTCGTCCGACAGGACGGATTCACTGGAAGCGAGTGATTCCAGGACAATGTCCGCCACGTCCAGTCCCGCCCTGTTTGCGCATTTGATGATGTTCTGGGCCGAGGTGACCGCCCCTGTCACGATGTGGATCTTGGCCTCGAATCGGACACCCGACATCCCGAGAGGATCCGCGATCCCGTCCTGGTCATCGACAATGAACTCCTGGGTGAGGATGTGGATGACCTCGCGGTCCGTGGGCATGGCCACCGCGCTGGCCGCCTCGATGACACGCTCTATGTCTTTTTTGGTGACCTCCTTCTCCTTGAGGGGGATGACGCCGTGGCTGTTGAACCCCTTGATGTGGCCGCCCGCGATTCCCGCATACACGGAGCTTATCTCGCACCCCGCCATGGTCTCGGCCTCTTCGATGGCCTCCTTGATGGAGTTCACGGTCTTTTCGATGTTGATCACCACTCCCTTCCTGAGTCCTTCGGAGGGGTGGCTGCCTATTCCGACGATCTCGATCCCGTCCGGCCGCACCTCACCGACCACGGCGCAGATTTTGGTTGTTCCGATGTCCAGTCCGACGATAAGATCTCCGCTCATTCCCGAAGTTCCCCTTACCCCTTGATTCACCCCGATTATTTCACCGCAGAGGGCACAGAGATCCCCCTTCACCCTTTTTTGAAGGAGACCACCGCGCCGTCCCTGTAGTGGAGATTGATCACCTTCACTTCGCGCACCCTCTGATTCTCTTTGAGATGGGCCACCACCCTGGCCAGGTCCCCGATCTTTTGCTCCATGTCCCTGACGTTCACCTGGACCGCGGCGGGAAGGTCCCGAAAGTAGAGGGAGACGTTGCCGAGGCCTTTCAAGTGCACCTCCGAGATCTCCTCTTTCATCCAATCCTCCCCGTGGTCGTGCAGAATGACCAGGACGCGGGCAGCCAGGCGCAGGGCCTCTTCACCCCCTCCCTCGTTCAACGGCTCTCCCGTGACCACCGGGAAATCAACATCTTCGCCTGCCTCCACCGACTTGAAAATCTTCCCCCGGCGGTTCATGTAGTGGAGCCCTCCCCGGGAAACCAGCGCCAGGGGCTCCTCAGGAACGGCCTTTATTGTGAGTGTGTGGGGGTATTCCTTTTCCACTTCCACGGTTCGCACCCACGGGTGGCGCTCCAGGTTCTTCCTCAGGTCCTTGAGGTTCACCGCCAGGAGCGTCATGTTCGCCCGAAGCCCCGAGAGTTCCAGGAGTTCCCGCCGAATGGAATCCTCGACCCCGGTGATGGTGACCCTCTCCAGCCGGATGTAGGGCGAGTTCAAGAGATAGTGGTAACCCGCCAGAAAAAGGGCGCTGATCATCAGGAGAAAGGCAATGAGGCAGGTGACCTTGAGAAAGGAGGACGTCACCCAGCACAGCACCTGCCAGATGGTGGCGAACAAGCGCCGCTTCTCCGTCTTACCGGTTTCTTTTTCCCTGCCCTCCATGATTCCTCTTTCCCCGTCCCCTTTCATACGCCCAGTGTGCGCACCTCCGGCTCCAGCTCGATACCGCTCGATCGAAGCACGGCCTCCCTGGCGGCGTCCATGAGCCTCAGAATGTCGGATGCTGTCGCGCCCCCCGTGTTCACGATCCAGTTCGCGTTCACCGGAGAGATCTCCGCCCCGCCGATTCTCTTTCCCTTGAGGCCGGCCGCCTCCAGAAGGCGCCCCGCGAAATCCCCTTTCGGGTTCTTGAAAACAGAGCCCGCCGAGGGAAGCCCCCGAGGCTGGGAGCGGCGTCTTTTCTCCAGGTTGCCTGCTATGGTCGAGGCAACCTTTCCGGGGCTCTCCTTCCGGACCTTGAAATGAACGCTCAAGACAATGGCCCCCGAAGGGATCCGGCTCTCCCTGTACGCGAAGCCCATGTCCTCCGCCGATTTCCAGTGAATGCCCCCTTCCGCATCCAGAACCTCGATCCGCTCGACCGTTCCCCCGGTCGTGGTCCCGAATGCGCCGGCATTCATGGCGACCGCGCCGCCGGCCGTCCCCGGGATCCCCGCGAGATACTCCAAACCCCCGACGCCTTCCCTCATGCAGAACTCCAGGAGCCTCCTGTTGGCCAGTCCGCCGCCTGCGCTCAGCCGGTCTCCGGCGGCCGCGGAGACCTCGGCCAGCTCGCCGCGGAGCCTCACCACCACCCCGTCAAAACCCCCGTCCCCGACCAGGAGGTTGCTGCCCTTTCCCAGGACCATCCACGGGATCCCTTCCCCCCCGAGAAAGGCCGCCAGCCGCTCGAGATACCCAAGGGTGCGGGCCCGGAAAAAACAGGCCGCGTTTCCTCCGACCCGGAAGGTCGTATAGAGCCTCAGGGGCGCGTCGAAGGTCACGTCCCGCCCCCCGAGCTTCGAGAGCCCCTTGCGATGTCTTTCCCTCACGAGGTCTTTCCCCGGCTTTCACTGTCCCCGCCCCTTCCGAGGGATCGAAGGAGGCTCTCCCCCAAGCGAAAGATATCCCCCGCCCCCAGAGTCATCACCACGTCCCCCTCTCTCATTGTTTTCAGGAGAAAGGATTCGATATGTTCGAAATCGCCCCCCAGGTGTACTTCACGATGCCCGTGCTGCTTGATCCCCTCGTAAAGCCATTCCGAGTCCACTCCCTCCATGGGGGTTTCCCCGGCCCCGTAGAGAGGTGCGACAACGAGGACATCCGTGTTGTTGAAACTCAGGACGAACTTGTCATACAGGGCGAACGTCCTGGAGTACCGGTGGGGCTGAAACACGGTCACCAGCCGGCGGTCCGGCCAGCACAGCCTTGCGGTCTCGAGGGTCCGCTGGATCTCCGTGGGGTGATGACCGTAATCGTCCATGACAAGGATCCCGCCCGATTCGCCCTTGAGCTGAAAGCGCCGGGCGAGCCCGCCCAGGTTCCTCAGCCCGGACTTGATGTCTTCGACATCCAGTTCCAGTTCCATTCCCACGGCTATGGCGGCGAGGGCGTTGAGCACATTGTGCCTCCCGGGCATCCCCACCACCACCCGTCCTAGGGACCGGTCCTGGTGAAGGATCTCGAAAGAAGCTGTGAAGTCCTTCACCTCCACGTCCCTGGCCCTCACGTCCGCCTGGGAGGTCATGCCGTAGGTGATGTACCTTTTCTTGAGCCTTGGGAGGATTCCCTGGATCTCTTCATTGTCCAGGCACAGGACGGCCGAGCCGTAGAACGGGACCTTGTTGACAAAGTCCACAAAGGCGTTCCGCAGATTGTCCATGGAGCCGTAGTGTTCCATGTGCTCGTAGTCCACGTTGGTGACCACGGCGATGGTGGGGGAGAGCAGCATGAAAGAGCCGTCGCTCTCGTCCGACTCCGCCACCAGGATCTCGCCCTGGCCGAGCTTGGCGTTGGACCCGCCCCAGATGTCCAGGCGCCCGCCGATGACCACCGTGGGGTCCAGCTCCCCGGCGGTGAGGATGGAGGCGATCATGGAGGTGGTGGTCGTCTTTCCGTGGGCCCCTGCCACGGCCACACCGTACTTGAGCCTCATGAGCTCGGAGAGCATCTCCGCCCTCGGGATCACGGGGATGAACCGCTCCGCGGCCTCCTTGATCTCCGGGTTTTCCTCGGAGACCGCGGAGGAGAAAACCACCACGTCGGCCCCTTCCACATTCTCCGCCCTGTGCCCGGTGTGGATCCGGGCGCCCAGCTCCGAGAGCCTCCGGGTGACCGAGGAATCCCTGAGATCCGACCCGCTGACCCCATACCCGAGATTGAGAAGGAGCTCGGCAATGCCGCTCATCCCGATGCCGCCGATACCCACGAAGTGAATGTTTTTTACCTTGCCGAACTGTGTCATGCCGCCGCCTTATACTGCTCCATGCCCATGAGCGCCTCCAGGCCGTCCACAATGGCCCGGGCCGCACCGGGAGCCGCCTTTTCCCGAGCCCTGAGTCCCAGTCGCCGGAGGGCCTCCCTGTCGTCGTCGTATCTGGAAACAAGCTCGGCCAGCCTGCGGCCGTTGAGGTCGGACTGGGGAAGCAGATCCGCCCCCCCCGCATCCGACAGGGCCTTTGCGTTGGTGGTCTGGTGATCATTGGCCGCAAAGGGAAAGGGGATCAATATGGACGGTTTTCCCAGGACGGCAAGCTCGCTGATTGTCCCGGCCCCCGCCCTGGCAATGACCAGGTCCGACCGGGAATAGGCTTCCGCCATGTCGTCGATGAAGGGGCTCACCGATCCCAGGAGGCCCTTCTCGGTGTAAAGCTTGAGCACCCTGGGGTAATCCGCCGTGCCCGTCTGGTGAACGACCCGGACCGAGCGCCCCTGATCCCGCAGGACTTCCAGTGCGTCGACCACTGCGGTGCTCACGGCCGCGGCCCCCTGGGAGCCTCCAACCACCAGGAGGTTCAAGGGTCCTTCCTTCGCCGCGGCCTCACCCCCGGCGGCGATGATCTCTTCCCTCACGGGGTTCCCGGTAAAGACCGTCTTTTCCCGGGGAAACCTCGACCTGCTCTCCTCGAACGAGATAAAAATCCTGTCCACCAGCCGGCCCAGGATCCTGTTCGTGAGCCCCGGGTAGGAATTCTGCTCGTGCACGGCCGAAGGGATGTGCATCCTTCTGGCCGCCAGGCACACCGGTCCCGATGAGTACCCCCCCACGCCGAAGACCACGGAGGGACTGAAGGATTTCAACAGGCGCCTCGCCTGCCGATAACCCCGGGGCAGGCCCAGGAGAGTCGCGGCCGCCTTCCTGATATTCTTTCCCTTCAGGCCCTCCACGTCGATGGAGGCCTGCCGGAAGCCCGACCGATCGAGTATCTGCGATTCCATCCTTCGCGCGCCCGTAATGAAGAGGATGTCCGCGTCAGGGCGACGCCGGGAGATTTCCCGGGCGGTTGCCAGCCCCGGGAAGAGATGACCCCCCGTGCCCCCTCCTGCGACGACTATGCGAAGCGCACCTGCCAAGCCCTCAACTCCTCCTTGCGATGCCCAAAAGGATCCCGATGGCCGTCATGTTGACGACCAGGGAAGACCCCCCATAGCTTATGAGGGGCAGGGTCAGCCCCTTGGTGGGCAGAAGCCCCATGACCACTCCCATGTTGATGATCACCTGGATGCCCAGAAAACAACTGATGCCCAGAGCGAGATACGTGCTATAGAGGTCCCGCGCGTTGAGCGCCACCCGGATGCCCCTGAATATCAGGATCCCGAAAAGAAGAACGATCACCCCCACCCCCAAAAGACCCACCTCCTCCGCGATGATGGAAAGGATGAAGTCCGTGTGGGGCTCGGGCAGATACAGAAGCTTCTGCTTGCTGTTGCCCAGGCCCACGCCCAGGACCCCGCCCGAGCCGAAGGCCAGGAAGGAGTGGACTATCTGAAAACCGAGCCCGTAGGGGTCCTTCCAGGGCTCCAGGAACGCCCACCACCTCCTGAGCCGGTAGGGTTCCATCCAGATCAGGAACCCGACCACCGGCGCAAAGGCGAAAACCAGGGCCGCGAGCTGATAAAAGCGCACCCCCCCGACGAAAAGGATCATCATGAGCCAGAAGCCGATGATGACCGCGGTTCCCAGGTCCGGCTGGAGCAGGATGAGCCCCATGAACACACCTGCTATGATGAGGTGTGGGAGGAGTCCCTTGGAAAAGGACGCCATCTCCTGCCCCTTTTTGGCCATTGAATAGGCCAGGTAAACGGCCAGGGTGAGCTTTGCCAGCTCCGAAGGCTGGAAGGAGAAGATTCCCAAGGAGAGCCAGCGACTGGCCCCTCCCACGGCCTTGCCGACCCCCGGGATCAGGAGCGCGCCCAGAAGGGCAAGGCTTATAAACAACAAAGGATAGGCAAGCCGGGCATAGAAACCGGGCGGGATGTTCCTGGTGATGATCAGGAAAACGAGACCCACGAGGCAGAAGATCCCCTGGCGCTTGAAAAAGAAGTAGCTGTCCCCCATCCTGTGCTCGGCAAGGAACGAGCTGGCACTGTAGATGAAAACCAGACCAAGGCCCACGAGAAGGAGGGTGGGAAGGAGAATCCCGTAGTCGGTCCCCTGTGTCTCAGTCTTTTGCGCCGCCATCCACTATCCTCCGAACAGCCTCGGCAAAGGCCCGTCCCCTGTGGGCGTAGTCCGTGAACATGTCGAAACTCGAGCAGGCTGGGGCCAGCAGCACGGCATCCCCGGCCTCTGCGTATTCAAAGGCCTCCCTGACAGCCGCTTCCATGTCCCCGGCGATCTCGTAGGGAAGGGTCCCTTCAAAGGCCTCGGCCAGGAGGGGGGCCGCTTCGCCGATGAACACCGCGGCCTTGACCGTTCCCCCGCAGGCCCTCACCAGCGGACCGTAGTCGCCCCCCTTGTGCCGCCCCCCTGCAATGAGCACCAGGGGCCGGTCGAAAGTCTCCACCGCACGGACCGCGGCATCCACGTTGGTCGCCTTGGAGTCGTCGTAAAAGGAGACCCCTTGAACCCGCCCCACCGGCTCAAGCCTGTGCGGGAGCGGCCTGAAGGAGTCGATGACCTCCTGCATGGCGTCCTTGCGGGCCCCCATGGCCCCGGCCGCGAGCACGACCGCCAGGAGGTTCAGGAGATTGTGCGGGCCTGGGAGCGCATACCCCGAGAGTGCCAGGGACTCCGGGAGCCCGCCCTCCAGTGCGAATTCAAGGGTCTTCCCGTGAATCCACGCCGCCCTGCCCCCTGTCCTCTCCATCCCGAAACGGAGGACCCTCAAATGCGGAGGCGGCTCCACCCGCGCCAGCCGCTCGTCGTCGTCGTTCAGGACAACGGTGCCGCCGGGGGGCTGGTGCTGATAAATCCGCAGCTTGCTCTGGACATAGGCCTCGTAGCTTTCATAGCGATCCAGGTGGTCCGGGCTGATGTTGAGAAGGACCGAGACCTTCGGCCGGAAACTCTCCATTGCGTCCAGCTGGAAGCTCGAGACCTCGACAACGCCGCAGTCATAAGCTTCCCCGGCGCCCGCAATGTCCATGAGCGGGGTTCCCAGGTTCCCCCCCACAAAGACCCTGCGGCCGTCCCCCTTGAGGACCGCCCCCAGGAGTTCCGTCACCGTGGATTTCCCGTTGGTCCCCGTAACCCCCACCAGGGGGAGGTCCAGCAGCCTGCAGGCGAGCTCCATCTCGCCGATGACGGGAACGTCATTTTCGCGGGCCGTGCGCAGGGGCTCGATTCCGAGGGGGACGCCCGGGCTCACAACCACCAGGTCGGCCCGGCTGAAGGTCCCGGGTTCGTGGCGGCCCAGTTCCGCGGCAATGCCGGCGCCGGCTATTTCCGCGAGCACCTCCCGGGGGAACTCCGACTCGGGCCGTATGTCGCTCACCACGACCCGGGCGCCCTGCCCCGCGAGCCAGCGCGACGCCGAAAGACCGGATTGCCCCAGGCCCACGACCACCACGCTCTTCCCTCGGAAATTAAGTTCCACTTTCCCGCCTTCCGGCGCCCGGCTCTCTCCACCGCCGAGACCCTGTTTTGTTTTCACTCACCAATAAGCCGTTTCGGCAATCCCTGTGTCCTCTGTGTCCTCTGTGGTCCATTCTTTTTCGCCGTATTAAAAGCTACCGAAGCTTCAGGGTGCTCACCGCCGCCATGGCCAGGATCAGGGAGATAATCCAGAACCTCACCGTCACCTTGCTCTCCGGCCACCCCTTGAGTTCGAAGTGGTGGTGCAGTGGGGCCATCCTGAAAATCCTCTTCCCGGACGTGAACTTGAACCAGGCCACCTGGAAGATCACAGAGAGGGCCTCCACCACGAAAAGACCACCCACCAGCACCAGGACCAGTTCCTGCTTGGTGATGACCGCGACCGTCCCAAGGGCCGCGCCGAGGGGCAGCGAGCCCACGTCCCCCATGAACACTTCCGCCGGATAGGCGTTGTACCAGAGAAATCCCAGGCCCGCCCCCATGACGGCGCCGGAAAACACAGCCAGTTCCCCGGAACCGGGCACATAGGGGATCTGGAGGTACTCGGCGATATGCACGTGTCCCGCCAGGTAGGAGAAGACGAGGTACGCGAAAAAGGCCACGACGATGGGCCCCACGGCGAGACCGTCCAGGCCGTCCGTGAGATTGACGGCGTTGGATGCCCCCACGATGATGAAAACGGCAAAGGGTATGTACCAGACCCCCAGATCCGGGCGTATGGTCTTGAAGAACGGGACCATGAGCCGGGAGTCGAAATCCGCCCTCATGAACAGAATCGTCGCGGCGGCCAGGGCCACGAGAAACTGCAGGCCGAACTTGGCCTTTGCGCTCAGGCCCTTGCTGTTCCTGCGAACCGTCTTCAGGTAGTCGTCCAGAAAGCCGATCACCCCGAAACCCGCTGTGACCCCGATGACAGCCCAGATGTATGGGTTTGCGGGCTCGGCCCACAGGATGGTGCTCGCCATGATGACCGGCAGCATGAGGCACCCGCCCATTGTGGGAGTCCCCGCCTTGCCCTTGTGGTTGGGCGGGCCGTCTTCCCTGATGAACTGCCCCACTTGCATTTGTCTCAACCTTTCGATCGCCCACTTTCCAAAAAAAAGCAGGGTCCCCAGGGAGGTCAGGGCCGAGAGAATCGTCCTGAATGTGATGTATCGAAAGACATTCAGCAGCGAAACGTCGGGCTGCAGCATGTGAAGCAGCTTGTAGAGCATTTACAGAGCCATCCCTTTTTTTCTTCCCGCCCGCACCCCGCGGCGTGCCGTCCGACCCACGGCCAGGAGGATATTGACGGTTTCCAGCAGGGCCGGTATTTTGAATGGTTTGGTAAACGTCGCATCCACCGGGTGCATGTCCTCTTCCTTGAAGAGATCCCTGACCGGGGACCCGGTCATGACGATCACCCTCTCGCTCCTCCCGGCCGCTTTCATCCAGCGCAGAAGATCCCGGCCGCTCCACACGGGCATGTTGAGGTCGGTCACCACCAGGTCGAACCTTTCTCTCGTGAGCGTGGCCATGGCCTTGTGGCCGTTCACGGCCATGAGGACCTCATATCCCGCCTCGTGGAAAACTTCCGCCATCAGGGAAAGCGCTCCCGGTTCGTCATCAACCACCAGAATCCTTTTCCGTTTCCGTGCGGCCATGAGGATCTCCTCTCTTCTCGGACCGTGCAATACGTTCGACAACCCTGTCGAACCGCATCCCTCGGGAAGCCTTGAGCAGGAGCACGTCCCTGTCCTTGAGTTGTGTGATGATCTCATTCGCCATCTCCTCATGCGTTTGTGTCCTTGTTATATGATCGGCGGGCAGCCCGGCCTCCAGGGCGCCTCGGATAACCTCGTCGGCGTTTTCACCCATGATGAACAGGTGATCCACCCCCTGCTCCGCCACCATGCGGCCGGCATTCACATGGATTGCGGCCGTCTCATGACCCAGCTCGAGCATGTCCCCCAGGGCGACCAGGGTACGCCTACCATCCCGCGCGAGGCACGGGAGGGCGTCCAGGGCCGCCTTGAGCGAGGAGGGGTTCGCATTGTAGGTGTCGTCCACCATGAGGACCCCTCCCGGGAGTTGGGAAAGCTTGAGGCGCCCCGGGATGCCCTCGAAGACGCCGAGTCCTTCCGCCACCTGCGACTCGGAGGCCCCGGCCTCCAGGGCAAGGGCAGAGGCGGCCAGGGCGTTCATGACGTTGTGCAGCCCGGGCACTCTCAACCCCACATGGATGCGTCCCCCGCGGTGGTGAATTTCAAAAGCCGTCCCTTCTCGCCCCGATTCCCTGATGTTTTCGGCACGGAAATCATTGCGATCGCCCAGGCCGAAGGTCTTGAGCCGCCCCTTGAACCTGCGGGACTCGGACATGAGCAGGGCGTCGTCCCCGTTGAGGAAGGCCGAGCCCGTGGGAGCCATTTTTTCCAGAAGCTCCGCCTTGGCGCGGGCCACCGCCTTCAGGTCGCCCAGCCCTTCCAGGTGGGCAGGGGCCACATTGGTGATGAGACCGGCGTCCGGGGCGGCGATTTCCGTGAGTCGCCCAATCTCGCCCGGCCGGTTCATGCCCATCTCCAGGACCGCCATGGCGTGTTCCCTGGAGAGCCGAAGAAGTGTGAGCGGGAGGCCTATGAGGTTGTTGAAGTTCCCCTCCGTCTTCAAAACCTTCCCCTTCCGTGCCAGGATGTGGGCCGTCATCTCCTTGGTGCTCGTCTTGCCGTTGCTCCCGGTGATGGCAGCGACCCATGTCTTGTGAGCCTTCCTCCACCAGGAGGCCAGCTCCCCCAGGGCCTGGAGCGTGTCCTGGACGAGGATCACGTTGCACTCCGGCGGGAACCCGCGTCCTTCCGCCTTGTAAGAGGCCAGAACACCCGCCGCGCCGCTCGCCACAGCCTGATCCAGGAAATCGTGGCCGTCGAAGTTCTCCCCCTCGAGGGCCCAGAAAACCTTGCCGGCCTCGAGAGAGCGCGTGTCCGTGAAGATTCCGGAGATCGGAGCGTCCGGGTTCCCCGAAACCTGCCGACCGCGGACAGCGCCCGCCAGATCGCGGGCCCTTATTTCCCCCCAGTCCGCGCTCATGCATCACCCCCGAGAGGGGCCTCGGCGGCAACCGCCGCCTCCTCACGGTCGTCGAAGTGTCTCTTGTCCGTGCCTACGATCTGGTAGTCTTCATGTCCCTTTCCGGCTATGAGGATGAGGTCCTGGGTGCCGGCCGCCCGGACCGCCTTTACGATGGCCTTCCGCCTGTCGGGCTCCACAATGTAACCCTTTGATGAAGGCTCCACGGGGTTTTCATCGCCCATGAGGCGCAGGCCCGCCGCGCGAACCCCCTCTTCAATCTGCCTGATGATCTCAAGGGGGTCCTCTCTCCTGGGGTTGTCCGTGGTGACCACCACGAGATCACTCAAGCGGCCTGCCGTATGCCCCATCTCGGGCCGCTTTCCCTTGTCCCTGTCCCCGCCGCAGCCGAAAACAGTGATGAGCCTCCCCACCACCAGGGGGCGAAGTGTTTCCAGTGCCTTGTGGAGCGCATCGGGGGTGTGGGCGTAGTCCACGAAGATGGAGAGCCCCTTCCGGTTCCTCACCCTCTCGAGCCGTCCTGGTATGAGCTGCAGTTCTTCAACACCGCGGCACACGGCCCCGGGCTCGATCCCCAAAGCGAGGGCCGCCGTCGAGGCGGCCAGGATGTTATAGGCGTTGATTCGACCTATGAGAGCGGACCGCAACCCGCATGTCCCCCGGGGTGAGACGAGCGTCCCCCGGATACCGTCCCTGTCCATGGACAGGTCTTGAAGCGTCACCTGCGCGGGGGAATCCAGGCCGTAGGAAAGGACCCGCCGCCTGCAGAGGGAGGCCGTTCGCCTGCCCCTGGGATCATCCGCATTGACGACCGCCGGGCCCGTGCCGCTGAAGCCGCCGTGCTCCGGGCCCTTGAAGAGGCGTGTCTTGGCCTGAAAGTATCCCTCCATATCCCCGTGGTAGTCCAGGTGGTCCCGTGAGAAATTCGTGAAGACCGGGACGCTTATGGGGCAGGCCCTCACCCTTCCCTGGTCCAGGGCGTGGCTGGAGACCTCCATGACCACGTGGGTGACCCCGTTGTCGGCCATCTCCCTGATCACGGCCATCAGTTCAAGGGACTCGGGTGTTGTGACCGGGGCGGGCCGGCTCACGCGGTCGTACCGGTAGTTGATGGTCCCGATCACCCCGGGCCTGGCCCCCGAGGCCTTGAGGATGGATTCCAGAATGTAGGATGTGGACGTCTTTCCGTTGGTCCCCGTGATCCCCACGATCTCAATGCCCTCATAGGGGTATCCGTAAAATGCGGCCGCAATGCGCGCCATGGCCTCCCTGGACCCGGGGACTCTGATCAGGGTCGCGCCCCTCTTGAACCCGTCGACATCCTCGACGACAAGGGCCGCCGCCCCCCTGCCGGCGGCATCCTCCAGGAAGGCGTGCCCGTCCAGTTCGCTCCCCTTCACGGCGACGAAGAGAAAGCCCGGCTCCACGCGGCGCGAGTCATAGACCACCCCCTTGATTTCCAGGTCCGTTTCGCCCTGAAGGATCTCGTATTCCCCGAGGTCTCGTATGAGCTCAGCCAGCTTCATCCTTAAAGTGCTTCCTCCAGGCATCCCGTGCTATATGGGGGGTTCGAACTTCACCAGAACCGTTTTCACCCTGCCCACCTCCACCCCCGCCTCCGGCTGCTGGGCCACGGCCAGGCCGGTCCCTTCCAGGGCCACCCTTATCCCGAGGCGACTCCCTTCCATGAGCACCTCCCTCATGGATTCCCCCTTGAAATCGGGCAGCATTTCCATACGTTCGACAGCCGAGGCCGGTGGTCCCGGCCCGGCGGCACCGGCCATGTCCTCTCCGGGCGTCCCCTCCCCCTTGATCAGCTCGAAAACAGCCCTTTCCCCATCTTCCCGGATTTCGACCTCCGCGAGTCGGAGCCTCGGCGGAACTCGCAAGTGATTGAGGGTCCACCGGCAGACCTCGCTGAAAACCGGGGCAGCCACGATTCCACCGTAGTTGTTGCCCTTGGGCTCGTCCACGACCACGAGGCACACGAGCCTTGGATCGTCCACCGGGACAAATCCCCCAAAAAGAGACACGTACTTGCTGCGGGAGTACCGTTTTGTCTCCGGATCCACCTTCTGGGCCGTGCCCGTTTTTCCGGCCGCCTGAAAACCTGCGACGGCCGCCCGGGGGGCGGTCCCCCGCTCGCTGACAACGCCGCTCAGAATCCTGGCCGTCTTCGCCGCCGCATCCATCGAGAGGACCTGCCGCACCACCTGAGGCTTAACCCTTTCCACGACCTTGCCCTCCGCGGTGCGGATCTCCTTGACAAGATGAGGCCGCATGAGTTTTCCCCCGTTGGCCACCGCGGCCATGGCCATGACCAGTTGGATGGATGTCACCGTGAGCCCCTGGCCGAAGTACACGTTCGCCTGATCTATGGGGCGGGCCTCCTCCGTGGGGCGGATAAAACCGGCGCGCTCCCCCAGGAAGTCTATTCCCGTCATCTTGCCGAAACCGAACGCGCGCAGGTAATCCGTAAAGGTCCTGTAGCCGAGTTTCCAGCCTATTTTCACAGCACCGATGTTGCTGGACAAAACCACGATGTCCTCGGCCGTCAACACATCGTATTCATGGGTGTCGTGGATCGTGTGATTGGCCACCCTGAATTTCCCGTTCTCGCACTCAAAACGGGTCAGGGGGGAGACCACGGCCTTTTCCAGCGCCGCCGCTATGAGAAAGGCCTTGATGGTCGAGCCGGGCTCGTAGCAGTCCGTGACTGGGCGGTTTCTCCACCGGGAAGGATCGTAGCTGCTGAAGACGTTGGGATTGAAAGACGGGGCCACCGCCATGGCCAGGATCTCCCCTGTGCCGGGGTCCAGCACGATACAATGCCCGCTCTCTGCCTTGTATCTGGAGACCGCCTCCTCTAGCGCCTGCTGCGCCTTGTACTGGATGTGCTTGTCTATGGTCAGAACGATGTCGTGGATCTTGCGCGCTTCGTCCGGGTCCCCGCGGGGCGTTGGCCGGCTCACGAAAAAGGGCCTGCCCAGGGCGTCCCGCATCTGGATCAGGACGCACTGGGGACCCTTGAGATATTGATCGTAGGTTTTTTCCAGGCCTTCCAGCCCCTGGTTGTCCACCCCTGAAAACCCGATCAGGTGGCCCGCGATCTCTTTTCCAGGATAAAACCGCCTGGATTCCACTGTTGTGCCCACGCCGGCAAGCCCCAACTGTCTGACTTCTTCCGCGGTCTCCGGCGGGATCTTCCTCTTCAGCCAGACAAAGCGGGTTTTTTCCTCGAGAAGTGGCCTTATTTCAGAAGATGGGAGATCCAGGAGGCCGGCAAGTTTTTCGGCCGTTGCGTTTGGTTTTTCAATCAGATTGGGATGGGCGTAGACCGATGCCACCTCCACGCTCACGGCCAGTTCCTTACCCTGCCGGTCATAGATGGTCCCCCTCATGGGAGGGAGCTTCACCACGCCGCTGTAGCCGGCGCGCGCGATGGCCGTGAGCTTGTCCCTCTCAAGGACCTGGAGCTGATATCCCCGAGCCAGGATCACCAACAGTCCCAGCCCGAAGATTGTCGCTAGTGTGAAAATGCGGATGCGAATCCATTTTTTTTCACTGGATCTCATTGAACCAGGATCACCTGTTCCGGATCGGCCGGCCGCAGCCCCGCCCTGCGTGACGCATCTTCGAGATACTGCGGGGACTTGAGGTAGGCCAGCTCGAGTTTCAGTTTTCTTTGAAACTCCTGGAGTTCCCTCTCGCGTTCCTTGAGCCTGCTGAGGTCGTACCCTATCTGGGTTCCCTCAAAATTTGACCAGACGTATCCCATGCTGCCGCCCATGAAGACCAGGAGCATGATGGAAATCAAAAGCACCTGTTTGGGGTTCAACCTGAGCCTGCGGTCCTTGCGCCTCGTATTTTTCATGCGGACACCCGTCCCCTGGTTTCGAAGCCTGTTGGCGTTGATTGTGTCCTTTTTCCGAAACATGGATCAGATCCTTTCCGCAGCCCTGAGGACGGCACTGCGTGCTCTGGGATTCCGTGCGACCTCCTCTTGGGTCGGTTTGAGCCCTCCCCGGCGAAGGGCCCTGAACAAGGGGGTTTTCCCGCAGCCGCACACAGGCAGGTCGGGCGGGCACGTGCACGCCTTTTCCCACTCCCGAAAGGCGTTTTTGACCATCCTGTCTTCCAGCGAATGGTAGGCGATGATCACGAGCCTGCCGCCCTGGCGAAGCAGGTCCGGGATGAAATTCAGAAAGCGCCCGAGGTTTTCCAGCTCGCGGTTCACCGCGATCCGCAGGGCCTGAAACGAGCGGGTGGCCGGGTCCTTGGCGCCCTGCCTTCCAGGCCGTACAACGGACCGCACGATGCCGGCGAACTCCAGGGAGGACGTTATGGGTTTTTTCTTCCTTGCACGCACGACGGCCCGGGCAACGGCCCGGGCCCGCCTCTCTTCTCCGTACTCCTTGAGGAGCCCGGTAAGCCCGTCCTCGGAAATCGTGTTGAGCAGATCGGCCGCCGAGTCGCCAAGGTCCGCGCTCATGCGCATGTCGAGCGGTTCGTCCCTGTTGAAGCTGAATCCCCGCCCCGAGTTGTCCAGTTGGAATGAGGAAAGCCCCAGGTCCAGAAGGACGCCGTGGACCTTCCCACACCCGGCCCGGTCCAGGACCTCCGGCAGATCTGAATAGCTCGCCCGGAAAACCCGAGCCCGCTCCCCCAGGAAGGAGAGCCTCTCCCGGCACTGGGAAACAGCCTGGGGGTCCACGTCCAGGCTCAGGAGGCGTCCGGCCCCTGAAAGGCACTGTCCGATCACGCTGCTGTGCCCGCCGCTCCCGCACGTCCCGTCCACATAGACTCCTTCAGGCAAGGTGATCAGGGCGTCTTTCACTTCCTCCACCATCACCGGTTCGTGGGGGAATTCCATGGGGGAGCCCCCTAGATTCCCAGTTCGGAGAGGGCCTGGCTGTCAACCGGAAACTCCTGCTTGGACCTCTCGAACTCCTCATCCCACCGTTCTCTGTCCCATATCTCGAATATCCTGAGCTCCCCCACAAGGACGATGTCCTTCTTGAGGCCGCCGATGTCTCTCAGGTCCGGCGGAATGGTGATCCTACCCTGCTTCAATGGACATTCCTGGGCCCCGGAAATAAAATAACGCAAATAGCGGTTGGCAGCCTGGTTGAAGAGGGAGAGATCCGCCGCTTTACGTTCGATCTCCCGCCAGTCATCCAGCGCAAAGGCCCAGAGACAGCTGTCGTGGTTTGTGAGGACGAGGATGTTGTTGCCCTTCTGGTGGAGGACCTCCTTGAATCGCGCCGGAATGGCCAGCCGACCTTTTTCATCGAGAGTATGTCGGGATCGTCCCTTGAACATGTGTCCGGCCCACTTAGTTCCACTTTGTGACACTTTGTGACACTTTTAACCGATAACTGCCCGGCTTGTCAAGGGAAAAAACCACTTTGAGAACCCGTCCAACCCTCCGGAGAGGCCGCCGAACCCGGATAAACGCCACCACTTTTGGGGGTCCGCATGTGGGCGACCCCCATATGTATACTTTCAGGCCATGGACCAGGCCCACGATCCCGAAAAATCGAAAACCCCCAAACTGCGAAGGTGCCCAGGAGCACTCTTTTCGGGCACGGCCCCGTTCACCCATGCGCAATACGGGAAAAAATCCGTGTCACGGGGAAAAACCGTGGGGAGGATCTACCGGCGGCTTTCTCAATAATTACGGAAGTAGTACAGGAGGCTGAAGAGGTAGAGGAGCACCAGGAATCCGTTGAGCACCAATCCCGAATAGGCGTAATCCTTGTCCCCGAACTCTTCGATGAGGGGGATGGAAGTTACGGAGAAATAAAGGCCCAGGAGCATCAGGATCGGGACCCCGACGACCATGGGTACCCATATGGGAAATGGGAGGCCGTGACTCCGGCCGTAGAGCACCAGTACGGAGACAAGGGTCATGTTGATAAAGGGCACCAGAAAACCCGCAATGGCCCGATTGTTGGTCTTTCTGAATGTATTAACCATGCACGCTTCATGAACCGCACGCTGCAATCCGTGCGCCGAACCTCGGACGGGCGCTCGCCCGCTGATCGAGCCGCCGCACCGCCATGGTGGAAAAACTATAGCAAGTGAAAACGTGGAGTTCAACAAGGATATTCCCGACCCGATCACCTCGATCGGGTGGTGCCGGCGGGCAGGCGCCCGAGTTCCAGCCGCAGTTTCGGCTTGCACCGGTCTGCGGTTCTCTTTAAAATAATTCACGCCGAGATTGCGGAAAAGGACCATTTATGATGGAAACTGACAGGTGCCTGCCCCACGCGGTCACAAATTTTTTGGGGGCACTGCTAAGTTTCCTGACATAAATGAGGAATTTTTCGCAAGGTCAAGGAGATCAAGGGATGACGCGGAGGCGACCTGTAGGTCGTCGCACAAGGAATCCCGAAGATCGACGCAGAGATTGCGGAAAAGGACCATTTATGATGGAAACTAACTGGGAGGTTGCCATACTATGCCCGAGCTGATTATCTGGAAAAACCAGGAAATGAACCGACTTCGGCAGGACATCCACCGCATGTTCGCCAGGGTCTGGGAAGACTTCGGGATGCCCCACCTGCCGGCCGTGGCAGGCGGCCCCACGTCCATCGAAGTGACCGAAAAGAAAGACCACGTCGTCGTCCGGATGGAAATCCCCGGCATCGACCCGGAAAACCTGGAACTGAGCGTCTCTGAAAACGACCTGACAGTCAGCGGCTCGCTCCGGCGGGAGACCACGAGCGAGGAAGAAAACGTCCGAAGGACCAAAAGGACGTACGAATCCTTCTCGAGGAACCTGAAGCTGCCCTGCAGGGTAACCCCCCAGGAGGCGCGGGCGAACTTCTGCACGAACACGCTCGAGATCATCCTGCCAAAGGCCGCGTTCGAGTCCAGCCGAAGAATAGCGGTCCAGCTCAAATGATGAACCCCGCCCGTCCCGGCGGCTGCGTGGACCCCGCCGCCGGATGGGAAGTTCGACGGCATCCGGCTCCCCGGGAGCTCGTTCCGGTTAAGGGCCTTTTGCGAGCTCACAAAATCAAGGAGGTCATCCATGCCCCGAAAGAAAACTGATTCTCATAAGGTGACCGTCGACCAGGCCAGGTGGCGGTTGGACCCCGCATCCCTCCCCTTCGAGACGACAGACAGCCTGAAACCCCTCAAGGAGATCATCGGCCAGGACCGGGGGGTGGAGGCCTTCAGGTTCGGCGTGGGAATGAACAAGCCCGGCTACAACATCTTTGTCACGGGCATCGCCGGGACCGGCCGGATGTCCACGGTCAGGAAACTCCTTGAACAGATGGCCCGGCAGAATGGCGCGGGGCTTCCCGACGATCTCTGCTATGTGAACAACTTCAAGAGCCCGGACAACCCCATCCTCTTGAAGTTCCCGGCGGCCGAGGGCGGCGGGTTCAAAAAAGACATCCACGATTTTGTGGAGAAACTCAAGAAGGAAGTCCCCGCCCTTTTCGAAAGCCAGGAGTACCTCAACCGGAAAAAGGAAATCATGCAGGCCTATGAAAAGAAGGGCAAGGATTTCTTCAAGAACCTGGACAAAAAGGTGCGCGAGGAGGGATTCGCGCTCGTCGACATCCAGGCCGGCGAGGTCAAACGCCCGGATGTGGTGCCCCTGGTGGACGGCAATCCCGTGCACATAGATCAGCTCGAGGGGATGGTCGAAAAGGGACGCTTCCCCAGGGAGGAGTTCGAAAACCTGAAGGAAAAGCAGGGACAACTCAGGGGGCAGATCGAGCAGATCTTCCTGGAATTGAGGGATTTGCAGAAAGAGGTGCAAGAAACCATCGAGAAGACGGACCACATGCTGTTCATGTCCCTGGCCGACGAATTCCTCAAGCCTCTGCGGGGGAAGTACAAGGAGGAAAAGGTCCGGCAGTACCTGGAGGACATGGTCGGGGACATGGATGAGAATTTCAAGATCTTCCAGACCTCGGGCAAGGAGCAGATGCAGATGCTCCCCTTCTTGGTGCCCGAAGGAGACCCTTTTCAGCCCTACCAGGTCAACCTCCTCGTGGACAACTCGGATCTGAAATCCCTGCCGGTCGTCGTGGAGACCTATCCCACCTACCGCAACCTCTTCGGGTCCATCGAGCGGGTCGTTGACAGGAGCGGCGTGTGGCGCACGGATTTCAGCAAGATCAGGGCCGGCTCCCTTGTGAAGGCGAGCGGGGGCTATCTCATCATCAACCTGATGGACGCCCTCGTGGAACCGGGCGTCTGGCCCTCCCTCAAAAGGGCGCTCAAGACCGAAAAGATGGAGATCCAGACATACGACCCCTTCTACCTCTTCACGACCACGGGCCTCAAGCCCGAGCCCATGGACATGAACACCAAGGTCATCGTCATCTCCGAGGACTACGTCTACCACCTGCTCCTGAATCACGACCCGGACACGGTGAAGATCTTCAAGGTCCGGGCGGCCTTTGACACCTCCATGGACAAGACGGACACCTCCGTTCACCAGGTGGCCGAGTTCATCAAGATGATCACCGACGAGGACAAACTCAAGCCCTTTGACCGCACCGGCGTGGCCGCCCTCCTGGAGGAGGCGGTGCGCATGACCGGTCGCCAGGAAAAAATATCCACGAGTTTCCCGGAGGTCACGGACATCATTCGCGAGGCCGACTTCTGGGCGGACAAGGACAAGGCGCCGCACGTCAAGGCTGAGCACGTGGACCAGGCCGTCAAGGCCAAGATTTACCGATCAAACCTTTACGAGGAAAAGCTCCAGGAGATGATCGACCGGGGCACCCTGATGATCGACGTCAAAGGGGAGGCCGTCGGGCAGGTCAACGGGCTCTCGGTGTACATGTTCGGTGATTACTCCTTCGGCAAGCCCTCGCGCATCACCGCCACCACCTCCATGGGCCGCGCCGGCATCATCAACATCGAACGCGAGGCCGACCTCTCGGGGAAAACCCACAACAAGGGCGTCCTCATCCTGAGCGGATACCTCAGGCGGAAGTACGCCCAGAAAAAGCCGCTCACGGTCAGCGCGAGCCTCGCCTTCGAACAGTCCTACGGCGGGGTCGACGGGGACAGCGCTTCATCCACCGAGATCTACGCGCTCCTCTCCAGCCTCTCCGGGATACCGCTCAAGCAGAACATCGCGGTGACGGGGTCGGTCAATCAGAACGGGGAGGTTCAGGCCATCGGCGGGGTCAACGAGAAGATAGAGGGCTTCTTCGACTGCTGCCGGAAGGTGGAGTTCACGGGCGACCAGGGCGTTCTCATCCCGAGGGCGAACGTGAAGGATCTCATGCTGCGCAAGGACATCCTGGAGGCCATGGGAAAAAACCGCTTCCACATCTGGTCTGTGGACACCATTGACGAGGGGATGGAGATCCTGACCGGTAAGCCCGCCGGGACCCTCAAGGCGGACGGCGCCTACACAAAGGGCAGCATCAACGACCTTGTGGACAAGCGCCTTCGGGAGCTGGCGGAAGGGCTCAAGGAATTCGGGAACAATGACGCCAATGGGAAAAACGGAAAAGGTGGAGGGAAGAAAAAGACCTGACCCAAAGGGCCCCGCGCGGTTCACCCCCCTGCCGGAAGTTCCCCTTGAAAGCCCCATGGGTGACAAAATCGCCTGGGCTCAGAGGGTGTACGAGGAGTTCGGGAAAGAACTCCTCTCAGACCCGGCCGTTTCGGATCTCTTGAAAAAGTTTGAGCGCGCAGCCCTGGACGCCCGGAGCGAGATGCTCCGAACAGGGATTGTCGAGATGTGCGGGGACTGCGACCTGCATGAAGGCGGTTCGTGCTGCGGCAGGGGCATCGAGAACCGGTACAGCGGCGTGCTGCTGCTCCTCAACCTCCTCCTGGGGAGGACCCTTTCGACGGAAAGACAGGATCCTTCCGGCTGCCTTTTTCTCGGAAAAAGGGGGTGCCTCCTCCTCGCAAGGGAGGTGATCTGCGTCAATTACCTGTGCGGAAGAATCACGGAAGCCGTGGATCCCGCGCTGCTCGCGCCCCTGCGTGAGAGGGAGGGGAAGGAGCTCGATCTCCTTTTTTTGCTGACCGAGAGGGTTCGGGGGTGTTTAAAGAAAAGAACATCGAACATCGAACATCCAACATCCAACATCGAATGAAAACCCAAGACACATTAGACGAACAACTCCGGCGGGCGCTCCGCAGGGTGGCGGAATACTACGACGGCAGGCAGGTCGGCAATGTGGGGGCCATGGGGTTCAGGCGCTCCACGGAGCTTGCAAAGCTCATCCCCTGCCTGGACCCCCTGCTGGAGCAGGGGATCCTCGTCCCGGGCAGGACCCGGTTCCTCGACATGGGGTGCGCGGACGGGCGGGTGAACGTCTTCTTGAGCTACCTGGTCCAGCAATCCGTGGGGATTGAGCTGGACGACTGGATCCTTGACGACCAGGAGCCTCTCCGCGAGGGCCTGGAGAAGGAGTTGAGGGCTTGCGGGATGCCCGCCCTCCCGGGAAACCTTCACTTTTACCTCGGGGACACCATGGAGGAGACGCTGCACGAGAGGATCGAAGAGGAGACAGGCCTTGCCCTTGATGACTTCGACTTTTTTTACACCTACCTAACCATGCAGGAGGAGTTCGCGGGGCTCATCGCCCGAAAGGCACGACAAGGCGCCGTCTTTGCGGTTTACGGACTCGAGAGGATTCAGCCCCGTTTCCCCGGACTGCGGCTTCTCACCCCTGGAAGATCCCTGAACGGCGTCCTGGCCCTTTACGAAAAGACGTAGCCGTCACGAAAAGCCCGGGCTCCGGAGGTGCATGCCTGTTTGCGGCTCTCACGTAAATTTCCGCTCCATTCTTTTCATGAAATCCAGATAGATCCGATAGTGCTCCGTTTCCTGGTAGTCCAGTGGACCTATAGGGACGTGATCGAAGGAATAAATACGGGCTCCGGAGCAGGCCATGAGAATGGGGGAATGGGTCGCCACAATGAACTGGCTGTTTCCGTCCGCCCGGGCCCCCTCAAGCAGATCCAGCATCTGGAGTTGACTCTTTGGAGAGAGCGCCGTCTCCGGCTCGTCCAGGAGATAGAGGCCCTTGAGGCTGTACCTTGCTTTGAAGAAGCTCATGAGGGACTGGCCGTGGGACTGGGTCATGAGGCTTTTTCCCCCGAAATAGCTGAGCATTTCCGGGTCAGCGGCGGCCCACTCGTCCAGGTTGCGGGCGAAATCGTAAAACATCTCCGATGAAAAAAACGAACCGGGCACCGGGCCGTCCACCCACTCCACGTCGATGAACTTGCCCAGGAGGTCTTCATAGGGATTGATCTCAAACCGGGTGGTCTCTATGGTCTTCCAGATGTGAATACCGCATTTGTTGCTTATGGCCTTCAAAAGGGTGGATTTGCCGCTCCCGTTTTCACCCACAAAAAAGGTCACGGGTTGATCGAGGTCCAGATCCCTTGTCTTCCGGAAGGACTCGAGGTTGAACGGGTAATAACTGTCCGTGGGATAATAATCCACCAGCAGGTTCAAATTTTTCACATGCATGGTCTTCTCCTGTTTGGAGAAAAGGCTTTTCTGAAAATATCGGGTAATGGACGGCGTCCACTCTAGGACAAACGAGGGGGTATGTCAACGAAGGGCTGCGGCGGGAAAGAGCGGGGGCGGGTTGACAACCCCTCCACCGGGACTGATATTTTTACGAGAACCCATGAACGTATTCATTGAAATAGTGACGGCCTCCTGGGACCTCCTGAAAGACTCCTCGGTTTACATTTTTTTCGGCATCTTCGTGTCGGGCGTCCTGAGGGCCTTTCTGTCCCCCTCCATTGTCATGCGCCACCTGGGGACGAACCGTTTTTCCTCGGTCTTCAAGGCCGTGCTCCTCGGCATCCCCATCCCTCTCTGCTCGTGCGGCGTGGTGCCCGCGGCCGCCTCCCTCAAGCGGCAGGGGGCCAACAACGGGGCCACGACCGCATTTCTCATTTCAACCCCCGAGACGGGGATAGACTCCATTTCAATATCCTATGCCCTCCTGGACCCCATCCTGACCGTGGCCCGTCCGTGCGCTGCCTTTGTCACGGCGACCGCGGCGGGTCTGGCGGAAAACACCCTGTTCCCCCCGAAAGGGCAGGAAACCGTCCTCAAACCGGACCTGTCCTGCCCGGTGGACGGCTGCTGCGACGGTCTCAACTGCGAGCCCGAAGTCCACAAAAGGCATCACACTTTCGGGGAAAAATTCGCGTCCGGCATGCATTACGCTTTCAGGGTGCTCTGGCCCGATCTCGCCCCCTGGTTCGTCGTGGGGATCCTGCTTGCCGGAATCATCGACGCCCTGGTACCCACCGAGATCCTCGCAGGCTACCTTGGCGGGGGCATCGGGGCCATGCTGATCATGCTGGTGGTGGGTGTCCCCCTGTACATCTGCGCAACGGCAAGCACGCCCATAGCCGCTTCCCTCATCCTCAAGGGCGTGAGCCCGGGGGCGGCCCTGGTCTTCCTCCTTGCGGCCCCCGCGACCAACGCCGCCTCCCTGCCAATGCTCATGAAGGTCCTGGGGAAAAGGGGCACCACCGTGTACCTCGTTTCCATTGCCGTCATGTCCGTGCTTCTCGGCCTGGCCCTCGACTGGGTCTACGCCCTTGCCGGGCTCTCCGCCCAGGCCACCCTGGGGCAGGCGGCCGAGATCATACCCCGGTGGGCCCAGATCTCCGGAGCGGCCGCCGTCCTTGTGCTCTCGGCGGGGCCGACCGCACGATTCGCCCGGGGGCACATCAAGAGCCTGCTGGGACGAAGGCCGGCGCCCTCCTGCGGCTGCGGCGTGCCCGGAGACGACTCCTCCCACGGGGAGGCCGGGCACTGCCACGACGAAAAGGAGGGATGCGGCTGCTCAGTCGATTCCCGTAAATCGATCCCTTAGGAGGGACAAAAGGCGTTTGCGAGTGGCGCTGCTCGTTGCGCGCCCGTTCAGGAGGATGACGAAAGAGTAGGGGTCCCCGTTCACCGGGGTCAAATACCCCGCCATGGACTTCACGTCGCTGAGGGTTCCTGTCTTGTAGCAGGCGTTCTGCTCGCAGCCGAGCAAGCGCCTGTAGGGGCGGAAGTGCTCCAGCACCCCTATCATCTGCCCGGCGGTTATTTTCGTCCGCCTGGACAGTCCGGAGCCCTCTTCCACGTGGACGCCCGTGACGCCGATTTTCTCAAGATATGCCTGGACCGCCGCACGGGCCTTTTCGGCGGTTGCGGGCGGGCCGTACCTGGCGGCCCCCAGGGCGAGGAAGATCTGATTGGCCATGAAATTGTTGGAGTAGGTGAACATCTTTTCCACGAGCTCGCCGAGGGTCCAGCTCGAGCTGTGGGTGTAAAGCTCCCTGCACTGCGAGGGGTCGACGTCGGACGTCCTCGACTCGCCCGCGACCCTGATCCCTTCCTCTTCCAGGAAGGCCTGGAGGATCTCCCCGGCGTACAGGAGGCACCGCCCGGGGCTTTCCGAGAGGTTGATCCTGAACTCCCCTGAAAGTCCGCACTCCCGGGCCGATCTGACAGCCAGCGGCGTCAACGGGGTCTGCGGTTCCGCGGACTCTATCTTCCCCTTGGCCCCGGCGCGGACCTTGACGGTGTTGAAATTGACGCACAGGGCCCCGTTGTAGGCGTCATAGGGATTGAGACTCCTGTTGGTCCCGTGGAGGACCAGCCCCGGCGAAAAGTAGCTGTTGTCCAGGAGGATGTCCCGTATCTCCCTCAGGCCCCTGGAATGGATTTCGCGGGCTATGCGGGAAACCTCCTCGGAGACCAGGTGGGGGTCCCCCCGCCCCGAGACGAGCAGGTCGCCTCCCGGGGTGAGCCTGAAGACGGTCTGGAACCGGTAGTCCGGACCCAACGCGTCCAAGGCGGCGGCGGCAGTGAATATTTTGAGAACCGAGGCGGGGACAAAGGCCGTCTTTTCGTGGAGGGACAGGTGCACCTTACCCCCTGAGTCCGCCACCACGACGGCGCCCCTGCCGGCAAGCGCCGCCACCTCCTCCCGCCACCCCCTGCCGGACGCGTCCGGGGCCAAGGCGAGAGTCAGCGCCACGGACACGTAGAACAGGGCCTTGGATGCACGCGGAAAAATTTTGCGGACGGCCACCTGTTACTCCACGGTTCCCCTGAGCCCGATCTCATCGGCCACGTCCCGCATGCCCATGATGGTGTCGGTGATGAGATCCCCAAGCTCCACGCCGAGCATTTCAGCGCCCTTCTCGATGATGGACCGGTCCACACCGGCGGCAAATCGCTTGTCCTTCCATTTTTTCTTCACGGACTTCGCCTTGACGTCCATGACGCTCCTGGAAGGGCGCACCAAAGCCGTCGTGACCACCAGCCCGGTGAGTTCGTCAATGGCGTACAGGGTCTTTTCGAGGTCTGTTTCGGGTTTCACATCCGAGCAGATCCCCCACCCGTGGCTCACCACGGCGCGTATGTCTTCCTCGGGCCAGCCGCGTTCCCTGAGAATCTCGGCGGTCTTGGCGCAGTGCTGATCCGGGTACTGCTCGTAATCCAGGTCGTGTATGAGCCCGAGGACCCCCCACCTCTCCTCGTCCTCTCCCCGCTTCCGGGCCATGTACCGCATGACCCCCTCGACCGCCAGGGCGTGCTTGATCAGGCTTTCACTCTTGTTGAACTCCTTCAGGAGGGCAAGGGCCTCTTCACGGGTTGGTGTGTTGGACGGCATGTCGGTTCTCCTCTTCTTCGGTGTTTGTGAATGAATTGATCAGGAACGACCCTACAATTTTCAGGGGGAGTTCGCAAGAACATCCAGGCCCCCCATCGTCCTCCCGGCGAAAGCCGGGATCCAGCGGCCTTCGCAAAAGCACAGCCCCGGCCCCCGGCGAAAATCCACCGCGCGGGGAAATGTTTCATCGGTATCGAAATCGAAATCGATAAACTGCAAGACCTTAAAGAATCACCACGAAGAGCACGAAGAAGACACGAAGACCACGAAGAAAACCCCGGCGGATTCAGGGCCGACGGAACATTGAAGATCCCTGAATGATGGTTATCGTTATGGTTGTCGGTATGAAGTGTGTTCAACGAACAACATTCAGATGTTCCAAAGGAGAAGATCACATGTTTTCTTGTGGAGAATTCACACCGGAGACGCTGCCCAACCTGGTGGCGGCGCCGGGCGGAGACGTGGGCGGGTTTGACGATGCACGGGCGGTTGCGGACCGCACGGCCCGCGATCACCTCGAGGAACCCATGCTCCTTGCGTGGTTCGACAGAAAAACCGGGGCCTTTTCCCCCAGGGTGGAGTGCTGCAGCGAGGAAAAACCCGGGTGGGTGGTCTACGCGGAAACCCGCGGCGGGAGCCTCACCGTGGATGTCGGCGAGGGGCGCTTTTTCTTCATCTTTCGCGACAGCGAGTGAGCTCTAAGGAGAGACCGAACCATGGCAGACGACAACGTTATCATGGTCTGCCCGTCGTGCGGGGCCAAAAACCGTGTGCCCAGGAACAGAATGCAGGATCGCCCCATCTGCGGGAAGTGTCGAAGGCCCCTGGGCGGCCCGGGGGGGCGGCCCGTGGAAGTCTCGGACGCCTCTTTTGAAAGGGAGGTCCTGTCGGCGGCAGAACCCGTGCTCGTGGACTGCTGGGCCCCCTGGTGCGGGCCCTGCCGAATGGTTGGCCCCGTGCTTGACGAGCTCGCCCGGGAATATGCGGGGAGAATCAAGATCGCCAAGCTGAACGTGGACGAGAATCAGAGGACCGCGGGAAGATATGGGGTCCAGAGCATCCCGACCATGCTGCTCCTGAAGGGTGGAAAAGAGGTGAACAGGCTCGTCGGGGCCCTCCCGAAACCCCAGATCGAGCAGGCCATTCGAGGTCTGTTATGATGCCGAAACAACCCTGATTTATCTACTACATATGCATTGCACATTCCTTTTGCAGGTGATATGTTCTCTGTTATCTCCAAGACTTGAGACGCACATGGATCCTGCGCCCTTTTCCGCCGCTTCATTGACATTCCGATGCAGGCCCGGTGGACAATAATCCAAACCCTCTCCCTCGAGCGGATCTGAAAGGAAAAGGACCTTGTATTCTGCCTCCGGATGGGATAAGCAATCCCATTCCGCCCCTTCCGGCGGGTTCGAGGTGAGTGTTGGGAAAGCGAGAAACCGCCCAAAAGGCGATTGAAACAAAAAAAATCGCGTTTGACGACCCCCGGCTGATTGTCGTCCTCTGCGGGGAGCAGAACAAGCACATCAAAAAAATCGAGGACAAGATCGGCCTTTCCGTCAACGTCAGGGGTAATGAATTTATCCTCAAGGGACACCCCTGGGAGCTCGAGCTGGCCTGCAAGGTCCTCTCCGGTCTTTACAGGCTGCTGGAAAACAATTACCCGATTTACGAAAACGACATTGATTTCGCCATCAGGATATTGAGCGGGGACAAGAACGCGGATCTCAAAAGAATCTTTTTGGACCGCGTTTACATCACCCCCGGCAAGCAGGTCATCACCCCCAAGACAATCAATCAAAAAGAATATATTGACAGCATAAGGAGATACGATATCGTATTCGGGATCGGCCCTGCCGGGACCGGTAAGACCTACCTGGCCATGGCCATGGCAGTGGCGGCCCTGACCCGAAAACAGGTGAAGCGGGTCGTCCTGGCAAGACCGGCGGTGGAGGCCGGGGAGCATCTGGGTTTCCTTCCAGGGGACCTGTACGAGAAGGTCAACCCATATCTGAGACCGCTCTACGACGCACTCCACGACATGATGGACTTCGAGGACGCATCCGGACTCATTCAGCGCGGGGTGATAGAGGTTGCACCGCTTGCCTTCATGCGCGGCCGGACCCTGAACGACTCCTTCGTCATACTGGACGAGGCCCAAAATGCCACCACGGATCAGATGAAGATGTTTCTGACCAGGCTCGGCTTCAGTTCAAAGGCCGTGATCACGGGGGACGTGACCCAGACGGACCTGCCCGGCGGAACGACTTCAGGCCTGGTCGAGGCCAAGACAATCCTAAAGAACATAGAAGGGATTCGATTTCTGTTCTTCGGCAGGGAGGACGTGATACGCCATCCTCTCGTGCAGGAAATCATCGACGCCTATGAGAAGGCAAGTGAGATATGACAAGGATGGAAGTTGACAACCCGTTCCACCTTTTGACAACCCGGAAATCCCATGAACGATAAAGACACAGTGAAGCCCTTTGTCAGGAAAGGCGAGTCCTCAGCGAAGCCTTCCGGCAAGGGCGACAAAAACGGGAGCAGGAGGAAGGGATTTGTCGTCCAACTGGCGTGGTTCACCACGGACCGCCTCAAGTGGCTTCTGCTGGCGCTCCTGAGTGTCCTGTTCGCCGTGTGCCTCTTCCCCAACATTCTCTCCCATGCCCCGAGCTACCAGGTGGGAGACGTGGCCGGGACCGGCATCAAGGCCAGCCACGACTTCCTCATCGAAAACACCGAACAGACCGAAAAGAACCGCGTCCTCGCGGCCAAACAGGCCCTGGCCGTCTATGACTTCGACCGGTCGGCATCGGATCTTGTCCAGCGCCTCCAGGACGCCTTTTCCTTCGGGCGGGAGCGTTACTCCCAGCTCTTCCCTGCCCAGCCCCCGGACGCGGTGGAGGGCGCTGGCTCGGTTCCCGGCCCGACCGCGGACGAAAAAGCCGCGTTCAGGGACGAGTTTTTCGCCATCCTGGAAATCCCGCAGGACCAGGCCCTCTTCGACCTTCTTCTCAACACCGGTTTTTCCGAGCGTGTGGAGCAGGCGGCCGTCCCCTTGCTGAAGGACGCCCTGAGCGCGGGCATCGTGGCCAACATGGACCGGCTGCTTGCGCAGTCGGAAAAGGGCGGGATCATCCTGCACAACATCTACTCACAGCAGGAAACAACGGTCACAAGCGTGGACCGTTTTTCCGATCTGGACCGGGCCGCAAACTCCATCGCCGATCAGGCGGATGCCCTTGAGAGAAAGCTCGGGTCCAGGGCGGACTCCCGGGCTGCCGTGGACCTGGCCCTCTTCCTGCTCCAGCCCAACGTCACCTTCAACCAGCGTGAATCCGAGTTGCGAAAGGAAAAGGCCAGGAGCGAGGTCAAGCCCACATATTTTCAGATAAAGAAAGGGGAGATGCTGGTTCGCGAAGGGGAGAGGATCGGGCCCGAGCACATCGAGAGACTGGCGGGCGAGTTCCGCTCGCGCGACCGGCTGGACATGCTCGCCAGGATCCCCGCCATGGCGGTCTTTATCGGCCTCTTCTTCGCCACCCTGTACATTGTGGGTTACAGGGGCATCCACGTGATCGGGGACAACCGCAGGGACCTCCTTTTCAGCGCCGTGGCCATCATCGGGTTCTTTTTGTCGGCCTGGGCATACCGTTTCGTTGCGGACGAGGTGGCGCGGGGCTTTCCGCTCCTCAGCCCCAGGACGCTCCTGTACGCCATGCCCGTGGCATGCGCCGGGATGCTGATCTCCATATTTCAGGGAATGGCCGCGGCCACCGTCTTCTCCCTGGCCGCCTCCCTGCTCGCGTCCCTCATCTGCGGAGGACAGGCGGCCTTTTTCGTCTACTTCTTCCTGGGGAGCCTCGTGGCGGCCTACGGCGTGAGACGCTGCACGGAGAGGGGAACCCTCATCAAGGCGGGGCTCAAGGTGGGCCTGATCAACACGGCCCTGGCCCTCTCCATGGAGATGATCTACGGCTCCATCTATTCCACGGACACGCTCCTGGCCGTGTGCTTCGGGTTTGCCGGCGGGATCCTCACGGCGATCATATCGACCGGGCTCCTCCCCCTCCTGGAGATGTCCTTCGGCTACACCACGGACATCAAGCTCCTGGAGCTCGCGAACCTGGATCAACCCCTGCTCCGCCAGCTCCTCGTTCAGGCCCCGGGCACCTACCACCACAGCGTCATCATCAGCAATCTCGTGGAGGCCACCGCCCAGGCCATCAATGCCAACCCGCTCCTGGCCAAGGTCTGCGCCTATTACCACGACATCGGCAAGATGAAAAAGCCCCAGTATTTCATCGAGAATCAACAGGGCGGCGAGAACAAGCACGAAAAGCTGGCGCCCTCCATGAGCAGCCTCATCCTGACCACCCACGTGAAAGACGGCGTGGAGCTGGCCAAGGCCCACGGCCTCGGCAAGGAGATCATCGACACGATCCAGCAGCACCACGGGACCAGCCTCATCACCTATTTTTACGAAAAGGCGCGGGAAAGGGCCGAGGCGAACACGGAAAAATACGCCAACGTCAAGCAGGAGGATTTCAGGTACCCCGGGCCCAAGCCCCAGACAAAGGAAGCCGGCCTGGTCATGCTTGCGGACATGGTCGAGGCGGCATCCCGGTCCCTGAGCGACCCCACGCCCTCGCGGATCCAGGGCGTCGTCCAGAAGATGATCAACAAGGCCTTCTCGGACGGCCAGCTGGACGAGTGCGAGATCACCCTGAAGGACCTTCACGAAATCGCAAAGAGCTTCAACAAGACCCTGGGGGGGATCTTCCACCAAAGAATCAAGTACCCCGAACCGGGTGAAATCCGGACGGAAAAGAAGAACAGGAATGGACATTCAGATCAGCGCCCCGAGGACGATACCGGGGCTCGAAAGCCGGAAGATCCGCGAAGAGCTGAAGAAGGTCTTAAACGACTTGGGTTGTCGTGACGGGGAGCTGAGCATTCTGCTGACCGACGACGATCAGATAGCCGAGCTCAACAAGAGATACCTGAACAGGGAAGGCCCCACCAATGTCCTGGCGTTCCCCATGACGGAGGGGGCTGCGGAAGGTTCCGCGGAGTGCGAAGGCGTGCTCGGGGACATTGTCATATCCGTCGACACGGCTCGGCGGGAGGCACAGACCTGCGGCGAGACAGCCGCCGAAACCCTTTTCAGGCTTCTTATCCATGGTCTTCTCCACCTCCTGGGCTACGACCACGAGCGGTCACCCGAGGATGCGGAGCGCATGCAGGAAGCCCAGGACAGGCTGCTGGCACTGATCGACGCCTCTGTGTAGCGGACAACCCCTCCCCCTGCCGGCCCTGAGACCCTTTCGCCCCGCGGCCGTCGTGCTTTCCACGAAGACCGGCCTTTCGAATCGACAGAAAATCGCAAAACAGGAGGACTTTACATGGCACGCCTGGCAGTGAATGTGGATCACGTGGCGACACTCCGTGAGGCACGGGGTATCGAAGAACCAGACCCCGTACTCGCGGCGGGAATTGCGGAACTCGCGGGCGCGGACGGCATCATATGCCATCTCAGGGAGGACAGACGACACGTAAAGGACAGGGACCTGGAATTGCTTCGCCGGACGGTCAAGACGCGCCTGAACATGGAGATGGCCGCCGTGGACGAAATGATCCGGATAGCCCGGGACCTGGGCCCGAATCTGGTCACCCTGGTTCCCGAACGCCGGCAGGAGCTCACCACGGAGGGAGGCCTGGATGTGCGGGCCGATGTCGCCCGCTACACGTCGGTGGTGGATCGACTCAAGGACAAGGGCATCCTGGTGAGCTTCTTCGTGGACCCGGAGCCCTCCCAGATCGAGGCGGCCCGGCAGGCGGGCGGAGACATTGTGGAAATACACACCGGCCACTATGCGGAGGCCTCGACCGAGGCCGAGGCGCTCGAGAGGTTCCACCGCATCGCCCGGGCCGTGGAAGCCGCCTCGGACAACGATCTCGAGATCAGTGCAGGCCACGGGCTCAATTATATCAACGTCAAGAGATTCGGGTCCCTTCCCCAGATCACCGAGTACAGCATCGGGCACAGTGTCGTGGCCAGGGCGGTCTTGGTGGGCATGGACAAGGCCGTGAGAGAGATGATCAACCTGGTCAAGGACTTCTGACGGCCCAAAGGACCCCCTCCGAATAAAATTTTCGTGCCCTTTGCCTCTTTCGTGATATAACGCGCGGGAACCCCACGCGTCCGGGAAGAACCGTCATGATATATGGAATAGGCATCGACCTGGTCCACATCCCCAGGATGGACCAGGTCCTGGAACGGTGGAGAGAGCGCTTCATCGACCGCGTGTTCACGGAATACGAGCAGTCCCTCTGCCTCTCACGGCACAGGCCTTCGGCGGCCTTCGCACTCAGGTTCGCGGCCAAGGAGGCCTTTTCCAAGGCCATCGGCTTGGGGATGCGCCAGGGGGTGAGGTGGCGGGACATCGAGGTCTTTCACTACGGCGGCGGCCGGCCCGGAATACGAGTGCACGGCCCCACCCGAGTCCACTGCCGCGAGAGGGGCATCACCGGGATGCACGTGAGTCTCTCGGACGAACTGGACTATGCCACGGCAGTGGTGGTCCTGGAACAGGTGTAGGCCCGGGAACCGATCCTTTATGGATTGCCCTTTGCAGAAAAAAAATATAATATATTCGACCACCTCGGACGGGGAAACCATCCGGCTCGGAAAGGCTGTCGGCTCCGTGCTCTTCCCGGGAGACGTCCTGGGTGTCGTCGGGACCCTGGGGAGCGGCAAGACCTGGTTTGCCAAGGGCGTGGGTCTGGGGCTGGGGGTCCCCCCCGAGACCGTGATCACGAGCCCGTCCTTTGCCCTGGTCAACGAATACGAGGGGCGGGTCCCCTTTTTTCACATGGACCTTTACCGTCTTCGGGGACTGGAGGATTTCCTCGCCGCGGGGCTCGAAGAGGTCATCTCCGAGGACGGCGTGGCCTTGGTGGAATGGGCGGAGAGGTGCCCGCAGGCGCTGCCGGAGCAGACCGTGTGGGTCTCCTTCGCCATAGAGGGAGAAAACGAGAGGCGGATCGAGATCTCGGGCAGCCACCCAAGGGCGCTTGAGATACTCAAAGCACTTCCAGAGAATCTGAGCGATTGATTAAAATTTGAGGGGTGATTTGCAATTATGGCATTGATTGTTCAAAAATACGGCGGCACCTCGGTAGGCGGCATAGAAAAAATCCGCAATGTGGCCGAAATGGTTCTGGAGCAGTCCAAGAAGGGAAACCGGATGGTGGTGGTCCTCTCGGCCATGGCCGGCCAGACCGACGGTCTCATAAAGCTCGCCCACGAAATGACCCCGGAGCCGGACGCCCGCGAACTGGACGTCCTCATGTCCACGGGTGAGCAGGTGAGCATCGCCCTTTTCGCAATGGCCGTCAAATCCCTTGGGTACGATGCCACCTCCCTGCTCGCCTTTCAGGCGGAAATCCACACGGACATGCTCTACGGCAAGGCGAGGATACACGACATCAACACCCGCCGGCTGGTCCAGGAACTGGATCAGGGCAGGATCGTCGCCGTTGCCGGTTTCCAGGGGCTCGACGTCAACGGAAACATCACCACACTGGGCAGGGGGGGGTCGGACACCACGGCCGTCGCCCTCGCCGCCGCGCTCGACGCGGATGTGTGCGAGATCTACACGGATGTGACGGGCGTGTTCACCACGGACCCCAACATCTGCCCCAGAGCCAGGAAGATGGAATCCATTTCCTATGACGAAATGCTCGAGATGGCCAGCCTCGGGGCCAAGGTCCTGGAGATCCGGGCCGTGGAGTTCGCAAAGAAATTCAACGTGCCCATTCACGTCCGATCAACATTCAGCAAGGAGAGAGGGACCATGGTAGTAGCAGAGACAAAGGACATGGAAAAGGTTCTGGTCTCCGGAGTCGCCTACAACAAGAACGAGGCCCGGGTCACCATCAGGCGGGTTCCGGACCGGCCCGGAACTGCGGCAAGTATTTTCAAGCCGGTCTTCCAAACCGGCATCGTGGTGGACATGATTGTTCAGAACACAAGCGAGGATGGAAGCACGGATTTGACCTTTACCGTTCCCAAGCCGGATTTTCACAAGACCATGAAGCTGGTGAGCGGGGTGGCCGAATCCATCGGCGCGGAAAAGGTGCTGGGCGACGAGGACATCGCCAAGGTCTCGGTCATCGGGGTGGGCATGCGCACCCATGCCGGCGTGGCCATGAAGATGTTCGAGACGCTGGCGGCCGAAAATATAAACGTCATGATGATCAGCACCTCGGAGATCAAGGTCTCGTGCGTCATCGAGGAGAAGTACACGGAACTCGCGGTGAGGGTCCTGCACAAGGCCTTCGGCCTGGAAGATGCAGAAGACCGGGACGAGGGGTAAAAGGGGGGCCTTTCTCGGCCTCCTGCTGTTGACCCTGGGCCTCGGCCTTCCGGGGAGCTTTGCCCACAGGCCCGGCGGACATCCCCAATCCAACGGCACGCACGGTTTTTTCGCCGCGGGGGGGGATGTCCCGGAACCCGGTGCCTACGGGTTTTCCGGGGAGCCCGTCAAGGTGCTCCACGTGCTTGAAAGGGCCGGAATTCGTCCCGGGGAGTGGGATCTGAAAGGCGTGCCGGTGGGCTCGGTTCTCGAGCCGGGGACCTGCGTGCTGTTTCGAGCCCTCGAAAAAACGGCATCCATCCGGCTGGAGCCCATGGACGCCTTTACCAGGATGACCCTGGGCATGAAAATCCCCATAAACCAAGCCACAGCGGAGGAGCTCACGGCTCTTCCAGGCGTGGGACATGTCCTTGCCGCTCATATTGTTAAACATCGGGACACGCGGGGTCGATTTGAAAAGGAGTCGGACCTGTTGGGAGTCCCCGGTATTGGAAGGAATACCTTAAACAGGCTGATGCCGTATGTGCTCCTCGAGTGAAAAGCGCCTTTTTCACCACGAACGGAGGTCCCATGAAGATCAAGCGAAGCCTTCCCGATTGGCTGGTGGGTACCCTGGTCACCCTCTTTTTCATGTTCATCACCTTGACGGGGATCCTGGATTTCACGGACGGGATCGAAAAGAAGGCCTTTGATTTCCGGGCCGACCTGGCCGCGCCCGGTGAGAGAAATCCCGACATCGAGATCGTCGCCATAACGGACGACGATCTGGATCTGCTGGGACGTTTTCCATGGCCAAGGGACATCCTGGCCCGGGGCATCCACAACCTGTCCACGGCCGGCGCGCGGGTCATCGCCATGAACATCCTTTTCCCGGAGCCCGAGCAGAGCGAGGGGCTTCGAACGGTCAAGGAGCTGAGGGACAGGTACGGGTCCCTCGGCCTGGCCCAGCAGGGGGACGGGCTCCTCTTTTACCAGGAGATCTCCGAGGCCGTGGAGCGCCTGGACAACGACAAGAAGCTCGCCGAGTCCATGAAAGAGGCCGGCAACGTGGTGCTGCCCGTTTATTTCGATGAGCACAGCCGGGGCAGGGATCAGGAAGTGCCCCTGTTCATGGAAAAATACGCCTACAAGAGGGTCCAGGGGGCCGAGGACGAATGGGCCCTGGGCTCGGTCAAATGGGTGGACAAGGTAAAGCCCCTTCTTCCCTCCTTTGCCGAGGCCACGGCCGGCATCGGCCACCTGAACCTCTTTCCGGACTCGGACGGGGCGGTCAGGGATCAGATCCCGGTGGTGGGCTATCTCAACAACACCTTCTTCCCCTCCTTTCCCATGGCCATTGTCAAGGCCTACAAGGGATTGTCCGACGAGGACATCACCCTCCTCCTGGGGGAGGGGATCTCGCTTCGCACAAGCCCCTCCGCCTCGGTGCTGATACCTGTCCGCGGATTCCAGATGGCGACCCTCATCAACTGGAACAGGGGCCCGGACGTGGTTTTTCACCACACCCCGTTCAACAAGGTTTTCAACAACGAGATCCAGACGCCTCTTTTCCGGGACAAGATCGTCATCATCGGCCCCACGGCCCCGGGAATCTCCGCGGAATACGTCACCCCCATATCGGGGCGCCTCCCCAGCGTGGAGGTGGTGGCCAACTCCGTGGCGAACATATTGGACAACCGGTTTTTTTCCAGGCCTTCCTGGCTGGGCTTCGCCGAATTCGGCGTCCTCCTCCTCTTCGGGCTCTACCTCACCCTGGTCCTCCCCAGGCTCCGCGCCGGCATGGGCGCCTTCATCACACTGGGGCTCTTTCTGTGCCTCGGCCTCGTGGGGATGGTCCTCTTCTTCAGCCAGGACATCTGGCTCAAGATCATGCCCCCCACTGTCATGCTGGCCGTGGGTTACATCCTCATCGTCTCAAAAAGATTCTTAATCACGGAGAAAACCAAGGAGAAGGTGGAGGCCGATTCCGTGGAGACCAACAAGATGCTCGGCCTCTCCTTCCAGCAGCAGGGCATGCTTGACCTGGCCCTTGAAAAATTCCGCAAGATCCCGGTCGAGGAGGAAGGCGCCAAGGAGCTCCTGTACAACCTCGGCCTGGACTTCGAACGTAAGCGGCAGCTCTCAAAGGCCCTCGCCACCTACCGGTTGATCGTCGAAGACGGGAAGAACTTCAAGGACCTGGACGAGCGCATCCCCCGCCTCAAGGGGGCGGAGGCCACCATGATCTTCGGTTCGGGCGGCGGGTCCCACCCCGGGGACATCGGGGCCACCCTGCTGGACATGGAGACCAAGCCGACGTTGGGCCGGTACGAGGTGGTGGGCGAGCTGGGCCGCGGGGCCATGGGCGTGGTCTACAAGGGGGAGGACCCCAAGATCCACCGGACCGTGGCCATCAAGACCATCCGGCTCTCCGATTTCGATGAGGAAGTCGTTGAGGGCATGAAAGAGCGGTTCTTCCGGGAGGCCGAATCCGCCGGGCTCCTGACCCACCCGAACATCGTCACGATTTACGACGCGGGGGAAGAGCACGACCTCGCCTACATCGCCATGGAGTTCCTGGAAGGATCGGATCTCGAGGCCGTTCTCAAGGAGGGGGCCCTCCCTCCCCTGAAAGACGTCCTGACCATCACGGCGCAGGTGGCCGACGCACTCAGCTATGCCCACTCCAGGGGGATCGTGCACCGGGACATCAAGCCCGCGAACATCATGCGGCTCTCCTCGGACGGCAAGATCAAGGTCACGGACTTCGGCATCGCCCGGATCACCTCCTCGTCCAAGACAAAGACCGGCATGGTCCTGGGGACCCCCTCCTACATGTCGCCCGAGCAGGTGGCCGGCAAGAAGGTGGACGGGAGGTCCGACATCTTCTCCCTGGGGGTCGTGCTCTTCGAACTGCTGACAGGGGAAAAGCCGTTTCGCGGGGACGACATGACCTCCCTCATGTACCACATCGCCAGGGAGCCCCACCCCTCCCCCCGCTCCGTCAACCCCAGGATACCAAAGGTTCTTGAAAAAATAATCGACAAGGCCCTTGAAAAGGATGTGGAAAACCGTTATCAGGATGCCGGCCAGATGGCCGACCACCTGAAAAAGGTGCTCGGCCGGCTGGAAGAGGCGCGCCTCAGGAAGGCGGAAGAGGCAAAGGCCGGGACGGCGGGAGCGTCTTAGGAACGAAACCCCCTTTCCCCTGAGGGAGAGGGTATTCCGTGGAAGTGTCAGCCATGAAGCTCCGGGCAGCAGCGAACACCCATGTGGGGCAGAGCCGGAAAGTCAACGAGGACGCCGTCCTGGCGGACCCTGAGCTGGGGCTTTACGTCGTGGCCGACGGCATGGGCGGGCACAAGGCCGGCGACGTGGCGAGCCGGATGGTCGTGGAGACCATGGCCGATTACTGGCACAGGGTCAAGACGAAGAATCCCCCATCTTTCCTCGAGCCCATGGACATGGACCTTCCCGAAAACGCCAGGCACCTCGTGAACTCCATCCTGCTCGCGAACATCATCATCCACGAGGCGCAGAAAAAGCCCGAGTACCTTCGCATGGGGTCCACGGTCGCGGCCGTGCTGCAGGACGGCGAGACCCTGTGGTCGGCCAACGTGGGGGACAGCAGGGCCTACCTGAGCGATCAGGGCCGCCTCGTGCAGGTTTCCCAGGAGCACTCCATGGAGGCCGAGCAAAGGGCCATGGGCCTCACCGACACGCTCGGAGAAGTCTCGCCCGGCATGAAAAACACGCTCACAAGGGTCGTCGGCCAGCACGACAGGGTGGACGTCTTTATCACGCCCGTCAACCCCGAACCCGGCGACATGATCCTCCTGTGCTCGGACGGGCTCACCAATTTCGTGAGCGAAAAGGGGATCGATCTGGTGCTGGACGACCACTCCACCTCCATCGAGAGAAAATGCGAGATCCTCATCGAGGAAGCGAACCGGGGCGGAGGGGGAGACAACATCTCGGTCATTCTCCTGGAGGTCCTCGAAGAGACCCCATGGAACAAACTGAAGCGGAAATGGCGGCTGTGACCCTTGAAAATCCTGGGAATTGACACATCCTGCGACGACACATCGGCGGCGCTCATGGCGGACGGGCAGGTCCTCTCCAACGTGGTCAACTCCCAGATCCGGCTTCACCACCCTTACGGGGGCGTGGTCCCGGAACTGGCCTCCAGGGAACACATCCGCAACATCGTGCCCGTGGTCGAGGAGGCTTTGAGACAGGCGGACACCGGGCTGGACGGGCTGGATGCCGTTGCCGTCACAGTGGGACCGGGGCTTGTCGGATCCCTCCTGGTGGGGCTCCACTACGCCCGAGGAGTGAGCTGGGCCCGGGGCATTCCCCTGGTGGGCGTGAACCACCTGGAAGGGCACATCCTCTCCATCATGCTGGAAGAGGAGGCCCCCGCTTATCCCTTTGTGGCCCTCACCGTGTCAGGGGGGCACACGAGCCTTTATGAGGTCCTGGGTCCGGGGGCTTACAGGGTCCTGGGCCGGACCCTTGACGACGCGGCCGGCGAGGCCTTTGACAAGGCGGCCAAGATCCTGGGGCTGGGGTACCCCGGGGGGGTGATCATAGAGAAGCTGGCCTCTTCCGGCCGACCGGACAGCATCAAATTCCCCAGGGCCATGCTGGGGCCGGACTCCCTGGATTTCAGCTTCAGCGGCCTCAAGACCGCAATGGGCCTCTACGTGGAGAGATGGAGCCGGGACCCCGAGGAGCAGGCGCGCATCTCCATGGAAGACATCGCGGCCGCCTTTCAGGAAGCGGTCATCGACGTGCTTGCGGCGAAGCTCTTCAAGGCCGTGGAACAGACAGGGGCGGCCGCGGTCGTCGCGGCAGGGGGTGTCGCGTGCAACAACCCCCTCAGGAAAAGACTCCTCCAGGAGGCCGAAACACGAGACATGAAGGCCTTCTGGCCCCGCCCGGCCTACTGCACGGACAATGGGGCCATGATCGCCGAGGCCGGGAGGATCCGGCTCCTGAACGGGGAACGCATGGATCTGAACTCGGACGTGCGCTCCCGATACCCGGTGGAGGACCTCCCTCCCTTTTCCTCCCTTGAAAAAAAGCCCATTGACATGTGCTGACCCCGGCGGGAAATTCTGTCGCCGGGAAGGAGTGGCGTGTTTTTTTCATGGGACAGGCATTTGCGGCGGACAACGGCATTCTTTTTGAATGCACACCTGGTGAAGGACTGTTTGGAGCAACCCTTGAACCCCCTGGGCAGCGGATCCATTGAAATTCTCGAGACAGCTTAAATATTACTACTGGAGGTTCGTGCGGCTGAAAGGGGACCCCTCGGACCTGGCATTCGGCATGGCCCTGGGGATCTTCGCCGGGATGCTCCCCATCATACCGTTTCAGACGGCCCTGGCCCTTTTCCTGGCCATATTCTTCCGTGTGAGCAAGATCACGGCCATCATCGGGACCTGGATCAGCAACCCCTTCAATTGGTATTTCGTGTATTACCTGAATTACAGGCTGGGGGCGGGCATCCTCGGGCTCTCGGATAAGAACCGGGGCTTTGCCGCCGTCATGGAGACCCTCCAGGAGGGAGAGGAGGGCATGGCCGTGGTGAAAACCCTGCTGGGGGCAGGCGGCACCATCATAGCGGCCTTCCTCCTGGGAGGGCTGATATTCGGGATCATCCTGGCGCCGATTTCCTACCCCATCTTCCTGAACATTTTCCGGGCCATCGCACGCTGGAGGGATGCACGAAGGACCTACAAAACCCTGCGGGCAAAAAAGTGAAAGATGCCCCAAGACACAGGGCCAGAAAACGGTTCGGACAGCATTTCCTCGTGGACCAGGGGGTGATCCATTCCATCCTCAGGCACTCGGGGCTGGATGCGTCGCACAGGGTCCTTGAAATCGGCCCCGGCCGGGGTTCCCTGACCGTGCCCCTGGCCCGGCGGGTGGGGCATGTCCTTGCGGTGGAAAAGGACCGCGACCTGGTTCCCATCCTCCTCGAGAAGCTCGAGGGCAAGGGCGTCACCAACGTGACCCTCGTGAACGAGGACATCCTCGGATTCGACATGGAGAGGGTCGGGGCCTTTGCACCCGGAAAGGCCGTGGTCCTGGGCAACCTCCCCTACAACATCAGCTCGCCCGTCCTGGAACGCCTCATCACGAACCGCCATCTTTTCCAGAAGGCCGTCCTCATGTTCCAGAAAGAGGTGGCGGACCGGCTGACAGCCCACCCGGGCACCAAAACCTTCGGCGCCCTGACCGTGATGGTGGGCTACCACGCGCGGGTTGCGCGTCTCATCCAGGTGAAAAGCGGGGCCTTCATCCCCCGTCCCAGGGTGGACTCGGCCGTGATCTCGCTGGACTTTGAAGCCCCTCACCCCCGGAGGGCCCCGGACGACGCGTGGTTCCGGAAGGTGGTCAGGGCGGCCTTTGCCCACAGGAGAAAGACCGTCCAAAACTCCCTGCTCACGTCGTTTCCCTCCCGGGGCAGGGAAGAGATTGCCGCCGCGCTGGATTCCTGCGGCATCGAGCCGGGCCGGAGGGCGGAGACCCTCTCCATCGACGACTTCATCGATCTCAGCAAGGCCCTGGACCCCGAGGCCTGAAAAAAACAACAAAAAAAGCATTACCACGAAGAGCACGAAGGAGACACGAAGCACATGAAGAAAGGTCACTTGAAAAGGCGGCCTATGCAAAAGCGAAGCCCCCGTTCCCCGGCAGTAACTCCCCGCTGCGGCAGGGTCCTATCGGTATCGCTATCGGTATCGGTAAAAGGCTCCTTCACGCCGTTATTGACAACCCGGCGTGCAAGTGGTAGGTGGAAGGATTGCGCTGAACAAAACAGGCACATTTTTTGCTTATTTGATTCCATCAAAAACCCGATGATTGACGAAATGCGCGACAGAGAAGAAATTCCCCACAACTACATAGTGATCGAGGGGCCCCTGGGGGTCGGCAAGACGAGCTTCGCCCGCATGCTGGCCGAGAGGCTCGGTGGGGAACCCCTGCTGGAGGACGTGGAGGAAAACCCGTTCCTGGAGGACTTTTACCGGGATTCCCGCAAGTTCAGATTTCAAACACAGATCTACTTTCTCCTGAGGCGGTACCAGCATTCACGGGACATCCGGCAGATCGGGCTTTTCAACCAGGTCCTGGTCTCGGACTACCTCTTTGAAAAGGATCGGATCTTCGCCCGCACGACCCTGGACGAAAAGGAATTCTGGCTTTACGACCAGCTCTACCAGCTGCTCAAGGCCCACCTGACGAGCCCGGACCTGGTTATTTTCCTGCAGGCGCGGACCGAGGTGCTGGAGGACAGGATCAAGTCCAGGGGAAGGAAGTACGAGCGCAACATAAGCCACAAGTACCTCGACGAGATCAACAGATCATTCAACGAGTTCTTCTTTCACTACACGGACTCCCCCCTGCTGGTGGTCAACGCTTCGGAGATCGATTTCGTAAGGGAGCCCGCGGACTTCGAAGATCTCGTGAACAGAATCCTGGAGATGAGATCCGGGACACAGTACTACGTGCCAATGAAGACAAGAAGCTAGCGCCCACCCAAAAAACAATTGTGGGGCGCCGCGAAAGGAGCCTTTCATGAAAACCGAAAACTTTCTGTTCACATCCGAGTCGGTGACCGAGGGTCACCCTGACAAGGTCGCCGACCAGATATCCGACCGCATCCTGGACGCACTCCTCGAGCAGGATCCACACTCCAGGGTGGCCTGCGAAACCCTGGTGACGACTGGCCTGGCCATGATCGCGGGTGAGATCACCACCTCGGCCTACGTGGACATGCCCGATGTCGTGCGGGAGACCATCAAGGACATCGGCTACAAAAACTCCTCCATGGGCTTCGACTGGGAGACCTGCGCCGTGCTCTCCTCCATTGACAAGCAGTCCGTGGACATCGCCATGGGCGTGGACGGAAAGGGTCTTTTCAAGGAACAGGGGGCCGGCGACCAGGGTCTCATGTTCGGCTACGCCTGCAAGGACACCCCCACCCTCATGCCCATGCCCATCTATCTCGCCCACGGTCTCACCCAGAGGCTCGCCCACGTGCGGAAGTCCGGCAAGCTCCCCTGGCTCCGCCCGGACGGGAAATCCCAGGTCACGGTGGAGTACGTGGACGGCAAGCCCGTGCACGTCCACACCATCGTCATCGCCGCGCAGCACAGCCCGGAGGTGGACTACGACACGCTCCGCGAGGCCGTCATCGAGGAGGTGATCAGGAAGGTGATCCCTGAAAAGATGCTCACCCAGGACACCCAGCTCTTCATCAACACGACGGGCCGTTTCGTCATCGGCGGCCCCATGGGGGACTGCGGGCTGACCGGCCGGAAGATCATCCTGGACACCTACGGCGGCTTCGGGTACCACGGGGGCGGCGCGTTTTCGGGCAAGGACCCCTCCAAGGTGGACAGGAGCGCCTCCTACATGTGCCGCTACATCGTCAAGAACCTGGTCGCCGCGGGGCTGGCCGAGAAGTGCGAGATCCAGATCGCCTACACCATCGGCAGGGCGGAACCCGTGTCCGTGACCGTGGGCGCTTACGGCACAGGGGTCCTGCCCAGCAGGGAGCTGACCCAGATCGTCAAAAAGACCTTCGACCTGCGGCCTGCGGCCATCATCGAGAGGCTGGACCTCTTGAGACCCATTTACAGGAAGACGTGCAACTACGGTCACTTTGGACGGGAACTCCCCGAGCTGACCTGGGAGAAGACCGACCTCGTCGAGGAACTCAAACGCGCGGTCAAGTGAGATCCGCACGCAAACAAAAGACCCACACACTCAAGGATAGACAAAATGGACTACGACATTCTGGACATCAACCTGGCCGAGAAGGGACGCCTTCGCATCGAATGGGCCGGCATGAGCGCGCCCGTCCTCAACATGATCCGGGAGCGTTTTTCCAGGGAAAAACCCCTGCAGGGGCTTCGACTCTCCGCCTGCCTCCACATCACCACGGAGACCGCCCTCCTCCTCCGGACGCTCAAGGCCGGGGGGGCGGAGGTGGCCGCCTGCGCCTCCAACCCCCTGTCAACCCAGGACGACGTGGCCGCGGCGCTTGTCGCGGACGACGAGATACCCGTCTTTGCCATCAAGGGTGAAGATCACGCGACCTATTACGATCACATCCTCTCCGCGCTCAAGCACCGGCCCCAGATGACCATGGACGACGGCGCGGACCTCGTGAGCTCGCTCCACTTCATCGCGCTGGAAAGGTGGCAGGACCTGGAGCAGGGCGTGTCCAAGTGGGCGCAGGGGCTCCCGGCCGAGGAGAGGCGGGCCCTCCTCAACGGGGTCCTGGGCGGGACCGAGGAAACCACCACCGGGGTGATCCGGCTCAGGAGCATGGAAAAGGACAAGGTCCTCCAGTTCCCCATCATCTCGGTGAACGACGCGGACACCAAGCACCTCTTCGACAACCGCTACGGCACCGGGCAGAGCACCGTGGACGGGATCCTGAGGGCAACCAACAGGCTCCTGGCCGGCGGCACCTTCGTGGTCAGCGGCTACGGGTGGTGCGGGAGGGGCGTGGCCATGCGGGCCAAGGGCCACGGGGCCCACGTGGTCATCTGCGAAGTGGACCCCCTGCGAGCCCTGGAGGCCGTCATGGACGGGTACCAGGTCATGCCCATCGCCCAGGCGGCGCCCCTGGGGGACTTCTTCTGCACGCTCACGGGCGACATCAACGTCATTCGCAAGGAGCACTTCCTGCAGATGAAAAACGGCGCCATTGTGGCCAATTCAGGGCACTTTGACGTGGAACTGGACCTGCCGGGGCTCAAGGAGGCCTCCACGGCCCGCCGTGAGATCCGCCCCTTCGTGGAAGAGTTCACCCTGGAGGACGGCAAGCGGGTGTACGTCCTTGGAGAAGGCCGGCTCATCAACCTGGCGGCCGCCGAGGGGCACCCCTCCAGCGTCATGGACATGAGCTTCGCCAACCAGGCCCTCTCGGCCGAGCACATGGCCAAAAACCACGGAAGCCTCCAAAAGCAGGTGTATCCGGTCCCCAGGGAGATCGATCGGGAAATCGCCCGGCTCAAGCTGGCGTCCATGGGTGTGTCCATCGACACGCTCACCCCGGAGCAGGAAAAGTACCTCTCGTCCTGGGACGTGGGGACCTGACAGATCGGCATGCGGGCTTTGCAGCAGAAACCAGAAATGCTTTCCGAGCCGATAGGGGTCGGGGAGGATTCCCTCCCCGCCCTCCGAACCGTGCGTGCGGTTCTCCCGCACACGGCTCTCCAGTCGGTGGTTTCAACATCGTGATTGGCGCGCCAGAGCATGGGCTTCAGTCATG